>Ga0307931_1000696_pt1 | contig 21870 bp, 19 predicted proteins | sample OrgLakmetageno47_FD_201816 | JGI IMG/M metagenome (GOLD analysis project Ga0307931, IMG submission 201816) | Saline water microbial communities from Organic Lake, Antarctica - #47 | ecosystem: Environmental > Aquatic > Non-marine Saline and Alkaline > Saline | place: Antarctica: Organic Lake...
CGAAGCATTTCATTGGCTGAGCGTGGCTTACGACAGGCGAAGAAGGTGGTCGAAGCTGCACCGATCGTCGACGCCTCCACCAATGAAAGAGCTCCATGGGCGCGCCAACTTCGACCTTCGTCGACTGCTTCTTCGTCTTCTTCTGCTCATGACAGCAGTGGCAAAGCTTCCACCACTGAAGAGACGAGCACACCAGCTGACGCTACTAACAATCTCGAGGCAGTGCTGGCAGCACACCCGTTAGCGGATGCGCATTGGTGGGGTTACACGTTTGAAGAAAAGTTATTAGTCAAGCCTGCGAGCCTTATAACAACAATGCCAAATGCAGAGCTGTTGGCACACCCGCGCTCTCCTTCAAAAAAAAGCGAAGTGTTTGAGGTTGGTGTAGAGGCGGCTATGGCAGCAGCAAAGAAACTTTTGCCGCCGTTTCCTGGTCTTGCGCTGTGGATTCAGAGCGAAGGCTTAGCCAAAGAGCAAGGCGACGAGCGATTGCACGAAGCCGCGAGCGACGTGCACGCTCAAGACCCGTTTACATGCATTGCCCTGACTGAAGCGCGGTGCTTTCGTGATGCCGTTTCGGTGTTGATTTTCTTGAAGCATGGTGGCAATTTGCACGATTTACCTCTAGTGGACCAGCGCTTCCTGCTGACCAAACCTCTGCGTTACGTGACCTCATGGTCGAGCAAGCTCCTGCACCAGCCTTTGCCCACTTTACTAGGCGCTTTCATCGTTCAAGCCGAAGTGTTTCGCCGTCCGCCTCGCGCGCTCTTCGAGCTGCAGGCCTTCAAAAGCTTTGCGGTGCCCTCTGTCGCCGTGGTGGTTCCTTTGCCATCTTTCGAGGCGCTGTGTGCCAAACCCTCCGGGATGGATGCTGACGTGCGGAGTGTGGCGGTTGCAGACCCGTTCGTACCAAGGGGGTTGAAGCTGCCAGTGGACAAGGCGATGGCGTGCGGGCTCGGGCTGGTGCTGCCTCAGGCTCTTTGTGCCACCGCAGACAAGTACGCGAATCACGTGCAGGGCATGCAGCGAGCGAGAGAAGCCATCGAGAACCCTGCCAAAGACAGGGCGATTGCCGAGGCAGCTGCTAGAGAGCGGGAATTGAAACAAATGCGCCACGAGGATGGTCACTCGTTGGCTGCAGCTCGACTGACACAACAACGCACAGAAGAAGAGGCCGCAGGATTGGCTCTAGAAGCAGCGAAAGCAGAAGCAGCGGAGAAAGCGTTTAGCCCTGACAAGTGAGTGTGCCACTTTTGCTCATCATACGCGAGCGTGCTGTTCTTGAATGGACTCAGTCTTTTGTGTCTATTCGCTTTGAATTCTGAAGTTTTTTTGCAGAGCTCGATTTGACATAATTCCCCTATGCTGCCTCGCTCTAGATATTATCAGAAGAAAAGCGAAAACAGACGAGCAGACGGTGAGGGTCTCTGGTGGAAAATACGTGCCGTTAACAAGCGCGCTCTCGCTGCAGAGGACAAATGATACAGGTAGTCTACTGCATCCGCTGCCCCTCAAGTAAGTGTGGCAGCGGTGAAGTCGGTGCGAGTGCGATGAGGGCGAAGCTGGTGATGAGGAGGAAGCCGTTGGATGAAACTTTTGTTGGTGCTGATATCCAGTGAAATGGGCCATGCCACCGTGCATATATTGAAATCCACTTCCATTTTACGTTTTTACTGTGGTGTGTGGTGCTTGGTGCGCTTTAAAAAGACTTATAGTGTGGCCTGTAGCCGCCGAGCTCCGTTTGATAATTCGCGTTACCCCGGGAAGCCACAAGGCCACTTCAATTACTTCTAATAGGAATATCAACTCGACGCCAATACATCAAGAGCACGATGTCGGATTTTATTGCCGTGTACTTGGTGTGGGTCTTCGTTATCGCATTCGTCTAGAATTCTTATTAAGTCCCGTTCCGGGTATATCTCAAGAAAACAGCACCAGCATAGTTCCTACTCTTATGCCAAAAATGGCTCCTCAGGGACGCAAGGCTGATGGAAAGTCACCAAAGGACTCGCAGAGGAGGAGTGTTTGCCCAGTAAGTGCTGCTCTTTGCTTTAAGAGGTCCCGCTTGGGCACTACAGGGCCGAGATGCACATACCAATAACTGATGAACGGCGAGGTGCGGTGTCCGAGGCTTGACACATGGCCCTGAACCTTACCTGCTGCTCGCAAGCCCTTGGGGGTCCAGTAGTTGTAGCGCTTGCGGGGGCACACGAGCACAGGGGCTTCACAACGACTTGCAGCAGTAGAAGGAGATGAAGTGCTCTGTCTCTTGTCTAGCCCTGAGAAGGTTGCCGAAAAGTAAGGCTTGGCCGCAACGTAGTTTGGCATGAGGAGGCAGTAAGGCTTAGAGCCAGGAGCACTGCAAAACTGCAAGAGGCGGCTCACGTGGTCTGTGGAATACCTACGTGCGAGGTCCAAAAACAAAAAACGGAAAGAAGGGAAGAAGAATTAAAAGCTGAAGTACACTGATTTACTGCAAGTACTTGACGTAGACAACAGCGCGAAGTAGACCTCTTCCTTGTGCATGTCTGCAACAACAACGCCACTTCACAACTCCGTTGGCAGCAAGGACTTACGGTGGATTCGTAACCAGCACATCATGAGCGGGGACCGTATTTAAGCGGATCATTTCGTAAAAATCGACGCACTCATTATGCACCTTCAGGGGAGAAAAGATAAGTATGAAGAGTGTGAGTACATAGGTGGTTTAAAGTTGACGAATGGGTAGAAATAGGGCAAAAAGGCAGGCTTTAACAATGCGAAGCTGAAGAAGGACATAGATTTCTGAAGTCTATCTCGCCAAGTAGTAAAGCAACAAGTTCCGAACTCACCTTTGTGAAGCCCAGAGCTCCGAGGTGCTTTTTCATGGCGCCCGTACAGAAATACGGGTCGTAAATCTGGACATCCCAGAAAGTCAGAGATTAGAGTCTTGAAAAGGTTTGATAACATTTAAAATAGCAGGATTTGAAGCACAGGAATATTTTCGAAGGATGACCTCAAGCGTAGCCCTAGTTTTCCCGAGCTCGGCAGCGACAAGGTCCAAAAATGGGGCTAAATCCGCATAGGCTTCGGGAGGCGACTCGCAGTGGTCGTCTAAGAGCAGTCAAAAAGATAAAGAAAGGCGCAAAGAAAGGGGTAGAAATGAACACTTGAGGCATGTCGGAAGCGCAGAAGAGGCAAATCAGTGGGAGGAAATTCCCACGCACCAGGTTCCGTCTCATACGGAAGCCGAGTGAGAGCATCCTCGCCGGCTCGTCGTAGGTTCGCGATGCGCCTGAGGTCGGCGGCAACGATCGCTGCTCGCCCTTTCTTGGGCAAAGTCTTCCACTGCGCTTTGAGGGTCGCGTCGTAGGCTCCATGGTCGGGGTTCAGCAGATCCGAGAGCGTAGGGCTACCGTCTTGTGCCACTCGAGCAATGATCATTTCCACAGCATTGTCGAACACTCCAGTGGTGGCAGCAGCAGCATTGCCAGGCTTAAAGGGAACTGCCTTGGTGGAAGTTGATGGCAATAAACTTGAAGGTTCCAACTCGGGTGCTGCTTCATGATTCACCTTTGCTTCCACTTCTCCATTCCTGGCTCTATCTTTGCTATGTTTGTGATCTTTCTTATGCTTCACCTCCTTTTCATTGTCTTCATTTTGGCTTGTATCTTTGCTCCGTTTGTGCGCCCTTTTATCCTTCGCCGCAGCTTCTTCGACATCGCTTTGATTATCTTCCTTCTTAGGTGTGTTCACGCCAGCCAGAACTGAAACAGCCGCGCGGTCCTTACGTTGCTCTTTGCGTGCCTTCTTTGCCTTCTTTGCCTTTTTGTCGTCTCGTCGTGTAGCCTCTGAGGCTGTACTTGGGCTTGGGATAGGGCTAGAACTACTAGGCAAAGCATCCGCATCTTTTTTAGTCTTCTTGTCTCGTTTTGATTTCTTATCTTTCTTTGCCTTCTTGGTGGCACTGGAAGGCAGCTCGTTGTCTTCAGCAGGCCTTTTCATTTCTGTGTGTTGCGAGTCTAGGACGATGTTTTGTAAATCTGAAACAGTTCAAACATTTGCTGGAATAGAGGCTCTCTTCGCTAAGCTGCACTACACTAGCACTAGAGTAGTTTCTACCTAGGACTATTCTAGGCCGGGCTAAGCTCAGTATAACAGCCGCGAAGGAGCGAGCACGAACTCGTCATTTTAGATTTCGCGTGTCTTCACATCTTGGCCTTACAAAAATACGTCAAATATTTGACCCAAATACGTCAATCAATACGTCAGTACCGCAAATTACGTTATATTAGGGTATATTCCCACTATGTGCATGGCAAACGCCGTATAAAGGCGTATATTTGATGACGTGTTTGTGATGACGTCAGCAGAAAAGTCGATACGTCGCGACGTATTTGCCTTATATTCTGGAGGAAATACGTCGGATGTTTTATTGTAGGGACTATTCACAGCAGCGTCACAGCAGATTTTTGACATCGTAAATAAGTCTCCCCTGTAATACGTAATACTTACAGCTTACATTACATCTAAGTAGTAACTGGCTTCAGCTTCAGCTTCTGACTCCTAACCTCGAACCTCGAGTGGCCCCGTTCCCGCTTAGCATCTAACAGCAGGACTTCAAAATAGCTGCCGATTTGGATTTAGAAGAAACCCGACAAGAGACCATCTGTGCCCTAGGGAGCTGGGAGTTCTGTCAACTGCCAACTGCCAACTGCCAACAAGCAACAAGGCCATCTGTCACCTGCATAATCCAGAAGTCCAGAAGTGAGATGCCTATAAACAATACTATAGAAAAGACAGCCCACCACAAAAGAATTTCAAGCCCGAAAAGTAAGAGGAGGCAGCTGGTTTAAATGGGTTGCTCCGACTTGGTATTTGCCATGAAGTCGCACTGCCGTTTGAACACCCACAGGACGTCTTTCTCAAACAGTAACGTCGCAATCCTCTGGTAATTCTGCACGTAACCTTGTTCGAGCAACGCTGCTATCAGTGAACTTATTGCCATGCAACCGGAGCTCCTCGAGCTGGCTGCCCCATCCGGAGGGCGGATCGCCAGTGAGTAAGTTCTTTTCCAGGCTGAGAGCCCTCAGACATGAACTCGCGCAAGCAGTAGAAGGCACCCATCCTGTCAAAAAGTTGCGCTGGAGGTACACCTCACTCAACTTCGGGAGTTCGAAAAGACCGGGAAGCACGGGGCCAGTGAGTTCGTTGTACGAGATGTCAATATGCTCGAGTTCCTGCGGCACGCAACAAAAGGATGTCAAATTCAAAAGATAACTACCCTCCTATGAAGCAATACAGAGACTTACTTTCAGTTGAAGAAGTGAATCGGGTAATTTCCCTCGAATAGAGTTCTCGTTCAGCCCGAGCTTCACTAGGCCAGGCAAGGAACCAACTGCTGCTGGTAACAGTCCCTTGAGTGAATTGTTGCCCAAGGCAAGTTCAACGATCCGTGAAGCATTCACCTGGAGCCCAAACCACTGCGGCACCGGTAATGGAGTGCGCCATCCGCCGCGCTTCTCCCAGTGCCCGCCGTCAGTACTGTCGTAGAGGGCCAAAATATTGCGGAGGTCGTCCACATTAACGGGCGGATTCTTTTTCGGTTTCTTTGCGCTCTTCTCAGCGGCTTCCTCTGCGGCCGCAGTGGCTGCCGCTGCTGCCGCCGCTGCTGCACTATCGGCTGCGGCCTTGGCTGCTAGCTTCGCTGCTGCATCTTTCTTTTTGGCTGACGATGCACTTGGGGCAACCTTGGTAGACTTTTTTGCTTTTTTTCCAAATAATCCTGAGAATAATCCAGAAAAGCCAGCACCCATGGTTGCTGAAGAGGGAAATTTGTGGCTTTCAGTAGGTCGTGGTTAATATTTACAGGATCACTGACAGGGTCCGGGTGAACACAGATAAGCTACGGCAAAAGATTAAGCGCTAGAATGAGTTTATAAGAGTTACGCAGCGATTGGTAGCATTGAGTACGCGCGGTAACTGCTTGAGCGACTGTTCTTGCTTCTAATGAATTATAGAGATGAATCACTATGTATGATTTCGTTAACGAAGTCAGACGCAAGATATATGATAGCATTAACAGCGTTACTACTAGTCTAATGCCGTTGACGATCCTACCGAAATAACATAGGTCTGAATCATTGATCTTTATCTGAATTTCTCCTTTGGGAACTCTAGTCTAGTGCACTCGAACGGAGGCTTATTAGCTTAGCATGCGCATCGCCTGTTAACGACATACCAATCAAGGTAAAAGGGAACATCCGGCAACGAAGACGAAGACATAATTTCTGGATGTTGATACTACCCTGTACACCAACGACCAAATTTCTACCCTCTACCATGCGCATGGTTCTCGACATCCTGGCGCCAACGAATTTCCTCAACAGTTACAGCTACAAATGCGGCCTTGGTTAGCCGAGTTCTACGGAGGAACATTGCCTCTCAGAAGGACTTTCCTTCTATCGCCATGGCTTCACCTTTCCCTCGTTTCTACAAATACGACCCGGAGCTAAACCTAAACCGGAAACCCGGGAACGATAAATCAATAAATCACCGGGTCATCACCGGAATCCCCATTTAACCCGGGAAGGAGCCAGCTAGCAGCAAAGTCTTTCTCTCGGGTTTCCTCAGTTCGGTTTTTCCTTTTTTTCTTTTGATGCCATACTAGTTGATAGTAAAAAATTTATAAGCTTAGTTTGGTGTTGGGTGTTTGGTGTTTGGAAGCAAATGCCATTCCTGATTCTAGGGCGTGGTTGAGCTGGCCGAGTCCGAAGTATTTAGCACAACAGATACCAATGTAGATATTTCTAGAAAGAGCTCTACCAGTACAAATGATGGTGGCTTTCTCGGGTGCCTGTACTCATATTTCGATCTCAGCCGGGTTGGGGTTGCGGATATGCCGCATGGTGGAGCCCGTTTCGGTCGGCTTGAAGGGGGCGAGTGTGCCATACGGCTTTGGAATGCCGAGCTCATCAGGTATGTAAGCGTTCGGCCGCGGCTCTGCGGTGGTGCGCACGGCAACTGCCGAACCATCGCTTGGAGCAGCAGCACTGGTGCGACCCATGAGGCGAGCTTCGGCTTTGTTGATGGCCTGTTGTTCTGATTGGTACCATTCCCGCTCCGCCGCTTCGCTCGGTGGCTGGCCGTGGGCGACCTTCCATTTGGCCTCTTCTAACGCCGCACTTCGCGCGTTCTTTTCTTGCTGCAACTTCATCGCGGTGGCCTGGTACATGCTCAGCTCCGACACGGTGGCCATCATGCGACGCGTCACGTCCCGGATCTTGGTCTGGTACTGGTTGACCTGCGCTGTAAGCTTTAAAGTGCCGTCGCGGCCCTCACCCGCGCGGTTTTTGAGTTTCTGCGTTAAGGTAGTCACCTCTTCGAGCACTAATTCGCGCTCAAGCAAGGCGCCCTTCTTTTCGTCCAGCCGGGCTTCCAAGCTGGTGATTTTCGCGGACAGCGCTTCAACGCTGGGGTCCTCACCGCCGAGCAAACGAAAGCGGTCTGGGTTCTCGGGGGACTCGAGCTCAAGGCACAGGGCAGCGGTGCGCTGGCGCTGAGCAGCCAAGTCGGCCTCCACCTGTTTCGCTTGCTTGGCAAGATCGTTGCCCGCAGGTTGCTTCTTGCGGGCGACTAACACTTTTCGCTCTAATTCGTGCACTTCCAGCCGCAATTCTCGCAATTCTTCCTCCAGCACTTTTACGCCCTTATCACCTTTCTCCAGAGTAGCCGTTTGTAAGTTGGCTTTTTCGTAGAGCACGCATAGTTCATCGTTGCGGTCGATCAGTTGCACTCCGCACTCGTTGCGCCCCGCCACTGCTGCCTCGTAGATTTTCTTCAAGCGCAGCATTTCTCGCTCGTGGCCGTTCAAGACGCCGTTCAAGGCTTTCACTGCTTCGATCTGTTGCTGCACGGCTAGCTGCTTTCGGCGGTACTCCTGTTGGCCTTTGTTGAGTTCAAGCTGCAGAGAATCGCGCGCTGCTTTGCTCATGGCATGGTTGCTCACTTCCTTGACCAGTGCCTTGTCCTTGGCAATCGACTCGCCGTGTAAGATCTCCACTTCCGCTGTCAGCACTTTGATTTTCTCCTTCATCTCGGCTAGCGCTTGGGTGGAAGCTTGAATCAAGTTCAAGTATTTGTTGCGCTCGTTTTTCACCAAATCATACAAACTCGCTGACTCTTTGAGAGCGTTGTTGGCTTGGTTGCACTTTTTGGTCAAGTCTAGCACTTGCAGCTCTTTGACCTTGAGGTCCTGCCGCGCGTCCTTCTCAGAATCGCTTGCTCGTGCAGCGGCCCTTGACTTGAACTCACGCTGGGTGGCGAGAAGCGTCAAGAGCTTGACTTGCTTTCGCTCTTCTGCTTGCCATTTGGCAAGCTCTTCTTCGGCGGTGGCTACTGCTTTCATCGCTGCGTTCAGTTCTTCTTGCTTGCTCTTCTCCAGCGTTTCTTGCTTCATGAAGCGTGCTACCAGTACTTCAACTTCGAGGCGAGCTTCCTCTACCTCATGAGACAAACGCTTGTTCTCCACATTCAAGCTTCGCAAACTGTGCTCTTCGTCTAGCAGCTGCGCTTCGAGTGTGGGCAGCAATTCTTTCACGCTGTCTGCCACAAACCGCTTCTTTCGGAGGTTGCGCTTTTTGACTTCGTAGTCTTTCTTTGCCATGCTCAATTCTTCGTTAGCCCGATGCAGCTCCTCACCCTTGGTGCGCTTCGCCAGCTCTAGCTCGACTTTCTGAGTCGCAAGCTCGTGCTGTGTGGCTTTTTCGTCGTCCAGTATTCTTTGAAGCTGCTCCACTTCGCCTCTTCGCTTGTCAATAGCGTAGGTGTGCAGTTGCAGTTTTTTCTGAAGTGCGTACCGCTCTTGCTCGGCTTCATTTCGCCGCTGCGCCTGCTTTTCCAGCATCTCTTGCGCGCCGCCTACTTTTGACCCCAGTGTGGCAATGTCGCTTTCAAGCTGCTTGGCAGCAGCGACCGCAGATTCCGCTTGCTTCTTCGCCCGCTCGGGCTCTGCTTGTGCTCTTATCATCGCGTCCTTGGCCTTCGCAAGCTCCTCGTGCGCGGCAGCAACTTCTGCTTCCAGCGCGTCAGTTCGCTCTAGGAGCGTTTCTTTCGCTTTGTTCTCTCGCTCTAGTGCTTCGCCCTGGCGCTTGTACTCCCCCATGGTTGCTTCCAGCTCCGAGTCTAATTCCTTCAACTTCGGAAGCACTGTAGCTTCGTTCTGGGACTTCAAATCTTCCTTTTCGTTCACCAGCTCGCCATGGGTGTGCTCCAGCTCAGCCAACTCATACTTGTTTAAAGCATCTCTCTGTTCTGCGTCATCAAGCTCTTTCATCACCGTCTCGCGCTCTTTTTCTAACCCCTCTAATTCGCGCGTCTCAGCTGCGAACTTCTCCATTGCCCGCTCGAGTTTAATTTTCTCGCCCAGGACATCGTTTTGTTTGCGCCGGGCCTAGTGAGGTTGGTATATATAGGTGAGTTGGATTGAAAAGCGGTGAAAACAGGTAATACTTTGAAGATTACATAGTCGGTTGCTGGTCTGGAAGGAACAGGAGGCAAAACGCACCAGTTTCGCAAGAGTCTCTTCCTTCGCTCGCGTTTCAACCACACGCTCGTGCATCACCACGTAGTTTTGTTTGTGCTCTTCGCTTTCTTTGTCTGTTATCTTTTTGGTGCGCAGCATGTCAGCAAGTAGAGTTAAGGCCACTGATTCGTTTACATTTCCTAGCGGCGGCGGTCCAGTAGGTTGCGCCGGCGGCGCAGCCACCGGTGGCGACGACATAGCAACTTCCTTCCACAACTCCCCGCCGAGTGCTCTAAGGGAAAAGCAAGAATGTAAGCGTTGCGGTGATCTCTATGCGACTGCACTCCAGCACCGCCAAGTGCTCCTCCTTTAGAAACCGATTAGTCGATACCGCCGAAATTGCCTACAACGTTTCTTCACGATAACGCTCACATTCCCACAAACAAAATCCAGGGTGTATTCCGTCTATATAGGTGTACAGCAGTACAGAAGAAATACTCCAGCACGCTCTGCTTCCTGCTCCCTTTTTCCAACATTTTCCTGTTCTTGCTCCTTGCTTTTCTTGTTATCACAGAGATGATCCGACGCTAGATCCGACGATCTGTTCATGCTTCACACGCTTTGTAACTGCGGCGTTGTTATCTCCATAGATTGTGGCACTCGCGCGAGGTCAGACGCCATACTTAATTCGTAGACTAGTGTCACGGTGTATCGCTTAAGGAATTTTGAGGACATACTATGAAGGCTCTTTGGCATTGCCTAGCCACGGCTGCACTAGCGCTCGTTATGATCGCGAAAGGAGAAGATCTCGCTGCCCAGCAAGGCATTTTAAACACGCTAACAAACACCGCTGTTGATCTAGCTGAGAACGGAGAACTCGAGCAGGCGTTAGCAATGTTTCAGCAGGCGGCTGGGCAAACTCCAGACAATGGAAAGGTGGGCGTGGGGAGACGATCTTAACTATTCTGCGCTGGGCTAAGTAAAATCTTTAGTAACCTATGTCTGTACACGTTTTTCTTTCCTAGGTGTTCGTTAACGTTGGCGTTTGTCTTCTTCGTCTAACGCGGCTTAAAGAGGCACGCCTAGCACTTAACCGTGCCAAGCAACTTTTGCCTGCAAATGAAGCCAGCTTGTTAGACAATCTACGCGCCTTGAAAGAGCTCGAAGACTATCACCGCAAGTACCCACCGAGTGAAGCGGATGCAGCGACAAGCTCTTCTTCATCCTCGCGCCGTTCTAGCGATAAATCTAATGGCCCTGGTGACCCTACTCTGGCAACCAAGCTGACCAATGAAGCCATCGCGCTTGCAGAGTCTGGTAACCTCCACAATGCCTTCGGGTTATTTGAGCAAGCAGCGCTGGCTGATCCAACTGACGGCAAATTGTGGGAAAATCTGGGTAAGCAGATTTACTGCTCTTATTCTGGCATTATAATATGGCATTGCGGTTGTTGGCCATCTCTTCAAAATCTTGCTTCTATTTCAATCTTGCACTGGCGCCTCAGGTGTGACCCAAATGCGCATGGGCAATCTCGATGCCGCCAAGGAGTCGTTCGAGAAGGCTCGCAAACGGTTTCGGGGCAAGCAGCCTAGCACTACTCTTGCGGAGAACATTAAAGCCCTGGCCGAACATTTAAGCTTTCGTGAGGCCAATTCAGGTGCTTCCTCGATGCAGGGCTCAAGCTTGAACCAAGCTTACGACGACGACGATGAGGACGATGACTATGATGATGACTATGATGATGACTATGATGACTCGAATGACGATGTAGATGATTCGAACTTCTTGAGTGAAAGTAGCGTGAGCTCCTTGACAGATCTAGGCATTGCCAAAGCGAATTCAGGCGACTTGCTTGAAGCACTCAAATTGTTCCAAAGAGCTGTTGCGGCTGACCCAATGAACAGCAAACAGCACGAAAACTTGGCGGTCACACAGGTGTTTATCAGATGTTTTGAATTGCCCCCCCCCCCCCTCTTTTGTGGCGTTGATTTTTGCTTAGTTTCCTGGCTCGCAGGAAGCCTTCTCGCTTACTATCCTTTTTCCTGCTACCACAACCATTATCATTTTTTTGCCGTTTTCTGCAACATAGATGCGCATCGGATTGCTGGACGCTGCGATTCAATCTTTCAACCGCGCCAAGGAGCTCCTCGGCCCTGATCCTAGCGCTGCATCCTCGCTCAACGCGAACCTCGAAGCGTTGCAAGACCACCTCGGTCACGCCAAGAAAGTGGGCCACGGTGAGAGAGAAATACTTGAAAGCTCCTTTGGGACGCTGACTGGTGCACTTAACACTCTGCCTGCCTTTTTTTGAGGTTTACCATAACTCATGGAAAGGATAGTTGTCTTGATTGCGTGTTGTCTCTTTGGTGTTTGCTCTTTGCCATCTGGTTTACACATGCTTATCTTTTCTTTTTTTCTTCAATATATGCCTGACCACGCAGACACATCCAAGATGTACGATAGATGGGCCTCTATGGCGTCTTATGAGGAAGAAGACGATGATGACGACGCTTACGATGATGATAATGATGAAGATGACGATGAAGAAGACCAGGTTACTGTATCATCTCGCTCAATCAAGAAGTTGAAGCCATCGCCAAAGGTAGCAGCCTCAACAGCTGGCGCCAAAAAAGAAGAAGTTGAAGTTGACTTCACGCTGGAGCTCAGCAAGGCTTTTGGCGTAGCGCTGGACCAAAACGCGCGCATGGACACGGTGCATGAAGGTGGGCAGTTTGCATTGGCAGGGGCGCAGCCAGGGGATGTGATCATCGCCGCAGGCACTACATTAGTGTCAAGCTTAGAGGAGTTCAAAGCGGCAGTGGCCGAGCACAAGCGCGAGAAGCACCCAAAAATGGTAGTGACGTTCAAGGGAAGCAAGCAGACAGCGGTGCCGTCAAGTAACAAGGCCAAGAAGGGAAAGAAGATGAGAAAAGGGTTGTCAACCGAAGCAATAAGCACGTCTCCTGATGCATCAGACCGCCAAGGTGCTAGTGGCAGTGGTAGGAAACGTAGGAAGCGCAGCAATGGTCACGGTGGTGATAATAACAATGAGAAAGTAGTCGTGAGTGCTGCCGATGTCGCTGCCGCTGAATCCGTCACCTCTGAGGCCGTGAACTTGATTATGCAAGGTAACGTAGCGGGAGCCTTGCCTCTCTTTGAAAAAGCTACCCATCTCAACCCTCAGAAAGTGGACCTATGGGCGAACCTCGGCAACGTGCATCGCGACAGCGGCCGCTTTGACCTCGCGAAACAAGCCTATCAGCGGGGACTGCAACTCAGCCCTCGCAATGACAATATTCTTGCGAGCTTGCAGGAATTGTCGAATGGCGCTGCATCGATGGCTGCATCACAATCACCACAGAGTTCAAGGCAGCCGCACGAAGGGCTTTGCGACGATGGGATTGAAGTTGAGGTAACGTTTGCGGGCTCTCTACATGTACTTTGATGGACACTTGCGCACTTTCATTGGCCTTTCATTTTCAACCTTAACTTTTCATCTTCTTTTTTTTTCGCCTCTCGGTTTGATTCTTTCATTCCAGATGGTACATGTGGGAGACAAAGTTGAGGTGCGAGACAGCGGCGAAAAGTGGGCAGTGGGGATTGTGGAAGAGATCAGCGAAGAGTCGGGCCTGCCGACTGTGACCAAAGAAGGCTGGGATATGGGCTACGAGTGGGAAGAATGCCGGCTCAAGGTACACAAATGAGAACTTATCACGTCACCTTTTGTAATTGCATGCACGTCGATGCTGCCTTTGCATCTGCCATAAACGGGTGCATGTTTGCATGCTCTTTGCTTCGAGTGGGTGGTGATTCTGCCTCATTTTTTGTTCTCTTTGAATTATCAGGCCCGGGTTGGTGGCGCAGCAGAGGTAGTGTTGTGGGAAGCCAGTAGTGGCGAGCCTCTGCCAGAATTCGACGGGTTTGTCGTGTTTTTGCCGCAAGAAGTGAGCAAAGTGAGTCGGTTTCAAGTGCACCATGCTCCTAGTGTTGAGGCTACGGAAGAGTGCGGTTTCACGTCTTTTTTAGCGCTCTTCGACGCTAACAATGACCTTCTAGTGGCTTCCATCGACGACTTTTTGGCGCCTCCTGTGATCGATGGGCTCGTGTCGAAAGCTACAGGGAAGCACCAGGGTGCCAGCTCGTTCCCAGCGGTGTCGTCTTGGGCATGGGCTCACATTCATCCGGATGCGCGCGACCCTTCCAACTTACGGAAAGGCAATGGGTTCCCTGGATTAAGAGTGGATTTAGACCCTTCAGTCACCCATATGGTAGCGCGGTGCTTGGCGCCGGTGATGGCCGTGGTCGACCCAAAGTTCAGCTTCCAGGGCCTGAAAGACACGCAAACGCTGTGAGTCTTCACTTCGTCTTGTATTTTCTTTTCATTTTTCTTAGTGTTTGTAGTTTGTGAAATCTTCATTGACTTCCATCTCATTCATTGTTCTTTTCTTCAAACCATCACCTAGGTTTGGGCTTGTGCATCCTCGCGAAGGCACTATCGACGGCATCGATTGGACGGAAGTACCGTGGCTCGACTCGCAGCGCTTGCCTCACAACGATGTCCGGTGGGACATTCCCTGCAAAGCTGGCGGTCAGGTCCCCGGGTCCTACGCCTCGGTGCTGCCTCTCACCACGCAATTCAACCGCTCAGGCACGGGTTTGTGGGTGGAAGCCGCGACCGGCACATCGCTCCTGAAAACAGTGGCCATGAACAATGCCGCGCAGGGGAACATGAACCCGCACGTCCCAACGCATTTGAGGCCCGAGCTGGACCTCCTCGCGGAAATTTCCGACCCTCCGCACGCCCATTTGAGCCATGCCTGGGCGCAGTGTGCTCTCGTTGCCGAATTGCGCTTCAACCGCTACGTGTTTTACGACGGGCGCCGGCTCCATCAGCAGTATTGCAACAAAGACGATGCTCAGAGGCTCTCGAAGGACCCAGCGCAAGGCCGCCTTACCATGAACTCCTTCTTTTGGGCAGCCCCCTGATATTTCTTCACGTGAGGCGTCATTGGGGCGTGCTTTTGTGGGGTGTGGGCTCGTTTTGACTTAAATGCAATGAGTAATTCGATGGACTTGGCAGCTTTACAGGCAAAACCATTAACTATCAAAACGGAGTTACCCGGGACCCTGGTGGCTGTCTAAAGTCTACAGTGTTGGCCCGGGCGCCTTGGCCTGGCTGGGGTTTTATAAATTTTTATATACCCATGTGGCTCTTGAGGGCCATGGCTTATAGAAAGCGATGAAAGGCGGGTTCCTTAACATCGAAAATAGTTCCGCATTTATATGATTATGAATTAAGACAGGGAAGTTGGTTAAGAGCCAGTTGTAAAAAGAGGGCCAAATGCACTGAAGTGATTTCCGATTCCCCCTTTTTTCAAAAGAAAAAGGGAGCTGAGGGGAGATGCTACTCTAGTCTAGTTAATACTCCCCAAAATACAAAGAAACACCACTGTGGCAAATAGCAACAGAAAAATGTAACCTTCAGAACAAGTCTGACTGGGCTGAGTGTCCTTTTGCGTAATGCAATTGTAGGTCCGATAGTCATAATGGGCACTCCTCTTATCTAGGGAGCCGGCACTCATCCCATTCATAATCCGCATCAAAGCCATCTTTAATCACCGACGGCTGTTTCGTAGACGGGTTAACACTCTCCACTACGCCAGGTGCCCAACTGCCGCCGCTGTCTCGCACTTCAACTTTATCCCCCACATGCACAAGCTAAGCAGAGAAGAAGCAAGAAGTAATGAGTGGCAACAAGGAGTTACTAAGTAGTAAGGATGAGGGGAGGGGGTTAGGAGGGGGGGGGTAATTGAAAAGCCTCGGCAAAAAAATGTTGTGGTTTGAGCCACATATGTCCATGCATTCATACGCATCCTGCTCAATCTATTCATTCGTATCTTCTTTTCCATCCATACCTCTGTGTTGACTCCATCGTCACAGAAGCCCGCGCCTTCGTTGCCTTCTTTCTCCAAGGCTCCGCCCGAGCTGCTTTGACTAGCGCGCAATTCTTCCAAATTGGTCAAAAGCAAATCGCTCTCAGGGTCGAGAGCAAGGCCGCGCTCGTAGCTCTGGAGGGCCTCCTCGATCAAACCCAAGTCGCGCTGGACGTTGCCCACGTTGGCCCACAATTCCCCCTTTTGGGGACTCAACTCAACAGCGGCTTGGAAGGACGCGAGCGCGGACTCCAAGTTACCGTTCGACAAGTGTTCAACGGCTTCTTTCACTCGCACACTTTCTTCGTCTTCGCCACTGCCACTGCTGCCACTGCTGCTTGCGCGAGTTGGGGTCGCGTTCGTCTTCTTGAGGTTGTGTGCCACGGTAAGCACAGCCGAAGGCAGGCCGGCATTCTTCATGGCCTCCAGCTCAACTTTCAGCTGATCGAAGGACCACACTGGAGTAGACCCCACGGACAACACACGATCCCCTGCCGTAGCTACAACCTCAAGCTGACCACCCGTGGTCACACTCTCAATCAGAAGTCCCGGCCAAAGAGTGACGCCGAGAGGCTGTAAAAGGTCGACCGTTACTTCCTTTGATTCACTATCCTCCGCTGCTGCCGTGGTTTCAATAGCCGCCTCTCCTTTTTCGTCTTCTTGAACTTCACTGCTGAACTTCCCGATGCGAGCGTAGTTGGGGTTCATGGCGAGCTCCCTCTCGGCCTGCACCGCTGCCCGGTGGTCGAGGTGCTCCTGGAGCGCTTCGAGGTTCCGGTTGTCGAGCATCGGCGAGAGCTTGCGCGCTTTCTTGAAGGACACCATGGCGTCGTCCAAGTAATTGGCGCGCATCTGAGTGACTCCCAGGTTTTCCCACATGCGCCCTTCACTAGGGTTGGCGTCGGCGGCTTCTTGGAAAAGCTCCAGGGCGTTCTCCAATCTGCCACCTTCCGCTGCGCTGATGGCCTCTTCTGTAAGCTGCTCAGCTCGCACGGGATCAACCTCAGCCGCGTAGGCGTCATCGCGGTACTCGTCGTCGTCGTCTTCTTCTTCATCGTCGTCTTCTTCTTCATCATCGTCGTCGTCGTCCTCTGCACCTGCGACTTCCTTGCCGTCATTGGTTGTGCTGAACTCCGCGTAGACCAAAGTGGGATCATGGCCTATCGACTTGGCGTAAGTTTCGTGCTCGCTGAGCGCTTTGAAGTTGTCCTGAAGCGATTCTGACGTGGCGCCTTCTAAGAGCTCGGACGCTTTGTCCAATGAGGCGCGAGCAGCGTTGAGCAGACCGAGGCGCATCTGAGTAACCCCCACGTTTTCATGCTGTTTGAAGCTCCTCGGGCTGAGGTGGGCTGCCTTCTGAAAGAGCAGCAAAGCCCCGAGCAAGTCATCGGCATCAGCTTTCACAATCGCTTCGTCCGTCAAGGCTTGCAGTTTTTCTTCAATGGAGGTTGCGTCGTCTTCGTCCTCGTATTCTTCGTCGTCCTCTTCGCTCCAGTACTCGTCGCTACTAGTCGCCTGGTTCTTGGCAGCGAAGTCGAGGTGGGTCTGCAAAGCGGCAATGTTCTTTTCGAGCGTGCTGCCTTCGTACTCGCCCCTGAAGAGGTCTTTGGCTTTCTGAAAGTTTGCTTGCGAGTTGGCTAGTTGACCCATGCGCATTTGCGTTACTCCCAAGTTTTCCCACAGTTTGCTGTCCAGTGGGCTCGCCAGCGCTGCCTGCTCAAACAGACCAAAGGCGTCCTGCATTTTGTTCGCTTCGGCCAGAACAATCGCTTCTTCTGTCAAGCGAGCCGCTAATGCAGGCTCGCTATTGCTTGCTTCGACCGCTGCGTTGACCTCAGCGCTGCTAGCGTGCTTGTTTTTCCGATAAAATTCTTCGTGTTCGGCGAGGGCCGCCATGTTCTGCTGCACGCTCGTTTCGTCGTTGGGCAAGAGCCGCTGCGCTTCTTCTAGCGCCTCGCGAGCCTCCTTCAAGTTGCCGAGCCTTCACATGTATGGGGAAATTAAGGATGCACGCACAAATCAATGAAAAAAGAAATGCATAAAGTGCCAGATCAAATAACTTTGGTCTTTGCTTTCTATGGTGTCTCAAGTCGCAGCATGAAGCTCATGAATGATGAATGGTTCGAGCCCTACCGCAAATGCGTCACGCCGAGGTTTTCCCAAGTGCGCCCATTGTCTGGCCCGGCATCACATGCCTTTTGAAAGAGCCCCAGGGCCTGCTGTAAGTCTCCTGTCTCAGCGACCTAAGATGGCATTGTGAAAGAGGCGTGGAGTATGAGCGTGACAAAATAGGCAGCTGAAAAGTAGCAGTAATGAGAGAATGGTGTATCTCACCTCAATTGCATCGTCGGTCAGGGAGGTCACGAGGTCAACTTCACCACTGTTTAGATTAATAATTTCAACGTCCCCAGAGGCTCCGACTGCTGCGGAGGTGCTGCTGCCCTGCAGCTCCTTGATGTTTTTACGGAGCAGTTTGTTGCTAGGATCCACGCTGAGGCCGCGACGAAATGACTTTAAAGCCGCTTCCTCTTCACCCAGGTCGACCTGCACCATGCCAAGGTTAGCCCAGAACCCAGCGTTTTCCGGGTCTAGCGCCACGGCTTGTTTGAACAGTCGCCGTGCCCCCTCGAGGTCTCCAGAGCGAATCCGCTCGATGCCCGCGTTGGACTTCTTCGAGGCCGCACCTGCCGTATCCTCCCAGAAACTATCCACTGCCCACGATACTGGGAATTGGCTAGATGTAAGCAGTAGTAAGGCAACCATTGTTTTCTTCATTCTGGCTTATATCGTTTTGATCCTAGCAGCACTAGAATTCTGTCTTGGCGAGATGAAAGTGATCCTGGTAGCGCGGGAGCCTTTTGAGTGAATTGAACCGGAAATGCTATCCAATAAATGTTCCCAAAGACTGCCCCAAATGTTGCACTATCTCACGAATGTAGTCTACTTCGGGTTTCCCGCCTCCCACCACGGTACTCAGAAAGATTTCTACGACTTCTTGTTGTCCCACGCCTCTGCTCCGCGTAGCAAAATGCATTCGACATCATCAAATCGTAAAGCCACGTCACGTGGTCACGTCGAGATACAGGGGGTGACCCTATTCTTCCAATTTGTTTCGTCGTTCGTCGTAAGTAGCTCGGATCTTCGCGTTTCGTCGTTTCACGTTGAGTTGCAAGTCGAAAAATGGCTCGCATCTTGACAGTTGATTTAGTACTTGACAACTTGACATCATGGTGATCTTATCTAAGACGATAATGCACTGTAGCTCAATCAGTAGGTCTGACTGTTAGTCCATGACTAGATCAAAGCGCTGGAGCGTTGAATGAGAATTTCTCAACCCTTATGCAATTGCTCTTCGCGTGGAGGCAGCTTCGTCTCGGCGGCAGTCTCGAGCTCGTATAAAATCTAGTACCAATTCGACAAGATGTATGCTCTCAGTCATATTTGGCTAGTTCTTATTGCGTGCACGGTGCAGTTTCGTTTGTCTGGATGCTTTTTTGCCCATGCCGTGGAAGATGAGCCAACACGCAGGAGACTCGCGGGCACCGGGCGGCGTATCCTTGTGCACGCTGCACCTGGAACTGGCGGCAGCCTCCTGTTGTTCATCATGGCGCAAAGCCACAACTCTATTGCGTTCCCCAATCTACGCGTGCCACCGCCGAGCGCGAAGGAGTTAGCTGATGTTCCCAAAGAATACGATGTGGTGAGACGACGCCTTTGTATGCTAACAGTGGCCTGAGCACTTTCCTTCATTCCTTCTACTTTGCATCCTGTGCCCAGATGTTGAAAGTGACCATGGGCGATTCAAATACCTCCTTGGTGGAGGCAATCGAACGCTTTGAGCCAGATGTCAAGATTCTCCTCGTGCGCCACCCAGCCTCCGTGGCTCAAGCAGTAGGGACAGCATCCCGAGGGGTTGGGACTTTAGGGCGCGCGCGCGGTGGGGAGCTAATGCCGCGAGACGCTGTGTTGTCACGTCTCGAGTGGACGTGGGCCATGAGTGGAACGCAGTGGGATACGGTTCTGCTCTTCGAAGAGCTCTTGTTCAACCCTGCAGTAGCCCGGCAGAAGCTTCGAACAGCTGGCTTCAGCGAAGCGTCGCTCGACTCGATGGATCGTATGCGGCGATCCAAGAAAGACGTTGAGCGTTTCAACGGCAAGCACAGCCGCTGGAGTCGCAGCCAGCGCGTGCCTTCGAAGTACGCTCGAGACGCTTCCAACCAGCTCGTCGGTTGGGACTTCGGCGGAGCGAGCCGCAACCCAGCCCAGCAACTGCAGCAGCTACGGGACACGTTTCCAACATCGCGGCCTTCAGACAGCATGCGGCGCAAAGCTGCTTCCCTGTGCCCTTTGCTGTCGGCGTACTACTCCGCGCACCACCCGGAGCTCGACGCCCCCCCTCAGGGGGGAAACGGCAAGACGGACGCCTGGCTGGTGGCGGTGCAACGGCTCTATAAACTGGTGGACGACCGCGCAGCCACTTTCCAGGGCGACGACGAGACGCCCTCCATAGCGGCGGCGCACGATGGTGTAGGGGGGCGGCTACGGACGCACTTGCGAGAGCGGTGGATTATGGTGGCCTTAGCCACCAACACCTGGGTTCGCAACGGCGTTACGTTCAATTGGATGGCGAGCTTAAGGCGTGTAGGTGTGAGCAGTTTCATCGTCGTGTCCCTTGATTTGCCCACACACGAGGCTTTAAGCGCCATTGGTGCCCCCTCGTTTTTCCACGAGACTCACTACGCCGATGTTGCGGTGGGGGTAGGGGCTTCTGGGAGCAGCCGAGCTTACCGAGCATCACTGTTGAGCTACAAGTGGAAGGTGCTGGCAGCGATCCTCAAGAGGGGAGTGGCCACCTTGCTCACCGATGTGGATAGCGTGGTTTTACGGGACTTCCGGCCGCTGCTGGACCAGAGCCGCAGCCACATCATTGGAGGGCGAGGCAACACCAAGCAATTGTTGGTGCGCCTGCCTTTCTTGCTGGTGCGAAGCTGCGTCGAAGTCTTGCATGTGCTCCCGCGGCTGATTGCTGACATCGCGAAGTACCGCGACGACGAGTATGCGCTCAACAAATTACTGGCAGGGATAGTGGCCTGGGCTGAGCCTCCTCTCAAAGCGCAGGACCGTTTCGTCGAAGGTCGCACGTTTCGGCCGGTGGGAGGCGGTGGTCCGTTGGGTCATGCGTCAGGATCTGCTACTGGCACTGGCGGCGCACTCGATTTGGCGCTCCGACTAACCCTCATCCCCAATCGACTCCTGCGGCTGTATGAATGCACCAAAGGGCACCCTGCAGAGACAGCTCTCGTCATGCATTGTGGCAACGAAAACTTGACGACAGCTACCGGTGCGAAGCAACCGTTAGTCATGACGAGAAGCGGCCAATTAGTGGAGCCATCTTCTTCTTCTTCTTCTTCAATTGCGACTTCAATGCTGACCACGACGGCAGGCTTGAGCGGTAGCACGGAAGGAGGCGAGTTTGCGCGTTTGCGGCTCACTGAGCTAGGGCTCTGGATGCTGACTCCCAAGTGGCGCCAGCAATTTGACCTCATTCAGGTGTGCATGCTAGGGACTACTAATTTATTCTCTTCTCTTCTCTTCTTTCTTTGCAGCCAAGTTTGGTATAGAATTACATCCCTTGGACACATTAGCGCTATGGCGCTGTCTGGAAAGTTGTCTCTTCAACGAGAGCAAATGTTTGAAGGAAAGTGAGAACATATCATACTCATGTCGTTTTGCTGTGCGTTCACACAACCCCCTTTTTTGTGTTCCTTTCGCGGCTTCGTCTCTGTGCAGTCCCGTGTGCATCGCAATACAGTACAGGGGGGTGTGGCCCCTCGCGGCTTCGGATGGTCGGAATTCGGCGCTTGGATCCACGACAACACGGCGTGGACTCTGCCCGATCCCCACGTCCCAGGCGCTTTGAGTGAAGAAGTCCAGTTCGGTGCCGCGCGCAAGGCCTCCAAGAAGAAGAAAAACACGAACAGCGTGATTTCGGGGCACAATTTGAAAAGAAACTGCCGACATCAATTACCCATTGGGCTTGAAGCGGCGTTCATGGCCCCTGCTATCAAGTGCACATAAATTGGCTCCGCTTGTGCTTGTGCTTGAGATCTATGAGCATGGTGGTCTTGGGCCCATTCCATATCAGGAGGCACCACGGGCCATGGCAGATAGCCAAAAAGTCCCTGCGTTTGCTCCTGTCTCATCGAATTCGCAGATGGCAATGGTAATGAAATGCGTATTAAAAAGCAGATATTCGGCATTGCGCCCCGGTAATATGGTATTTTATATTTCATTGAAGTTCGCGTTTGACTTGAACTCGAACTCGAACTAATACAAACCCAAATGGCACAGAAGCCAATGCTGCGGGCAGAAGTGGGAATGCGCGTGCGTTGCGCAAACAAAGCAAGTGCGGAATGATTCAGGAGGGAGAGGGGC
>Ga0307931_1000699_pt1 | contig 21856 bp, 11 predicted proteins | sample OrgLakmetageno47_FD_201816 | JGI IMG/M metagenome (GOLD analysis project Ga0307931, IMG submission 201816) | Saline water microbial communities from Organic Lake, Antarctica - #47 | ecosystem: Environmental > Aquatic > Non-marine Saline and Alkaline > Saline | place: Antarctica: Organic Lake...
AAGGTAATTTGTAACTGATAACGAAGTCTCTGATAAATCGAACGCTTTTGCATCAATTTCTAAGGCAAAGACAATAATTACGGTAATAACAAAGAATTCAAAAAGTTGTTTTCTTTTAAATTAAACAGAAACATAAGGATGGATTTGAACATAGAAGTGTAACCCACTTAATAGGTGGTTGGTCGAGGCACTGCAGAATGTAGTGCCTCGACAATTATTTTATAGGCCGTATTGCGTTTTTAATTCCGCTAACCTAGTGTTTGACTTGGGCAACACAAAGGTGCGAGATTCGAGTCTGCGCTTTGCAATTACCTTACTATCGTTCAATAACAAAGTTTCAATGTAGTTTAAGAATATTTCCTCATTTTTCACATCTTCATTCATTACTCTATTATATGCCTCTAGCGCTTCTTTAGGTTGATTTTGACGGACTAGTATCTGCGCATATGTATCGACAGTCGCTGCATGATTTGGCTTTAAATCAAAAGCACGTTTTCCAAACACAAAGGCCTCGCTCAGTTTGTCTTCCTCCATCAACAAATAGGCCAAGTTATTCAGTACCACAAAGTTATTTTCATTTAAAGTTAACGCATCTTTATATTTGGCAATTGCAGATACTTTATCTTTACCCATTTCTTTTTCGGCTAACAACATTAGTGCAGTTAAATCTTGGGGTTTGCTAGCAGAATAGTTCTTTAACAATTCGTAGGACTTGTCGCTTTGTTTAGTCAGATCATACGCCATAACAAGCACCTGTAGGTTTTTCGAGTTTTGATTCGCATTAAAGGCAACTTCAGCATCTTCAATCGCGCCAGTTGGATTTTGCTCTCTGAGTTTGATCCTAGCCATAACACCGCGGACAAAAGGAAGTTGCTGTACTTCTTGAGTAAATCCGCCTATAACGGCTCTGGCACTTTCACTGTCGCCGCTCATTACCTGAAAATAGCTTTGCAAAACTTGAATCTGAATGTCATCTCTGGCATCTAGGTAGCGTTTAGTTAATGCTAAACCATCGCTATATTTGTTTTGACTGTCTAACAAAAGTAGTTGTCCTAGCGCAGCTTCTCGATTGTTTGGCGCCAATTCAATCCATGTTTCGTAATGAGCTTCAGCTTCTTTTATATTTCCAGACTGCAGCAATACCATGCCCTTAGTTGGCCAAAAGGTATTTGGTGCATTTTTATCTGCTGCAATAGAACTCAGCAATTCAATTGCTTCATCGTAACTAGCATCACTGGCTTTCATTCTAGCGGCTAGAACAACAATGTCAGCATTCTGGGGCGTCTTTTGAAATTGTGCCAATGTTGGTTGCATTCCTTCATTAGCGTTTCCTTGCTGCTGCTTTATTGCAAAATACGCTGTCAATGCAGGTATGTTATCTGACGATATAGCAATAAGATTTTCGAGCTTAACCACAGCAGCATCTAATTTTTCATTTCGAATATCTAGGCCTATTAATGCCATTTTTACTTTATTGTTATTTGGCGCAACTGCAGATGCGCTTAAAAACTCAGCCTCGGCCTTGACTAAATCATTTTTTCTTAACGCAACTTCACCAGCCAACAAAAAGCCTTGAGGATCATTGCTAGCTTCTTTTTTCCATTCAGCCGACAACGCTTGTGCTTTTTCAAGTTGATTTGTTGCTAAATAAGCGGTCGCCAAGGTCGTTTTTGCCGTCACTGACTCTGGTGATTTTGCGACTGCACTCTCCAGATCAAGCACACCGTCTATATCATTAAGACTCAGTTTCAACACACCTAAGCGAGTTAAATCGTCCGCAGTTTCACTGATACCTTCGACTCTTTCAAGCAACGCTCTGGCTTTCTTTGCTTCACCTGATTGCAGCAATTCGTAACCGGTTGATGAGAATAGAGTCGCATCAGCAGCAGTTAGGTTGTCTAGTCGCTTTAATACTTCTGACGCTTCTGTTGTCATTCCTGTTTGCAGTTGGCTGGCTGCTAAAATGCGCAAGCCTGCGTGATTATCAGGTAAGCCAACTGCAATAATAGATAAATGCGAAACGGCAGCTTCAAAGTCGCCTTGTTGAAAGGCACTATAGCCAGCAACCAATCTAACAATCGGATCGGAATTACCATTAGTAATTGCAATTTCAGAAAATTCCTGGGCATTCACAAAGTCCTTGTCTGCAGCACGAATAACGCCTTTCAATTGGTTCAATAACGCATTTTTATCATTGATTTTCAACAAAATATCGACATGCTCTTCTGCTTCTTGTGTTCTAGTTTGCTCAACCAACATATTTGCCAGTGCAAATCTCGTTTCGATGTCGTCTGGCGCTGCTTTAACATATTGGGCATAAACATCAGCCGCTTTGCTTGCTTGTTGGTTTACTAAATAGAGACGAGCAGTCACACTTAATACAGCTTTATTGAGTGGTGCTTGATTTTGTAATTGAATTGCCCTTTCTAGTGCTTCTTGGCGCTTTTCTGATAATACTAAATTAAGAACACCCGCTAACCCTTTGTAAACCGAACCAGTATCTAGCTGCATTAATTCTTGAATTAACACTATCGCTTCGTCTGGTTTACCAAGTTCAATAAGAGACTGCGCCTTGTAGTAACCAACTTCGGCCTTCTCAACCACAGTTAATTCGGACATATCATGCTCAAGTCCTTCCAGCGCCGCATTCGCTCCTGTACGTCGATAAGATCTCGCTAACAATGGAATCGTTTTTGAGGCTGAATAACCCAGCTCCATTGCTCGGTTGAGTTCTTTTTCAGCGGCTTGATACTTTCCTTGATCCAAGTACAAACTACCCAGTTCAAAACGCGCTTCTGCTTGTTTAGGGTCTAACTGAATGGCATTTTTAAGCTCAACTATAGCGGCTTGTTGATCTCCAGTCACAGCAAACTCTTTGGCAGCAGCGATGTGTTCCTCACTGGTTTTTTGTTGGCAGCCGCCTAAACCTATTAGTGATGACAGCAAAAGTACTGCAATCGATATTTTCTTAATTACTTTGGTGTTAGCGAAAAATATATTGGTTGTATTAATAGTTTGCTGGCAATTACGATTATTTTTTTTCATTTTTCTGTCCACTTTTCATCCTATTCCCTTGTATTTTAACTTGTTTTTGAAATACAAAAACGGCTTACATCCCAATTAATTACTAACTAACTCAGGTGGTTACAAACTAGTCAAGACTAATGGTGGTAAATAACCATTAATTCTTATATAATTCTTTTTTTAAGAAGGCTCTCTCATCCCTTCAGCAATGCCCCCTTTCAGTCTATCAGGATACACGATGACCGACACTGTCGATGTTACATTTAAAGATTTAAATCTTCCAACGTATTTATTACAAGCGTTAGAAAAAGTAGGCTATGAAAAGCCATCTCCAATACAAGCCAAGAGTATTCCACTTTTGCTCGCGGGTCACGACCTTTTGGGTCAAGCTCAAACAGGTACAGGTAAAACAGCTGCATTTGCGCTGCCAATGTTAGCAAACATTGACCCAGACGAGAACTTTACACAACTTTTAGTATTAGCGCCAACTCGCGAGCTTGCTATTCAAGTTGCAGAAGCGTTTCAGGTCTATGCTAGCTTTTCAAAGAAAATTCGAGTATTACCAGTATACGGTGGTCAGTCTTACGATAATCAGATCCGTCAGCTTAAGCGCGGAGTTCAGGTTGTAGTAGGTACTCCGGGCCGAATTATAGACCATATAAAGCGCAAAACGCTGAAGCTAGACCAGCTTAAATTTTTAGTGCTCGATGAAGCCGATGAAATGCTGAGAATGGGCTTCATTGATGACGTTGAATTGATTTTAAGTCACGCCCCTGCAGAACGCCAGACAGCGTTATTCTCTGCAACGATGCCTGACGCGATCAAGAAAATAACAAAACGTTATTTGAAGAATCCAGAGCATATTAAAATTGAATCGACTGTTTCATCCGCGAGTATGATCAAGCAACGTTATTGCCAAGTTGCGGGCCATCATAAATTAGAAGCATTAACGCGCATCATGGAAGTTGAAAAATTCGACGGCATGATTATTTTTGTGCGTACTAAAACAGCTACGGTTGAATTAGCAGACAAATTAATGGCTCGTGGGTATGTTGTTGAACCCCTTAACGGTGATATTCCGCAAAATGCGCGCGAGAGAACGGTTGAAAAATTGAAACGTGGCGATATTGATATTTTGGTTGCTACTGATGTTGTTGCTCGTGGTCTTGACGTAGAACGCGTCAGCCATGTTCTCAATTACGATATTCCATATGACACTGAGTCTTACGTTCACCGCATAGGCAGAACAGGCAGAGCAGGAAGAACTGGCGACGCAATTTTGTTTATTTCTCATCGTGAAAAACGTTTGTTGTTCGCAATTGAAAAAGCAACAAAGCAACGTATAGAGAATATGGACATTCCCTCAATTTCACAATTGAATGAATCACGTTTGGAACGTTTCAAACAAAGTATTATAGAAGCGATGAATGATGAATCAATTGAATCATACATACCCATCGTTGAATCAATCATGGAAGAAACAGAAGCTTCTCCAGATTTAATAATGGCTGCACTTGCTAAAGTTGCGCAAGGTAATGAGCCTTTATTGTTAAAAGAATCTGACCGTCCCGATTTGCATAGCAAACCAACGTTCAATGAACGCGACAGTGGAGACCGTGATAACGGCAGGAGACAAGGTCGCAATGAACGCACTGAACGCGGTAAAAGTGATCGCAATGAGAGAAAACCGCGTCCCGCAAGAGGCGCAAGCACGCCAGATGAAGGTATGCAACGCTTCAGAATTGAAGTAGGCCATTCGCATGGTGCGAAGCCAGGAAACATTGTTGGCGCAATTGCTAACGAAGCGAACATCAGCAGTAAAAACATAGGGGCTATTGAAATCTATGATAACTTTACCACTGTAGATTTACCTAAAAGCATGCCCGCAGAAACAAGAGAAACGCTCGCTAAAACGCGCGTAGCGGGTCAACGCTTAAACATACGTGAATGGTCTGATACGCCGCCAAAACGTAAAAATTAGCAATTTCTGCCAGTAAGAATACTAAAGCCACTTAGCGTGGCTTTTTTTATGCCCAAAATCCTAATTGATTGCATAATGAAGCAATTGTTGAATGCTTTTAACTTTCTAATTCCAAAACGAAATATTACCTTTAAAAATATTGCTATATTAGAATAAGGATAACCTTCATAATTAAGCTTAATATTTATGACAAGCACGCACACTAATGAAGTATTTCCCTATATTCGTCGATGCTGAATACATCCATTGCCTGTTAGTTGGCGCAGGCGAAGTTGCCGCTAGAAAATGTGAGCTATTGTTAAAAACTCCCGCAAAAATAACTATCGTGTCTCCTTGGGTAAGTAACACAGTAAGGCGACTTGCAGCTGAATCAACTCAAATTACCTTAATTGAAAGAAAATTTGATGATACTGATATCGAAGGCAAGCAAATGATTTTTGTTGCTACCGACGATGCCTTAGTTAATAAGCACATCCACGATATATCACACGCTAAAAGAATGCTCGTCAACGTAGTTGACAACACACCGCTGTGTAAGTTTATTACGCCATCTATCGTCGACCGTTCACCCATCATCATCGCTATGAGCAGTGGCGGGGTCGCGCCTGTTTTACTTCGCTATATTCGTCAAAAACTAGAGAGTGTTATACCTGCGAATATTAAACTATTAGGCGATTTTTCAGCTAAGTTCCGCGATACCGTCAAAGGAGCACTTTCTTCGGTAACTGACAGACGCTATTTTTGGGAAGAAATACTTGACGGTGACATTGGTGAATCAATTCTGCAAGGAAACGAAAAACTTGCAGAAAAGAAATTCGATAAAGCACTTATCGCCTATAAAAACGGCGATAAGCCTGCTGGTCAAGTTTATTTGGTAGGAGCAGGTCCTGGAGACCCCGACCTATTGACCTTCAGAGCATTAAGATTGATGCAAAAAGCTGACGTTGTTGTCTATGACCGATTAGTAAGTCCCGAAATACTTGAACTCGTGCGCAGAGACGCAGAGAAAATTTATGTTGGAAAGAAGCAAAGTAATCATACTATCCCACAAGAGGATATTAGCGAACTGCTAGCCAAGGAAGCATTAGCTGGAAACAGAGTGGTGAGATTGAAGGGAGGAGATCCGTTTATATTTGGCCGTGGCGGAGAAGAAATTGAAACCCTCATTGAACATGGTATTGATTTCCAAGTAGTGCCTGGTATTACTGCCGCTACAGGAGCTGCGAGTTATGCAGGTATACCATTAACGCATCGCGATCATGCTCAGTCAGTAACATTCACCACTGGCCATTTGCGCGATAACACGATCAATCTAAATTGGCCCGCACTTGTTCAACAAAATCACACTGTTGTATTTTATATGGGACTGACCGGCTTACCTATAATTTGTGACAAACTTATTGAACATGGAATGTCTCCAGAGATGCCTATTGCGCTAATCCAATCAGCAACTAGAGAAAATCAGAAAGTTGTTACTGGAACTCTTGATGATATTGTCGATAACCCTAACGCTGCCTTGTTAAAACCACCAACTTTGATTATTGTAGGTAGCGTTGTTAATTTACATACATCACTTAACTGGTTTTCTCGAGGCGACGTAGGCCAATAATATTGTAAGGTTAGTTAAATGCGATACCTGTTCAGGAACTTAATCAATATTGCGTTAATAGTGATGTTTATTACGCCATTTAGGGCCCACTCTGAACAAGAACATTTTTTTAAAAACAGTTCTACTTTAGGTATTGAGTTCAATTATCAATGGCAAAGCGAAGATGGTATTCGTGAACTCAAGTTCTTACTTGCGCATACAGACATCGATCAGTTACCAACGTCAGCCCCTGCCTACAATCCGCTTCTCGCTCAAAATTATATCCGCAGAAATTTACTCGAATATGCGAAAACAATAGACCCCAAAATTGCGAATATTTTAATTAAGCGATCTGCAGGCTCCTTGAATATACAAGTTTCTGGTAAATATCCCGACCAAGTAAACGAAATCACGGCAACACTTGATAAAAAACACGAAGAAGCAGAGGCCGATTACTTAGCTAAAAACTACTACGTTCCGTTTAAAAATCAAATGGGCCGGTTAGCTATTAAGCAAGATCACCGGCGTTACGCTGAAGAAAGCAGCAATCATCTTTCTGGTATTGTGCTCGCTATTAAAGAGCAAATTAATAATCCTAATAATGCCAGAGAGTTTATTAATTTCACATTGAATTGGCTGCAAGCTATTCCTTATGACACCCTTAAAAATCGTATCTCGTCGAATGGCTCGGGATTTGCCGCGCCTCAACAACTACTATTAAATAATAAAGGGGACTGTGATAGTAAATCAACTCTGTTCCTTGCCCTTCTAAAATCCTATAACCCCAAATTATCTGCCCAAATGGTTTTTTTACCCAATCATGCATTGGTTGGAATTAATTTGAATCCAAACGAAACGGATGCAAAAATAATACGAAATTACTTATCTTATATCCTCGCTGAACCCACTGGCGCTGCACAGTATAAATTGGGTGAGATAGCCCCATCAAGTCACATGGCGATAAGAAATCACCAATTCACCACGGAACTGTTTTAGAACTAGATACCAATTAGCATCAATGATGAAAGCAGTAATAAGGAGCAGTAATAAGGACACACCTATTTTCCTTAGCCTAAGACGGAAAAACACAAAACTAAGACACACCTCAATGCAGCGTAATGATAAAACAGGTGTCTCCTATTTGAGGAATAACACAAAGGAAACAGCAAAATAGGTGTGTCCTTATTCCAGAGTTTACGGAATAGGTTGATTGTAAATTAACCGAAAGTTGCAGAACTTTTTGTAAACATCTATTGTTGGCCCTTGAATGTGCAAACTGGTTGTTAGACTAGCCATAAAAGACACATCACTTAAGCATTAATTAACTCAAAGCAGAAGATAAATAATGACATCAACAAGACATAAGCTGATCCCCTTGCTACTCTCCGGTTTATTGAGCTTCAGTGCAATCAGTATTGCCGATGAGCAAGACGAAACAGAACAAGATAAACCTCTCGCAACATGGGATGTTTTAAATCCCCCCATGACATTATCTAGCGTCGAAATAAACACAAATGAAACCACCTGGTCTAGCTTAGATGTTAGTCCAGACGGCAAGCAGTTTGTGTTTGATATGCTCGGCGATATTTTTATTGCTAGCATTAACGGTGGCGACGCGAAGCCTCTGACTCAAGATTTTGCTTGGAATATACATCCTACAATTAGCCCTGATGGCAAACAAGTTGCCTTCATTTCTGACCGCGATGGCCTTTCAAATGTTTGGGTAATGGACATGAACGGCGAAAGCTTGCGCCAAGTGACTAAAGAAAAGAACAACTTAATACACTCTCCTAAGTGGAGTCCAGATGGCGAATATATTGTCGTTAATAAAGGTATTATGTCGAGTCGAAGTATTCCAGCCGGTGAAATCTGGCTTTATCACCAAAGCGGTGGCGAGGGTCTAGCAATTAAAGAACGTGTTAATGGAAAAGTCGACCAAAAGAATATTACGGATCCAGCATTTTCAGCGGATGGGCAATATATTTATTACACTCAAGATATTACTGGCGGCTCACAATTTAGCTACAACAGAGATGCCCTGAAAGGCATATTCGCGATTATTCGATACGATAGAGAAACCGGTGAGGAAGAACGCTATATCTCTGGCACAGGTGGCGCTGTGGTTCCTACACCTTCACCAGATGGAAAATACGTAGCATTTGTTCGTCGTGTAAAAAGTAAAACAGCCTTATTCTTAAAAGACATCCAGTCTGGCAATGAAAAAGCTGTATTTATGGACCTAGAACGGGACATGCAAGAAGGTTTCGGAAGCGAAGGTTATTTTGCCTATTTTGATTGGACACCAGACTCCCAGCAAATCGTGTTTTGGACAGGTGGAAAATTCCATAAGCTGAATATCAAAGATCAGTCATTAGCAACGTTAGATGTCAATATTAAGACAACAGTCAAGTTTGCAGATGCGCTGCGCTTTGATGTTAATGTTGCGCCAGATGAGTTTGATGTAAAGGCGATACGTTGGGCCCAAAAATCACCAAACGGTAACTCAATCTTGTTCCAAGCCCTGGGTAAACTTTACACCAAAAATATTAAAAGTGGTGAAATACAGCGCCTAACCAAGCAAAATCAGCATGACGAATACTATCCGCGTTTCTCAAATGACGGCAAGCAAGTCGTGTATACAACGTGGAACGATAATAACCTTGGCGATGTGAGGATTATTTCTACAAGAGGCGGCCAAGGCAAAGTCGTCAGTTTGTCAAAAGGCCATTACATTGAGCCTAGCTTTTCAACAGACGGAAAAATGCTTACCTATCGCAAATTTACTGGCGGTTATTTGCTAGATCCAACCAACTCTATTGATCCTGGGATTTACGTTCTTAACTTAACAGAAAAAACCACCGAACGTGTCTCAAAGAGTGGTGTTGAACCGCATTTCTCTGCGGGTAATGATCGTGTTTATTTCAGCGAATCAGTGGCTGGTACTCCTTATCGTGAGACCCAGTTTTCTAGTGTGAACTTGCGGGGTGAGGACAAACGTGTGCATCTTTATGGCGGCGACAAAGTAAGTGAATACCGCTTATCACATGATAAAAAGTGGGTTGCTTTTGTGCATCAATACAACACATTCGTAACTCCATTTGCAGATAATGGTCAAAAAGTGTCGATTGGTCCTAAAATGTTGTCACTTCCTGTTAAGCAGCTTTCTGCACGCTCAGGTAACTACATGACTTGGAGCCCTAATAATGATTCGGTGGGTTGGTCTCACGGTCCTCGTTATTTTGAACGCAGTTTGGATCGAGCCTTTAATTTTTTATCAGAACCCGATGCTCAATTGCCTGAACCACTAAACGAAGGTATCGATTTATCATTCAAGAAAAAGTCTGACAGGCCAGATCGTTATACTGCAATTGTTGGTGGCAAGGTTGTCACCATGCGCGATGCCGACAATCAAGAGGAAGTATTTGAAAATGGCGTTGTATTAATAAAAGATAATAGAATCGAAGCTGTCGGCAAAAAAGTTGGCATCATAATCCCTGACGGTGCACTCATTATCAATGCTGAAGGGAAAACAATTATTCCTGGACTAATTGATACTCATGCACATGGTGCACAAGGACGAAGTGAAATTATTCCGGAGCAAAACTGGAGTCAATACTCTAACCTTGCTTTTGGTGTAACAACTATTCATGATCCATCAAATGATACCACTGAGATTATGGCTGCAGGGGAATTACAAAAAGCAGGTCAACGCGTAGCACCAAGGATTTACTCCACAGGAACAATTCTATATGGTGCCGAAGCACTTGGCTTTAAATCTATCATTAACGACTATGATGATGCCTATTATCACGTCCAAAGATTAAAAGACCTTGGGGCTATTTCGGTTAAAAGTTACAACCAACCGCGACGTGATCAACGCCAACAGGTGCTAGTTGCAGCTAAAAACCAAGATATGATGGTGATGCCTGAAGGCGGTGGCAAATTCCAACAAAACATTACTATGCTGGTTGATGGCCACACTGGTTTGGAGCACAGTCTTCCCATTGCTGCTGGTTATAGCGATCTGACCCAACTATGGAGAGCCACGAACTTTGGTTACACACCTACGTTTGTTGTCGCCTATGGCGGGTTAAGCGGTGAAACGTACTTTTATGACCGCACCAATGTCTGGGAAAATGAGAGATTAATGCGTTATACACCTCACTTCTTGGTTGATCGCAATATCCGTCGTCCCAAAGCGCCCGATGATCACTACAATCATTTTGCCGTTGCTAAATATGCAAAAGAGTTGCGCGACAATGGTGTGAGCGTGCATATTGGAGCCCATGGTCAACGCGAAGGCTTAGCTGCACATTGGGAATTATGGATGATGGAACAAGGTGGTTTTACGCCATTTCAAGCACTTCGCGCCGGAACCATTGATGGTGCAAGGCACCTAGGTATGGACAAAGCCATCGGCAGTATAGAACCAGGCAAGTTAGCCGACTTAGTCATTATCGACGGTGACGTGCTGAATGATTTAAGGCGTAGCGAATTTGTTGATTATACAGTGATTAATGGTCGCGTGTTTGCAGCAGCAACAATGAATGAAGTTGGTTCGAAAAAGAAACGTTCTGCTTTCTTCTTTGAAAACGATAACAGCTTATTTATGCCCCAAGAGACTCAACAGCAAATGCAAGAGAAAGCCCATTTGTATCATTGGGTGCATTAATTTAGGTTAGTTTTCACTCTTAAAAATTTAAAAACGTGCCCATGTGGCGCGTTTTTTTATACCTTCATTTCTCATAATATTTATGTTTTGTTTATTATTCATACAGAAAAAGCACTAAAGTTATGCGTAACCACTTAATTTGGCTAAAAAACAAGGTTAAATTTTCTAACGTTAAAAGCCCAAAAACAGACTAGAAAGTAGCGTAATTAAACTTAAATTAACAATATAAAGTTATCTAACATTCTATTTATATTGAACTTAACTCTCCTGACCCAAAGTAACCTGTATTAATGGGCTTGATCATTAGTACATCTTTAAAAATGGGACAAAATTGCAAAATGTCCCATTTTTAAAAGTATTTGTCCCATTTTTAAACGTGGTTTTTTCAAAACCTGAGTAAGCTAGTTGTTAGCATCAAAAAGTGATGACACCAAAACAACCTTTTACTTTCAGGGAATGAATAACACATGCAACATTCAACCGAGCTTTTTAGACAAGAAGCGATACAAGGGCAAAATTCGAACAACCTTGGTGAGGCCATGCTGTTGCCAAAAACTAATCACCAAGTGATCACCACTATTCTAGTCTGCTGGTTTTTGCTTTTATGCGGGTTACTTCTCAACGCCAATTTTAGCAGTAAAGCGACTGTGAATGGATGGTTGGTGAACTCTAAACCAAGTATTGATATTGTGGCCAAAGAGGCAAATGGTATCATCAAGTCGACACTAATAAGCAACGGACAAGAGGTGTTGAAGGGGCAGGTTCTAATCGAAATATCGCGCAACGTAAGCTCACTATTAAATGGAAATTACCAGCAACAATTTCATTCACTCATGCAACAGCGTGAACTATTAGAAAAACGCCAAATTATACTCGTTAATAAGTATCAACAACAAGAGAGTCAAAATGACAGTTTGATACATAGCTATCAGCAACATTTGAACGTTAATATTCAGATTGAAAAAAACTTAAACCAACAAGTAAATGAAGCGAGTGTTGAAGAAGCAGTATTACTGTCCCTCTTGCAGGTTAAAAGCATTCCAAAATTAAGCTATAACGCGCAAAAAGAGAAACGTCAGGCTATTGAATTGCAGCAGGCACAAAGGTATTCAACAAAATTAGAGTTTGAACAAAGGTTGTTGTCGGTCGAACAAAACCAAGTTAGCGACAAAATAGCGTTACAAGAGGAGCTCAATACCCTTGAATCAAATTTGCAACGCATTACCCAAGAAATACGACGATTCGAAGGCGCTAGTGTCTACCTTATCAAAAGCCCCATTGACGGCATAGTGCATAACTTACAAGCAACTAACGGCGAAACTATTAGTGGCAATATGCCGTTACTCCAAATAACTCCGCTCAACAATCCATTGAAAGCTGTTTTATATGTGCCATCAAATCATGCTGGCTTTATCAAGAATAAGCAGTTAGTTAAACTCAAACTCAACGCATTCCCCTACCAAAAATTTGGTATGTCAAACGCTCAGGTATCATATGTGTCGCAACAAATACTGTTACCGCATCAAGTAAAGCGTTTGCCCATGCAACTCACAGAGCCCGTTTTTCTAATTTATGCGATCCTCGATAATCAACAAATTAACGCCAATCGTAACAAGGGTGAACTGAAGGCAGGTATGCTATTTCAAGCTGATATAACGCTGTCAAATAGAAGCCTATTGGAATGGTTGTTAAGTCCAATTTATAGCTTGCGAGGTACAATCTAGTGTTCTTCAACTCTGGCGCTGATACCAAAAGCACAAATACCCAAACAATTACGCAAAAAACAGCTCACACAAAAGTAAGTCATATATTACGCTTTTCCTCAAAGCCAAGTCTTAATATTGTTCTACAGGCTGAGTCAAGTGAGTGTGGTTTAGCTTGCGTTGCTATGATCGCTAACTTTCACGGCAATCATATTACGTTAGATAAGCTGCGCCAATTCAACCCAATATCAATTCAAGGAAGTAATCTAACTCAAATCATGCAACTCGGTGAGTCACTTAGCTTCTCTTGTCGAGCATTGAAAGTGCAACTAACAGAACTGAATGAATTGAATACACCTTGCATTCTGCATTGGAATTTCCAGCACTTTGTGGTGTTAAAGAAGGTGGCAAAAGAGCATTGTTATATTGCAGATCCTGCGCTTGGCCTCAGAAAATTAGATATGCAGCAGGTCAGTGACGCCTTTACTGGTATTGCGGTTGAAATGCAGCCAAATACTAAGTTTACGAAAGTAAAAGCATCGCAAAAGCTAGAAATAAAAGATTTTTTAAGTCAGGCTATTGGCATTAAAAGACAGTTGGGGATCTTATTTGGCCTAAGTCTATTGCTACAGCTTTTTGCCATTGCAGCGCCATTTTACATGCAGACTGTTATCGATGAAGTCATTGTAAAGTCGGATACCTCTCTGCTCAATGTGCTCGCAATCGCTTTCCTTTTGTTGCTATGTATAGATACGCTCACATTTATGCTTCGCGAAAGGGTCATGCTCTATTTTTCGAATCAATTTAGCATTCATATGTCGACTCGCGTTTTTACGCACCTACTTTCACTGCCCGTCGACTATTTTCAAAAAAGACATTTAGGCGACATTGTGAGTCGCTTCGGATCCCTTCAAAATATTCGTCATATTGTGACATCGGGCATCATATCTGGCCTTATTGATGGACTAATGGCGGTATTGATGCTTATCGTTTTATTCTTCTATTCCTCCACACTTTCCAGTATTGTTTGCGTAGTTGTTGTATTTTACGGGCTACTACGCTGGGTATTCTTTAATCCCATGAAACGCCAAAATATGGAAGTAATTCAAAGCCAAGCTGCCGAAAACACCCATTTTATGCAAAGCGTTCGGGCTATAAAAACAATTAAGCTCAATAACAAAAGTACACAACGCGGTTCTCAATGGCTCAACCTTCTTAGCAGCGCCATGAATAAACAAATTGAGCTTTCACGTTGGCAAATCAATTTCTCAGTACTTAATAAAATATTATTTGGTGTAGAGAATATCATTATCATTTATTTAGCAGCCCAATTGGTCACTATAAACCTATTTTCTATAGGTATGCTGTATGCGTTCATGAGTTACAAAGCTAAATTTATTAATGCCGCTGACAGTTTGATTAATAACTGGCTCGAATTCAAAATGCTCCGAGTGCACTTAGATAGATTGGCGGACATTGTATTTACAGCAAGTGAGATATCGAAAAGCCTAGAAAATGAAATCAACAAAAATGTAGAACACTTAACAGCTAATGTAGAAAGTCCCTTTCATTTATCAGTTCGTGATTTATCATTTCAATATCATCCAACTCAAGGCTATATTTTTAAGAATCTAAACTTGAATATTCCGCGTGGCAAAAGTGTGGTTATTTGTGGTCAAAGTGGTTGTGGAAAATCGAGCTTATTACTCTGTTTAATGGGCTTGAGTAATAGTACTGGAGGCCACGTTTATATCGATGAGCATTTACTCAATGCCAACAACCGACACCAACAGGGTGTTGCTGCGGTGCTGCAGGATGATCAGTTACTTAATGGCTCAATTCTAGAAAATATTACTGACTTTGCCGACACAACAAACCTACCTCTCGTTATTGAAGTCACTAAAATAAGTTGTCTGCACGACGATGTCATGCAAATGACGATGCAGTACAACACGTTAGTAGGAGATATGGGGAGCACATTGAGTGGCGGACAGAAACAACGATTACTGCTTGCTCGCGCCCTTTACAAGCAGCCGAGATTATTATTTATGGACGAAGCAACAAGTCACCTTGATGCCGTTACAGAAAACACGATAAACAACAACTTACGTAAGTTGAGCATGACCAAGATTATGATTGCTCATCGACAAGAAACGATTGCAAGTGCAGACATTGTGCTTGCTTTTATTGAAGGTGAATTATGCGATATCACGCACCAATATGTCACCAATACCCAGCAGCAAAAAACATCAAAATAAGGAAAATCAAAGATGAATATGATTACTCAAATACAAACATTATCTAAACGGGAAAAGCAAATAGCGATGAAGATTATGGAAGGCTTACCCAATAAAATTATTGCGGCAGACCTATTCATCAGTGAACGTACAGTTAAATTTCACTGCGCAAATATTTATCGCAAGCTTAACATTAGCAATAGAACAACCTTAATGGCGACTTATTATAAGGACCTATATGATATGGCATCGTAGTTTATAATTACAAAAAAGTGCTTTTATATAATCACGTAAACTACTTGCTAAGTAAGATAAGAAGCCCGAATTCCGGGCTTTTTCATAATACTTAATCTTTACTGGTAATCTGATAGTACAAATCAAGCGTGTTATTTACCCCACTCACCGCTTCAAGATATAACTGGGGGCGTAATTGATAGTGTACACTTAATTCACTGACAGAATCGAACACACCTACACCGTATGTAATTTTAACGCCTTCAGCCAATTGTCCAGAAAGTTGAACTTGAGTGTCACTACCTTGCCCTGCAGTTTGTAAATTCAAATCTTTCACACCTAACTTTTGACCCAAGCTGCCAATGCCATTTTCACTGCGACCAACACCAAAGCTCACGAGTGCATTCACCAACGTTTTATTTGAATCCGAATCCTCACTACCACCGAAACTGTCTGCACCACTAATGAGATATGATAACTGTCTTGCTTGCTCCATTGTTGGTTCCGAAAACAGTTCTACAGAGGGCTTAATGGCGTTTCCAGTAACCCTAATTCCAGCAATCACTTGATCCTTAGTATTTAGCGGATTGCGAATAGCTTCAATATCAAATGCAGGAACGTCAGGCTGACCACTAAAAATCATATCGCCTTTTCTGATCTGCAATACTTGAGAGTAAGCTTTGTATTCACCTTTAAGTACTTCAACGATGCCATACACCCGAGTACTTTGAGTATCAATTTGTACCGTTAAAGCACCACTTAACTCTGCTTTTAAATCCAAAGCATTAAGTTTAACTTGGCCTGTCTTTGCCTCATCAATTACTACATTGACGTTAACATCAAGTGGCAGTATTCCTTGCTTCGGTGCCTTCTTGTCATCAATCACAATAATGTCTTGCGTGGGTGATTTGGCGCTCGGCGGTAATGACTTAATTTTTACTCTAGCATATGGCACTTCAACTTTACCTGAAACAGACAATAGCTCAGGTGAAAGCCTAATATTTACATCTGGGGATACTTTAAATTGATAGTTTTCATAAGCAATATCAAGTTTATCGCCGACCGTCGTCGTGTTAACAATCAAGGCATCGGTGAAGTCAACATCGCCATTGATGCTTCCCTTTCCATCGCCTAAGGTAAATTGTGCAGAGAAGTCAGCTTTAGAGCCGTTAAATATGACTTTTTGATTATACTCAGTCAACATTAACGGATACTCTTTTAATACAACAACACCGTCCTTGGTGGACAACTCTCCCAGCAATGACGGTTTATCTAATGGTCCTTCAAAAGCGATATTCGCATTAATGTCACCGCTTAATTTTTTTACTGCCGTAATGAAAGAGGCAAAATAGGATACCGCGAAGTCGCTAATCGCAATACTACCCTGATGTTGATAGGGCTGAGTTGCTAGATCTAATTTACTACTCAGAGATACTTTCCCCGCTTCAGTGCTGTCAAAGCTAAAACGGCTATTAATACTCTTTGGCGTTCCGTTCACTTTAACTAGGATATTCTCTATGCTCACTTTATTTTCATTTGACACCAGCGTGGCGTTTTTCGAAACAACATCTGCTGAGAAATTTAGACCTTGCTGCTGTTGCCAATCAATATCAATGTCGATATTGATCGTTAATTCAGAAGTGTCTATATCAAAAGCAGGCAATAACTTTGCGACGCCTCGATTCATCACATTGTAGTATAGTGAGATCTTTGTTTTAGCTTGTTTTTGGCTCGCGTTAATATCATCTGTACACAACCGGTCTCCTCGACCTTCCCAGCAGTGACGGGCAAGGAACAAACTGAACGGCTGCAAGTTCAAAGTTAGATCGGGCTGATCTTGGAGTGAGAGCTGCGTAAAGCTAGAAACTAAATTTCCCTCTAACCACTTGCCTGACCAACTTGTATTTTGGGCATTCAACTGCCCTTTGAAAAATTGCTCTGTAACGTATTCTCCCTCAGGAATACTGAGTCGCAATGACTGCTCACTTTCATCACCGCTTAATTGCAGTTCAAGGCGCGGAATATGCTGGCCACCTGCCGACAGGTTTGAAATGGATATCTGCGCTTTCGATGCCAGTTTGTTGGCGATATTAACGCTGACATCAATTAACGCATCTTCTAAACTAATGCCGACAGCGGCGAGTTTTTTTGCATTCGCTTGCATAATAATTTTTGGCGCTTCAATAGGCCCAGATAGCTTACCTTTCGCATATATCTGTCCCTCTAAGCCAGGATAAATATCACTTAAGGCGTTTAAATCGATGGAAAAATCGAGGCTAGAAGGCTTTTTTTCATTTTTATTTGGAAAATTCATATCGAGCTGCGCGATGGATTCAAGTGCTTTCCTAGCATAAAGATGACCTTGCACATTCAACTTATTGTCACCCTGAGTTAAGCGAACCGTTTGCACCTTCACGTTACCACTTTTCTCTAGCTCTGCATCAGCGATCAAAGATAAGGGTAAATTTTGCCAGCTCCCACTCAGATTAGCGCCCTTAACAGCAATTGATTGCGTTGTTTCAGTTATCACAATCGTATGCGGTAACTGGCCAGAGATGAGAGACTTTAAAGAGGCATCAAGTTTTGCTAGCTGAACAGATTCAAGCTCTAGATTTCCACTAAAAGACAACTCATTTTGCCCATCACTTTTGGGCGCTAATATGGCTTTACCAACATAATCGAGCGATCCAATACTGCCTTTAAGATTGAGGTTTTGAATATCAACAATTGAGCGCTCTCCTTTTTGTGCGCTCATGGGTTTGAACAATGCATTTAATTCAAAATTTTGAATCCCGAATATTTCTTCAGTTTGTAGCATGCTAGTTATGCGATAGCCTTGCATGTCTCCAGCCATTCTTGTGTGCAATAAAGACACACCTCTTAACTGCAAAATCACGCCATTACTCAATGCGGGAAACCAAGCCTGAATGTCATCAGCAACCTGAGCAGACAATGCGTCAAATTTCATATCAACATTTACAGGGAGTGTTGCTTTGGAAAACTCAAGCACGGAATCAAGCGTGATTAATTTTTGCCGAGTTGGCAAATGAGTCAAAATCAAATTGAGCTTGTTGATATTGCCTTGGCTTTGCAATTCAAAACCAGTGGCATTGTTGAAAATAGGTGTGTCTACTTTGAGGGCTCTTGATGATCGGTTTGAAACAGGTGTGTCTACTTTGGGGGCATCTACTTTGAGGGTAAGAAGTGTCAAATTATGCTCGAATTTTTTTGCAAAATTCACGGCGGCTTTAAGTTTTAAATTTGTTGGCATGAAAGTGGGGAGTTCTGAACCTTGATGCAAATTCCCGATCACTAATGTTGTGTCTAGATTTTGATTTTTTATATTAAGAACAATAGCCAAACTGTCATTGCAAAGAATAGTGCTGATTGAATCATCTTGGGCTTGTTGGCGAATACACACATTACGCAACATAGTGTTTTTGAGCACCAACTCAATTGGGATATAAACCTCAGATATTACAATAGGGTCGTATTGGTAATTTGCTAACGCACTCAGCCATTCCCTAGGCCCTTTTTTATTCGGCGAACTAGGCATCGTTGGAGTCAGTTCAGGTTCAACCGTTGTTGGCAATTGTATGGATAGAGAGCTCACATTTAACTGCGATATATTCAACTCATTATGGAAAGACAAGGCCAACAGCATGTCTTTCAGTTTTAGGACCTCAACATTATGTTGAGAAACCAACACCTCACCAATACTTAATTCATTTAAGCTAAGCAAAACAGGCAATTGAATTTGCTTATTTTCTGTCGCCTCAACCACGTCTTGTTGCACTGGCATGCTACCAAGTTCAACAATCAGGTTGTTTATTCGAATTTTATTAATACATATCTCGCCTGCAAACAGGCAACGTAGACCAATATCAAGGGATAAGTCATTTGACTCGATATCGACACCAGCTTGCTTAATTAGAATCTGATTGAGCTCGACTTGAGAATAAAAACTCCCGCTTTTATAGTCAAGCAAAACACCAAAGTCACCCTCATTAACATAATGAATAGCCCATTGTGTACCTGTGCTCGACAGTGCAACACTGACAACAAGAATGATCGATAACACGACACCTAATACAGACCAGGAAGCTACTTTGATGGCACGATTCAATAACATGGAATTCGACATATTAAATCCCAGGCCCAATCGAAAAATGAAGCCGATTAGTGTTTTCTTTGTCACTAAATCCTCTTGCAAAATAAAGTCTAATTGTCCCTATAGGCGACAACCAGTGGACACCCAGTCCAGTGCCATAAATGGGCGATTTTCCTATCTCATTATTCGCGCTACCTGCATCAACAAAAACAGCCACCCGCCAATCATTGCTCAGTTGATATGCATACTCAACACTGGCAACCGCTAAAAATTGTGCACCAAGGAGTTCATCTAATCCTGTTGCCTTGTCAATGCGCTCTTCACTGACTTTATTTAAGCCAAAACCACGCACGCTTTGGTCGCCACCTACAAAGAATCGGAGGCTTGAGGGCACTTGTTCAAAATCGTTTGTAACAATCGCACCCGCATCGCCGCGAAATATATAGCGGTGCTTACCAAATGATCTTATCCATTTGGTTCGCGCCGTGACGCGTAAAACATTCAGATCTGATATCACGCTGTCTGAAGCTGCTTCAACAGTCAGTTGCTGACGGTCGCCCCAATTTACAAATAATTCAGCGTCTTTTCTAACCCGATTAAATGTGAATCCTGGCAGCAGAAGTTGTGTCGATTGTTCTTCATCAATACCTTGGATAAAGTTCTCATATTCATACCGAAGAAAGACTATTTTATCCCAATCGTTCTTGTTCTTAGCTCCCAATTGGCGCTGGGCAGCAAGCGTATAGGTTTGGCTATTTCGTTGCTCTTCATTGACTTCTTGATAACCCATTTGAACTTTAAAAAAATCGTTCAACGGATTGGCCATTGGAACTGTGTAGCCCACCGCGACATTCTTTTTGGGGCCTGAAATATAGAGTTCAGACGACAAGCTGTGACCACGTAAATTTACCCATGGACGTTTCCAATTAACAGTCACTCTGGGCCCTGAATCGGTCGATGCACCAATACCGAATTGATAGGTGTCTTTTGGTTTAGCCGTTAAAAGAACTTCAATCGGCACAATTTTACCTACTCGCTGTTCATTGCTCATTGCATTCACATTTGCTCTAACAATAACATTGTCATAATATGAGGTTTGGCGAATAAGTTGAGTAAACTCACTGACTTTTTGTTGATCAAAATAATCACTTTCTGAAAATGGCTTTACCGCTTCAACAAGCTCCATACCTCTATTTTCGCCAATATATTCGAGATTACCGAAGCGATATCGAGACCCAAAGTTAAATTTCCAATAAATACTTGCCTGATTCTCAGCCAAGCTAACTTGCACTTCACTTTTATCCAGTGCAAAATCGAAATAACCAAATATCAGGGAAAATGACTGTATTCTGGACTTTAATCCATCATATTTTGATTGTTCTAAGGGCTTGCCTTTGAAAGCTTTTAATGACCTTATAATGTCTTTCAATTCACTTGGGAAATGCGCTTGTTGCGGCGCCGATCCATCATATTCCAAGGCCACCTTGCTAACAATTAGCTTTGGTCCCAAGGTTAATAAAATCTGGACGCCGTCATTATCAAATGACTTTTTATTGAAATTGTAAAGTACGACCGTTGCCTGATAATAGGAATATGCGCGAATTGCAGTCGTGATTTTGACACGAGTTTGTTTTTCGAACTGCGCTAACTCGTAGTCATTTTCGGGAAAATTTAGACCAACCAGATGAAGTTGAATATTATCCATGACTTGACTGTCGACTTTTTTATTTTCGTCTACAGATTTAATTTGCCATTTTGCCATACCCGGCGCATGAACAAAAAAGACCGCAAGGATAAGTAAGCTTCGGAGGATAGGTAAGCTACGGACAAATTGTCGACAACTGGGAAAGACGGAAATAAGCAGCTCCTTATGATTTACATAAAAAAGGTAAGCCAATACAGACGTAACGTTATTGTCCTTTGATTTGCGCTGAACAGCAAGACTATAGAACAGTTATTATCGTGGAAATGAACAAACTAGTCCAGCGGTCAGTAGCTCGAATTCTATAAGTCATCTATTCTAAATGTGTCAGAAAGGAAGCCGACAAAAAACTACCAAGGATGGTGACAACATAGGCTATCTTAAAGACTGGCCTATGTTACTCACTTATTTAATAGCCACTTTACTCGCTATGACTGGAAATAAGCATGAAAAATAAACTAGACAAAACAACACAAGTGCAACAACTAGATGTATTCAGCGCTACGCCACTGAATCTTGATCCCGATTATGTTAGCCAGCCCTTAAGTCAACGCAGCATCGGTTTTTTTGGAGAGCATGGCTTCACAACAATTACTAATGGCAG
>Ga0307931_1000700_pt1 | contig 21841 bp, 24 predicted proteins | sample OrgLakmetageno47_FD_201816 | JGI IMG/M metagenome (GOLD analysis project Ga0307931, IMG submission 201816) | Saline water microbial communities from Organic Lake, Antarctica - #47 | ecosystem: Environmental > Aquatic > Non-marine Saline and Alkaline > Saline | place: Antarctica: Organic Lake...
CAGTTTGAGATGGTGTCGAAGTGTAGAATCTTTGTTTCAGTCGCCAGTACTTTTTGACTATCGTCACCAATGTTGCTCAGTATGTCTTACTTCCCTATCATATTATGTGCCCTTGTTCAATCTCCTTGTTACTCGCCCGCGTTGTTCGTTGATGAATGAGAGAGAAGTACACGTCATCGTGTTACACTTTGTATGCTCTACCTTACCGACGTCTTCTTTGAAGGAAGTAACGCGCTACATGTTACTGTACACTTCGCACGACCACGCGGTATCCTCGTCGTCACTCAACCTTCAAACCATCGAGGTCTCCACAGCGCACATCATGGTTGATCTCACCTACTGCTGCACAGCGCTACAGAACTATGTATAGCAGTACAGTACGTACAAACGCTATCGTTAGAGGTTCGACTTACCGTGTTAACGAGATTTAGAGAGCGGGCGATACGTTCTTACCGGACAATCGACAGTTATGTCATAAGTCACACATAAGTCGCACATGTGAGACCATAGTGCAAGTATGCGAACCTATGTTAAGCACGTGCTAACATATGGCAACGTGTCAGACCAAGCACGCAAGAGTTTTTGTGTCTGTGATGTAACAGAGTGACTGAGTGACGGACACACAGCACTTTTGGGATGCCGGTACAAAACATCAACTATGTATGTTGCCACACTGCTTGAGCTCTACCTTCTCGACCTCTTCTATGAACGCTGTGGTGATATCACACTTGTGAGGCGTATGTGTAAGCACGCAGCCTACCATGGAGATGTTATTTAAAAGCTGACAGGAGTTGACCTGTGAAACTACAGTACAGAACATGAATGTTTAACCTATGTAATAAAGCACGTGCTAGCATATGACAACGTGTCAGAACAAGCACGCAAGGGTTTTTGTGTCTGTGATGTGACGGACTGACGGACACAATTCAGTGCGAGCACTTTCGTGCCGATGTCAGTACAAAACATCAACTCTTCGTTGATCTATTATGGTTATGATGTGAGTGTACACAGAGTCACAGAGTACTCATCAGTACATGATGAAAGATGTTCTCATCGAACTGTCAACACAAAATTCGCGAAAGCTAAAAGCTCAACTTCAGCTTCATCTTCTTCTGGCGCAGTCTTCAAAGCATAAGCCTAGTGCTTCGCCATGAGCCGAAGCTGTTGCCTTGTCCTGGCTCTCTTTCTATTTTTCCATAGAGCTTCGGGCTTGACAACAGGATGGAATCCGGCATCGTCACCTAGGAGCCGAGTTCATGTAAAGAGGTCAATGACGGAAGCCTGGATAGCTCAAGATATCCTCGACTTAGCAGCGGCGTCTGCTGGTGGCACAATGGGGGTGATGGGAACAGTACTTGCTCTGGAGCTAAAGAAAACTGAAGTTATGAAGCGGAGTGAGGTGCGACGCAATCTGTTCCCATACCATAGACGTGAATCAAAAAGCTCAAGCACTCCCGTGGTTTAGTTGTTTCTTTTTCTTGTTCGACACTTTCCTATTCACATAATACTGTACATAATGGCGCTGATCATGTCTCGCTTGGCTAATTGTGTTTTGTGCAGTGTCCCTATTGTGGCAAGTGCGGGCACCTTACATGTGCGAGGTGTATGGGTGAAGGCACTCTGATGGCATCCTACGGCAGCAAACAATCTTGCCCCAACTGCGACGCCACGGGGTAAGTGTTGTGCCGCAAATTCTGCCAGGGAAGCATTTAAGCATGCGAATTTGATTTATCTAGCTTTCTATTCAATTTTTGGCTACTGCCTCTATGCTTCTATTGATCGCGTCGTACATGGGTGTTGCGTGTCGGGGTGCAGGTTCATCACGTGTGTGAATTGCAAAGGCGATGGGCGGCTGGTGCCTACTATGCTCGACACGTCGGTATCACGAGACCCGGAAAGCGAGTTTGAAGACATTGGCATGACCTAGACTAAGGGAGAGCTTCATTATAAGCTGAGAAGAGAGTGAAAAGCAAACCATCATAGCATTTTGGTCGTGGTGGTGAGTATTGCCTGCCGTGACATTCAAGCACTTGACTAGAATTAGCATGGCAGCCACAAAAAAAAACACATATAGCTTCTCCATTCCTATGAACCGCTTGTTGCTGAGATATATATGTGGGCAGCCCATCTAGAAAACCGGTATTCCTAGAGACAAACTGTTTTCGAGATAATCGACTTTTAGTGTACACTGCCCGAACTGGGTATGGCCCAACCACCTCAAGATGCCGCAGAACTATTGATCTGAGCGTTTCTGTTGTAGCTTTATTAAGCAAACAGCGACGCTAGCGCATCCGCGAGGCACCGGCGGTCTAGTACGACGAAGCTGTGCATGACCACGTTGTCGTCGCGGCCCGCGCCAACCTGTCGAAGTCCGACAACGAGGCGGCCTCGGCGGCGCTCTCAGAGCGCAGTTGCGTGTAATTCCTCGCCATTTCAATGGATTTTGGCTCTGAAAAGCCGTATTGACAGAGCTCGGCGTGGGCTACAACGTGTGCAAGCTAGAGCCAAAATCCAAATCTCACCAATTTGCCGGTTTTCTAGATGGGTTGCCCACATATACATATCCGTTTAAACTATTAATAATTGATAACAATTTGGTTTTGGGTCAAAATTGGTACTGGTACAAACCGCAAACCGCAAACGCAAACCGATATTCTATCAATTATAATTGTGCATTGTGCACCTAGGGAAAATCTAGATCTCGAAATGGCGTTCCTGTTTCCTTGTGTCCTTAGTTGAACTTAGTTGCGATCTCTGCTTCCATGGAATAGAATTCGTGGACCTATCTCCATATGGCCGGTATGTAGATCCGAAGGCCCGCGGGTTTTTATCTCTCTGACTTTCTACTTCCTATTCGCCAACCACCGCCAACCCATAACCACATAACCATAACCGCCTATTGCAAGACAACTCTCCAAAATGCACTAGCGCTAAAAAGACATCAAACCCCACTTCAATCGCCTGTTCGGTCCGAGGAGGGGGGGGTCTTCGCCTAGACGAGACACACATTCGGTCTCGCATGCTGAAGTCAAAATAAACGAACTCCTTCCGGTCGAGGTGTATGTCTTTCTGTCCATTAGCCCTAATGCGCTGCTGCCACATCCGGGTACTTCTCTAAGTGCGCCCTAAACTCTTTTTCTTGCTGCAGCAAATGCTTGGGCTTCTTGTCGTAAACGTCGGTAAACAGCTCGGTCGACTCGGTCTTGCCCAACCTTTCAGCTTCATCCAGCGCCTGGCAGAAAGAGATGAAGTTGCAAAGATGTGAAAATGATTCGAAGGTAGAGTATTGATGAGGTATCACATGAGGTTCAACACGTCCTCTGTGTACTGTTGCATTTTGCACTATGCGTCTTTTGCATCTGCCTTACCTTGAGGACCGACTTGCGCTCTTCCGCCCGGAGTTCATCGTCGGCTTGCTTGTCCCACCTGATGCGCGATTCACGCACAAGAAGATCATTACCATGACCACGAAAGTAACATACACGCACACTTGCGTCAAAGGTGCACACGTCGAAAACACACAAGACCAGCCAATAGCTGGCTGCTCAACATGCACGTGAGAGTTACACTCCAAAAAGGGATAGAAAACAAAACAACTGGGTCACTTCGTTCCTATCAAAATTTGAAGTTGTCTCACCAGCCGTTGCCTTTCAAGAAAGCATACGCCCGTTCGATCGGATCGTGGGTCTTTGCGTCGTTGATTTCTTCCACTGACCGGTAACTGTGGTGATTTTAGAGTGTTCAAACAATCATGGTGAGGGGTGAGAAAAAGAGCGCAAGTCAGCAATTGATTCAAGTCGACCGATACAAGATAATGCTTTAGAATACACTAGCAACATGCGCATATTGACAAATATTGATACCCCAAAAGAGGCTAGGACATGATATTGTACTTTCCGTCTCCCTAGACTTCATTCTTTCCTACCACATTTCCTTCCTCTCTTTCACTCACCGGGTCGAGTCGTCGGAAGTGGAGTGGTGGCCCACCCTGTAGGTCATGGCCTCCACCAGCACCGGCCGGGACTCCTCCAGGGCCAGGCGGCGGGCTTCGCTCGTGGCAGCGTACACCGCCGCCAAGTCGTTGCCGTCCACGCGAATGCACGGCATGTCGTAGCTGCCGTGGTGGAAAAGGAAGTAAAAGAGGGGGGAACTAGCGGTCAGATACTACAGTAAAGTGGGTGTAGCGACAATCAATTGATCCGGATGTAGGGTAATTGAAAGCCAGAATTGCTATGCTGCAGATACCGATGCCCACATGTGCACAAGAACATTAACAGCACCCATGTATCACATCCTGCTCTTTCATTGGCATTCCCTCACAACCACCCACTTACCCGTAAGCCCGGCTGGCAATCCCGTCGCCTCGGAATTGCTCTTTGCTGGGAGTGGAAATCGCGTACCCGTTGTTGCGGCAAAAGAAAATCATGGGCACCTGCAGAGCAGGAATGATTGAAGGAAGAGAAGAACATTAAATGATCATCAAAAAAATAATCAAGAAAAGACGTCGTCTTCAGTACTGTGCACGTGCACTAGCATGAGCTGCAGCAGAGCCACCAGAAGCGACACTGCTTCGCTATGGTGCTAAGAACTCCAGTATTACCTCCAGCGTGGACGCAAAATTCATGCCGGCGTGAAAGTCCCCCTCGGAAGCTGCCCCTTCCCCAAAGTACACCACCGCGACCTTGCCCTGGCCGTCGAGCTTGCACGCGTAGCCTGCGCCCGCGGCCTGCGGCAGTTGGGTGCCCAGGGGCGACGAAATGGTCTGAAAATGGTGGGCTTTGCTCCCGTAATGCACCGGCATCTGATGGGATGGTTTAGAACATACGCGCACGGAGAAGCGCAAAACAGATGATGGAAAGAAAAGAGGAACAAAAATCGGAGTCAGGTATAGAGAAAGAGAACATACAGACGCCTTAGAATGCAAGGTGTATGCAACGTTATAAATTTACGCACACGACTCAATGAGCAAATGCGCTACGATTTCAAGGAACTGATCTTTCGTTCATCATTTTTCCCTCCCTCGGTATCTCTCTTCCATAGAATAGTACACACACAAATACCTGCCGGCCCTTGCCCAAGTCAGCAGTGTTCCCAAAGCACTGGTTGGCCAAGTATTGAATGCTCGCCCCACGCCACAGAAGCACTCCTTGCTCGCGGTATTGCGCAAACACCTATACATGTGTAAGTAAGGTCAAGATACCAGTGCATGCAGGAGAGTGGAAATCAAGAGACAGTTGTCGAGCAGCACTGGCTGATAGCTACATAAATAGAACGAAACAAAGCACTCGTAAGTTTTAAGGTTTAAGTGGCCTCGGCTATCTAGGCACATGTGCTGATCAAAAAGGGTGGCAGGTTGTCGCACCTCATCTTCTGGATCGAGAGCAGCTGCGGACCCAATGTGAATGGCCTCTTCACCGCTGGCAGTCATGTAGAAGGAAATCCGACCTTGCCGCTGGCTTGCGAGAAGCACGTCATCCATTTCTTTCAGGCGCACCTAGGAGTGCCGAGACAAGAAATAAAGTAATGGCAATCAGAACGCCGCCGGTCGTCGATCACAACTTCACGCGATCTTGCCTACTAAAACCCCTAATATATTCCAAACCATATGGGTGTAGAGCTTCCGCCACTGATCAGGGCTCAGGTCAGGCATGGCTGCGCTCGCATCGCGGGCGGTGCCGTCTTGTTTAAGCAGGCTGTAGACCTGTCACAAGGTACAGAGAATTGAGTACCGAGGGATTTTGACACATGGAACAAATCATCCACACAAGAAGCAGACTATTCTTAGCTCATATACTTACCTCGTAGGGTGCTACGACATCGTCGGGGCGTCGAACCTGTAGAAGAGAAAAGCAGTATGAGGTGTCAAAGGCTTATTAGAGCAAGCAACTTCGAAAACTCTGCGATGTACCGATCGCTGAAGGTCAGTAGTCATCCCAAACAGGTTGTTCAAATTGGCTGATTCGGCAGGTGCAGCTGAAGGAGTCGCCGCAGCGGTACTGAAAGCAGGAGGAGAGCGGCGGAAGGACCGCTGGCCCACGCGAAGCAAAGTCCGGCCGCATGATGCCATCGTGATTGACCGCTAAAAAATTGCGTAGTCGCGTCAAGCGTCAAGGTCAGCCATGATGTACTACATTAGTACAAATTCTCAACCTATCCTCAACAGTTGTGGAGTTGTGGAGCGAGATGAGGCGTGTTGCGCGGCGAGTTTCAGTTGCTCTTCCTCTCCTCTCAGGGCTCTGAATTGAGTGCCTAATATCGAAAGTAGATCAAGAGTTCAAGAGATGGGCTTCAGTAGCAGTCGATCCACCTGAATATCTTTGCTACTTAACAGTTGAGACGTTCCCTTATCTTTTCGCTAGCTTTGTGGGAACAGCAGGAAACGTTGCTCTGTGTACGATCGAGCAGTTGACTTATTGCTATAAACTTTGCTTTTACATTGCTAGACTACAGCAGTGAATCTTCGCAATTTACAATGCCAAAGCGCCAAACTGAAGATGTTCTTACAGAGAGTTGCGAGGGCGATGGCGCATGCGGCCTCGCTCGTGAGACGTTCTTGTGCGGTCAAGAGCTTGACTCCTACGGTCAAGTTTGGGCCCAATGCCATTTCAAATGGCGTTTTCCTCTCCTGCTCGACGCCGTACGCAATCGACTTCAAAGCAATTTGACTGAAAAAGCGTATGTATTTGGCTGCAGCGAACCACAGCAATTTAATGTGCCCTCGAGAGATGGCCGAGGGCCTAGAGAGACGAAAGTCTTGCCAATTCCTGCCATAGTCGTTGCTTTCTGCACGACCCCAGTGCCAGAAATGCTAGGCATTACGTCCGTGCAGAGCAGTACTGAAGCCATTGTGCCCATGCGTAATTTGAAGATGTCATGGGTTCCATTTGATGCTGCTAATCGCTTAACGGAGAATCGTCGGATGAACCCAAGTACTAGCGGTAGAAGTGCATCTCCTGCTGCCTTGGATGCAAGAATCTTTGTGCTCCAATGCACCATGAGGGTGAGCCGTCGAAGTAGATGAAGAGCTTGTTACGAGATCGCAATATGAGCATAGCGCATGAGTCAATGTTTTGGATTGCACGCTCTGTGTGTGGTGGTGGTGATGCCGTTTGGTCTGTGTGTGTGCGTATCTGACAGGACAATGGACGTGGCGCTTATGTGAGTGAGGCACGGCGTAAACAGTTCGAATACGCCATGCCATACCTTCTCCGCTCAAAAGTGAGTGGATTGAAATCAACGAATGCTGGTGAATCGAATTGAGCTCCTCGCAGTTTGTGCCTATTTCTAAACCTTATCCTTGCATGCCAGGATTTACCCGAGGAACCTGAAGAAGTCACACACGTGAGTGTTACATACACCTCAAAAAAAGGCGAGCGCATCGAATTTGGGTTCGACAAAGAGGTATTAATTGGTGCTGACACTCTTGGAAAATTGCCTTTGACTCAATGTTTTATTCCCCTTTGTGGAATCAACGCAACCACCCGAATCATGCATGCACAGGTGGACAGGACCCAAATTTTCATTCCAGAGCTGATCGAAGACTATTCCTTGGACGCTGACGAGTTTGATCCCGTCAAAGCGTGCCTCAAAGAGGCGTTTGTGAGTGCGCGGGCAGCGAAAGCAGAGCAGCTGGCGAAACAGCGCCAGAGCTTAGATGAGATGGGTCCAACAGCACGAGCAGCCCTCGATGCCATGCACATTCTCAAGTACGTGAATCGCCAACTTTTTGCCTATTTCTCTCTTTTGACGCGTAATAGTCTGCTGCTTCAATTGTACTGTACACAAAGCTGCTGCAGCTTTCAAATCATTTGCACGTGTGTTTGTCAACTCAATTGTGCCTAATGGCGATCGTTTGCCTCGATGCAGGGCCTATCCGGATTCGGAGCACATTGATTCCCGTGTGAAGACCACTTTCGTGAACCGTTACTACGGCCATGCGCACGAGCTTATTTAAGGAACAGTTGGGGATCTGCCGTCTTTGGCGTCGAAACAGCCCTCCTTTCTTTCTTTCTTTCTTTCTTTCTTTCTTTCTTTCTTTCTTTCTTTCTTTCTTTCTTTCTTTCTTTCTTTCTTTCTTTCTTTCTTTCTTTCTTTTGGGAGATCCACTTGACAAAATTTTATAGCAGTATGCCCATTCAATAAATACAAATTAGAACATGCACAGACACAGAACTTATGTCGATTGCCATCTCAGACTGCGACGTGAAGTCGCGTTTACTAGGGCCCACCCTGTCGGTTGTCCAGTAAGAACGTATCGCCCGCTCTCTTAATCTCGTTAATACGGTAAGTCGAACCTCCCCCACAAAGGGGAAATTCCTCAATAACACAACACCTCCCACATACATCAACAACTTTTAAGTACGAAGAACAAAGAACAAAGACTAAAACGGCGCTATGCGCTATGATACTTAAAAGTACAATAAACCGACGTCCTAGCCCCTAGCCCTAGCCCCCCTACGCAAATCTTTTGCTTCAACTCAATATACGGAGGGAGGGGCCCTTTCCGTATCATGATAAACGCGGCCTTAACTGTAATTAATAATTAATTTCTATTGCACTATTGACGACTGCGGAATATTTGTATTTTGTATTCGTAAGTTTTAGCTCCAAAGGAACCAAGGAAGAGGAAAATTAAAAGGAAACGAAAATAGGTAGACACGCAGAACCGAAGCAGGTACGTAAATAGAAAGATACGGAAGTCAAGCCGGTGGAGTTATGCATATATAGAATTCGGATCGAGCGAGGGACATCACAACAGCGCATAGCCAAGAGAAGCACGTGTGGCGGTTACTTCTTGCGATGCAGGGCACACGCTGAACACCGCGCCGACCGTCGAATTGGCTCCAGAAGTAGGCGATGAAGTGGCATTTGTTGGCCAGGTGTCAAGCACCAAGGGCAATGCTGTGAGGCGTTCGCTTTCTGCTCTTCGAGTAGTCGACGTGGCTGCCGTTTCTCTCATCCAGTCATCGCAGTTGGGTGCTCTCGCCGGTCCCACTTTGAAGTGCTCCACCAACCGGCCATCAGGCAGCCGAAAGGTGAATTCGTGCCCCTCATAAGTCACCTCAAAGTGTGACGCGGTGTTGATCGAGCCATCAGCCAGGAGGTCTGCCATCCACCGCTCCGTTTGATTGGTTGGGTTTACCCACGCTCCAACCAAGTCGCAAGGGGAGGTGTTAGCCCACCCGCGTAAAGTGGCCAAGTCCAGCAGAGGGCCGGGTGGGCGAGGAGGGCGTGGGTCTAGAATACCTTCCGAGCCCTCGCAGTCGAGCCCCTCTGGCAGCTGGAGCAGTCGAACTCCTACGGTCAAGTCGAGGACAATTCGCTCTTGCGTGGCAGATAACCGCACAATGAAACGATCTCCCACAAAAGTGTTGAATTTTGTCTGCTCCTGAGGCTGCAGCTGCTCATGGACTAGCCATTCACGTGCAGTTGTTTCCTCCCACCAGTAAATGTTCACAGGTTCAGACGCGTCATTTCGGATTTCTTGCCGAGCCTTCTGCTGAGGCATGTCCTTGGGCCTCTTCGAGGCATCCGGCGTGGGCAACACAGTCTCAGGACACACTAATTCGCGGTGACTCGCCATAAACTTTTGCGAAGATAGCAAGTCGTCAATACCATTACCCTTAGTAGATATAGCAGGATGAGATGCTGCTTTTTGCAAGGCCTCGCGCAGAGATGCGCCCCACTCCGGGGTGTAGGCGTCATCGTTGATATTCCAACCCACATTGCCCAAGTCTACCCGGAGGCATTCAGCGTTTGAGAGTAGTAAGAAATAGAGCAAAAGCACCTTACTACAAATAGGCGCCTTCATTAGGTTCTTCAATGGCCCATTCATACTCACGACCCCCAAGGCCCACCCACAAGTTGGAGTAGAGGATGATCGATGATACGATGAAACGATGAAGCTTGTGCTGGCTGTGATGAAAATAATTTCTCGGGTTTTTTCCTCAAATCACAGCGTAATAATAGCGCGAACACGAGTACAGCGACGCACATTCTGAATTCTGAATCTTTCGTTCGTGTCCTCGCCTCGAATTGAGCATTGCCCAACTGTGAAGACTCTCTTGCTTCCTTCAGTTTCAATCTCTTTACGCAGTAAATCTAGCTAGGGTCAATTATTGTCACGGATATTGACTACTATACGATTCAGCGAATATTGCTGTTAGTAGCGCCACTATAGTCAGTCCAATTTTAGTCAGGCCTTTAGAGCCTCTCAACGATCCCGCAGGCATCTATTGAAGTGCTACTGCTGAGCACTAGACTGAGGAATGAAGGTGCGAAAGGAGGAGAGAATTCTAAAGGAAACTGCCCTAGAGGCATTGGAACTTGCTTTGCAGCAGAACGGCTTGGCGCGGCGGCCAAAGCGAGGTAAACAAGGATTCGCTGCTATCGAACAAGTGATGGTGTGGTGGAAAGGGGAGCATTGGCCGAGTTTATCAAAGGAGCAGCAAGACGAAGATCTCCGCACAGCTACAGTTTGGAGGACGTATCGAGTAGGCAAGGTGAGATAGGTGAAGTGGTGCCTTCCTAGTATAGTGCCTGATTGCTCGTGTAGCTCGTGATCCTTTTGGAGGAATCTAGTTTCAGCGAACAACTGTGTTTGTAGGGTCCAATTGTCCCTGTTTGATTTCTTGTTTGCCTCTGGCAGGCGAAGCCAATGAGCGAAGACGTCGACGAATCGCGCTTAGGAGAATGGGCAGCCATTTTGAGCGAGCTATTGCGCAGCAAGGAGGGCATCACGACTCCTCTTGGAGTGTCGTCTGCTCCTCTGCCGTCGCTGCCCCTTCCACTAGCGGAGATGGAAAATGCAGCTCCTCTTCCTCCGCCACTAGAGGCTAAAGTAGAATTGGCGCCTGAGCCACCGCCTCCTCCTCCTCCTCCACCGCCTCTTCAAGCTTCTGCTCCTCCAGCGGCACCCCCTATGTTGAGCTTCAGCGGCAGTGCGTCCAGCATGCTGAGCGCTTTGTGGGCGAGTGGAGTTCGCGAAGATGCAGCAATGGCGGCGGCCCTTGACTGCGCCACCTATACACCGAAGCCACCACCACCACCACCACGTGCTGTTGCTGCTGCTGCTGCTTTTACTGATCCACATTCCAAGATGAAGCCAACTCCTTCCATTGCCTCCTCAGCCGAGCCCAGAGTGGCAGGAAGCGTGCGCCAAAAGCGGCCCGGTGGGCCAAGTGCACACTTGAAGGGCCAAGCCGTGCTGCATCGGCCGGCTCACGGGCGCGCGCACGTCGACTTCATTTCCCCCGAGGGGGAGCTGGTGTGCAGCGCGGCGGTGCGCCGCAAAGCGAGCGCATCCCTTGCGGTGGCTTCTGTGAGGAGGTTCGACCCTTCTGCAGACCCGGGGGCCTGGGCCTCTGCCATTGACCGGGCCGCCGTGGCGCTAGGAGCTAATGGAGCGGGAGGAGAAGGAGGAGGAGCTGCACGAGGGGCGAGACCTTCAAGAAGCGCGGAGGCTGTACCTTCTGCAAGAGGGACGGCGGAAGCTGAGAGTGAAGATGCGAGTTGCGACTGCACAAGGTGTGAAATGGAGGTGTTTCGAGCAGGCACCGATGTTGGGAAACGGCGGCTCGAGTCCTCGTCTTTATCGACGTCGCCAGGACAGCCTCTGGTTGTGCGTCACTTGAACCACCACGATTCGCTTATCCCCACTAACGAAGCTGGCACGGAGTTCAAACTGCACTGCGGGCTTCTGCGCAAGGAGAACAGCAGCAGCACTAGTAGCATAGGCAGTGATTTCGTCTCAGAGGCAGCTGTGACGAAGCTTGACAGTGGTGGCTCGACAAGAACTTCCAAGTATGGCTCAGGTTGCAGCTGTTGTGATGGCTCTAGTGGCGGTGGTGGATCATCAAGAGTTGATGGTGGGGATGGTGACAAATTCAGTATGGAGTACGAGTTGGTTCGACTACTGGATGACGATGAGGTGGGAAGAAAGCTTGAAGGGGGGGGTTGAGGGAAGAATGAGAATATTGAAGCTCAACGGAACAATCTCTATGTTGTACGTAACAATTAAACTGTGATTTTGCGTATTTCTCCCTCGCAGGTGGATCGCCTCATGATGGATGATGCTCTTGAGGACATGCTTGATCTTGACATCTCGGCTGGAAGTGCCCCTTCATCGACCTCTATAGCATCTCCTCCAGGCACTGGTTCAGGCGTCGTGCATATTTGACGCGCCACCGTTTTCTTGTTTCCATATTCCGATGGCCATTTCTATTCATCGTGAATTGATTTGGTGTCTCTACTTATTTGCGTATCTCATGAACCCTCAAGCTTCGAGAATCAAGTGGTTTCAGCTTAAATGCGCTCCGCCATTGCACTGGCGCTCTACTTGCTACTTGTCCTTGTTCCGTGCTTAGCACATAGGACCATGGATGTCCTTGCACGTCTAGTTTTTGGCAAGAAGCATGATGCCTATGGCCGTGATCTCTCTACTTAACTACCTCTGGATCCAAGTGAAGAGCTTATCAATAACGAAATCGATTTCAAAATTACCTCTCTAGTAGCGAGTAGTAGTACTTGGTACTCGGCACATAGCAATAGCAATGGATGCGTAATTAGAATTTTACTGGAAGAGCCGCGAATTGCGAGTCGGATTAGGATTAGGGCATTAGGGCTAGGGCTGTGGGCTGTGCGATGCCAAATGCCATTAGTGTCTTCATCTCCATCTACAAGAGAACACAAGGCGCTACAGGACAAAGCGCTTTCATGAGTTAGCGCAGAGATGCATGTACTTCCCGGTCTAATGGCTTTTCGAATTTTGGTTCACAACAGGAATGCTCTGCGGGCCTCCTTCGCCTTCTTCATCATCAGAGGAGCTGAATCCAGCCAAAAAGCCAGTAGCAGCGTCTCTCACGGCATTTCCCATATCTTCCTCGTCTTCAGCGTTTGCCTTCTCTTCAATAGCCGCTTCCAACTGAGCTGACTTTCCTTCAATTGCTGTATCAAGGCCGGAATTTCTCGCCAGAATTTGTGCCGCTGCGATGAGTTCTTGTGCTACTTGGTCGCTTAATTCTGAAGGTGCGAGCGGTAAGGTGGGCATTGTGCTGACAGTCTTTGGCAAATGCGTACTAGCCACAACATCTTCAGTCGCCTTCGCTACATCTTTAAAAGCAAACAGTTTCGAATTACTTTCCTCGCGGTGCAAGGTACCAGGCGGAGGCTTAGGAGACAGCATGGGCTCTTGAATGGCAGCGGTGCGAGTAATGTGCTCCAGTGTAGCGTCGTGGTCTGGTCCGCCCTTGGAAGCTTTCAAGAGAGCTGCGTCAAGATTCGAGTGCCATGCTGAAGGCCACGTGAAACTTGCAGCGCTGGGATCCTTCTGCTCGCATTGAGGAGGGGAAGGAAGTTCTTGGGGAGAAGTGGGTGGTATCCAGGCCAGATAGGCGTGCCAGGTGAAGTACTTGGCTTCCTCAATGCCCGCCAGCAGCAAGGCATCCGTCAACTCGTAGACTCGGAACTGCAAGCCGGCCTCGCTCAAGCTCGAAGGAAACGCGCAGGCTCCGAAGCGGTGGCGTGGGTCGGGGAGCACGATCACCGCTGCCCCCAGAGGGCGCATGTGGTGGCGCAGCGCGTGGGCTAAGATGACGGCGTCGTTGGTCTGACACACGACATCGGCGGCGATCAACAGGTCCGCTTGGTGGCTATTCTCGTCGCCGTTGCCGTCACTGTTGTTACTGTCACCATTCTCACCTATGGTGGGTGTCGCGGACCAGTCAAGGAACTGGGCGCTACAGTTGTCACCTAGCCCATTCAACGCGATGTTCACGGCTAAATTCGCCACGCAGCGCTGATTGAAGTCACTCAGCACCACTGATTTTGCCTCTTCGGCACATGCGAGCCCTGAGAGGCCGAGCCCGGCCCCGAGCTCATGCACGTTAAGATCAGCCACGAGAGTAGGGTGCTGCCGCAGCCATCGACCGAGCAACACCGCGGCTGGCCACATCAAGTAACCCACCGTAAACTGAGGGAGAAGCGCAGAACACCCACGCATACGGACAGGTTCAGATCAGGATGTCAGAAAATAGAGAAGGCGGAGTCAAATGAGACTATGTATAGTCCATGGTTCATAAGACAAAAGCAGTTAGCAACCTGGCTTTCTTGTGCTTCTGTCACTGGCTGCACCAACACTGCTACCGATTCTCCGTTATCCCCACCCTCAAAATTGTACTGCCACAGGTGCCTGTTAGCGACTTCACCTTCCGCCAGAAAGCCCTTCACATGTAGGGTTGGAAAAGGCAAGCCCACGTTCGTCGCTGCTTGACCTGCGTCCACTAGTAATGCGTCTACTTCACTCACGATCTGATCATTGGAGCTCGCTAACAACCGCAGCAGCACGCCGTGGCCGCCGTAAGCGACAAACTCTTTCGCACCTTCGCCTGAGACAATGAGAGCTCCAAGAATGCCCAATGCAGGCACTATTAAGTTATCCTGTGCACTGGGATTCCTTGTTGAAAGCTCTGCAATGATCTCGGTGAGTGCCTTGAGCACGCTTGCTTCTCGAAGCAAAGCCGCACGCCGCTCACGATGAGCAGTGAGGTAGCGGCGAGCTCGATCCAAAGCATCGCTGCTCTCTAGGCTAGCACTAGTGCTGAGGCTTGCATGAATTTCGCTTGCTTCTTTGCGCTCGAGCTCGATAGCAGAGGGCGCTAACAGGCGTCGAGGCATGCTCTTGGAACGAAAACTTGCTCTTGCTTGTACAATTGTCCTATTCAGCAAATGAATTCTAGCTAGCTTGTGCTATTCGAACAAAATTACCAATGGAATGCCTTCGAATAGAGCAGAATAGGAAAAGATAACATGCCGAATGATTGCAAATGTGGCCATCTTACGAGCTTAGGGATTTGCTTCCTCCGACTATAGTTAGCTTCAGCTTTCGTGCTTCTGTTGTTGTTCAGATAGCATAGCCGGTAGCCGGCGGGCGAAATCGTCGAGAAATCACGGGGAATCCTACAGGGGGATCATTATGACTTGGTGTGCGGCAAAAACAAAAAACGGGAAACCGCAAAACGGGGAAACCACCAATGGCCAAAACAGCGCCTATATCCATGATGATAACAACCCGGATCTTCCTGTAGTTCATTCCCTTCACAGGTATGCTCTATATAGAATTTCCGGGTCGCGGGTCGCCTCGAAAGTCCCCTCTAACTTTACTGGACACATCGACAAAAGCACGCGACAAGGAAAGCAACTACAATAACCCAGTTCCTTCTTTGCTAGGAGCTATACTCGTTGTGAGCTCGACTCGCGGTGATTGCTCATATGTCACGAGATTCGATCGTTCCGTGACCGACCTTGATGTAGCCTGCTCATGGAGTGGGAAAGACCAAAGCAAGGTTTTTGGTGAGGGCAGAGGGAAAAGCGTGGCGTTTGATAAAAAGCATGCACGAATGGACCAGGCTTACACAGGTGGTACCTGGGTAATATGCCTTATGTTCGCTAGCTCTTTGGGATTCTGACGTGCACACTTCAAAATCAGCCCCTTCTTACCTCATCCGCGCCCGCGCGTCTTCTCCAGCAGCACTGCACCGCTCGCACCAGGCCCCGCACTCCGAGCACGAAGAAAGCCATGATGAGCGCGAAAATTAAACCCGGTAAAAGCACCGAAAAAAGCTGAATCGTCGACTGCAAAGGCGCAACACATCGGCAGGATAAAAGATAAGCGAACGTGCAAAGAAAAGTTGACGTAGGCATATTACAAGGAGGTGATTTGAAGCGAGTCTGCGCGCAAAAAAACGCATGATTGCATTTTCGGACCCAAAATTGTGCTCTCGCACCTTCGACGTGGCGAAAGGAGTCAGCCTGGGAGCCCATGCCTCAAAGAGGCTCGGGTTTGCATGGATGTACGCCTCCGTAGGGTAATCTTCAGGGCTGCACCCCAAGGAATGCCGCCCTGGCACTTGGTACACACGCACATAGTCCAACACCATTACTTCTTCTGGAGTGGCTTCTTCTTCTTCTCGTCCTTCGCTCGACTCAGCTTCTCCGCTGGATTCCACTGAAAGAGAGGAAGAGGAAGGAGGAACCGCAGCGGTCACGGACGCAGCTGCAAAGAGATACATGGGCTCCTGCGGAATGTTTGCCCCCGTTTTGTCGTGCAGGTTCGCTTCACTCAAAGCTAGCACTAATGTGCCGTCCACGAACCACTGCAAAGACTCGCCAGGTTCCCACTCCAAACGATACACGTGGAATCCTTCTTCTTCGGCGGTACTAGCATCGTCAATGTTGTCGTCGGTAGTGCTGTAAGAACCACTGCCACTGGTAGTGTTTGGATCGGTGGCTCTTTCATCGCCCCAATGAAGAGACGCTGCAATACGGTCTACCGTATACGGTGCTGGGCAATCGAGTTTGTCCGTGTCAGAGATTTCGCCGCTCGCCCCACAGGTCACACCTCCTATGTTGGACGTATCCAGTAATGAAGTGACTGCTGATCGTGAACTATCTGTTGAGGATACCGAGGTATCAGCCGTGGCAGACGGTGATAGATCGACGTGGTACCAGCTAGAGCTTCTGCTAAAAGACTCTAGAGTCGTAGGTCGCTCTAAATCTTCAACGCCCGGTGCCACTAGGTATTCTACAGCCAATGCCTTGTTTGCTTTGCCACCTGAAGCTGACTTCGCAGTCTGGTTCGCGAAGTTTTCATCAGAGGAGGAGGCGGCAATCAAGCTAACTTCAGGTGCCCCACGGCCTTCGTATTTGCTTGCTGAGCTCGATGATGAGCCTGACAGCCAATGACTGCACGCCGAGAAGCGCTGCGCCGACGCGTACTCCTGAGGTGAACACAATGTTAAATTTTACAGGTTTATAGGTTTTATACTAGGAAGTGGAAACAGACGCATGAACATAACCCTATTGATGCGACCGGTTGGGGAAGCTTTGGGCCAAAGAGCACCCGAGCCATCTGACATGCAGCTCACCTTCTTACATTGGTCATAGGACCACGGCCACACGCCAGCGAAGGACGCGTCATTGGCGACGGAAGCTAAGTTGCCCATCAAAGCGATCTTCGGCTGGACTCGAGAGTCACTAGGTGGCATCCGCGCAAGCACTTCAATCACGCCGCCCGTGAAGCACACCTACGTAAATTCACGAATAATTCAACGTTAATATTGCGTACGACAATTGAATAGAACCCTAAATCTAGGAGTAGTAACATTGACCAGTACTACAGAGACGAAAGAAAAGCACTGAAAGGTAGATGCTTATGTCAAGAGGTAAGCTTGCGACTGTGCGCCTGATGTGACGTCAAGTAGGCAACTATATTATGCAGGTCGTATCTCCGACCTGGTTCCAGCCCGAAAGCATGGAGCTCGTGTAAGGTCGGCTTTGAGGCACTACCGCTCGAGCTCTGTCTAGCCATGCCATCCACTGTGCTTTTACCGGACCAGCCCTCAGTCGGAGCGCTCCATCCTCCGTGCTAATCCAATCGCCGCTGGCGTTGTAAAATTGTGCTTCCTGCCCACTCCCAGCAGCTGGTTTTGTCACACTTTGCCATCTCAAATCGTTGCCGCTCTCAAAGGTGCGTCCAGCTTCGTTGAATTCGTCTGAAAACACGAGCTTGTAGTCGTCTAGTGAAGCGGCCTCGTGAGGTGTAGTAGGATCAATCATCCAATTGTTGTTCATAGCGGTAGCAACACAGCTTTCGAGGGCTCCAAGAATGCAGATCTCAGCAAGTAAAAATCTCCCGATACTGCTATGAAAAGCCATGCTGCAGTAGTTTCTACGGGCAAATATTTGCGCGAATGCTAAGTTGCATCGCAGCCATTTTTCAAAAGAATCTTTCATAAAGATAACTCACAAGTTTACGTAGACAATTTTTTTCGTCGGGTGCGGTGGGGTGGGTAGGTTGTGGGGGGTGGGGGTATTTGAGTGGTAGTTGGTGGGGTCTGGGGTGGGGGGGGATTTTCCTACAATCGCCCATACTCCTCATCGTGCTCCATCTTCACTTCGTGTGCCTCCGCCCGTCGACAGCCACCCCTTCGTCAAGATGGTGAGAGTCGACGCCGCCCTAGAACACCGACTGGACCATATATGAAGCTATTTAAGTTAGCCTGGAGGTGCTCAATGCTTGGCTTATGTGCCCAGGCAGGCACCAGGCGCTTTGCTGCCCTGTTTGACACTGCTAGCTCTTCCCGCTACCCCACTTGGCTCTGCATGCACCGAGGCGTATCACGTTGTCGCTAACTTATATTTATTTCATAAATTATTGTGCTAATTGTTACAGTCCGAGACGGCGCTCATGATGAGCCCTGACTTCCAGCACATCTTGCGTGTGCTGAACACCAACATTGACGGACGGCGTAAGGTCATGTTCGCCCTGTGCAAGATTCAGGGTATTGGCAAGCGCTTTTCTAACCTCATTTGCAAGAAGGCTGAGGTGGACCCTAACAAGCGGTGAGTTTATTTTTCATTGGCACTACAGATAGGATTCTAGAAGCACGTCTTTCTCCTCCCGATTTAGGCTTTGCTCTCACCTAGCGTGCTATTGCATATGTCCTTCTAGCGCTGGCGAGCTGACCCAGGATGAAGTTGAAAAGCTGGTGGCTATTATCCAGAGCCCTAAACAATTCAAGATCCCAGAGTGGTTCTTGAACCGGCAGCGCGAGTGGAAGACGGGCAAGACCATGCAGGCGTTTTCCAACAACTTGGGAGCCAAGCTCCGCGAGGATTTGGAGCGGCACAAGAAGATCCGTACTCACCGCGGCCTCCGGCACTACTGGGGCATTCGCGTGCGCGGTCAGCACACCAAAACTACTGGCCGAAAGGCCGGCCGAACTCTGGCTGTTGCCGGCAAATAAAGCAGCGGCAGTAGGAAGGCAGCTCTGTCGTAGTTGCCGCGGAGAGGCCATCGTGCGGGAGGCCTGGGTGCTGTGAGCGCCTTGTGTGACGAGGTCCACACTTATTGTATTCCTGACTGCATGTTTAGCATCATGTCGCTGGTTCCATGCAATAACCCTTCGATATTATTTAATTATGTTACCGATGTGAGGGCCCTTGAGTGCACGTGGGCGAGGGCGAGGGAGCCACCGAAATATTTTAGACTTCCAGTTCTAGCTTACTGGTTGAGACCGAAATCGAAATCGATTCGCCCTTTCGAACTTAGTAATGAAGAAAAACTACTCAATAGAATTCCCAACTATTACGGGTTAACCAAATCGGTTTGGTGGCGAAATGAACTGTGAACAAAGGATTTAAGAAGTCCTAAGACTGTGAACTGTGAGCTGTTTTTGATTTCGCAACGACGCGCGGCGCAAACGCCCTTTTCCATTTCGGGATTCGGAATGCGCTTCTTACGCCCATGAGCCAAGACTCAGACAGGAGGGGCCGAAAGGAACAAAAAGAGAACTAGACAGAGAGACACACACAAATCAATCTACGACACTTCTATGGCGGGCAGACTGCAGACTTCCGTTGATAGGCACGCCCAGCAACAGCAACCGCATCGAGGCACAACAGAGGCGCCAGTCAGCCCCGGCGATCAAAATCAATCCTCTGCGAAGTTCAAGCAGTTCCCCCAAGCGAATTCAATCATGGCCTGCTAGACAGTGAGGGCAAGAGGAAATCAGCGCCAGGATTCGGGCCTAGTAGGAAGCAAGCGAAAGAGTCGCCTTCTCAGAACTTGGGTCAATGAGTGTGGACTTAAATCAGAGAAGTAAAATTAATCACGGGGGAGTAGGAAGAATAGACGTGGTAAAATCGCAGTAATCACCTGAGCTGCCTTTTACTCGTCCATCTTTTCCTGCACTTCCACCTGAAGCCGCAGCATTTTCTTCCGAATCACGTGAAGCGCCTGCTGCACGACGTCCTCTGGAGCGAGGGCGCCGGTGGTTTCCACCGTAAACACAAACTTGCTGTCGTGGCTTTTCACCACCAGCAAATCGTGGTCCGTTCTGCCCGCAATTTCCTCGCACTTGGCGGTGCATTCCCCGCAGTACATGCATTTCTCGGGGTTGAGCGCCTCTAAGCCTTGGCCCGGGTCAACCTCGACGGTGACTCCGTCGGCCTGCAGCGAACGCGACGTCTCCCCAAATACCCCCACGGGGCAGCTATCGCGCACGGCCGCGCGGTCTAGGTCACTGAGCTCGTCAAGGGCGCTGGCGTTGGGTTCTACGATGGGCTCGCTCACGAACGAGCACTGCGAGGTAGGGCACCATTTAGCGTGTTCTTTGCCCACCCCCAAGATAGCGGTGGCCATCAGGTGCAGCTCCTGCCCTCGAGCTAGCTTTACCAGCAAAATCCCAGCGTCCTGCGCGTTTTCGCGGTCTTTGGCGTTGGAGAAATGCACGGGCTGCACGTCATCGAGCTCGACCCCTTCCACCAGGGCCACCGGCAGGAGGTCGCGGCTGGTGACGAGCTTTTCCTGCAAGCCTGGTGATTCGTCGTGGTCAAACTTCACGTTGAGTTCAAAGGTCACGCAGCACTTGTAGCACTTGTCTCCACACTCACACTCCCGGTTGTCCATGAACCGATGGCCCAAAGTGCCAAGCATGTCGGTTTCGGGGCCCGCACAACTGCCACAACACACACACGCGCGGGACACAAAAGAAAAACAGGATAGGTAGAAAAGAGTGCGTGAACACAACGAGACGAAGAATGCCACAAGTGTGACTGCCTATTCAAAACTGGCGCTACATCTTCAACGACTAGCAGACAAGTTTTGTTTGTTCTCGAGGAGAGGTGCAACACGGCGTCACTTACTAGTCTAAGGAGTCGACGTTGTAGCGGTAGTTCAAGGGTACGAGGCCCAAGCGGTGAGCCAAAAATTCGTCCCTGCAGCGAAGAAAAGAGAAACGCAAAGAAAAACTTCACGTGAGGAAACAAATGCACGTGAAAGCTGCACGAAGCTTCGAGCGCCTTCAGCGACTCACGTGAGCACTGTTGTGTTTTTGTAAAAGTCAACCCGCTCGATGCACATCGTCTTCACTTCTGCCATCATCACACGGCGGATCGCATTGGCCACCTATTGTAACAACCAATAAGAGCCAGAGAAGTCAGAGTAGCTAGTATTGATGACTCGCCCAAAGGCCATTGATGATTAGCAGACTGTTTGTTTACCGAAGTGTCGGTGTTGGACAGCACGAATTCGATGCGGTCTTCCTCGAGCTGGCGAATTTCGATCTACCGATGGGAAACAATATGGCAACCAGTCAAATTGACGAGCGAGTCAATAAATGGTGGTCTGCGCGGAAAGTAGATTACCTGTGGATCGCGCACAGCCATGGCTACGATAGCGACGAGGAGCCCAAGCGAGCAGCGAATTTAGGTCAAATGACGAACAAAGTAGCAGGACGAATGGAACACAGCTGCCGGCTGCTCTGCTGGTAGCTTTCCTAGTGGATTACTTACGACTTCTACTTCTAGCCTCCACTGCGCTTCAAGTTACGACAAAAAGCGATGTAGGCTGCAATATTAAGCACCTTAGGCGCCCTATTGTTCGCAGGCTTGCAGGAAGTGGACAACTGCGTGACGGCGACGTGACTGCAGCAACAGGAACAGGTGTTTTTTTACAAATCGAAAAAAACATGTTCGAAACACCTGTTTTTTACCTGGGTGCTGTAAAAAATTTAGGTTTTGCTCAAAACCCTAGTTTTTGACCAATCAGCGACTGGAATGAAACCAGAGTGCGTTTTCACGGTGAACAAGAAGTGAAGACAAGCAAGGCAGGCGACCGCGCCACAGGAGAGAACGGAGACACGTGCAGAACCAGACTGCGCCCCATCAGTGCAACGCCCGAGAGGGAGGCCGGGGACATAGCTGCGTGCTCACACGTGTTGCCGCCAGACGCTCAGTGTCACTGGTCTATATCGCAAGCGCAAAGCCGGCAACGGTGCGAGAA
>Ga0307931_1000701_pt1 | contig 21831 bp, 20 predicted proteins | sample OrgLakmetageno47_FD_201816 | JGI IMG/M metagenome (GOLD analysis project Ga0307931, IMG submission 201816) | Saline water microbial communities from Organic Lake, Antarctica - #47 | ecosystem: Environmental > Aquatic > Non-marine Saline and Alkaline > Saline | place: Antarctica: Organic Lake...
CCTTTGTATTGCCCGTGGTGCGTGTCCCTTCTTGTGCCCGTGGTCCGCCTTGTGTGTTTGTTTACTGCACATCCGCACATGTACAACAGAACTGTACAGTAGTACAGTACAAAAAGAAAGGGCGGATACCAACGAACGAACGAACGAACGAACCACGAACGAAATTCCATTTAATAGAAAGGATAATACTATACTACCTACTAGCTAGCCGGCGTTAAAGGAGCCCCCAAGACCAAATTGGAAGCCTGGCTCGGGGTTAGTATCCTATATATTACATTCCTGGGCCCGTATGCTGTATGTTGGAAAAGAACAAGAGAACTGTTTTGGGACAGCCGCGCACCAACGGGAAGGCGGACAGTGGGCACAACAAAAGTGCGCTACAATGCGCTCAGAGCACAGAAGACGCACCTCCTGAGCCGGCTTTTTGTGTGCTATAGCACAGTTATTCTGCGCTTGTAACTACCGTAAGCGGTCTCTACGTCCTAGCCCCTTAGGACACTTTTTTACTATTTTCACAACAAGATATAAATTATAGTTTTACTGAGCAACATCTTGAAGCTTTTGATTATGATGTCACGGAGGTCTTATTAGAGCGCACTCTGATTAGTTATAGGTTCCCTACACATAAAGCTGTACTATATTCCATGTACTCCCACCTCTTAGCCGTCTAACCCTTGCTCCTCGGGGCCAGTGTCAAAACCATGCTATGATAGTCATTAAATTCAGTCCCCAGGGGCTCAGAAAAAGCCCGACGACCCTCAATATCTCCACAATGTTTAACTGCTGCCATCGTTCTATCGTCCATCTCACCAATACTACTCGGGCATGTGCGCCTGATTAGCTTCTTAGGTTTAGTTTGCGCTGCTTTGCTTTTCTTCTCTACCAGTTAGTCTTGTAATTCCGGCCCTTCGGGGCCTGTCTCAAAAGGGAAAGAAATCAGATGTACACGCCAGAGTGGCTATGGAAGTGATGATAACGATCCAAAGTGGCTCGCTTTTCCACGCTCTGAAACTATTGCTCAAAAGAAGAATTCCACCCACAGAGGAGCTGGCAACAAAGAAGTCTCTCAGGTGATCCAGCCAGAAGAAGAGTCGCCCAACCTATAGCACTTGCGTGGCTCCATTTGCGTGCAAGCTTCTGGGCTTGAACATGGCTTTGGCTTCCAAAAAGCCAATGTTGTAGAGCAGCAGCAGCGGCGGCAGCTTTAGGTGAAACATTTGTAGGAGCTTCGGGGGGCCCTTGTTGCCGTTGTGCTTGGTCAGTTTTGGCGACGCAAAAGTCCTTGTTGGTGGCTTTCCAATGAGCCTTCTGACAATCCTTGCTACAGTACACCACAAGACTACATCGGGCGCAAGCTGAAAGCTTGGAAGCACCGCCGCTGCTATCAGACACAAGGCAATTACTAAAGACTCTACTTGATGAATATCTCTTGTTTATTTCGATAACGTTTACGGAAGACGCCCCAGCAGCAGCTTGCTCCTAAATGTAGCAGTACAAGTGGACCCGAAAATGAAGAATAGTAATGCAGCACGACAACAAAATTATAACCGCTTGGGAAGCGATGGACTGTCCGCCTTACCCCTGGCCCGATATCTTCATTGCTTTCTCGGCGGACATTACAGAATGAGCTTACTCAATGAGCCCAAGGATGCTGGGTTCGTCGGTGTCGGGGGCTGGTTGCTGAGCGCAATGTTTCAAACTTTTTTTGAATTCTAAAAACTTCTGGGTGAAGAGGAAGGAGTGAGGAGTCGTCAGTAAAGCGATTCTGACGTAATATTATATTGGGACACTTTTTAAAAAAATAGTCGTCGCTCATCTCATCAGCTTATACCTTTCACATTTGCCTCGTTGCTTCTACTAGGCGGCTCTCTATCTCTATGCATGCATGGCACCACCTTAGATTCTCCGTAGCACTACTGCAGACAAGTTTCTTTCATCCCAGAATAGGTACTGGCTAGAGGATCACAACAAGCTGCGATATCAACTCGAGATGCCATTACGATGAAGTTGTGAAGACGGAAAGTCGTAAGTAGGTTAAGACAAGCCATCTCCTTTTTAAGTGTCGTCAACGCAACTTGAGAAGAGAAGATCTTTCGTAAAATGAATGTGGAAGACAGCGGGGACCTAAACCAAGCATCCACTCTTCGTTCCTTCGAGATACTCGAGGCTTCGAAAGGAACTAGCGATGGTGGCGACACCGACTTGGACTGCTCAGATGGCGAAGAATGGATGTTAAAGAGCCCAAGCGAGCGCAATTCAATTACTAGTGAAAGGAGACCTCCAGCTGGAGTGCTCAGTTCAGCTGGGCTTGACGACCAGGATTACGTTGACAGCGACGATGAGGCAGGCAAGACGCCAAGAGCGGCTCATAATATGATGAGTAGAAATGAAGCGGGAGCTAGTGCCAAAATCGGTGGTAAAGGCCCTGTCATTCCCAGAAATGATTCAGCGGAGCTATCAGTTCAAAAGAGTGAAGGCTTCCCTCATCAACCTCATGAACCACGCGTTGCCGGTGATAGTGAGCCGGGAAATGGTGACCTTCATGGCGCCATATCGAGATCGGCTAAAGAATTAGCAGGGCAGGTTGCGATTTCATCTTCCTCGAATAGCACTATCACAGATGAGTCGAATCTTGGATCAATCTCGGGGATGGTTTCAATTCGGAACCAATTTATCGTGCCAGGCGTTGGATCTGGCGCTATGTTAGTTAACGATGATGCGCTGATGACAGAGATGGTGCCTCCAGAACCAGTAGGTAGCTCTGACGCCGTCACATCTGTTTCGACACAGCTTCATCCGAGTACAGGTGGCGCTGACGCTAGCAGTAGAGTGCTTAATTCATCAAATGTTTCGCTAGCCGAAAGCGATGCTTCATATCCGCTGGTGCCTCCAAAACCAGTAGGTAGCTCTGACGCCGTCACATCTGTTTCGACACAGCTTCATCCGAGTACAAGTGGCGCTGAAACTAGCGATAGATTGCTTAATTCATCAAATGCTAGACTGGCCAAAAGTGATGCTTTTCAAGCGCCTGAGTGCAGTCAGGTTGATCCTGTCGACAACCGTGACGAGAAAGTTCATTCAAAGAATACACTCAAGCGGCCTCGCGATATGAAAGAAACCGTGGCGCAAAGTAGAGTCATGCCTGGTGCTACTGTTTCGTTGTCTGTCCCTGACGCTCCTTTGTCAGGTTCCTCGCAATCAGAGTGCATTCGCGCGGACCCCTTTGCTTCTAATGCTGGTGCTCCGTCTCGACGCCGCGCCACTCCTTCACCCGACTACCAGTCTCGCTCCAGCGCGAGCACGTCTCGTCGTGCTTCATCGTATGACGCACAGAACTCACACCATAATGCCAAGCGCGCGAAGGTTGACAATTCAAGGGCCGTTGGTCCCTCTAGCACGTTACAGCCAAGGCCCGATAAGCGCAACAACGAATCCGCAGCTCCCAAAGCGATTGTTCCTTTGGTCGAAGATACTTCTGAAGCAAATGTAATTCCTGAGGCACGGACCACGGAAATTAGTGTTTCAAATCAGCAAGGAAGAGGCCCCAGATCACTGCACTTTGAGCGCAGCAGGAAACTAAGCCAGGAAGACCTTCAAGTGGATGTAGCGAAGAAGCACGAGGTTGAACCCCGCATTGGAACATGTGCGACGGGTGCAGCAGATCGCGATGCGCCGCTTTCGAGATCTGGCAGAGCATCAATTGCAGCTTCATTGCCTTCGTCATCTTCGTCGTCTTCGAGTTCGTCATCTTCGGAGTCGGAGTCATCCGAGGAGGAATTAGAAGGTAGTTGGCAAGCGCCTGTTGTGCGGCTTCCGTTATCAGCGTCTGAACCGGCGACATATTCGATCAGCACACTCAACCGGCTTTGGCCTCGACTTGATACATTTCATCGACAAATTTTAAATTGGAGGCCCGTCAAGGATCCTCGGGGAAGCGTATGCCTCGTGAATGACCTCGCAGAGAAATGGGAACAAAGCATTCGGGACGACTGCGAGGCCTCATCTATGCGTGGTTCAGCGTCTGCTTCTGAGCCTACGCCTTTATCATCATCATCATCGTCTGCCTCGGCAACTACGCTGAAAGCCGAGCTCCTTCGTTATCGCGGGCGGCTCATGCGCTTGTTCTTCAACGAGTGCTTTCATCGCGCGAACGCGGAAACTCACGAACTTTTCGGGAACGCAGGGAAGCGCTCAAAAAGCAAGTCGACTTCGTTCAGCTCTAAAGCTACGGTCACAAGAATAGCAGTTGACGAGCGTGGAAGTGGGGACCTAACCTTCTTGAAGCTTATTTTGCCGCGAAACCTACGAAGGACGAAACCTTTTCCTGGAGACCTTGTGTTGCTGTCAGAACTAGTAGACGGCAACGCTGACAAGTCTACCAAAGGCACTTATTTTTCTCTTGGAATTGTTCCTCAATTCAATCCATGGATGCCATTAGATCTCGAGGCAGCGTCAGCTTTGTTGGAGCGACGGCTTGAGAGTCGACCACGATCTGGAAGCGGCGCCCAGGAAGAAATGCTTCTCAAAGAGCCGGCCAATGCAAACGACATCCTTTGGGTTTGCGTGCGGTCTTCTGATCGGTTTCCTGCGCGGTTAACGGTTGATTTCCTGGCGTCTTTACAGACTGAGAGGTGAGGATAGATTGGATACTTGCTGTTGTGTTGACATTGCATACATAATTGGTTTACATGCACCTGCGCTGTTTTTGTTCTGGTTTTCCTTTCCTTTACAGCCGCGAATTCCAAGCTCTTCAAAGCGCTGACCACTTGTCACTCTGGGTGAAACAAGCACTTGCCAGTGAGTCTTGCCTGCCTGGAAATATGCAGGAGACATCTCCTCCGGGTGATCATGCACGGCCACCGTCCATTCCAAGTGAATTGTGGGATGCTTTACGGGCTCGTTTCAATCCTGCTCAAATAAGAGCAATCAGCTCGGCCTCGCGAGGCTCCCCAACTGGATGCACCATAATTCAAGGGCCTCCTGGCACAGGTAAAAGAGCTACAACTCGTTTCTTGAAGCTTATTTTGATACATTTAATGGTAAAAAAATAACTTGAGATTGAATGTTGGATAGGCAAATCTACTACGGTGTTGGGCGTTCTGTCTGCATTCTTGGCGGGAGCTGTGCCAGCGCCACCGAAAGGAAGTGCGCCGAACGCATCGTCGTCGTCGTCGGAAGCGACGTACGGAGCTGCTCAAGTTGGAGGCAAAGCCGCCAAAGTCGTGGCTGGCTCAACCTACGAGTCCCGGCGCGCGAGCAGCTTCGACGACACTTCTTTGCCCAACCTGGCCCGCCACGTGCACGACCTGCGCGTCCTGGTGTGCGCCCCCTCCAACCGGGCCCTCGACGAACTGGTCAGCCGGATCCAAATTAGCGGGCTCACTGGCCGCCAAGGGCAGAAGTGGATTCCGAACGTGGTTCGCCACGGCCACCAGGCGTCCTTTCGAGAAACCGAACTCGACACCATGGTGCGTGTACCTAAAAGTCCTTCATTTCAGTAGTCGCTTGCTATGCTCCACTCATGATAATGTATGAAAGTTGCTTGTTCTGCCGTCTTAGACATTTTGTTTAGAGCATTCTTATCATTTTTACCAATTGGGGATCTTCTTCTCAGGATGAAAACCGACGTGGACTCTCTCAAATGGCTGCACGAATCAACTTGGAAACTTTGGTCGAACTGCGAATGCGCAAGCCGTCTCCCACTTCGCACGATCACATTGCTGGACGAGGGGGCCCTGCTGGGCTCAGCAGCACCCACAAGAAGCTGAACAACCACGCGGAGAAAGTGATTGCGCACACTCCCTTCGTGACCCCCGCTGCGATTCGACGCCAAGTGCTACGCGACGCACACATTGTCGCCACGACTCTTTCGGGAGCGGGATCGAAGGTGCTGTGCTCTGTTTCATATGTGCCCGCTTCTATCTTATCGTTCAACATTCACTCGCCTTTTTTTTTTAAACACTTCATCACGCCACCAAAGCTAACGGTCGACGCGTGCATACTTTGGCAGGACATCATTGATGCCGTGCTCGAAGGGTACTTGAGTTTCGACGCCGTGGTCGTGGACGAAGCAGCTTTTGCCACTGAACCATCGTCGCTGATTCCGCTGAAGTTTTTGCTGGGCTTTTCCGAACCAACCAGCGCAGCCAAGGGCATGGTCATGTGCCCTGCCCCAGGATTGAGCGCTACCCTAGGGTCGTCAACCGGCTCCAGAATGACTTCCAAGAAGCGAGCTGTCGACAGCGCGGGGGCGGCCAGTTTGTCAGCGTCATTAGTGTTGATTGGAGACCCTGTGCAGTTGGCGCCGATTCTTTTCGCCCCCACTCTGGTCCCAGGTGGCCTTTCGGTGTCTCTGATGGAAAGATTACAGTTGCAGTACATGCGTGGAAGTCGTAACGCTGAAGCAGAAGCCGTGGTGATGTTGAACGAACAATACCGCATGCACCCTGACATTGTCCGCTGGCCGTCGGACACTTTCTACGGTGGTCGACTAGTGACAGGCCACCGCGCAGTGAGCGCCACAGAGACGTCGTTGCTCAGTGCTTTGTTTAGCCACCCTCTTTTTGCTCCATACCTAGTGCACGACTTGAGCTTCAGCACTGAAGAGATGATTTCGTCGGGCTCAAAGGTGAGCTTAGGACTACAGTAGAAACGTGCATACGTGTAATGTATTACATCATATGTTGATTTTCATTTACCTAGTGATGTTTTTTTTTTCACGCCTTCCATATCCTCTGCGTTGCTTCTTTCTTTGCTGCTTTAATAATGTTTCATCGCAACAAGAGCAATCTGGAAGAAGCCCGTTACGTGGCCTCTTTAGTGGTCCTCGCAGCTCAGCTCATGTCCTCAGCGAGTCAACGCAGCCACGAGCCACCCAAAACCTTGAGCATTGGCGTCATTGCGCCGTACGCGCGCCAAGTCGACGTGATTCGCTCGTCGTTGACCAAAGCTCTGCAGCATGCCGGCTCGCAATTTCCTCTAGACGTGGAAGTGTCAACGGTGGACTCGTTTCAAGGACGCGAAAAGGACATCATCATTTTGAGCTGTACTCGGTACGTGCTTTATTTTGCTTTCATATTCGTCTCGTGATCAACCCCTCAAGTCGAACATTCACATTTTTTCCACAACCCTGTTATTTTCTTTCACATATGCTTTTCTCGAATTATTCGATCATGAATGCAGAGCTGCGCAAGAGGCAAAAAACCGTTCATCGAACTTTCACGTCAAAAGAGTTTTGCCCACTTCCATCGGCTTCTTGAAAGACCCTCACCGGCTCAACGTGGCTTTCACCCGCGCCAAGCACTGCTTTTTGGTGGTCTGCAACGGTGAGCTCATGATAAGGGACCCCAATTGGCGCACGATGTTGCGCGACGCCAGCTCGAGGGGCCTCATGGAGTATTGGCGAGACAAAGCCGACGCTAGAGCGGGCATGACAGCAGAAGGTCGGCCCAGAACTGGGAAACAGACGCAGCAACAAAAGAAGCAACAGCGACAGCAACAGCAAAAGAAGCAACAGCAGCAGCAGCAGCAGACTCCAACAATCGAACCCTTGGCTCACAGAGGAAATGACGGGAAAGGGTTCAGCAGCAATTGCCACGTGTGCAGACAGCCTGGCCATGGATCGTCTTCGTGCCCACAAGGAAAGGGTACCAGTAGCGTTGGCAAAGGTGATTCCAGCACTCCTTTCAGAAGTTACGGCAGCGGCAAGGGTATTGACAATAGAGGCATTGACGGCAAGGGCAGCAATCCACCATGGAACATGGGTGGAAAAAACTCCCTTGGCAAAGGTGGATGGGTTGGCAGCAAAGGTGGATGGAGTGACGGCAAAGGTGGTAAGGGTTTTTCAGATGGCAAAGGTGGGAAAGGTTTCTCAGATGGCAAAGGTGGAAAGGGTCTTTCAGATGCCGATGGCGGAAAAGGTTTCTTTGTTGGCAAAGGTGGAAAAGGTTTCTTAGACGCCGAAGGTGGAAAAGGTTTCTTTGATGGCAAAGGTGGAAAAGGATTCTCAGATGCTGAGGGCGGAAAAGGATTCTTAGATGCTGAAGGTGGTAAGGGTTTCTCAGATGGAAAAGGTGGAAAGGGTTTCTCAGATGCCGAAGGCGGAAAAGGTTTCTTTGATGGTAAAGGTGGAAAAGGTTTCTTAGACGCCGAAGGTGGAAAAGGATTTTCAGATGGAAAAGGTGGAAAAGGTTTCTCAGATGGAAAAGGCGGAAAAGGTTCCTCAGACGGCAAAGGTGGAAAAGGTTTCTCAGATGGCAAAGGTGGTAAGGGTTTCTCAGATGCCGAAGGCGGAAAAGGTTTCTTTGATGGTAAAGGTGGAAAAGGTTTCTTAGACGCCGAAGGCGGAAAAGGATTCTTAGATGCCGAAGGTGGTAAGGGTTTCTCAGATGGAAAAGGTGGAAAAGGCTTCTCAGATGGAAAAGGCGGAAAAGGTTCCTCAGACGGCAAAGGTGGAAAAGGTTTCTCAGACGGTAAAGGTGGTAAGGGTTTCTCAGACGGCAGAGGAGGAAAGGGCGGTGGCAAAGGGGGGCGAAAAGGTGGAAAAGGGGGCGACTCTCGCATGCCTCCACACTATGGAAAGGGGTACAATGGTGCGGCTGCTGACTACACCAACATGGACAGCTGAACTAAGCGCGCATAATACCAGTAGCCGACTGTTTTCTTTCTCTATCGCTATAAATTAGGCAGCCGCCTCTTGCAGCCTTCTCTATTGTATCAACAGGGAGATTTCGAAATGAAAGGGAAATTCCAGGTAGTTCTCGTACATATATTACTATAAAAAGGCAAAGGGCCGAGAGCTAAGAGCCAGCTGCACTGCAATCCGGGTTCTCCAAGCAAGCTCCCCATTGCCCTATACGTTCCTTATCATGCCTAAGGAAACTCTTATGGTACTCGTATTGGATCTAAAGATCGAATTCCTCGAACCGAGTTATTACGATAACTGGTATTTTGCTGAATTGAAATGGGTTCGATTTCGAGTATACATCTCTCTTCTCTGCTGCTGCTGCAAAGAGATATCAGCAAACAGCACGAGGTTTAGCATGGGCGAATCCTGAATCCTCCAGAGAAGTCTGAGTAGGCAAATGTATTGATTTCTTATTCCCACGAACCCTGAAGAATATGCGTACCGCATACCGCACACGGGAGAGTCATGCACTAGACGAAACCTCAGTAAAACCATCCAAGCTTCTTCTTATACCCCCACCAATCTACTTCCACAACCAGGTAGCTCTGCACACGTCAACCGCGCTACCAGAATCGGTAGTTCTCCGTAATGTCGACGCGCGGCCCGAACTGTCAGCGAAGCAATCCAAACGGGCTCCGCAGGCCCCACCGCCATCAAGATACTCCATAGTACCCGCTACGGGCTGCGACGGCGCCGCCGCAAGCTCTTGGAAATTGACACCACGGGCCGTGGCGGCAGCATCGGCGGCGAAGCTCAACAAGCTCCCGTGATCCAAATGGTTGGCCATGTTCATGTGATGTGGCAGCACAGTTTGCGCGAAGATGGGTGCCTTTTCTGTCGCTGCCTTCAAAGCTGATAGAGCAGTATCTGAAAATTCTGGCAGTTTTTCATCGATGCACATTGCCAAGCCTGGTGGCAAAGTTTCGGGAGCCAAATTCTCGCGTTCCTCATCTTCAAAAGGGAGCCCTCGCTTTATAGTACCGTCTACCTGCACCCGTACAAATGTCCTCGCAACAGTTGCGCACATAACGCCAGTACGACTGTCAATGAGCGAGCCGGCAAAGACCACAGAAGACTTTGACAAGCGTTGAATGAAGAGCTCTGCCTGCATTTCCTCGCTTGACGGCCAAGAAGTTGATGCAATAAAAAAACTCTGTTTCACGCAGTAAAAGTCTACGCCCTCGGCAGCAGCGCGAGTTTGTAAGCCCAGCCGGTTTAAGCACGCGAAGTCGAACTTGCGAAGCACTGATGCACCACGTAAGATACCGCAAGGGGCAATGTCGATGGGGGCAAGCGGCGTAGGCCATCTATTTGGATATGCTAGGTTGGCTCGAGATAGTCGTAGAGTTGAGGAGCGCATATTGAGCTGAAGTTGTGAACTATGTGTTTGCTGATGCTATGAATTTTTGCTCGGTGATGTGGCGTGCAGTAGTTCCCCAAAATCGACAACTTCTAACTACTAGTAGCTAGGCCCAAGCAACAGTACGTGTTGATTATAGGAGATGCACGTTATGATAGGTTGTGTTGTCCTGTGCACGGCATTTAGCAGCGTGAATTGAATCACAAAGTAGTGGGTGTTCAAGCTAGCTACAGAGTAGTACAATCTGTAGCTAGCTTGATCAGTACAGAGCTGTTGTTCTGTTGTTGGTTGCTGTGTTCCACTCCCCATCGTTCGTAAATCTACGCACGTACAAGGCGTATCTTTACCCTTGTACGTGCGTAGATTTACGCGAACGATGGGGAGTGGCTGTGTTCGACGTGTTCAATTTCAGTACAGTACTGTACTTATATGGGGTCGTTGGGTGCTAAGTGCTAAATTAAGTTAGTGCGAAGTGCTAAACGCTAAATGCTAAGTCAAATACTTCGTAGGAGCTAGAAGGTATACTGGGAGCTGGAGTACCGGAAAGTGAAGAGTTATTAGCTAGGCTGCTGGCTACTTCCAATGAGTGTTTTTTTTTTCTATTCAACACAGCGATAGCAACACATTAGCACGGGTTAAAAGCCAATTCAGCCAATATAGTAATTTACGTCAGTAGACTTAGTAGAGAGCGTTAATTGCTACTGTAGATACAGTTCCTAGACAGCAATAACAAATCTACCTGCTTCATGCGCTTCGCGCTGACTTTTGCGCTATGAGCTTGGCCCGTCGTCAAGTGGGGTTTTGTCCCAGAGTAATCCTATCATGGCTTCTCATAACAATGCTAGCTGCTGCCACTCAAGATTATGGCGGAGACTGCCCCGCTGTTGCCCCATCTTGGCAACCACTACCAGGCGAAGCAAATCCTTTCTGCATGGTAAGCAAGCATACTAGAATTCTAATATGACGGAGGTCATCACCCATCTTTCTAACGCAATCACAGGATTCCTCATGGAACCCCTCTTCTTACGCGTTGCCTGAAGGTTTAGGTTAACAGTACATCTTTTGGGCCCTTGCTACACCTCCTGCGTATCATGTAACTAACTTCTATACTCCTCTCATCTCTATGACAACCTTGTCTGCTTCTAGATTTCCCCAGGGTCACTTTGCGTGAATTCGAGCCATTTCATGCACCGCAGCGCCGAAGTGGGCTGCACCTCAGCTTTTTCTTACAACATAATACACGCACATCTCTCGCCAGCAGCAGCAGCAGCAGCAGAACGAGCACTCAATAGGGGCTGCCAGGATCCTAGATTTTCATTTTCGGTCGATACGATGAATACCTTACAACAACCAGGTGAAGGCAATGCAAGCCGCACAATCAATGCGCGGCCACTTGCATTTTTATTCGACACGGGCGTGGACCGCGCTGTCCACGGACACTTCATGAGCAAATTGATGCAGCTGTGGGCGCTGGCAAACACCGGCACAACAGTGTCCCACGTGGTTCTCTTTCGGCGAGGGTTTAGCGGCGCTGCCAAATCCTCCATGTCGGAAGCCCAGCAGCAGTTGCTGAAGTTGGTCACGGAGGCCATTGCTCAAAAGCAGCATGACAACTTTGAAACCTCTGGAAAAGGCGGAGCGCGCAACTTAGCATCGAGTAGCAGCGGATCACTACCGCTGATCTGGGCAGGCGACATCGCGCAGACGGCAGGCTCTTTGCGGACCCTGTGCTTGGGCCATGCCACTTTAGGCACAGGGTACGAAAACCTCGTGGGATCCCCGGGTGCAGCACGCTCGTTTCGGGCGCTGTTGAATACAGTATTTCCTCTGAAGCCTGAACAAGAAGAATTTTCTGCTACCCAATCGTCTCCTCATGAACTCGTATCAAAACCATCAGCTCAGGTGGGTGGCCGTTCGAACAATACTTCCTGTCCCCCTCCGAGTGTGCTGCTGTTGCACCGAGGCCACGGCAGCTCTGCACCGCGGCGAGTGGTGAACGTAGACGCAGTGCGCGATGCCTTAAGCGCTGCCGCAACCGAGCTCGGTATTGTATTGCCACCATTAGTGGAACGGGAGGCGGACGAAAAAATGTCTCTCGAAGCACAGGTGGAGCTGTTTCGGTCATTTGGACTTCTGTTCTCATCGCACTCGTCAGCCTTGAAAAATTTAGTGTTTGCGGCACCCCACGCTGCGGTTGTAGAAGTGCAGCCAACTCAAACGATGACAAATGCATTCTTGATAGACGTGCATCACTTTGACGTGCACTACAAGATATCCAAAGGTCACGCGCCAGTGGGCTGCGGCACAGGAAGTGGAGAAAGAAATACAGGCAATGCGTCCATCAGAGCAGATGACTTTCTTGGGGTTGCCTACGACCCCCGTCGCAAGAAATGGCGTTCTTCGATTCGAATGGGCCGCCGGGAAAACGTGTTAGGGTTCTTTGACTCATCAGAAGCAGCTGCGCGGAAGCATGACGTCGTTGCAATTTCGATGGGGCGAAGCACATTGAACTTTCCACTTCAACAGCTCCGAAGCGGCACTGGCAGCAACGAAATAGCAAGCAAAATTCTTTCACGATGGGCCTGGAAGTGTAACGTTGAAGTGGACCCAGGTCTCCTCACTGCGAGCCTTATCACTGTGCTCAAGCAACAGCAAGATCACTGCCCAAAGTTATGGCCTAAATCCTGAGCTCGATGCATTTAACGAACTAACTAATTATTGGATGAGGCAAGTGCGTTAACTAAGGGAGGCTTACTAAGTATCACCCGATGTGCGTTTATGTGAACTATGCGCCATGCTTCAGGTGAAATCACTCCCAATTATATTAATGTTATTCTACGAACCCGAACTCGAAATAACGCAAACCCAATGGCAATGGCACGAGTGGGCAATGACATAGAAGTAAATGTTACGGAAAAAAATATACGTGCGTGCGTTCCATTCCGCTCTACGCAAGTCGAAATCGTTAAAGGAAGTCGTATAAAGAGGGGAAAGTATAATACTCCAGCCCACTCTGCAGTTGGATCTGTTCATGAAATGATTTTTGAACCGGAGTTCAGTCGCTTCTAGAGAGAGAAGTAGAACGAGAGGAAGCTAGGGCAACATAATACTCCAGCCCACTCTACAGTTGGATCTGTTCATGAAATGATTTTTGAACCGGACTTCAGTCGCTTCTAGAGAGGGAAGTAGAACGAGAGGAAGCTGGGGCAAATCAAAGAGCTCAGGGATACCAGGAATACTCAAGAAGAGACAGCCAACTCACAAGGAAAGCTTTCGGGTCCGCTGTTTTCTGGATATAACTAAGCGAAAGCGAAAGCGAAAGCGAAAGCGAAAGCGAAAGCGAAAGCGAAAGCTTCAGTGTCTATTTCTGCATCGTATTGTGTATTGTATGTAAGAAATTTGTACTAATATGATACCCAAATTTTCGACATTGATATAATTTTATAGCATCCTATATATTCACATCTCGACGTAGGTTTACGAACGATAGGGAGTGCTATATATTATAAAATGGAATATAGGTACAGTACAGTACAGTACAGACAGATTGTTGTATATGTGCAGATGTGCAGTAAACAAAAACACAAGGCGGGCCACGGGCACAAGAAGGGACACGCATCACGGGCAATACAAGAAAACTCATCCACAGGCATCTTAAGGCCGCGCACTAAGGTGCTAAAAACACGCACGTACTGCTCCGCAGTAAACACATGAAACACATGGCTCCGAAACCGTGCATTGCGCGGGCACCTAAACTTGTATTTAGGTCATCCTTTCTATTAAATGGAATTTCGTTCGTGGTTCGTGGTGGTGGTGGTGGTGGTCGTCGTCGTTTTTTATGTACCTACGTACAGTACTGTAGCACAGATTTGTTGTACGTGTGCAGATGTGCAGTGAACAAAAACACCAGGCGGACCACGGGCACAAGAAGGGACACGTGCCACGGGCACTACAAGGGCACTCACCCACGGGCATCTCAAGGCCGTGCACTGAGGTGCTAAGAACATGCACCTACTCCTCCGCAGCAAACACATTGCTCCGAAGCCGCGCATCGCGCGGGCACCTGAACTTGTTTGAGTAACGTATGTTTGTGGGCCTTCAGCAGCAAGCCTAGCCTGCCTGCCTTCAAATCCTTCAAGCCTCAACCTCTCAAGTCTGTCTCAAGAGACTAGGACTCAGGACTCAGGACCCTCGGAGTCTCAAGTCTCAAGCCTCAAGCTCTCAATTTACTACAGAGACGACAGAAGCTACAGCGAGAAGACCCAATAATCTCTCGCCTATTTTCAGCTAGCGAGATGACCCGGCAATCCCTCGCCCATTTTAGTGAGCCATGTCTGCTGAAAAGACCATTGATGAGCGTACGCCAGAGGTAACCTACTTATGCAGTAGCATCGTACGACATGGAAGAGATGAGATGATTTAGAACATTTTTTTGCTTTCACGATCGACTTCGGCGACGCTGGACAGCTCGGGCGGTTTCCTATTATCTAAAGCGAGGGCATGTGCGTTTGTGGTGTAACTAGGCATTTTCTACTATGACCACCGAGAAGAAAAGTAAGAAGGGCACAATCCCCTACAATAAGGTATGCGATAACTGTTCTGCGCCTGAAGGAAGCGACGGTGTTCCTAAACTTTCAGCTTGCGCCCGATGTAGTCTCGTGGTGTACTGCAGCAAGGACTGCCAGCGAGCTCATTGGAAGGCTGGTCACAAGCAGCGCTGCATTGCCAAAGCTGATCGAGCGTTACAACAGGAGGCTCCTTTGGGTGCTACATACAATGAAGAAGTCAGTAAGACTACCAAGGGGGAGGAGTGCAGCATCTGTTTGGACCCGCTCGACGAAACAACGTCCTGCACTCTAGAATGCACTCACACATTCCACGCGACCTGCGTAGCAGAGTTGCGAAAATTTAGAGTCAAGCAAACCTGCCCTTTGTGCCGCACTCCACTGCCACCAGGCCCTGAAAAGCTGTGCGACGACGCCTTCCTGCGCTACGTGGCGGTTTATCGACAGGTGTCGCAAGGGAAAGCGTCTTGGACAACCCTTCCGCCAGCGCTACAGATAGAAATGGCGGCGGTGGTGACCGGATGGCAAACTGCGGCTGATCAAGGGTATGCGGACGCGCAGCATAACTTGGGGCTCCTCTACGAAGGGGGACAAGGCGTGGCGCAAAGCTACACTGAGGCAGCGCTCTGGTACAAAAAAGCAGCTGAGCAAGGGGAGGTAGCAGCACAAATAAGCTTGGCGCACATTTTTGAAGACGGCCACGGCGTGGCACAGAGTGACGAGGAAGCGGTGCGATGGTTCATAAAGGCCGCCGATCAAGGGAATCCTGAGGGACAAACTTGTTTGGGTGTGCACATTTTTAGCGGCACCGGCGGCTTTGCACAGAGCGATGAGGAAGCTCTGCCATGGTTTCAAAAAGGTGCTGAACAAGAGAACGAGATGGCACAGTTTTGTCTCGGGGATTATTCACGGTACGGACTTGGCGGTGTTGCTCGAAATAAGCAAGAAGCCTTACGATGGTACAAACTGGCAGCTGACCAAGGATTTGAGCCAGCACAGGATTCTTTGGAAGAGCTACTTCAAAGTGGCCGAGGAGCTGTCAAAAGACGATGAGAACCCGCTGATCAATGGCAGCAGAAGCACGGTGCTTCCTCAATGCATATAAGAGGAAGCCAATGAGATAGAGAAGTGCTTGCAGACGGCAGGCTGATACCTGATAGGAGCTGCATATGCCACTAGCGTTTTAGCGGCACAATGCAGAGTTAAGGCTTTGCTGAGTTTAGTCATCGAATTGAGGCAATCGCGATTGCGATAGGGAGCAACTCCATGGGGGCTCAGGCATGTCAATTATGTGGTCATATGCCGTAACGATTTCGGTAACGGCAACGGCAATGGCAATAGGCAATAACCGTACCCTTCCCTTTGGCCCGTAGGACAACCGCGGAATAAGTAGTGGGCCATGGGCCTGTAGCCAGTAGTTGGCGCTTCTTTCGGAGTGACAAGACCGGAATTGGCAGTCCTAATTTTCAAGATGTGCGTTCAACTCTTTGCCTAGGCCCACGCATGAAGGTTAAGGTTAAGCAATTATCCATCGTTTTTGTATTTCCGCTCGTTCTCGTTCGCAGTAGTATATATGGATATAGGACGTAGGTCATCTGTTGTTCGCAGGTAATTCCCGAACCTCTTGATGCCTTTTCGGCTGAAGGACAACTCAACAAAAGCAAATGATTACAACTTCTTTACGCAAAAGGACACTCAGCCCAGTCAACCATGTTCTGAAGGCTACACTTTTCTGTCGCTACATATCACGGAGGTGTTTCTTTGTATTTGGGGAGTAATAACTAGACAAGACACGACTCGGGCAAGTTTCGAGCACGTGGAGTTTCAGGCTTGAGGGATTTGGAATCTTAAGTGAAAAGTTAGTATGAGCTAACTGTATATTTACGATAGGCAATTACAGATTACAGGGCCATAGTAGTTGATTTCTCTAATGATCTCCTATTACTTGGTAATATTTACGAGATTTCGATTGAATTATTGACAAGAGGGCTTTTAATGCGAACTCGGCTTATCTGTATGGTCTTCGCATGCCCAGTTGTGGCTGGACGAACAGTGTTCGACTTTAGAAAATTCTTACTGAAAAGATTTACTGAACTCGGCTACTGAAAATAGATTTCTTCATAACTTGAACTAATTATAAAATGCAAAATCACTCTGCGTGCTTTCAATTGCGAATATTATTCCAGCATAGACTATTCCATTTGTTGTAGCTAAGAAGCGATCTAAGTGGGTAAACAGCTACAGGTCATTGAGACTCACCCACGTATCATCGATTTTAGGCTTATGCTAAGCTAAATGCATATGAGAGAAGACAACGTGTCTTGTTCGAAAAAGTCGCCAATTTTTGAATACATGTTTAATTCAAAGTGCACTTTCTAGTCTTGCAGTTCTCGGCAAGTGCGGTGTTGTCAGTGTACATGATGAATGGAGTATTGCGCTGTCGTCCAAAGTATTACCTCGCGGACTCGATACTACTAGATGCATCGATTATCGGTAGTAGTCTTTTTTCATCAGCACTTCGCGATTTCCAAGTCGATAAAGTCCTTTTATAATAAGTGTAAACTGATGCACTGATTTAGTTATCCAAATAGTATTACAGTACATGTGTTGAAGTGGTCATTGCAACTAACATTATGGGGTGGCAATAAGTTTCATTCCAACGCGCATTGATTTCATAAAATCTCAGGGCGAATCCACTTCGAACTAAATTGTAACCTATCTATTTTTTCTATTTACATGCCTCGCAAAAAGGATATCAAAGGTGTTCAGCAAGAGCCTGCTGAGCCAGAGGATCCAGATGCGCAATTCAGCCAGGGGAGTCGCTTCTTCTTTGGTTGCGGTGTGGCACAAAGTTATGCACAGGCGGCGCAGTACTTCTTAAAGGCTGCTCAAAGAGGGCATGCGGAGGCGCAGCGGAATTTAGCAATAATGTTTAAGAATGGCCAAGGTGTGGCACAAAACGATGCGGAGGCTGTGCGATGGTTAAGGAAGGCAGCTGACCAGGGGCACACGATAGCGCAGCGTAACCTAGCGATTATGTTGGAGGCTGGTCGTGGCATGTAAAACAGAGCAATGAAGCGCTCTTGAGGTCGAAAAAGCCTTCGAAATCGAGGGAGAACGCAAGATAGCTGAGCCACCGAGAATCGAGATGCACTCTTATGAAAAAGATGACAGAGATATCGAAAAAAAAAGAATTAGGTAAAATCTCGTTAAGTTATTACTCACTTGTAGATAACAATGGCACTCAATCTAATCAGAGTCGTTCTGAAGGACTCACCAATTCGTAGCTCTATGGGCTATACTGTTCGCTGGTACTTCTGTGCAATTGAGGAGTATAAACTAATCATATGATTCAAATAGCTTAAATAATAACCCATTGCTCATGCATGATTTCCATCCTATGATCATTTTGAGGTACTACCAGCTGCGTTCCGGCTTTCGAGGGGCTTCAAGGGCTTCACCAGAAAGACATCTAATATGTACATTTGTGGTGTGCAGTGTTCCATGCACACTGCGGCATGGCAGATAGCGGCCGTGCCGCTCTTTGTATTTGGTTCTGAAGAAAGTATGCATCCCTGTGGGGATGTGACCTAAAACCAAGACATTACAGTGAGTGCTCAAATCCCAGGGGGGCAGTAAGGCATAAGGCAGCGCTCAGTACATGCCACTCAGTATTTAGTCTAGCTAATACTCCCCAAGTATTACAAAAGAAGTATCGAACACCCCTCGAACATAGAGCTACTTGAGAACTATAACTGCGTGTTACACGGATACTTCCCTTGGTCCATCATGACTTATTTCGAGTGGAATCAAAATTGGCGAATAAGGACGGCATAAACAAGAACTGCCACAAGTAGAGTTACTAAACAGTACACATATGAGCGAAAGGTCTAGCCCAATCTAAACCATCACCGCCGCCGCAGCAGGAAGCGACGGCTGCTAGCACCGGCGCCGCCGCCGAGGCCAGCACTGGCGTTGGCCTCAATGAACATGCCCACAGTGCGTGCGTCCTGCGGGAGTTTGGTGTCCCAGCACAGAGGTTGAGCAAACGAAGTTGCGCTGCGAAACATGTACGAGGCGTCCGTGACGCTGGTCACGTCCCAAGCGCTCAAATCTGCATAGTGGCGGAGAATGAGAGTGAAAGAGCGAGAGAAAGCGCGCGCGCGAGAGTATTTGTATGAGAGAGGAGGGGGTAATGAGAGAGACAGAGAGCCCAAAATGGAAAGAACCATTTGAAGGGTAGGTAAGGAGAAAATAGTAAATGCACGCTACAGTATTTGGTGGCAGCGCCCAGTAAAACAGAAATAGCGTGCACCAAATTCGGTCCATTTCAATGCTTTCTAGTGTCATTCCTACCGCATTTGAATGCTGAGAGTAGAAGCAAACCAGCACGCAAATACTCATACCTTGGTTGAAGGCACTGGCTTCGTCAAACATTTCAACCATAGACGTGATTTTCGAGGTTTGCCAGTTGGACAGCGGTTGGTTGAACAGGGAGGCGCGGTCGAACATCGCAGTGGCTTGCGTCACGCTGGAGACATCCCAGGTGTTCAGTGGCTGATTGGAGTACAAGAAGCAGGAGATGAAATATTGAAGAAGCGGAAAGGGGTGAAAAGATGTCGATTCGAATTGAGAGGTATAAAATATGCCAGGGAGAACGAACGTGTTGCAACATAAGAAATGGTTGTAAGTGGAATAGATTCAAAAGGTATGGGATAGGATATGGAACGTGTATCGTACCTGATTGAAAGCAACTGCGTACGCAAACGTCATCTCCATGATGGTCACCTGAATATATTGAGGAAGAAGGAACTCATAAGATTTCGTGCTATCATTTGTTCCATGCATCACCAGAAGGATCTTTTAGAGCACTCACGCTTTATATGCGGGTAACTTTGTATGTAATCTACGAATGCGATTTCTTCTTTGTCTCAAGACTTCACCCCGTTCCTCAGTACGACTACAACAATATCATATTTTCCATTGGAATTATCACCTTCCCCACGGCCCACTTTTCGAGGTTGGAATTGAAGGCATGCGCGCCCGAAAACACGCCCAACAAATCCGTTGCGCTGCTCACGTCCCATTGGCTGAGGTCACTGGCAAACCGCCGCGCGCCGTTGAAACTGTACTGAAAACTCGTGACGCGGTTTACCTGGAGGTGAAAAGTAGACGAGAAAAAGAATGTTAGGTGGTTAGAGAGCAAGAGGTATTTCCAGAAAGCACGAATTGCAGTCTATATACAATTGATCACAACCAACAACTTCAACACAAATTCCATCAGGTTGGCTACTTTGGCCCTTCTTTCTAACCTCTGAAAACTTCACCAACGTATCATCGCTTCACACCGGAAAAGAATTAGAGCTGAGGGCTAGGATTATTCTCCTACTTTTCTACAATTCTCTTTTCCACTTTCTTCCCGCTTCCTTCTCACCTGCCATTGGCTCAAATCAGCGTTCACGTGCGCCGCGTCGTAAAACATTTCGCTCATGGTGGTGGCACTGTGGACGTCCCATCGTTGGAGCCCGAGCCCCTGAAACGCCTTCGCCGAATGGAAGGCGCCGTGGAAACACCCCACGCGTGACACGTCCCACGCTGTTGGAATCATTTGATTAAAAAAAAAAAGAGCAATAGAGGGAGATGATGGGTTGAAAGGGAAGAAAAAGAGACGGAGGTTCGGAAAGTATGCACATGTGTGTGCATGGCTTTAAGTGTGCGTAGGTATCCGTGCGCGCGTGGGTGTGCGCGACAGAGAGAAATTGAAAGTTCACGATGAAGGATATTCGGAGAGTAATGCTATAAGCATTAAAGTACTAGTGCACCTCCCAAGTCCTGGTCAAAAGCTGCAGCTTTGTAGAAAACGCCACTCATTTTCGTCACGCTGGACACGTCCCAGGCGCTCAAATCCACATTGAAGTCTTCAGGTCCAGCCTGGCTCATAATAAACATGAGGTGGTGGGAGTCATCAATTCATTAGGTGCAAGAGCAAGAGTTTGAAATGAATTGAATGAGAGAAAAGAAATCCGGCTATTTTTTTTTTTAAATTGGGTGGGATTAATATCCAAGCAAAATGAGCTTCTCCATCCATATGACAGATGATGGGCCTATTCTTTCGCAGGCACCAAAAGAAGAAAGGAGCTGTCGTAAAGCACCTTTGTTGGGTGGTAATAGTAATTCCGGCCAGTAGCGTCGTTCCACAGCATGTAGCTCATGTCTGTAACGTCCGACATGTCCCATTCTAGCGCAGGAGTAGGTGGCAATGATCAGTTCGAGAGTGTGCACGCCCAGATGAGACCGAAAGACGTGCAAAACAAAACAAAGGAACCCCCCCCCCCCCGCCACGCAAGCAACGAAAAGGAAAATAGCAAAGCCAGACAGTAGGCTGAGAAGTTGCCACGTAAGAAATCTTAAATCAGGAAATTTACGCGAGCAACCGACCTACGAAAACGAGAGTGGAATAGGGAAAAATTGAGAGAACGAAAAGCACGCCTCTACAACTCATAATATCATCAAACTCACCCTCAATAGGCCCAAATTTGCTCAACAGCTCTGAGTCGTAGTCTTCGTATAGAGCAATGACGTCAAAGAAATTAATGTTGGTGATGTCTTTGGCGTGGGCTCGAGCGAAAAGTGAAACGGCAAAAAGCCCGACGAACAAGTCGCATATCATCGAATTCACCACTTGGCCCATGCTTTTTCGACTTTGCAGTGACTTCAAGCACCTACTACACTGTAACAATGTGCCTTCTCAATAGACAAATGCCAGAATCAAATGACTCCAAATCTCCCGAAATTCCCTAGGTAGGTAATGAGAAAGGAGAGGACGATGCAGATTATGGGATAGGATGATCATTGGCTACTGTAGGAATTCGACTGTAGCTAGTAGCTAGAGGTGAATCACCAGCGGCATATCACTCTAGACTTTGCTCATTGTGTCCACAGAACATAAGATGCAAAAATTCCTTTCGATATCGATTCGATACCTCTTCAAGTATTCCTAGAACTCCTTTCGATCGTCCTAACTAGCTAGGCCAGTGGAGCGGAGACAGCTCGATCAATGTAGAATGTGAATCAGATGTGAATTCAATATTATTTCTGTTACTGAGTGCGCCAAAGCGCACTATGCTAGCAAGTAGTTAGGTGCGGAGCGGCTTCCAAGCACAGATGATTGCGAGACGGCGTCCACGCCTGGCAGCTGTGCACACGACGAGCCAAGTGGG
>Ga0307931_1000702_pt1 | contig 21805 bp, 23 predicted proteins | sample OrgLakmetageno47_FD_201816 | JGI IMG/M metagenome (GOLD analysis project Ga0307931, IMG submission 201816) | Saline water microbial communities from Organic Lake, Antarctica - #47 | ecosystem: Environmental > Aquatic > Non-marine Saline and Alkaline > Saline | place: Antarctica: Organic Lake...
TTCCTGCCCTCTACACACTATCCTCTTTACGATTTTGACTTGCGCGCAACGCACGCGCGTACACTTCTGCCCGCAGCATTGGCTTCTGTGTCATTTGGGTTTGTATTAGTTCGAGTTCGAGTTCGTTCCCCCATCCGAGATTGAAGGGGGAGTGGAATGTGTTGAAGGGGTTGTGACGAGGAGTGGCAGCGGGGAACATTTTGGGAAGGGGGGGCACGATCGGATAAACACTGCGGATTCGCGCGGACGCGTGGGTTCATCGAATGTCGCACACCTGAGTGTGAGATTACCTCGCCCATTATCCGAGTGCCTTTTCATCGCCATCTCGTGTGGAAAGCTTGTCTATTTATAAGAAAAGCGATTGATAGTGTCAACTACAGAAAAGATTCTGATCGAGCACAGTCAATACCTTCAGAGGTATTTCTGACGAAGACTAAACAGGTATTTACAACCCACACGAAGTCGTATAATTTGTACATTTTTTTATAGTCTGTCTATCCTTCTGCCGAATCAAAGAAGTTTTTTGCTTCTGTTGCTAACCAGAATAGCACAAGGAGCTTAAGAGTACTGCTATGTATTGCTAATGCTTGATTGAGGAATAGATTAAGCTGCAGTGTATGCGCTGAGTTTTTTTCGGCGTGGGAATCACGAGACGAGGGCGATCATTTCTGTATCAGCAAGGCACAAAGGAGACAATATTCAATCGCTAACATCACTGACATCATGGCTTCGAAGTCAGACTATGCAGCGAGCAAAGATCCTATTAAACAGCTCGACGTCGCCAGCGACGCAGCGCTCTTTCAAAGGTGTGAACACTAGAACGAAAGTTCTCTATAGATTGCTTTCTGTAGCATTATTTTGAAAACGACGTTGAGCTATTTAAAGTCATAGCTACCTCTTCGCTGATTTTGATTTCCCTTTCGATTTGTTTAGGTGTGCCACTCTATTGGCTCGGGCTGTAACGACAGTGGATGGAGCACGCATTGCTTTGATGCCATTCGATCGCGAGGGGCAAGACGAGGATCACGATAATGTGTTTGAGTTTTTAGGGCCCGACGGTCACAATTCGAAGCTATCGCTAGTCCAAGCCCTCAATATCGAGAAAAGTGACAATAGCGATAATAACAGCAGCAGCGCTGGCAGCAGCACAACTTGCAGCAGCACTGGCAATGCTGAGGAGTGTGTAGCTGAAGTCAACAACTGGACACGTTCCTTTTGGACTTTGCGCAATGCATGTGCAGTTGCAGGCCTAGCCGGTGGTGGTGGTGCTACTCGTGCTGCCTCTGATACTACCATCCTAGCTGAGAACTCTACCGACATTGCTTGGCGTGGAAATGCTGCGCAAGCAGCGGTGCGAGAGCACGGTGTGCTAGCTTTGGGTGTGTCCTTTGCGCTGGCTGCAGTTGACATTGCGCCTCCTGAAAAGCTGAACCGCCCCAGCCTTAGCCATCCTAAGGAGAATGCGCCGCCGCCTTATTCTACCTCTTTGTCGCCATCACCTAGCTTCGAATCACCTGAGGGTGCCGCGGCAGTAGCAGCAGCAGTAGCATCCTCTGAGGCTAGTCCCCCTGGCAGGGGCCCTTCTGGAGACGACTTGGTGCGAGCGGCCTTGGACCGGGCTCTTTTGGGCTGCCTTCAGGTACACATGCTTGTACACGTGCTCACGCACAACTCCTCCTAGTCCTCTAACGACCACCTTAACAGGCAGGTGCTTGGGCCAAAGCTAGCTAAACGACGTCGTAGCCATCTTTTCTTGAACTGTTGCGCGCTGCATTCCTTTTGCCGTACGTGTGCAGACTTTTGAGCGCTGAGTGAGCTTCAAAGTGATGGCATTTTTTCCCTAATATCTTGCGCACTCACTCTCATCTTCTTCCTCTCTCCTTCTCTCCTTCCCACTCTGTCACATGTGCGTTCACCCACCCACGACAGATGCTGTGCAACGCCGTAACCGGGTGTGGCGCCAACCAAGCCCTCCTGTGGGGGCTCCTGTGCCACTACCCCAAGCGAGGCCCTGATCGCCTATTGTCGGAGGCTTCGAGCGCAGCTGCCACTACACCACCAGAAACAGCAGAATTAGGAGCAGCAGTAGAATCGTCAAGATCATCAGAATCACCATTGGCAGCAGCAGCTAGAGCAGCCAGAGAAGTGTCTGCTGAACCACCAGCCCCATTGGCAGCGGCGGCCGAAAGAGTGTCGCCACCACAGCTGCCGTTGCATCTCATGCCACCTGCCTGGCTCTGTAATGGCGTGTTTGAAGAGTCAACTGCCTGGCAGCAAGCGTCCCAAGTCCGCACGTCCGATCGAGTGTTGGACCTTCTGATTGGCTGTGGACGGCGCACCCAGCAAAAAGGCCGACGCCAGTGCTTAGCAGTGATGGTTGCGATGCTTCACAACTCTTGCGTTGTGCCACCAGAACAAGCGCTAGACAGAGAAACAACGGCTCAAACAGGGATAGAAACAGCAGCACTACGGTTGCAATCCTTGGCAAATGACAAAGTATTAGTGAGTGTGCTGCTGCGCCTAGCAGCTCCTTCAACTAGCAGTGGTAGTAGTAGCAGTAAGGAAGAAGGAGGAGCTGGCGAGGAGGAAGAGGGGCCAAGCATCAAAGAAGAAGAAGAAAGTAACGACGAAGCTGGCGAGTGGATCGTCATGTTGCTCGAGCAGTGCTTGCGTAGAGGGTTCTTGGCACAGCTTTGGGGTGCGTCCAGCGCTGGTGCAGAGTCTATGGCAGGCGAGAAAGTAGGTGAAGACGAGGATGGTAGTAGCACCAGCACCAGCACCAGCAGCAATAGTGAGGTTGCTGCAGTGCCCATAGCGGCGACCGCAGAGCAACTGGTGTTACTGCACGCGACGGCCGCCATCCTCAAAGACTGGCGACCAGCGGCTGCTGATGGCGGTGCTAATGACGATAGTGATGGTGGTGACGGCAATGCGCACTCTCACAAGCATACTGCTGCAGCCGCAGTAGCTCCTGAAAAGACGCAAAGCGTGTGCGTAGCGCTTGTGGACATTTTAGCCTCAATGCCGCCTCGTCAGCGCCCGCCTAGGCGAGATGCTATGCATGTAGCTGACAGCAGCAGCAGCAGTGGGAGCACTACCTGCAGTGCAGGTTCTGACACCGACCGAACCGATGGCATCTCTTCTCCCTCTCCTCTCATGGCGACAGCTCTAATGCATTACGAGCTCAATGAAGCGGGGCGCTCAATCGTGCTAGAGGCGCTGGCAGACGCAGTGAATACCGCGGCACCTTCGGAAATTAGTAAACGCACAAGAAGAGAGTCAAATAAACGCCAAGGTGATATGGGAGGAGGAGGAGAAGGAGGAGACAGAGCATCAGCATCCGACGATGACGTGTCGCTGCGTAGCGCCCTGGTTTCGGCGGGGCTAGTGCCGCTCGTCGTGCAACTCCTGCACGGTACGACTAAGTAGATAATACCCACGCCCACTCGCCCGAAGAGTGTTCCTTCCATATTATTTGAACCCTTCAATATGGTATCAACGCTCCTTGTTGACTCTTCCCTGTGTTGTCTCAAAATTATTGCCTCTCTTAGACGGCACTCCTACTGTCGACGCTTCTCAACCACCAGGGGCAAAGGCAAGTGACAAGCCAAAAACGACACCTCCACGACAGCAGCAGCAGCAGCAGCGGCAGCAGCTTTTACCCGAAGGACGCCGCGTTTTACTCACGAGGCTTGCTGGGAATCTGGCCTGGAAATGCCGACCTGCTCAAGTGAGTGAGCTTTCGTCTCTTCCCTTCAAGAGAATGAGCCTTTCTTCTGGGGTGTAGCAGTAGTTGTTGTAACAGGCATGTTAGGAGTATTGTAGCTCAATAGTAATAGCAGTTGTCGTACCAATCTATCGTGGCCATGGTTATACTCCCTTTAAGCTGATTGGCCGCTTTCGCTTTTCTGCATTTCTCTGCTCATACTGTACGAGCAGGGTGCTTTCGGGGCTACCCCAGGAGGTTTGGCTGCTGTGTTGAACCAATGCAACCTCGACAAAGAAGATACTCGACCTGGGTGCGTACGCATGTGTGCGTGTGTGGGTGCTAAGAGGATGCCACCAACACTCTATCTTTGCCTATTCTTGTTTGTGCATAGTTAACTCTGAGCTCTTTTCTTTTCTTTCTTTTCTTTCGAGAGGTTAGAGAAAATAGGCTAGTGAGCCGTCTCGGGCAGTTTTTTGTTTTGAACCTTGGTATGCTTCGAAATTTCGGCCGTATTTCCGTCCTTGGGCGTAGGTTAACTTCATCTCTCAATCTTGCACTTGTGCTCGTCCATAGGTCGATGTTCTTGCGGGAATGGGGCATTTTTGCCGTGCGCTGCTTAGTGTTGGACCATCCATCCAACCAATCAGCCGTCGACGCCTTAGTGCCTCAGGTTAATGGCCATCCTTGGCGCATGTGTGTGTAGGCGTTTCTGTCTATTTTGACAGTGTCTTTTTTTTCTCTCGCTTTCTGATTTCCCCCCATCCTTCCCCCAAGATTGTCTCAGCGGGACATTGCAGGCCTACTTCGCTAAATCTAGCACTTTTACGATGTTTGCCCCCTTGGCCAATTCATAGTGACCGCATTATCCTCTTATACCGTACTCCTTGTTCTTGCTATCGAATTCATCTCTAAAAAATGTGAACAGGCCATTGATCCGAGGTCTCTCGAGCGCCCAGGCGACTTGTACGGCGTGCAGCACCCGAACGACAGTGGCAGCGATGGACAAGGCTCGAGCCATGACAGTAGCAGCAGTAGCAGGAGGACTAACAGTAGCAGCAGTAACTGCAGTAAACTTAGCGGCGAAGCAGGATCCGGCTCTCTCGGTAGCACAGCACACAACAAGGATGGCGCCAAAAGCGGCTGCGCAGTTAGCCCTCCATCGGCGAACGCTACACAGCCGCAGCAAAGTAATCGTAGAACGGCAGTCGTCCCCAGCTTGGAAGTAGACCCAGCTACTGGCAGAGCTTCAGTGCGCTTTCGCCCAGCACCGGGCCCTTGAATTTCGTGTTCTGGCTTACAGTTCAGGCTCCGCTCAATGAAGCCTTCGTTGCGCGCCACCTTAAGACGAAGGAACGCCACTCGCAGTAAGCAACAATCGATCGCTGATAAATTTATTTGTTTTATTCGCGTGAGTTTATCTTAGAAGCGTGACATATAGCTCTCGTCCGATTAAGCGCTTTGTTGGTTTGTCTCCTTCAGCCAACGTTTTACGATTTACCCTGAGCCTTGAGCCTAAATCCGTACAGTAGTTCGCAGCCCAGCGGTAATTACAGGGAGGTATCAGGTATCAGTACTCACGAGGAAGATCGTCAGATCGTCACCAATCCCCAAATCAATCAGCCAATTCCTTGCGAGTGCTCTTCAAATCCTTCTCAAAAGTTCATTTATTCGCCGCCTCAGCTCTACAACAAGTACGCAAGCTGATGCCTCCTGGAGATCAAAGTGGTCGCAATGCCTCGCGTGGTACGCCTCGCGGGACGCCGAAGGGTACGCCGCGCAACTCGAACAACAACAACAACACTTCACCTCGTCGTCTCAACAGCCACAAGAGTACTCAACCGAACCAACCGCGGCGGCGCCCTGATGAGCCAGCCCTGAAATCCTTTGTCTCAGTAGACGACACGGGGCACATGCAAGTCAATGAAATTGTGCGTTGGTAGCTTACTGTAGTACTGACTTCAAGCAGTTAGTATTTTTGCCTCCTACCTGAGCTTGAGCCTAGCTTACTATAACTGCCCGCAAATCCTACCGTTTCTGCGTCAGGACGATACCTTGTCCAAATAAAATTGGGCCCATTCAATTGTTGCAATGACATGTTATTTGCTTTCTCCACAGGGCGGCGATGATCCTAGCGGCGGCAAAGAAGTCAATGACTACGGGTACCACGCGAGCGGCGCTGCCACCGGTGACAAGAGTAGCGGTGGCAGCGGAGGTGGTGCGGACGCTAAGTATCGTCAAAAAGGGTCTCAAGGCAGCAGCAACAATCACTCGACTTCTGCCGCAGATGAAGTAGTCGAGTCGGGAGATCTCGCTGAATCGCATACTTCGACTGGCCGAGCACTCAATGGCAAGGTTGTCGGGACGGCAATTGAAAGTCGGCATGCTGCGAGCCGCAGCCGCCATCACGCCTCTTTAGACCATAGCCCTTCGCCGTCGCCACCGCCGCCGCATTCCCTTCAGAGGAAACTCCCCACTAGTAACACCCGTGACGCTCAGAAGCACCTGTCTTCATCTTCGTCGTTCTCCTCCGCCGCTTCCACCGCCTCCTCGATAATGCACTCAGTCTTACCCTCGATGTCGTCGTCGCCGCTCATGCATGCCACCAAGCACACTGCAGGGGGTGATTCGGAGGCCATTCTTCAACTAGCTGACGAAGAAGTTGACGCACATGCGCCTACAGGCGTGACTTTTTCGTTCGAGGATTTGTTTTCAGAAGTAACTTCCAGCTCCACTTTTTCTCGGATCCAGGTTTGTTGCCTAATTCAATGAGCAAAAACTTAGCCTATATCCTCCCTTCTCGTCGTTATCCATGGTCTTCAGCTAAGCAATGTTGAATATGTCTCACATGGGATAGACTCGATGCTGATTTTTTCAATTTTCCGAAACCTTTCCTTTTTCTTTACTTACCTACGTTGTTTCTGATGCATATGCCGATTGGCAATTTAATCAGGACCGAGACAAAGATGCAAGCTACAGCTGGGGAGACATTTTGGCGTATCGGCTGGAAAACGCCATCGCGGCCAACAGCAACGTGCGGTTTTATGTGCTCATATTCGTGTTTGTGGTGGGCGTCGTGAGCACTGCTGTAGCGTGGGCGTTGCTGTATCGGGTATGGCTGAAAAATGAATAGAGAAATGAAGAGCGTTGGAGCATCGCGATATTTATTGAGGGCTGGTAGTTTGGAATATCTCAAACGAACAACAGATACCTCTACATTCAACACTTGCTCGCCTTCTCCTTGTCCCTGCCTCTTTCTCTCCCTACTGCTCTGCGTGCTTTTTCTTTTCTTATCCTTTCGTTCCAATATAATTACTTCCTAAATACCTTCCAGTACAACAACGTCGACGATGAACGCGAGGATACGGCCAACATCTGGGGCGCTATATTCTTGATGTTTCAGGTACACTTTTCAAAGCCTCGCTTATTTCTCCTTGTAAAATAAATAACTCTATTCAATGATATTTATCTATGTAAATATGTACCTTATCTACTTTGTTGCTTCTTCATTTCACTCTACATCTAGTCATTGAAGCTCTTTTCCATCGCATCACTTCCCACTTCATTGTGCCGGCGCCTCCCATTCTCCCAATTGAATTGAATCAGCTCAGCAGGAGCAGTCAAATATACATGTAATAATTGTTTTCTTTGGAAAAAAATGTTGTATTGTTTTGTGCGCGTATATGGAATACTTCAGATGTGGCTCACGGGCGGATTTGAAATTGGGATTGACGACTTCTGGCAGCGTGCGGTGTTTGCGATCACCGTGCTCGGTGGCCTGGTCCTCACTTCCGTGCTCATCGGCTTGATCACTGATATGGTACGGCATGAAAAATTACATTGAAGCGTTGGATGGTGCGTAGCACTTAACTTTGGATAATTTTTGTTTCTGCTTACCATAAGTTGTCTACTTCATGTTTCAAATCTCAAATGCTTTTGTTCTGCGTGCACTTATACTTGGGTCATGTTTTCTATTTTCTCCCTCTCTCTCTATTTCTGTTTCTCTCTTTTTTTCTTTGTATTTCATTTCTGCCTCTTCAGGTCAACGTGTACATGGTAGCGTTGTCTGCGGGCACGAGCAAGGTATGTTTGAGTGCGAGCGACTTCGTGGAACCTTTCGGATAAAGCACACGTACACACAATCACTCCCTGATATGATCAGATTCGTGCTCGGAATGCCCCCCGCCCCCCCTTTCTAACCTTGTACACCTTCATCTTTTGTGATGTTTGACCCCTCCGTAAAAATCGTATCTTCACAGTCGTCTCTTTCCTGAACTGTCTCTCAACCTAGGTGGTGGACAGCGGCCACACTCTCATTTTGGGCTGGAACGAATCCACCACGCGGGTCATTTGCCAATTGGCGTTCCTGCGCCGCGTCTTCATCGTCTCCAATTCCACCGGCCTTCGCAGATGGTTGCCCTGGAAACGCTTGCCGCCGTCTTCGCCGGTTGCTCGCTCGACCATCGTGGTGCGCAGTAGGCACGTGTGTGTGTTTGCGCATTCACAAGCGCATCTTCTATTACTTACTATAGAGCTCTTGTTTTCTTCGTTTTGTCTTTGATAGATTTGTTTGTGTCAACAGTTTTTTGCTCCGAAGTGCCGGCGTTCTTTTGTCAATTAGCGTGCCTTTTTTTTCGTCTTTTTTTTTAAACTATGTGTAGTGCATGAACGACACGATGGAAAAGGCTACCATGGAGACCTTGATTATTTCGGCCTTCAACGAGCGGAACATCAGCCCGGAAAAGACCAAGATTGGGAGAGATGTGGTGTTCCGGCGTGGAGACCCCACGCAGTCGCACGATCTGGTATGGTCACAGTATCAGCAACAGTAGAAACGGCATTCAATAAAAAAAAAGGGCATGTTCGCTTTTCGTCTCTTTTTTTTTTCTTTTTCCACCTCTTTGTTGCACTTTTGATACCTTGCTTGTTACGAGAGAGCAAATATCATGGCCTCTTCTTCTTGACTTATTGTGATCGATCTTATCACTCTAATTCTTACTGCTCCAATTTTCTTCTTGTTCCATTCCGAAGGTCCGCGTGGCCGCGTTTTCCGCCACTTCCATTTTGGTGATGATGACCGAGAAAGACCGCCAAGAAAACGCCGTCTCCAACAGCGCCACCATTCGTACTGCCCTCAGCCTTCGCAACGTAAATTCCGACCAATTGCTCTTCGAACTCTTAATTCGAATAAAGTCCTAACTAGACGATAAGATTCGATTTTTTTAAGGATTAAAATGGAACTTGAGGACATCGCTTCTTTTTTGTTGTCGTCACCTCCTTCCCATGTTCTCTTGTGCTTTCGATGCCTGCTGCAAAGGTGATTTACTCGAACGGTGATGCTCTTCACACATTCGACCCGAACCTTCGGATCGTCGTGCAGCTCTCCGAATATTGCTCCTTCATGCAGGTACCCATAATTCTCTTTTGCCTTCACAGGACGACGCATTTTTGTCCAAACTTTTTCACTACTTTTTTAATGCTTCTTCGATATCTCATTTTTGTCTTGATTCGTCTTTATTCGTGTTGATCAATTACTTATAACAATATATTTTTAAAAATCAGGCCGCAGCCGTGGTGTCACCGCAGGGGAGGTCGTGCCTTTTCCCACAAGATTTGTCCAAGGCAATCAACACTTTGTTGTTTGTGTGTGCAGCCAAACCGGGCTTAAGCCGTGTGCTCATGAATTTGTACAACTTTGAAGGTATCTGTATACACCCTGTATATTGATGCCCTTCTTCATTGATACACCCTCACCGTTTTTCATTTATTCTATTTTTCCCCTTTTTTCCCTTTTTTGTAGGTATAAATGTTGCAATGCTATTTATTCACTTCTCTTGAAATCACACATGTGCCTCCTACTAATTCCATTCTTTCACATTAATGTATTTTGCGTGCCCACAGGAGTCGCCATTCGCTGCCGTGAAGCCAAACAATTGCGCGGGGGCAAAAGTGGCCGTACAGGGTGGTTCGTGGGCAAAACCATGCGGGAAGCCATTTTGGACTGCCACTGGCACTCGGCCGTGGTAGGCATGTTTGACATAGGCGTGTTTTACATGTAATATTAATAGAAATGAAAATGCAGTACATCGGTTGCTACAGTCTAGAAGTTATAGTATACAAATAAAAGGGAGTGCAGAGATGGCAGTGCTCGATGTGTGCTACAATGATGCCCTTTTCTTTTTTTCTTTTCCTTTCTTTTTTTGTCTAGCACGTGTGAGTGTTCGTAGCTGAGTTGTTCACTCGCGTGGGAAATCCGGTCAAATGCGTTTTATCAAGGTGATTGGACTCGCAGACGACACTTACGGCGTGTCTTCCACCAACGGGCAAGTTACGGGCGACGACGAAGTCGACGACTACGGATCCGGCCGAGGCATTTGTTGCGGTAAAGATTGGCGTGCCTTCGACACACGAGAGAAAGAGAGGAGGAAGAAGGAATTAGAGAGCCGAATAGGACCGGAGTGGTAATTAGTGTAGCAGGGTGAGCGCTGATGGTACTGTGTGGCATATACATCTAAAGACTTCGAATCGATTTGTTTGTTTTCATAATTCGTTCACCTCTGCACAATATTTCCGATTCTTGCTTGTGCATGCGTATGTGTGCTAATAGACCCCGACACGGTCATTCAGTCCACGGACTTTGTGATTTTCGTGAGTGCAAAAAGTATGCCTTCGTGCCGGCAGCCGTCATTTCGCGAGAAAGACTACGAGGCAGAAGCAGAGGCTTACCTGGAGGTATCGGGTAGTTTAATTCAAGCTTGGGTGCAACATGATAGTGTGCTTATACTATCTGTAGTAGTTGGGTACCGGTTTAGGGTTAGGGAACACGGTTTGAAGTTGAAGCTAATCTACCTACAGTAGCAATTATCTCAACTTGATGTGGATCGTTCGGTGTAAAAGTGTGTTGCAGCAGGATGGAAGAAAAACGATGATGTTTCTTTCTTTCTTCGTCGTTGATGAAATGCACAAATACAGCTCAAGAATTCAGTCAACTCGTGACTTCTCGTTTTGAATCACAGTATCGTAATTCCCTTCATTCCCTAGGGCATTTCGAAGAACATCATGCATTTCGCCAAGGACCACGCGCCCAAGCATTTCCTGATTTTGGGCTGGCGCAGCGAGTGGGACGACGAACCGGCTCGATTTCGAGTGAGAGAATTTTTCTTAACATGACATAATTATGTGTCTTCTGCTTGTGCTCATCTGCATGACATATACTAGAAGAATAGCTCAAATAAAATAAAAAAAACCAAGCAGAAGACGCATGATTACTCGTCCTCGTACCAGTATTTTGCTGTAAGTTTGATGTTGAATGCGCGTGCTTTTGCAAGTTCTGTGTGAATAGAACGCTGCTCGCTGACTCAGTCACCGACCTCCTCGCAATTTTTTCCTTGCTCCATCGAACCGTGTCAACAAACCTACTCTCTCTTTATCTCTCTATTGGGCCAATACCCATCGAACGTGCGTGTGTGTGTGCATCTTGATTACAGGGCCGCATTCTCGACGTGAGCGCTGGCCTGGTGGAAGGGTCAACCATCACCTGCGTGAACAAAAAGCTGAAAGCGGATTTCGGCAGCCTGCTCGAGTCGACGGGACGAAGCAAATGGCGACGAGTGGTCGCACCGCCTCCACACGCGCAGGTTCTTTTCTCTGTCTTTGCATCTTACATGTATGTCGTTCATGCAATTCGACTGCTTTGAATTAGTTTGACGAGTAATATTTCATGATATTGGCGGAAGTTTTTCAGAGAGAGGTACATTCCAAGCTACAATTCTTTGGATGAAAAAAAAAAAACTCATACATGCTTAGTTCGTCAACTTGAAATCGAGTTGCGCCTTTCCTTAACATTGCCCCCTCCCCTTCTAATCGATAGTCCCTGCGCGATAGCCGGAACGGCACGGAAAGCAACTTCGAGATTGGCTGGACGCTCGGTGACAGCGGGAGCGGCGTGATTGTCAAGCATTTCTGTGCCGATCCAGTGGAGTATAATGAGGTAACTCATGACAGAGATGGAGGAGATTGAGAAGAAAAAGAGAGAGAGAGAGAGAGAGAGAGCGCGCGCTAAGAATTGTTGTGTACGAGAGGGAGTTGGTGCGTTTGACGGTGGAGGCGTGTTCCGTGTTACGTCAAGAGAAGGTTGGACTAACGAGTTATCTGTACTGTAGTACTACTCGTAAAGTCACTGAAAGCATTCATTTTTAGAAGCAAATTAAAGAAATGAAAAAGTTAAATTTGATTACTTCTATTGAATTATATTTGACGTTTGCTCTTCATTTGCAGTTGAAGGTACTAATGCGTGCTCAGTCGTTCGACAGTGCCATCTGCTTAGGCAGCGTAGTGGGTGAAAATTTAGACGCCGCCTCGCGCGATTCGCGGGTGCTCACCATGCTCCTCATCTTAAGAAGGTCAACGAAAGATTAGGCCTAGCAGCAGCAGCCGTAGTAGTTATGTTTTAGTTGCAATAGACTTCTTTTCTAATTTCCATGTTCATATAATTGTTTATGTCGACTGTTTGATTACACATTTTTCTTCTTGTCTTGTGGTTCCTTGGTTGTCACATACACCGCCCCATTTATCACACTTCTCGATCGTATTTGGCTCTATTTACAATAAACAACAGCCTGGTGCATCCGAACAAGCCGATGCACATCATTGCGGAAAACTACCAGGACCAAACTTCGTCCTTAGCCATTGTGCCAAGAGCGTCGGCGCCCAAGAGCAAAATCAAATCCCACCAGGTTTTGAACACTGAATTTTCTACTCCTTATATTTTGAACTGTCATCTTATCTTTCTTCTTACACCAATGTTACAGTTTGAAAAATGTTTTTTGTCCCATTCATTGACTCGCTTTCTCGTTTCCTGCTTGTAGTGTGCTGTTCTTACTTTTTGGTGCTTCATTTCTCATGTATTCCTTTCATTCATCCGCTCTTCTCACTCATTCAGGCGAACATCAACACTGAGCCGGACTTCATCAACACGCAAGCCATTGTCGCGCGGTGCTTGGTCATGAACTTGGCCTATCCGCAAATCCAAGACGCTCTGTCGGAGCTGCTAGAGTCGTCGGAATTGTCGTCGGATGTGATGTTTTTCTCGGCCGCATCGCTTGGGATCGAAGGATATGAGGTAAATCGACAAAAATAAAATCAATGAATTATGATTTTGTTACACACGTACTGCTTTTATCTGTTTTTGTTGTATTTTCTTTTTCTTCATTTCGGAACGTAGCTGTCGGTGGGGATTAAAGTTGGAATGAGTGGCATCTTGCTTGCTTTATTCGTTGAGCCAAACATGGAAAATTTATTCCGTTTCACACTTGTACACATCATGCTGTGCGATGTGCTTGCCCTTTTCTTTTAATCATTGCCATGTGCCATATTTGCTCCTGCTTGCAATACTAGGTGTCATTTGGTGCTGTCTTGCACATGTTAATGACGACTTTTGGCGGTTATGCGGTTGCCATTGGATACTTCCACGGCGTTAACATGGTTCGTGTGTATAAAAGCTGGCACAACACTAGCAAAAAAAAAAAAAAGCCTAGAAAAAATCAACGCTCTTTTTTATCATTATGTTGCATGCCAAGGGTATCGTGGATTTCTCACATATTCCTTCTTTTTCTTTCTTCCTCTCTGAAGGTGCTGGCGCCGGACCCAGCCGAAGACGTCCACTGGACCGAAGGCCACCGCCTCGTTGCTTTAGTGCGGGCGGCAGGGCCGAGGCTGGAGCTCGAGCAAGCGGCGCGCCTTCAGAGAGAGGCCAAAAGTGCCGAGGAGACGAGCGCGTCCCTATAATAGGGAAATTTTTGCGTGCGAGGAGCTGGTTCAAACTCATAGTAGCCAAATCGCTGCTTTAGTTCTAGTTCGCGAACGATTACTATCAGCACACAGTTAGACAATAAAGCCCATTAAATTTTGAATTAAGGGGGGTCCATATTCATCATGGCCTAATTTGGCCCAATTCTAAGGGGATATATGGATTATAGCTCCACTGCCACTGGGGCGTGCTTTCGCCTTGAGTCTGAATTTCAATTTTAGTCCCAGTCCTTTGTCTTGTGCTTTTAGATCACCGAATTCAGCGATCATGAGAAATCTAGCTAATTAGTACTTCTACTTCGATTGGAATTATATTTCTTTTGAATTCAATTTTGTCTGGGTGCTGAACTTTCTCCTCCATCACGCACGCACAGGTCCTTCGTGTAATTGAAGCCAAGGCGAGCAAGTTCCTTGAAATCGCTGGCGTAAATTTCGTACAACCAAAGCCGCATTTCACACGAAAGCTCTTGCTCCCAAGTTTGGGCGCCTTTGTTTGCATGGTGATGGCTCCACGTGAAATTGTTGTGCCGGTGTAGTGCTACTTCATGCTTCAGTGCTTTGCTGCACGACCAGTCGTAGCTGTCTCTGCTCAGCCTTTTGCAGTCTTGGCCGTCGGCACCGCAGTTGTCGACCACGTTAGCCCCGAAGAAGCCATCAGGCACCAGTATTGATTCTGGTACACCAGCAGATCTTTTGAGGTCGCTCACAAAGCGTGGTATATTCTCAAGGCTGCCAACGACGTCGTAGTCGAAGTCATCCAATAAACAAAGTTGAGTCTGGGTCATGAGGTGAGGATCCAGAGACTTTCTTCTGAAATCGTCACCCTTGTTGAATAGCGCTTTGATGTACACATCGATAGGATAAATCGTAATGTTTGCATCGCTTGCTGAGTCCAAAAGATGGACATTCCATGCGCCAGTGAATAGACTCCGCCTGTCTCTTTGCACCAAAGTAATTTTCTTTGCCACCGCTGACTTTCTTGGTTTCGTCACATTGACAGCTGCACCGTTTTGAGATATATCCATCAAAACTTTAGATCTATACCAGCTTACAAATCTAGAAAAGGGGCCTCGAATCAGAACTGATGTGACAGCCCCGTCACCGCGCTTATTGATGTTTTCTGGCCATTCCGAAGGTGGCGGCAATGTGTGAGGAACACGAATATGGTTCGCAAGTCCAGATCTCAATTCGGTGATTCCAACTTTTGGGATGCCGCAAATCGTGATGAGTTCATGCGTGGGGAAGATGCTTTGCTTGAACGAAAAGAATGTGCTCCCAGGCCCAAAAGGTGAACTAGGAAGGGGCACTCCCCTGCTGTCTATTGGTTGCCCTTTTCTTCGCTGACGCGCCCTCGCGTGAGCAGAGGACATCCGCGCAGTGATCACAGCGTAGATGGCTAGGCAATAGTGGCAATACCGCATTGCACTTTGAAGGATCAAAATCAATTAATCATTCGAAGCAGAGTTCCATTGCACTGCAATATGAGTTTAAATGACCGGGTCGGTTGTGTTCTATAGATGGTGTGGGCACTATATGCGTTGGGGAATGGATTTTGGCCTTATCAGTTACTTCTGTCGCACGTGCATTCATTCAAGCTGTTCGGTGAACGAGTCTAGCTTCTCTTTAATAGCCTCAAGTTCCTCAGCAGGTAGCCTCAATATTCTTCAGCACTTCTCCCTGCGATCAATAATTTGTTATAATCCCCGCTCCGGCGCAGTTGTGACAAGTGCCGCGCTGTGCCGCTCGCTTTTGCTCGGAACAGTCAGACCCTTCTTGTTCAGTAACAGTACCGTAAAAGGTAAAAGTACGTTTTGCGTATTCGTACAGAAAGATACACCAAGAAGCAACAAAAGGAAGATCTGCGTCTACTCTCTTGCTCTGTGTCCATCTCTTGACAGCTTGACAGCTTGGCAGGCAGGCCCAACAAGCTTGAGTACTCTGCGTGCAGCCCAGTCCATTGTTGCGCTTCAAGGAGACGCTAGCGTACACAGTGCCGCCTTTTCTCACTACATTGTTTTTTCTTGAATGTTTTGGCTCACGCTTGCGCTTCTACCGGCGTGGGTAGCACCGTTAGCTTACCAGCCGCCTCAACCCTTGTCCCCCGCCGCTGCTGCTAAAATCTGCTTTGACTCGGACGCGCGCTCTGCTTTTGAGCGCCATGGAATAAGCTCAGCCCAATGGGACACCATGGAGAACATGGCGCGCTCGTTGGCTGCTTGGAACGGTAAAGAAAGGGTAGCGTAGGCAACTATAGCATAACACTGCAATGACAGTATGTTGAAGAATGTTTGAAGTTGCTATCATTAAGAAATCTCACATAAGTGATATGAAGAATAAATGTTGATTTTCGAAACCAATTCGTATTCACTTGCGCCTTCTAAGCCCTTTGTTTTTTGAAATTTTATCTCGTTCTGGATAGAGCGTATCAACGTCGTCTCCCGCGTGGATTTGGAAAACAGTTTGATTGGGCGCCACTATTTGCCATCTCTCGCTCTTTTAAACCTATTTGACTCGACGAATGAGCTAAATTTAGATGCAAGTGGCATCGATCAGGAAGCAGCTACCACAGTTGATGCGCTGACGGTGACGCCATCATCGTCGTCATCGTCGTCGTCGTTACAAAAATGTACTGTGGCAGAACTTCAAGGGCAGCTCAGGGCACGCAAATTGAAAGTGAGTGGCAAAAAGGCTGACCTCATTGCGCGGCTTGAGGCTGCCACTACCGTTGACAATGCTGCTCATCCTGCTACTGCTAATACTGAGAGTAGTAGCTTGAGTGACAGTAGTCCTTCTATTTCAATTAGTACTCCTAGTGTTAGCAGCAGCGGTAGCAGCAGAGGTGGGTCAGGCGACGTTATGATGGATGACTGCCGAACGCTGGCAGGAGCTCGTATTGTGGACGTGGGCACTGGTGGAGGGTTTCCAGGTTTACCGCTAGCCGTCGCCTGCCCCCATGCCCACTTTACGCTCGTGGACTCACGGTCCAAAAAACTTACGGTATGCGTGTACGGACGCAATCGAAGGGAAGTCTGCAGAAGTAAAGGAAATTTGCGCTCTCTTTCGTTTGCACTTTCCATATCTCTTTTTGTTGTTGTTGTTGTTGGTGGTGGTGTTGTTGTTGTTGTTGTTGTTTGTTGTTTGTTGGGAAATTCCTGTTGTTGCTGTATCGTGTTGAATGTGGCGCGTCCTCACGTCATGGTGGTGGTGGCTTGCTCTCACTTACATGTATTAAAAAAATCACATAAGGTGGTGCGCGCGCTGGTCGAGGAGTTCCAGCTCACCAACGTTGACGTGGTTCACGCGCGCGTGGAAGATTTGCCCTACCAACCGCAGCATTTCGACTTCATATTAGGGCGCGCAGTCACCAACTTGGAAGACTTCATCGGCTGGGTGCAACCGTTCGTGCGTTTAGACGACGACGATGACAATGGCAATGTTGATGCAAAGAGCAACGCTAACCATGGTGGCATGAAATCTCGTGGCAACAATTGTGATGACATCAAAAGCAACGTCAGAGGAAGCAAGATCAGCAGTAGTAGCGGTGCCAGCAGCAGTGGCAGCAGCAGCAGTCGTAGCCCTTGGGGAATAGGTCGCGGCGTGTTGTACGTCAAGAGCGACGACGTTGCGGCTGCTCTGGTAATCAATAGATTATAGTTATGTGGAAGAAAAAACATGAAATTGCTTGTAGGGTTTGTTTCTATTCTTTCTTTTCTTTCACTTGATTTGTTTGTTACTTTTTCTTGTGGAATATGCTACCTTGATTGTGGGATGGTGTGATCGGTGAGCATTTTCGTCACGCTTCTGAAGTCTGATTCATTATGACAATCATTTTTTAAAAATACCTTCTTTTTATTTTCTCCGGCGATGGCAGGCCAACCTTGGGCTGTCATCAAGTGACGCGTCCTCAACACCGCTCGCAACGTTACTCGGCCCTCGTGCGGCTACACAAGCAGGCCTTGGAAAAAGCAGCAGCGTCCGCCCCAGTGAAATGGAAGGAGGAGAAACGAAGGAGGCAGAGGGAGAGGAAAGGCATAGAGAGCTAGGCTATAGTAGCGTGCTGCATGTACCCTCGGCTGCAGTAAGTAGAGCTCGCCGGCGCTTCTGAATGAGAATTTCCTGAGTGCGTGAATCTGTTTTTCTTCACACGAATAGGAGTGAACTCCCTTTTAGAAAGCTGCATTCGAGGTTTAAAGAGGCTTGCGGGTAAGAATATTAAAAATACTGGAATAACCTCGCTTGGGAGTCATTTATGAGGTCTTGTCTTTGTCTAGTAAGGTCGCGAGAGTAGTTCCGCAGGGTTTTTGTACTGTGTAATTTAAGGATACCTTGTATATTGGAAGCAACGTCGCTAGGGACGCCACCGCTGTAATTCCCATGGCAGACCCACAAAAAAATATCCTCTAGAAAAAAAAAACAGAAACTCTAAGCAGGTGCAGATGCCCCTTGTTGTATTATGCATTGATATTATGGACCACCTCAACGCCTTCTTCGTGATCACTACCCTCGTCAAAAAAAATAGCCCAGAGAATTGCCTCGTGGACCTGGGACGTGACACACGAACGAGAACTCAGTCCCGCCGACTTGTGCTGAGTAAAGGCGCCAGTTGGAGCCTTAATTGGCCTTCTGGAGCGAATTTGCTAGCGCATGTGCAGCTCAAGTGCATTTTGTATGTGCCTCTGTGACTGCTGTGTATTTACTGTACTTGCCTTTCCTTGTTTCCTTGTTTTTGGGAGAGTATTAACTAGACTAGACTAGACCCTCGTCTTCATCTCCCTCTTATAGCTCCATCATCCCTTTTTCAAACTCTTCGTTTCGATGCTTGAGGTAGAAGGTGACAGAAGGTGAGGCATACAACTTGGAACGCCAAGTCCTTCGATTCCGCCAGCCCAGGAATAGTTTAGGCGGCCGTTGGTCTCTGATGACTGCTGCGTTGAAAAGATATCCCAAAAGGCGGGTTTAGAGTTGACGGGGGTTGAGGGGAGGGGGGGGGGAGGGGAATTTGTATAGGGGGGTCTAATGAATTAACGAATACTCTCGCTCGGCGACGGGTCGGTACTGTGGACCTGTGAAATCCAATCTGTTAATTGCTGTTTAGTTCGTCCGTGAGAGGAGTGTTTTCTGCTCTGTTCGTACTACAGTCGCACAGAACAACGGGGTGAGGAAGACCAAGGGCATTGGCCACGGGCACCACATAAAGACGCGTGTTGTGGCGCTAATTACACACACCTCCTGTGGTACTGTGTGCCACAGCGAACTCACTACTCATTACTCATTACGCCCTTGACAGAACCGCACATCGCGCGGGCACCTAAATTTACTTGCACAGGGTTGATTCAACCTTCGTACTCGAACACGTTGCCGAACACCGAGTAGTAGGCCGCCCCGTGTGTGTGCTGTCGTGCTTCTTTAGTAGCCGTGCTACTCAACGACAGGAAGCGCTACTATCTGTTGCTAGAGCTCCAAAATGCATGCTTCTAGTACCTTCGTTTCGGCTATGATAGCACCTCCGAGTCCTAGCAAGCGGCGTGTGCCAGTTGTGGTTGGGGGCACACCACGAAGCTACGGCACGGGCAACAGTGTCAACTCCAACAGCAGCAGCAGTCGCAGCTGCGGCAGCAGCAGCATCAGCAGCATTACCCGCCGCGGCGGGGGCGGGGGTGCAGCCATGCCATCTGCAGCTCCAGAAGACACCTACACTCGCCCCAGTGTACACCGCTGCCTAGATCCGATTGAAACAGGGAAACAGGCAGCAGCCTTCGCAGCAGAAACCATTCGTGTGGCTGTAGCCAAGCAGCGGTGGGTGAAGTTTGAGAAAGATCTTTGACTAAACTTGGCGCGTTAGTTTCTTCTGCTCTGATCGTAGATCTTTTTTAGTATTGCCCTTCTCCAATCGTTTGATTCAAGTGGTCTTTCTATGAAAGCTACTTCATCAATCCTCAATTCCATAGCTTGTTATGTATATCATCACTTCGATTGGTTATTTTCGTGCTGGGTTGGCATTTTCAATGAATTTGTTGTTTGGCGTATGCCGTCTTACCTTGTAGTACTCGGGTTTTATACTGTCTACACCACTAGGTCTGCGCGCGTTGTGTTTTCGGTGGGCGCATCCCAAGAGCACTTTTGGTCATCGTTGACGGAAGATTGTGAAGTGCCATGGAATTACGTTACGGTGTTCGCCCTGAACGAGTACGCGCCACTCTCTGTATCTGCCCACACTATAACCATCACAAGCAGCATTTACATTTGTGCATTCACACTTGTACTTTTAATGCAGTTTTCGTAGCTTTTTTCTGTTTTGTGCATGCACGCAATTATGCGTATGAGATTACATTTCAGTCGCACTTTTGAGCGCCATCTTTAACATACTCATGTTTTTTCTTTCTTGCTGACATGCGTGTCTGTGTGTGTATGTAATGCGTGTTTGAATCAGGTTTGTCGGTGTGAGTGCAACGGATCGCTCTTCTTGCCAGCACGCTCTTACCACCAAACTCCTGTCGCGCTTAACGCCTGCCCCCCGAGAAGTGCTCGTGTTAAACGGAACTGCGCGAGACTTGAACGCGGAGTGTGCACGGTGCGTCACTGAGAGTGAACCAGCAACGTTTGGTACTCTTAGAATAAGATGTGCAATCAGTTGTGTGCAATACTGGTAGCATGTTATTGTTTGCATGTGAGAGTAGTTGGCATCTTCAATCTGATACATCCACAATGTAGTGCAGGATTACGGTAGGACTTATGCAGGTGTTCGCGTGAGATGGTTGTCTTGAACGGATTGTAGTCCTAATATCATGATATTTCAAACGAATAAGCAGGTATGGAGCGCTGTTGGAAGCATCACCTATTGACTTAACCTGTTTGAGCATCGAAGAAAACGGGCACCTGGGATTCAACACTCCTCCTACTTGTGGCTTTTGGGACTCGGAATCAGTGAAGGTAGGATTGTTAAATTGACTTATTTATTTTCTTTGGAATGCCTCTGCAGAAAAGCTACTTTGTTCCATTCGCCTCCTTTGCCATCACTACGCAACTTATTCGCCCGCAACCCTCATGAAAAGGTGGTTGAATTGGACCCGCCGAGCCGCCAGCAACTCCTTCGCGAAAGATCGTCAAACTCACAATCAAATCTAGACCATGGAGAAGGAGGAAAAGGAAAAGAACAAAAACGAGAGCAGCCCTTGTTCTCGACACTCGCGGCGGTGCCCACACAAGCTCTCAGCCTGACTATCCCGGCCATCATGCGCAGTCGAGTGCTCTCGTGTGTGGCAACAGGGGGAAACGAAGCAGGTGCAAGTGGAACAGGTAAAAGAGAGAGTGTCTACAAATTGAATGTTTGAGGTTTGAGCTGGTCCGTGTTTTTTTTTGTAGGTCCTTTGATGGTGTGATGGATTCCGCCACATAGTCCTTTGATAGTGTGATTGTCTTCACACCTACTACGTTTTATACCATTACAGGAGGAACAGGAAGTGGCAGTGGTGCTTCTCGTGTCGCCCTTGCGGTAGCAGCTACTCTGCAAGGCTGCCCGGGCACCCCTTGCTTAGCTTCCTCGTTGAGGACGCACAATGCCTGTGAGCTGTGGCTAGATCCCGTGGCAGCGTCTCAGCTGCATGCCCCCTCTGTGCGCTTATATCCTAGGGCGTTTCCAGGATTTGTAGACCTTCAGGTAATTGGTATTGATACATAGATTATTTTTTCTTCTGGATGCCATGTCGATTGTGAAGCGTTTCGGTTATTGAAGTACTTTATGTTGTCATCATCATCATCATCATTGTTGTCATCGTTTTTCTCTTTCTCTTCTGCGTGATTTCTGTTCAGTCTTCAATCTAGTGGCCTTTTCTCTTCTTCTTTTTTCTCCCCCGTCCTAATATAACAATTGCGACCCCCAAAACACCTACAGGCCAATGGGTACAACGGCGTGAACTTTTCGACCGTGTCTACTGTTTCCGAAGCCAAAATTGCCATGAAAGGCTTGCTTGCATCGGGCTGCGCAGCAATCTTACCCACGGTAAGGAAAGAAAGAAATGAAAGAAGGAGAATAGAGACGGCGCTCTATCGAAATTGTTTTTGTTGCTCTTTTTAGACATTTTGGAAATTTTATGCCAACTCAGAATTCGCGTTGTTGCGAATGCTTTACATGTTATATGTGCGTAGGTGGTCTCGTCTTCGTTGTTCGCTTACCAGTTGTGTTTGCCGATTTTGGCTACCGCCATTGAGAAATCGCCCGAATTCGAGAACAGAGTGCTTGGACTGCACCTAATGGGGCCCTTCTATTTCATGCAAGAAAACATTAGTAGTGGT
>Ga0307931_1000704_pt1 | contig 21797 bp, 15 predicted proteins | sample OrgLakmetageno47_FD_201816 | JGI IMG/M metagenome (GOLD analysis project Ga0307931, IMG submission 201816) | Saline water microbial communities from Organic Lake, Antarctica - #47 | ecosystem: Environmental > Aquatic > Non-marine Saline and Alkaline > Saline | place: Antarctica: Organic Lake...
GGCTAAGCTCAATGACTTGTCCATGCTGCAGTACTTATTGCAGCAGTAGTCTAAGAAGAAAGATGGAAGAAAGTTTTTTACGTCGTCTTGCTTGACCCTTTGACATCACCACATCACCAAACAGGAATGCAGCAAATCGAAGACGAATTCAACGATCAACGAGCAACGAAAACGAGTTGATTTTGCAGGTTGTGAAAACTCAACACTCAACTGTAAAACCGCTCAAGTCTGGCCCTTTCTAGACTCGAGACTCGAGACTCTCTGCAAATAGACCCTCGTAGAGCTATCAATGTTCTAGTGCAAAGAGGGCATTTGATTCGGCAGAGCCAGTCCCACTAACCCCCAAAAATGGTCATGGCATGCGGTAGAAGTGCTTTGGACAGACATGTTAGTCTCTCACTCTAGCTAGCTAGCAACAAGTAGCAGTTTTGCAAAGGAATGGCTGCGATACATTACCCAGCTTAGATAAATACTAATATGTCTAAGGATCGCATTGAGCCTGAAGGCACACGCGTGCTCATGGTTTCGTCGGGCACGATGCCAAGTTTCTTCGTTGAGGCCAACAAAGACTTGAGCCATCTTGTCCTGGCGGGCACTCTCGAACAGCTTGGTTGGCGTCGACTCGTGGGCAATACTCGGAGCAGAAAGCAGGATAAGGGGACTAGGGTTCGTAGGGGGTCCGGCTGGACCGTGGTGCACTCTGTTGGACCCGAACAAATACCGAAGTTCATTTGGGCTGTGTCGGAAGCAAGCGTGGATTGGCATGCAATAAGTGATGAGCAAATAGTGAACCACTTTCCGTGCGTTGGTGCGCTGACCACCAAAGCAGGCCTCTGCGCTACGCTTCGTGATCTGCACTGGTAAGTGATTCTGTATTTATTCAAGCATACTTAGGCACTACATAGTTCGCTATAACAATGGTGTGCTCAATGTTCAATGTACTCAACCAGGTGGACCAAAGCTGACCAGAGGACCTTTTTCCCGCGGTGCCACCAGCTAGTGGAGCTCGGAGAAAGGCGCACCTTCGCAATAGATTTTAGACGAACAGCTGCAGCCACTGTGCTCCGCTTGCATTGCTCATTTAATTGTCCCGATTTGTTACCGCATCTAGTATGTGCTCCGCAATTAGTGACAATTGCATTGCGTGCCGTTGAGGAATGGACGCTAGACCTCGCTCATTGTCTACCTTCGGCAATGCATGAAGGACCTCACATGACTTCAGGAGGTGGAAATATGATTGGGGAAAATGAATGCAGTGGTGCCACTGAGGGTGTCCTCGACTTTGCTTCTGACGGCATTGCTGCTTGGCAGTGGGCTGAGCTTCTTGAGTATAGTTATGCCCTAGCCAATGTCGCCGACGCTGCTGAAATCTACCAGCACGAGGCACAACTTCCATCAATAGTTGAGTCTTCTAAGCAAAGAAAAATTGCACAAAGTGAATTACGTGAAGCGGAAGATAAGTTCACTGCGCACTGTGTTCAAAATGGAGTGGAACCAGAGGGGAAAAAGAATGTACCTTTCGACGACACAGGAATGACAAGTTCTCGTTTGCCCGTAAAATCTGACACTATTCCAACTGCTAAACTGCGGCAACTTTGGACGGATCTTGTACCTTTTGCTAGCCTTGTACTCAACGACGCGCCATCCAAAAATAGCGATCGTGTTCAGATAGCAACGGCTGTGGGCGCGCCTGGACACGCGTTATGCTCACGCGCGCTTGCTCGGTTGACTGCCCTATGGCCACAGGCAGGCATTGACGGAATTTCTTCTGCTGGCGAACTGCCACGCAACGTGTGGATTGTCAAAGCACCATCGGCAAGTAGAGGCGCAGGCATTGAGCTTGAACGCCGACTGAAGCACATTATCGCGCGGTCTGGTGGCATGGGTGGTCGCGTTGCTCAGAAGTACATTGAAAATCCTCTGCTCACGCCTACCACAATACTTCCACCGATGCACACTTCACAGGGGGCAGTACTTCAGGAGTGCTCAATTCCGCGTCCTCTGACAAGTCGCCGCAACGGCATCAAGTTTGATCTACGCATGTGGGTTCTTTTAGTGGGCGCGAGTCGAAGTCCAGGCCATGTGGAACGAGATCTTCCATCAGAATGCTACATTTTTGAACCGTGTTATGCACGGCGCTGCTCGCACACGTTCTCGCTAGCAGCAAATTCATTTAAAGACCACCTTGCTCATCTGTCGAATTACAGCATTCAAAAGAAGGATCTTGCCAATGAAGATGACACGGGAGCTGATGATTTACTTTGGACTGAAGAAGAGCTCTTGAGTGCATCTGGAGCAGAGAGTACCTTGAATAAGTCAAACTGGGAGTCGCGGGTCAAACCTTCGCTGCGGCGCCTTGCTGCTACATTAGCTGCGACCATTCTTCCCGCATGGAGCGACGAATCGCTTGGTGGTCGAGCGCAGTGCTTTGAACTCGTTGGTCTGGACGTCATGTTGGACGACCACCTGTCTCCCTGGCTTTTGGAAGCAAACATGACCCCAGGCTTGAGCCGACGGGACGACGCCAATCCCACGCACTGCAAGCGCATTGCAAGGATGCTCCGTGGGATCGTGCATATCACAACCTCGCGTGGTTTTGGCTGTGATGCATCGACCGGAACTAATAAGATTTCAAGCGAGGAAAACCATCGTGCGTCTGACGGGGACTGGTTGAAAGTTTATTCTGCGCCAATAACGAATTCTTCGGACAGTACGGAGTCACGCGACGCACAGAGGGAGGCGAAGACAAATGCAGACACACTATGTGTGACAGGTAAGCAATTGGCGAAGGGCGAGATTAGTGCGCATGAGGATATCGCCTCGCGTAGGCATGGTATATCTACGCTGGCAAATCTAGGTGTCCCAAAAATGATATCGCGGTGGCGCCACAAGAAGATGCGCTTGGCATCGGCGGCGACGTCAATTCAGTGCTTCTATCGATGTATACGTGCACTTATGCGCGCACAACATCTTCGAAATTTACGAGCAGCATGCTTCATACAACAATTTTCTCGGGCGACTATTGCTCGATACTACGCTAAACGAGAACTCCAAAGCTTACGAGAGCAAAGAGCAAGTGTACGCATTCAAAGCGCTCGGCGGCGCCGATTAGCTCAACAGCACACCAAATATTGTCAATTGACTCGCGCTTGGTTCACTTCTATCGACAAGTGTCGGCAAAGATTGGCATGTGCAAAGTGGTTAGCTTTTGCAGCCTACGTCACAGCAGCGACCCGCGCCGCTTCAACACTGCAATCTCATGTTCGGCCGTACTTGCAACGTTGCAGATATCTAGCATTCGTAGCGCGCCAAAGAAAGCGCTTGAGAGAAGTTGGGGCTGCAAATTTGATCAGAGCCCATTTCAGGGCCCACAGAAGAGACGTTCTACAGAAACAGTCACGATTTAATGCTGCTAGCGCTTTACAGCGTTTTTGTCTTGGTCTTCCGGGTGCGAAGCAACGACAGAGGCAGCTTCGGTACCTCTTGGCGGAACAAAATCACAGTGCAGCAAATGTGCTGCAAGGTTGGTGGCGCCAGCAGCAAACTTCGAAATTAAGAAAACTAGCGACTGAGAAGAATGTGGCCTCGAAAGCCACTATTCCTTTCCGTTTAGGCGCACCCGTGATAACAACTCGGAGCTTTGCTAATAATGGTGGAGGAGACAGTATGAATGCTATGCTGGCTTCACCACAGTTTGCTGCAGCAAAACCGCACGATAACAGCCCTAGCTCCCTTGGAAAAACGCCTTTGGCGTTGTCTTTAACTGAAGCCACATCAAATGAACCACCACCCAAAGAAAACTTTGAGCACGAAAATAAATTTGTACCTCGAGCATTTGGGCCGTGCAGTCGATATCAAGAAGGCCCTGTCGATTCTGTGAACGTAGAATCTGAGAAGAGAGCTACTTGTAATCCTCAGCCTGCTGTAATTTTGTTGCAAGGAGGAAAAATTAAGCCAAAGAAGCACGGATCTACAGATCACTCTGAAACAAGGTTAGACAAACTAGCGGCACCTAAGAATGCGACGAATGGTAAAGGAAAGCAGAACAGAAGAAAAGAGTCTACAGGTATAACAGCACGTGCAACAGAAGATTCGCGCAGTGGGCAGCACAACGGAAACGCCTCAAGTGCACCCAAAAGTCGGCGGGAGAAATTAACCTCAGTCCAGAGCGGGGCAAAAAGCACTGTAGTTGAGGGCAAATCAAGACCAAGCAATCAAAGCGGGTTCGAATCGGCGCATTCCATGCTTCCCCAGGACATTCGAGATCTTCTCAGCTACGCACGGGCCCGTCGACAGCAGCGAGCAGCTACAACAAGTGCAATAGATCCGCTTGAGTCAAGAGATATCTCTCGATCAAACGTCGGCATAGACAATAAAGGCATTCCTGATGTGGGCGTTCCTTCTGAAATACCTCTCCCTCCCCCAAGCCCGCTATCGAGCAAGCCTTTGAGTGGACATCGAAGTCATATTGGACTATCATCCGAAAGCCCTGCGCCGCCTCCACCACACCAGCATGCCAATGAAGCCACAGAAGCGGCGACGCGGTCTACCAACAACAACAACAACAACAACAACGAAAATGGTGATAGTGGCTGCAGTGGGGCGACAATCACGCTAGACTGGTTGGACCAAATGCAACGTCGGCGGAAGAGCGGCAAGAAAGTGCGAAATTTAAGCTACGTCACCGATCCCTCCTTCCTCAGCCGCCAAAATACTACTGGGACTGGGGGCGTTTTACATTCCGCAGCCGAGCAATTCCTCGGATGAAGCTACTTATACCTTGCTCATATTCATTTATAGATGTGTGTTTGGTGTTTGATGTCTTCTTGTATATCCCATTTAAAATTTTGAAGCCGCATTTGCAATTAGGATAAAGCTATTATCGAAATCGAGTGCCGAGTGTTACGCTACTAGTCCACGAACAGCGAAGTATATCCCATATTTTATTGCTGCCACTGGAGTGAAGGCCATTCCTTTAGTCCACAGTCCGCAGGCCCCAGGTGCTAACCACCAAGCTTGTGGTTGTGCGTGAATTTGTTTGTTTCCGTTAATATCTGCCGTGTTAAAAATACTAGATCACCGCTATCGTTTTTCTTTTGCTGCCGTTTATAGAGCTTCACATACATCATAAAAGTTTGCTTGAACCGTAAGCGCACATTAAATGTTGACTTAATAAAGGAGATTAAAGCGGTTGTCGATAGTAGAAGTGCACACGGGGCCATGAAGCTACGTCTCTGAAATCTCAGGATGAACGTGACCATGCCGCAAGCAGGCGCCTAGTAAGCGCTCCTTTTCAAGCTTCGTAACGCCCCTTCCTCTCAAAGATCCCAGCGAAGAAGCCGGCGCTCCGCTATTTCATGCCCCTGCTTGGCTGCCAAGGTCATCCAGCTCTTCGCGGCATCCATATCTGGAGGCAGGCCACTGTAGCCCGCTTCGCACAGCAGGGCAGCCTTGTACTGGGCCTCGACGAATCCCGTGGCCGCTGACTTGAGGTACCACTGGTTGCTGCGCTTCACGTCCTTAAGCTCGCCTCGCCCGGCGCGCAAGCATTCGGCGTACCGATACATGGCTACACCATGGCCGAGCTCGGCTCCTTCCCTGTACCATGCGGTGGCGTCGATCTTATCTTCTTCAACGCCAACGCCAGAGTCGTAGCACTGCCCGAGTTCGAAACAAGCTTCAGCGTGCTTCTGCGCTGCAGCCGCTTCCAACCAGCGTGCACATGTTACTTCATTTGAAGTGTCGCTCCGAGCGCCGCAGCGGCCCGCTCGATAGAGCAATGCTAGCTCGTACTGAGCATTCGCATCGTTCTGAGGCGCTGAAGCTGCCCGTTCCAAGAGCCGAGCCACTTCCTTTTCCGATGCATTGTCGCCCTGCGCAGCGGCCGCTCGAAACCAACGCAAAGCTTTGGTCTGGCTCATCTCAACACCACCTTCGCCTCGCTCGTAAATCAATCCGCAAGCGTGCTGAGCCGATACGTGACCTAGCTCGGCAGCTTTCAGAGCATGTAACGTCGCCACACTTCTTGCGCTGTTTGCACTGCTGTTGTCACTAGGCTGCTCTGCTGGAAGGTCGCCCTTAAGCACCATTTGACTGAGCTCCCAGTGCGCTGCTGGGTGGTCATTGTACGCTGCATCAGTGATCCAACGGGCTGCTGCTGCATTGTCGTGGTCAGAATCTCGAGCTGTTAAACCCAGTCGGTACCGAACTTCAGAGCAGCGCTGAGAGAAGAGTGGCACATGTTCACACACCGCATCACAAAGAGACAATCACTTGACTAGGATAAAATTTCCTCAAAAGTTATGTTTAATCAGTCGAAGCTGATTCTGATTGTGGTTTCGTCTGATGCAGCACCGCTAACAAAAATGCGCAAATAGGAGATATACTACATACCTGAGAGCGCGGAAGCCGATACTGTGGCTCTGACATAGATATTTGTAAATAGAATAATACAATGAATCCGAAGTCACTCAATTCTAACCGGAGCTAATCGTGCTCAGACTAGGCTGTTAAAAGAATCGTCTTACTGGGGTACTGTATTGAATATCAAAGTTTTGAAACAGAGCTGTTGCTCTCATTATTTGCCGTCATGGATTTGACTCGCGAAAAAGGCGTGAAGGTTAGAGAGCAGTAAAATTACTTGTTGGTGCCGAATGTTCTATGTCAAACACCCGCTCGATTGCTAGCTCTCCTCGTCTACTTAGCGCGCTCTCCTCGTCTATTATTTGTTATCTGAAGCTGTTTTCAGCTAAAAATGCGTCACAACGTCTTCTCATCTTGATGGCATTACCACCCCGTAGGGGCACGTTATAAAATGCAGAAGTCTCCTCCTCCTCCTCCAGTTCTGCGTTCTGCAGCTCCACTCTACGTACTCTATCTACAGATTAGATCTGTAGCTCTGTCGTAATGCACCATTCTCTGTTCATCCTCTGTTGGTTTCGTTGATCGGTGGCTATTGGACTGACAGGGACTGCTAGGGACTGACCACCCCACGTGAAACGACAAAGAACGACAAACGAAAGAAATATTGAAGCTCGAAGGAAGAGCCAGATAGATCCCACCAGCAGGCCAGCGGGGTGCTTTCAAGATCCAATTAAAAAAAAAAAAAAAAAAAAAAAAAAGGAGTGACTATTTCGAATTAAAGATTAAAGGAAGGTTTCTTAGTAAATCCACTTCCACTACTATCACCATGCACTTTTCTCGCTTATTCCAAGGGACCACAGATCCACGGTAAATCTTGCTAAAATTGCTTCGTTGCACCTGCAACTCAGCTATCTGCACCTCGCAAATATCTGCCACTACGACTGCGCCTCAAGAAAGGCCTAGCAAGGTTTACGTCCACTTGCGGTGTCAAAAGGGCACATCGCGAAAAGCGGCCGCATACTCCTCGGGGATCGCCAATGGTAGAATGTCCCCACCGAAGGCGACGTGAGGGCAGTATTTGATTGGCTCGTCGCCTCGGAGCTGCACTCGCCTCCCCCGCACACTCCCCGGTGATCCGGCGGCCTTGTACACAGGCGGCCCACTGTCGCGTCTGCTCTTCGCGTCGTCCTTGCCGCCATTGGAAAAGCCAGTGATGGCACTGAGAGGCGCCCACACCGCCCCAGCTGACTCATAATCGGGCAGCGACTTGGGGCGGCAATCCTGATCATAGGAAACAGTAGAGAAATAAGGCAAAAGCACACGCAAAATATGTTTTGAAATGAACGCGCCTCGCACACTCGAATGAGAATTTAAAAGGATCTCAAGCACAGAGGACAGAAAAAAAGCGGCTGAATTTCTCAAACTCAGATATGGTGTCATCCCTACGAGTAAGAACTGCCAACAATTCACATTCGCTCACCTCTGGGTCTGCAGGCTCGGCATAGAAAGTGACTCTTCGCCACCGGCCCCGATCCGCCACTTGGACATCGAGCACGCCCAACAGCTGCACCTGCAGCAATCATAATGAGGAAGAAAAGCGCGAGTGAGAGATATAAGCAGGCAAGAAGAGATTTTATAAGGGTAGGCTGGCTGCTACTCTCTCCTTGAAAGGAAATGAAAGATAGATTGCAAATAGTACAGGCGTAATCTTTATGCCGAAGCGAGCAGAAATCGAAGAACAAGACCGAGACGGGGTAGTTCTATCAACCTTCACGCCGGCTTCTTCCTGACATTCGCGCTGCACAGCGGCTCGTAAGGATTCGCCCGCATCCAATTGCCCGCCCGGTAACCAAAATCCACTTTGGCCAAACTCCTAATGTAGTGGCACACCGCAAAAGGTCCAGTGAAGAAAGGCAGGTAGTACGATTCCAGTAGCTTATTCATATCCTCTCAAACTGAACCCCTCAGCCTCATGAGGTGGAGAATGACTCGAACGAGAATTTTAGCAAAGAAGAATAAATGCCTTCATTTCGAGTTATTTACTTCATACCTGAACGAGTAAAAAATGATTGTCGGAAGGTCGGCGGCAAACGACGATGGCAAAGAGGCCGGTAGATCTCTCTGGTTCAACCTGTGTATGCCACCAGCAAAATTAGCTGAATTGCGGCCGACAAGCTTTCTATCTCCTTACTTTTCTTCATGGCCTCCCATTATCTTTCCTCTAATATAGCGCACCTCGCCGCGGCTGCAGGGGCCGTGGCAGTTCCGAAGATGCACCGGCAGTGGCCCACCGCGCGACCAGGATGACGCCGCTCCGCACGAGACGCGGCACACCGGGCATGCTACCTTGAAGACATAACCACACCTCACTCTTTTAAAATGTGAAGCTGGCACCCGCACCCTCTGCTACTCTACCTATCACGCGCCCTAAGCTAGCCAACTAAAATGAAACTAAAATGAAACTGAGGAGTCCCACGGGTTATCTTATCATAACACCCGAATTCATGTCGCACCTCTGTATGGTTTGTGCTGTTCACGTGATAGAGCGGTGCGTGTACCCACAGGGTGTCCTCTGTGAAGCCTTGCACGTTGCACCAAGGGCATTCCAGTAACCGCTCTCCATTGCTGCTGCCAGACCGCGGCCCCGCTGACAGTACCAACGTAGCTGCAGTAGCGAGGGCAGCCGTGTCATAACTCACCATGTTGCACCCTTTTTCGCCGTCAAAGAAAGCGTCTTCTCGGAAAAATGGATCAGTCTCTGCCGCAGGATGCCACGCTACGACAAACGCAGTAGGGTGCCGTTGTCTTGCGAGTGCTATGAGCGGCAGCAGTTTCTGCGGGTCAATCACATCACTCGGAGTTGACGGACCTGTGTCCGCAGACAATCGAGACGTGCCTGCGACAACAACCAAGGCCACATTTTTCTTTCTTGACGGAAGCCGCGGTGTGGCTGGACTGGTGCTGTACCCAGCATTCTGCAATAGTGTCACAAGAGGAGCAAATTCAGCCAATTCTGAAAACGAGGCAGAAGAAGTGGGAGCTGCCTGTGACGCCGTTAACTCTCGACTGGCTTCAGCATCTTCGTCAGTACCGTCGCCGTAGTCATTATTCTCCAACCTAGAAAGAAACAGGAAGAATCGTAATGGCTCAAGCGGGGTTTACATGACCAATTTGAAAGCTATGTACAGGCATAGATGTGTAGTAACGTAGTTGCACTCTGATAGCTGAAAAGAGTGAAAGATTTACCATTTTAAATCGCGATGAAGCTCTTCGCTCGCTGCGAAGACAACTGCCGACTTGAGCGCCATGCCGACGACAGCCAAGAGAACCGAAGTATATTATTGCAGATGAGATGAGGATCTGACGGCAACAGACATCAGGCGCACGAGATTGAAAGAGAACAACTTCGAGGAAATTTACTGCGGTTCATCAGCGGTCCACGTTGATTCACGAATGAGTTCTTGATTTTTCGAAGAATTCGACACCTCGGGAAAACAACAGCTAATTTCCCGAACCACATCATCAACCATCTTCTAAAACTTATTTTTCCTCGCAGAGGTAAGCCTTGAAGGGCGCCCCCACGCTGTGCTTGGCACCTTGTCACATTCGCACTGAGCAATGATCATGATTAAAAGGGCTGAGCTCAGGAGCTAATTTGTGCGAAATTGGGCATGCTTCTACCTAACAAATCAATCGACCTACACGAGGTTCAAGGAGGGATTTTGCTCAGAGTGCCCGTTCTAATATTCACCTCTGTGCTTGTCTGGACATGGCTACAGATAAGCAAAAATGCCTCGTGAAGTCATCTCCATTTCCGTCGGCCAGGGTGGCGTGCAGCTCGCAAACGCATGCTGGGAGGTTTGTTTTCGAATTGATGGCACGACACCACGTTGACGTTATCTGAGTATCTGCGAATGGCGTGACCCAACATCTGCGAACATCTGTATGCTTCACTGGCCGGTGCCTGCATTTCTCGAATCATGTCGCTGATATATACAACTATCAGTATCAAATCACAGGCAGTTGCGAAGCTATAGTCTGAGTGTATGCTCCTCTTAAACTGTATTTTCGCACTTTTCAATACCTCTGCAGCTCTACTCCCTCGAGCACGGCATCCAGCCTGACGGCATGATGCCTTCGGACAAGTCCATCGGCGGCGAAAACGATCCTTTCAACACCTTCTTTTCGGAGACCCCTTCCGGCAAACACGTGCCTCGCGCGGTTTTCGTGGACCTCGAGCCTTCGGTGGTGGATGAGGTGCGCATGGGCACCTACCGTGGCATGTACCACCCTGAGCAGCTGCTGACTGGCAAGGAAGACGCCGCCAACAACTACGCTCGTGGCCACTACACTGTGGGCAAGGAAATCCTTGACCTGTCGATGGACCGCATCCGCAAGCTGACCGACTCGTGCGGCGGCCTCCAGGGCTTCCTGGTGTACCACTCTACGGGTGGTGGCACTGGCTCCGGCCTCGGTGCCCTCGTGCTCGAGCGCCTCTCGGTGGACTACGGCCGCAAGTGCAAGCTCAACTTCTGCATCACCCCTGCGCCTCAGATCGCGTCGGCGGTGGTGGAGCCGTACAACAGCGTGCTTTCGACCCACACCCTCCTCGAGCACTGCGACGTGTCCTTCTGCTTCGATAACGAGGCCCTGTACTCGATCGCCAAGGCCACCCTCGAGCTGGGCGCGCCATCGTACGCGAACCTGAACCGGATGATGGCGCAGGTGACCTCGTCGCTGACCGCTTCGCTCCGTTTCGACGGCGCGCTCAACGTGGACCTGAACGAGTTCCAAACTAACTTGGTGCCATACCCTCGCATTCATTTCATGCTTCAGTCGTACGCGCCTCTGGTTGGCGCCGACAAGGCCATGCACGAGCAAAGCTCGGTGGCTGAGGTGACCAACATGGTGTTCGAGCCTCCTTCCATGATGACCAAGTGCGACCCTCGCCACGGCAAGTACATGTCGTGCTGCCTGCTTTACCGCGGTGACGTGACCCCGAAGGACGTGAACGCCGCTGTGGCCACCACCAAGGGCAAGCGCACCATCCAGTTCGTGGACTGGGCGCCTACTGGCGTGAAAGTCGGCATCAACTACCAGCCACCTACCGTGGTGCCTGGCGGCGACCTCGCGGCTGTGCAGCGCGCGCTGTGCATGGTGTCCAACACCACCGCGGTGGCTGAGGCTCTGTCCCGCATCGACCACAAGTTCGACCTCATGTACGCCAAGCGCGCGTTCGTGCACTGGTACGTCGGTGAAGGCATGGAAGAGGGCGAATTCGCCGAGGCCCGTGAGGATCTTGCGGCGCTCGAGAAGGACTACGAGGAGGTGGGTGCGAACACCGCCGACGATGAGGAAGAGGATTAAACTCTCGGCTCCCGTTGTTGTAGTCTGCACTGTGCACTGCGGCAGTCTGAGGATGCACTTCATAAAAAGGGGGGAACAGCGCAGATGTAAAGTATTTAATGCGTTTGTATTTCGTTTTTATGTGTATAGTAACTAACCTCTTTCGACTTAACGACTTAAGAAAGTCAGCCTAGTAAATTCAATTGAATTGGAATAAGGAATATGAAATAAAATATGAAAAAGCTGGTTGCTGGTTCTGACAGCTTAAAGAATATTATAATAACCACCAGCCAGCCATAATCAGGGCATCGCATCCGCACGCGAGGGGATTTGGATGATTTATGAGTTGAGATTTGGATTTGGATTTGCGGATTTGGGATTTTGGATTTGGGCTTTGGAGAAAAATCGGAGATGGGCTTCGAGCTTCGACCTCACCTGGAGTTTAAACGCGAAATGCCAATATCAATATAAATGAATTAAATTTAAATAGTGCACTGACCTCTGCTACTTATTCTTACACCTCGGATCTATATCAAATATCAATACCAAATAAGCCCCTCTCCTTGGACCTGTAACTAAATCTCAATGCCCTGCGGACTCAAACGCTTTCATAACTCGGATTACCAAGGATAAGAAATTTCAAAATAAAGAACTGAGGGTAAGGAACAGCCATCGTCAACAATTATCAACATTAGTTTACCCAACACACTTTGCTTAAATCTCTGCACACTTCCGCCATTGTCGGCCGCGCCTCAGGCTCAAATGCCCAACAGCGCTGCAAGAGCTCGCCTATTGCCTTCACTGCCGCGAGACTTGTGGTTTCGGCTATTGATGAGGCTGCTGTTGCTGAATGATTGTGAGACCGAGGCCAAGGCGGGCGAACGCCGCGCTTCAAAGCAGCTAGCGCTGTCGCTCCATCCAGCCCAGCCAGTGGGTTCACGCACAGAGACATGGGCACGAGGCAGCGCCAAAGCAGGATCCCAAACGAAAAGACGTCGGCAGGGGCGCCAACATGAGCTACACGCGCGGCAACTTCCGCCGTCTCCGCACTGCTGCTACTGCTATTGGCCTTTGTGCTTCCACCAATTGCATCCTGGCCTGTGTCCTGGCTCATCATGTGGCTTGCAGTGACCCCAGCAGCATGTGCGTCGAGTGCTTCGGCTGCAGCCAAGAGCTCCGGCGCCGCTGAGCCGGACGTACCTGCTCCCGCCCGCAGCGCACTGGTCAACGATAATTGGTCGCCAAGACGCGCTGCGGTGCCAAAATCGGCCAAAATCGCCTCAGTTCGAATGTCAATGCTCGAATTTAGGTCCTGGCGCTGCCTCAAGACTACGTTGTGATCTTTCACGTCTAAATGGCACCATCCTGCACTATGCACGAACGCCAGTGCAGCGGCTACGTCGCGCAGAAGAGTAAATGATAGCTGCGCTGCTGCCGCTACTTCACCTGCTACGACAGCCATGTCACTGCTAACTTCACCGCCATCTTTGGAGTTGGTGCTTTGAGGGGAAGTCAGAGGCTCCTGTAGCCTTTTCTTCAAGTAAAGGGCAAGGGACCCAAGCAGAGCTAGTTCAAGGGCTAATCGAGGTGGCGACACGCTACAACCGAGCAAACGCACTATCAGTGGCCTTGCATCAGAACTAGTCGAAGCATCAACTAGAGATGAGGCGGCAGGTGTGGCAGCAGCAGCAGCTTGATCGAGAGCCACAAGAGCGTTGGCTTCTCGTTGCCATGCGCGCAAGACGCCTTCTGGTGCACTGGAACCGCTGAAGGTGAACTCTTTCACCGCAAAAGAAGCTGTCGAGGCACTCGTTGTAGAAGAAATAGAGGAAGCCTTTTTAGCGGCGACCGCCACGGTGGCATAACGACCAGCTCCAAGCACTTCCAATCGCTGCCAACTGAGCGCTCCCCTTTCGTCGACTCGATTACTTCTATCCTGGCCCGACAAGGCAGCAGCAGAGTCACTTTGGCGAAAGAGATGTTGTAAAGGTAGGTTTGCTATAACAGCATCGCTTGAGATCCATTTCTCGTAAGATTCGAGTAAAGCAGCTAACGAAGCAGCTGCTTCAGCTGAGTTCGACGTTGGAGAGTTTGAGGATAGGAGGGTAGGCGCGGAAGCATCACGAATGGCGTTGCGATTCACAGCCTTGAGTCGACTACCACCTCCACTGATGCCCGCTGAATGTTCAAAGAAGTATGCGAAAAGACGGTAAATAGATAGAGTTAAATGAACAAGCACACATGGCAAATGTGCATAGAGAGATGTATAAGAGTGACCGCGAGAGACACACTGCTACTAGCTAGAGGGTGAAGGCAACGAAAGAAGCATCAAGGTGTCACAAAAAAGAAGAGCACCACTTACCCATGAGGCCTGAAGGCAGTGCAGGTCGCTGAATTGGAGATGGGCTCTTTTGTGCCTTCACCGCAGTGCTAGCACCATCATCTTCTGCGCGCCCTTGACGAGCTCCATCTTCATGCGGCATACTCACATCACTCACACCGACCGCAGGTGCAGCAGCAGTATTAGAAGCAGCAGCGACCGTTGGAGCATTCAGGTCAACCCCAACAAAGGTCAGCGCTGCATCAAAGCCCTCTTGAGTCAAGCCTTGCTCTTGGCTCACCATGTGCCGCACCGCTTCTAGGGGCACTCCAACGCGTGTCACCATGTTCACGAACTTCCCATACCGCAGCGGCGGAGGCGGGTCGCCAATGAGATCCCCCAGCGGGGACTGTACAATACCTAGCAGAGGTCTTGGCGAGGAGCTACTTGACTTGGGCGATTCTTCCTTGTTACTGGAGCCTCGATGACTCACTCTCCTGCGGTTTTGGTTGGGCGAGCCCTCAGCTGAGGAAGAGCCAGCAGCTCCTCCAGCTAGTGCAGATGAGGTCACCAGTGGCGAGGCTTTCGGCACTGCCATGAAGCGCCCTGTTCCCTGGCTCAAGCGTTTACTTGGGTGCGCCGAGCCCTGCTCAACGGCTGCTCCTATTTCAGCTGTTCGGCCGGGAGAGTAACACATGCCGCCCTCTCCTTCACCATCCACGATACCATTTCTTCCATCGAGTTGCACTGCACTTCTTGGGCGCTCGTCTATTTCCAGCAACAGCTCACTTCCAGTCGTTGTCGTTGCGGTCGTTGCGAAGTTTTGCGTGGGCATGTGCACTGTTGCCGCATCCACCGGCGACGGCGAACTCGCCGGAAAGCGCAAGTTCCGACCCGACGGCCCCACTCCCGACGGCTCCCGAGCATACAAGCGCCGCATGGACTCATTCTGGCTTTTCGCTCTCGCCGCTGACGCCGAGTGCGGGCGCGGGCGGGCTCCTGCCTTAGTATTGCCACTGCCGTTGGGAAAGGTCGCCGTAGCAGTGTAACCCTTGGTACGCTGGCGTGCACTGCGCGGACGTTGCAAAGGCGATGGTGGACCGAAGCTGCCGGGCTTCACCTGAGGCGACCGCAGCCCACTCGTGCGCCACTGCTTCGCTGAATGCGGTCGCAGGCTAGGCTCCTTCTTGGAGAAGTCATCGCCTTCTTGCCCATCCGGAGAAACGTTGGCAGCTCGAACTGCTTGGAGCAGCTTTCGCACGCAGGCAGACTCGGAGCGGGAGCGGCAATGGCCTGCTGCCTGCTTGACCAAGGGGCGCCACTTCGACGGCAACTCACGCTCCTTCACCAAATCTGCAACAGGGACGACAGTGATTCCTGGGCCTTGGCACACGCCATGATTGATATGCCATGCTGTCAAATTTGCGCCAAAAGAATTGGCCTTTCGCTCGAAACCCGGTTGCTGGGTGAGATTATTAGGTGCCTGCATCTAACACCGCCACTAGCTTTTCCTTAATCTTTCTCGCTGAGAAAATCTGTGGCCTGTAAGATCCACGCAAGTGGAGTTGTGGGCTATGGCGGCTACTTCAGCGGTGCCGAAAAATAGCCGTGAGCCGTGAGCTTTATAGTTCAGGCGTAAATTACGGCAAGACGTTCGCGCACCGCCTCGGCGCCAATGGATATTCTGGACGAATGGCAATTCCTGTCCACTTGTGAACAGATTGCTAGAATCGACTGGCGCGGGCGCTACAGTAACTTATGGAGAGAGAGTTGGCCAGCGCCAGCGCAGCGTTGGAGTTCATCCATCATTGCACTAATATCTTTGCACATCGAAATATCCACAGAAACTCGGAGTCGACTCGCCACCTCATCCTTCACTACTCCTTTACATACGTAGCTGTGCTGTGTTGCTTTACAATGCCCATTACTTATTGAAGCGCATACTACTCTCTCGCTCCATCTTAGAACAGGTTCGATCATAGACATTACAGATGTCTTTTATCGGTTTTGAACAATTTGCAGCGACTCCTGTGCAGTCCTCGCAGGCTAGCACGGGACTGTCGCAGACTGAGCCGATATACAGTGGTGGAGATGCAGAGCTTGCCATTACGTTCAAGAAAATAGTGAAGAAGGATTCGACAACCAAGCTGAAAGGTTTTGAAGAGCTTCAAGAGCAAGGATCAACGAAGCCTTTAGCAGCGACGCGCTTGGCTATTCCCCATTACATACACTGCTACCTAAAGGTAGTATACGACCGTGACCGCCGTGTTCGAGAGGCGCTTCATCGTTCGCTTGCCACCCTCGTGCCCATTGTACCTAAAGCCTTCCTGAATCGCTTGCAAACGATTTTTGGTGCGGTTTGGATAGCTATGTCTGATCCAGCGGCTGAGGTAGCGGCTGCAGCTTCAGCAGCCTTTGAAGCTTTGGCTGCTGCGAGCGGGCTAACCTCCGAAGCCTTCTTGCGGAAAGCAGTGGATGACGTGTGTCGCCACCTCGACGTGGTGCTCAACTACACTGCAGCTACGCTTGTCGATGCTCGTCTATGCACAGCTGATGATTCAGACGAAGCTTACCTGCGCATTATCATGTCAGCTCTGAACTCTGTGAAGCGTATGGTCGTACAGCTTAAGGATGCGCCGCCAACCCTAGCAGAGCTTCTCGAAGCCCGTGTGTGGACTATGTTTAGCAACAAAAACCCAACAATCCGCCGTGAAGCCTACGAGCTCCTTGGTGCAGCGAGTGTTCATGCCAAGAGCATTTTCATTGAACCGAATGGGCCGGGTGCTAGCGCAGGAGTGCGCTTAATAGCAGCTTTGGATGATATGCACGAGCCCAACATGCAATCCTTATGGAACAGTGCCCTGCACTACTTCAGCGCAAGCCCTGGAGCATGGTCTCGCAGTTATAAAACTATTTGCCCTAAAATCTTCAAGGTGCTGCGGGATGGGCGGGTCCCTGGAGGCTGTCTTTTGCCACTCGTGGCCTCCATGTCAGTAGAATTTACGGAGTCGTACAAGAAAGGTGGAACTGGACCTCCGTCGGCGCGCTTTTACCGCGACCTCTTTGAAGCTGCTTGGCAAGGTCTCGGGCCCATAAAGAGCGATGAAACAAAGCACGCTGTGAACCTTGCAGCTCTTTCAGAGACTGTGCTTTATGTGCTGCTGTGTTCGAGATCGGAATCGGACGCCGTGGTTGCAACCCCCGAATTGGCGGCCGTTGCCTTAGACTACTTCATTCGCGCCGTGAACTGCTTCCTTACTCACGAGGCTGGTTCTACATGGGCTGGAAATGTGGTTGGAGACATGAGTGTGGCTATTTCAAAGCTGCCAAGCGCAGCGACCCCTGGGCGCCTCAGCGTCGCGACGCATTGTGCAGAGCTTCCGGAGGAAGTTTTATGGAGTACTTTCCAAAAGGCTTTAGTGGGCGAAGCTGCAACAGACCTTGGATCCGAGCGCCTCATTTCATTGCTTGCTGCAATGCCTGCGAGTGAGTCTGGAAGTTCTCAAAGGCTCGTGCGTGAATTGATACGGCTTCTTGAAAGGGAGGCCTTGGAATGCTGCGCAAGCCCGGACGACGGAAGGAAAGTCGCCCGAAACCTTCGGACTATCGTGAGCTTAGCAGCCTTGGCTAAAGATGGAGGCGTGTTTACTGCTGAGTACGACGATACAGGCAATGATCTCGCTGTGAAATTTGTGGATTGTCTCTCTACTTCTGGAAATGACCTTGACGCAGCCTTGCTTTACGCGCGCTGTGCTATTGACGAGGCCTACATTGCGGGTGGCACCACTGGGCTTAAGCTTTGGAAAAAAATGGTCGAGCGTTGCGATTCAGACTTGAATCTTCTTGAGTATGTGCTGCGCGTTTCGACCCCCGAGCCCTCTTTGATATACACCACTTGCGGTGTTTTCACGACGGATGACACACTGGACGCTATTGTATTGAGCCTTTTTACAGGAGAACCATCTACTTCAGCAGTGACTCTCCTACGGTTATGCCTTGTGTCAAGTTCAAAGTCTGAAGCATGGCCTTTGATTTCAAAGTCTACTTTGGATGCATTGATATCGTCATGTTGTGTTGATTCCAAAGTCGATAGCATCAAAATGTGGCGTTTATCCTTGCTTATGGAGTGCGCTTTATCGAAGTGTCCTTATGCTGAAGAGGCATTTCGGGCTGCCTCTTCCGCGCTTCTTCAACAGCTCTTCACTTGCCGGGGAATATCGAGCTCCTCAATCCTTGGAGCTGACTTGTGGGGCAAGTACGCACCCCAGCTTCTCAGCTGGTGCGATGGTGGAGCAGCTCTTGCTAAGCTTGAAGCTCAATCTTTGAGAGCTCAACTTGAAGCATTCTTTGAGAATCAGAATGGGTCTACGTTTGAAAGCACTGCTGAGCACTGGGCGGATCAAGTAATGACGCTAGCATTCCTGGAGAGTGAGACTGCCGGGACTGTCTTCAAAATCGTTGGGCTTTTCGATGCTGCCCTGTGGGAGCGCTTGACGGAAGACGATCCTCAAGTCTGGTGTTGTCTCAAGGCACTTCTTAATAAGATCAACAACGCGCGCTTTTTAAATGCACTCGAGGCTCTAGCTGAGTCAAGTTCGCCGCTCTTGTGGACCATGATAGTTGGAGCCAGCTCACAAGTAACTCCGACAACGTCGTCTCAGCGCCAGAAAGAATTTTTAGGAGTTCTAGCAAAGCAGTGGTCGCCACGTGCACTTGACCGAATCAAACACCCGGCAAATATTGATGGCATTCAAACCATTGTCGAAGCTCTAGGAGAAGGAAGTGGTCAAGATTATACTTTGAATGCGCTGTGTTGTGGTGCGACGTGGGTTTTCGAAAATGCTTCAGGTTCGTCGAGTGCAATTTTTTTGCGTCACGCCCAAGCGCTCGCTGGTCTCATATTTGCTTTGAAGCCCCCGCGCGAAGTGTTGCCGTGCCTGAAGGCAGGCGATCAAGTGTATTACGAAACGCAGCAGGGTAGCGCCCAGTATGTTCCTGCAACAGTGAAGTCTATTTCTCGCGCAGAGGAGTATTTCTTTACAATTGATTGCGACGGCCGAGAGCGTGAGACGGTGGCAGAGCGACTGCGCATCGAACTTCCTCAGCCCGAAGAAAGCAGTGCCTTGAACACTTTGACGGGTCTTATTAAAGACTGTGACGTTCTGCTGCGCAAATACTCCGAAGCAGACCCTTCCAGCCTTCCAGCTGGTGGGACAGATGGCCTTACTCTATGCATTGGAATACTGTCAACATTTCTGGTCCCTAACACGGGCTTAGCACTCAGTAGTACCTTTCTGTACTGGCAAAACTTGCTCATGTCTTCGCAGAGTGCAACTGTGTTGTCGCTTGCTCTCGATGTCCTAGCTGAGACTACAGAAGCAAGCGCATTATTGGAAAACGAGAACCTACGTAAGCGGCTTCTGGAGCGGGCTCTTGTTATTGGTAAGACATGTACCACGGATCAACCACTGAAGCTGATTCGTTTTTTCGTGGCTACTGTTGCGACACATGGATGGACAATTGACCTTCCACCGACGCCTATGCTCTTCGATTCTCTCCGGTCTTCTACACCATGCGCTCAATTTTTGATGGTTTCTTTGCTACGGGCCCTGTTACGGTCTCCGATGGCTCGTGGGTCAGAGACTGGCCAGTTTCTCCAGCAATTAGTGCCCATTTTTTTGAAGTGCGTAGAACACTCGTCGTCGCAAACGGGATCATTTTCAGCCTTTGTGGTTGTGACGCTTTTGTCGGAGTGCACTGAAGAATTATGCAGGCTCAATGACTTATCTGATATCGACGACTTCAAAGTAAATGTGAGTGAGTACGAGGGCCTATTCAGAACGATGATGATTGATGCCTCGGACAGCTGCGCACTGGGCAAGCAATTGAGCGCTTTTGCGGTCTTACAGACTGCAGAGAAGGCAATCCCAGTAAAGCCAGAGGCGAGTGGTGGCAGCGGTGCGGCGGCCAGCGAAAGGAATAGTGATATCAGCACTGAAGAAGAGCCAGCGGCTTTGATGCGTCGTGTGGTATCACTTGAGCTTCTGGAAGCGCTCTCGAGCTCAGCGGATGCGTTGCGTGTAGGGAATGACCATGGAGACGACACTGTCAGCGGCCTCTCACCAGGAAGTCTGTTACGTCTGCTTCTACCATGGTGCTTGTTTTTGGATCGGGTGGATTTGTTGGTTCGGAGTGAACCTGAGAAAGCAACACTTGCAGGGTCATGGGCCAAGGAGCAGTCTGCGCTGCCACGCCTGATGTCGTTGTGCGCTGCTGCATACGACGAAGTCACAAATCACGCTTCCCGCAGCCTTATCGCGTCTGGTCGTCCGCTCTTGTCGCTTGGCAGTGCAGTTCAGGAGCCCCTCGTCGATCTTCTTGCTGGTGGCTCGGAGCCTTTGCGCAAATTTGCTTGTCGGGTGCTAGCTCGCATCGTATTAGTGTTTCCCGGCTTGGTGCGTCACTGGTGGTCGAACGACTGCCCTCGCGCCGCACAGCCAGCCATGCAAAACTTCATAGAGAAAGAGATGGCGCCAACCATTGCACAGCGCGAGATAACTGCACTTCGCAACAATGGCACTGGTGGCGCAAGTGCTGACGATGGTTTGACTGTGACGGGGAGTGCGCTCACTCGAGAAATCACTGCCGTGTACGCTAAAGAGGAGTGCAACCTCGAGATTGTCATTCGCCTTCCGAAAGCGTACCCGCTGCGAAACGTGGAAGTGGACTGTCGCAAGCGGCTTGGGGTCTCCGAATCACGGTGGCGGCGCTGGGTGCTCCAAATCGTCACGCTTCTCTCGAACCAGGACGCCTGCGTTCAACAAGCAGTGGACTTGTGGAAGAAAAATGTGGACCGCGAATTTGAGGGCTTGGAACCGTGTCCGATTTGTTACAGCATTTTGCATCCCAAAAACCTTGCGTTGCCTTCCCTGGAGTGTGGTACGTGCAAGAACAAGTTTCACCCGGAGTGCCTCTACAAATGGTTCAACACTTCACACAAGTCGAAGTGCCCGATGTGCCAGCAGCCATTTAACATCTGAGGGACATCCTTTATGTCGAATCTGCTGGGCCTTCTGCTTGCAATGAGAGGTGACCTTGCATGCACCCATATGCTCTTGATTAGCACTGAGCAGAAACAAAAATGAGCACTAGGAGCCGTGTGCAAAGAAGCAGGCTTTGTGCTATATGTTAAGTGTCATAATAATTCGCTCTCAGCTCTAAGCAATAATTATATCTCAATAGATTGTGCTATAGTATAGCCATAGTTCTGGTTCTCTACATCTACATATCTACATTCTACATTACACTCCTTTCCCCCGAGGTCTAGGAAGTCTCAACTACAGTAGCTCCTTAACCCCAACGGCCCATCTGGAATGCATGCCGGTGCTTTTGAACGGCTCATCCGGCATGCCGAGTGTCCGTTGGCCAGTCAGACTTGTTCTGAGTTCTGGAGGATCCACCAATACAAAACGCAGCTTTTTGCTATTTGCTATTTGTTGATGTTTTTTTTGCAATTGGGGAGCATAATCTAATCTAACCATCTGACATTCATAACAGGTGTGCTCGTAGCATGTGCCGTGTGAACCTCCATCATACCTTCCGCCACCATATCACTTCTGCGAGTCTCTTCCGTCGCTTGGACATTCTTGACATCGACAGTTACTTTCATAATCGTATCCTTCGTTGGGCTGGCCACGTCGCACGCATGCCCATGAGCCGGGCGCCACGGCAATTACTGACTGGTTGGGTACCGCATTCTCGACCGATT
>Ga0307931_1000706_pt1 | contig 21774 bp, 14 predicted proteins | sample OrgLakmetageno47_FD_201816 | JGI IMG/M metagenome (GOLD analysis project Ga0307931, IMG submission 201816) | Saline water microbial communities from Organic Lake, Antarctica - #47 | ecosystem: Environmental > Aquatic > Non-marine Saline and Alkaline > Saline | place: Antarctica: Organic Lake...
CTTGCAGCAACTGCGCGAGCTCCAGGCAGCTGCCATCGCTGTTGGCACTCGCACTGCACAGCGTTGTGGCGTCTTCTGCGTCAACGCCACCGCTCACCATGTCAGCAACCGCTCCTGTTAATGCTGCTTCAGCCGCTACCTTGGCTTGAGCGGCGGCATCTGCTGGGTTTCCTCTTTTTACTCCTTCTTCTCCCACCGCTGCTGCTAAGAGTGCTATTGCAGGCGCCACCAGAGTAAGGCAAGTCCCAGGGCGGCCGCGGCGGCCCGTTCGGCCGGCACGATGGGGGTAGGCATCGGCGACGCGGCCTTCGTGCGGAACGTCGTAATTTACCTGTTAGAGGAAAAAAAAATGGAAGAAGAACACCGTGAGCTGCAGGACTTTGCATCAAAACAAAAGAAATAAAAACACTTCGACGCCAGGATCCTATTGATCCCTCTTTTTTTCCTACTCTAGTTGACATGTAACTATGCCACTCTCTCCTCTCCAATTCTCTTACCACGTGGTCCAGGTTCGGCACATGTAGACCACGGGACGCCAGGTCAGTGGCCACCAAGACTTGCAGCTTGCCGCTGCTCAGATCCCGCAGGGCTTCGTCGCGCTGTTTCTGCGGCATGCCCCCATGCAAGATCCCGACCCGCAGCCAGGCTCGGCGCCCATCGCTGCTGCTGCCACCACTTGAGGGCAAGGCTCGGCCGTAGCGCTGGCTGCCCCGCCCGCCGGAGTTGGCCCGCATCCGCGCTGCTCGCCTGGCGTCGGCCGTCAAGCCGGCGGTGCCGTCCACGAGTGGACCCTCGACGTCGTCGTATTCCCAGGCTTCTCCCTTGGGGGCCTTTTTAGGGTCTACAGCACCTGCCTCTGAGGACGCCGTATCGTCGCCTGTAGTGCCACTGCTGCTGCTGCTCCCGAGGTCTGCTGCGGGGCTGCTTTTATGGTTAGGCTCCGAGGTGGTCGGAGTTGCTGCTTCTTCCAAAGAAGAAGAAGATGGTGGTGGTGGTGGTGGTGGTGGTGGTGGATCTCGCGGTTGCATCGCCAAAAATGCGGCAAGGGCTTCCGCGACGGGCGCGCGGTTGCAAAACACGAGCACCGACGGGCACAGCTTGCGGGGCCCACTGACGGCGACCAGGTACTTGAGCAAGGCTCCAGGCTTGGCGTGCGGCGCTGGCAGCACGGCCACCACGTGCGCTACCGCTGAGCTCATCGCGACGCTCCCGAGCATGTTGCAACTGCTACTGCTGCTGCTGCCGCCAGTGTGGTTGTTTTGCGACACCACAGAATCACCACCGAAAGCGCTGTTCTCTTCCTCCTCGGGTGCTGCTGCTGCTGCTGCTGCTGACGTCAGCGCAAAGTCGCCCGCTTCAGGCGCTACGACGTCTGCAGCAGCCACGCGCACCGTGACGCAGGGATGCCGCAAGAGGGCGTCGGCCTGGAGCCGCAGGGCTTGTGGGAAAGTCGCGGAAAAACAGCAGGTGACCCGGTCCGCCCGGCATTCCTGCGCGATGGCAGCCAGCTGCGTCTCGAAGCCCATGGTCAGCATGCGGTCGGCTTCATCGAGCACTAAGAACGACACGCGCCCCAACGGGAGCACTGCGTCTTGCTTGGTGGAGGAGGTGGATGTCGTGTTGTTCCCGACTTCGCTGCCAGTGGTGCTAGGTTCACCCGGGTCTGCCTCGAGGGCTTTCTCGGATGCGAGGTCTGCCAGCCGGCCGGGGGTGGCCACCACGATGTGGGTGCTGTGCTCGAGCAAGTCCACCACTTGAGCTTGCCGCTCGTGCCGCAGCAGGCCCCCGTACAGGGCCACGCAGCGCAGGCCGCAAAGCTTGCGCAGGGGCAGAGCGGCGCGGGCCACCTGCTGCGCGAGCTCGCGGGTAGGCACCAGGATCACGGCCAAAGGGCCCTCTCCGGGCTGCGGCCTCCGCTGCGCGAGCACGTGAGGCACGATAGGGAGCAAGTAAGCCAGGGTTTTCCCACTCCCCGTGGGCGCAACCACGAGGCAGTCCAAGCCATGAAGCAGCGCAGGCCATGCTTGCCGCTGCACTGGCGTAGGCGAAGTCAGGCCAGCCGCGCTGAACACCCCCCGAAAGACGTCAGGCAAACGGGCGTCTGTCAAGCCGAGAGCACCCAAAGGAGCTGGGCAACTGCCCCCGCCGGTGGAGACGCGCACGCCAATCGATTGGCGCATGCGCTTGAGCTTCTCGGAGGGTGCTCCTTGGTCGTGCTGGCCGTCATCACCTTGGGGCCAAAAGCTCCGCTGCAGCGGCTCGGCCTTCTCGGTCGCTGTGGCATGGGCCAACGCTTGCGCTGTCTTTTTGCGGGCTGCGACCGCGTCGACCACCCGCGCTTTTTCTTTCTTTTCCAATTCCCTCTTTTTCTTCTTCCAGTGCTTCCCACCTTCGGTGGCCGCGGCAGCCGCCATGGCGTGCTCCACATCTTCAGCTGACGTAGCTGATCTCTGCATGTTCGCCTTTACCTGACTTTGTTTGGCCGCCTTGGAGCCGAGACGCTTCATTTTTCGCTCTCGCATCGTGGTATGCTTCTGTGCTTTCCCCATGATGGTTTACTTATAATAGCGAGGGACTCTCTCAAGGTTGACAAGTAGCACCTCACTAAAGGGCGTTTACTTCACTGGTATTTATGGCGAATCGTACATGAAAAGTATGTGTATTTCTTAGCACAGGTTGAGGAATCGAAACTACAGTGGCGTCGATTTGACCAACACACACATGGCAGTATCGGTCGCACTTTACCCTGCAACATCCCATGCCTTCATATATATATATGTAAGGTGTATAATAAGTTAGAAGGTAGAAGGTTGATAGATAATAGTACTCGCTTGAGAGGTGTATCTTTCTTCAGCGATGAGACGAGCACACGAGCACTCGCCGACTGGTTGGTTGCAACCTAAATCTCCTTGTAGGAATACTAGTAGACGACTTCAAATATGCAACTTTTTCCTCCGAAGCAGAGCAGCTTTGATCGTCTAGTGGTTAGGACGCGTGCTTCACACGCACGAGACCCGAGTTCAATTCTCGGTCAGAGTATCGTTTTTGCAGACATTAACTTCTTTGCTTTTGCTCTTCCTACCACTCACTTGTATTAGCTTGTCAGTCTAGGTAGATGATTAGCCAAGTAAACTAGTCAGTCACGCTAGAAGACTTGAGATTAGATTAGATTAGATTAGATTAAACTCCCCAATTACAAAGAAACACAAAGCTGCGAACTCAAACTCGAACTAATACAAACCCAAGTGACACAGAAGCCAATGCTTCGGGCAGAAGTGTACGCGCGTGCGTTGCGCGCAAGTCAAAATCGTAAAAGAGGATAGTTTGTAGAGGGCAGGAAGCATAATACTTGCACTTGAAACCGGACTTAAGTCGTTTCTGCGTCTGTTTCTGCATTGAAGAGAGCACGCCGTTGTTCAGTCTCTTGGGAACGCCGCGCCAGGAACCTCCGCTTCTGCATATTAACGAATCCTCCAGAACAAGTCTGACTGGGCTGAGTGTTCTTTGGCGTAATGCAATGTCCATCTTTACTCTCATGAACCCTGTGGAATCAATTCTCGGAAGGAGGCATTGGTTTCAACTATACTCCCCAATTGCAAAGAAACATCAACACCTAGCAAAAAGCTGAAAGATTTCCCAGATTAGACAACAGTAGGCTACATTGACTTCGACTCGTACCGATACTTCCTTCTTGGCACACTGAAATGCAGATGAGCATCATTTATCACTCATACCGCAAATGGATTATCAAATTTAAGTCCAACACGACATGTGTGTATTTCGAAAAATCCTCTGAAGGGCCTGATTTACGTAGGGGGCTGATCGACAGAAAGGGTCAACACTAGGAGAACTACACAGCTCATACAACGCGCGTAATTAATTCAATTAAGTACACGTGCCCGAGTGAAGTAAGTATACGCACAACAATGCAAAACTCTAAGTACTTTGGAGGATTAACCATCGAGGGAGTCTGCGGATTTCACACCGATCTGTATGATTCAATGGAGTGGCACTCCTTTGAGTTCACAGAAATAACGTATCTGATCCCGAGGAGCTACTAGTAGAATATTTCCTTGTTTCGCGTTCGATCTCAATTACATTTTTGCCAGATACCTGTGCTTACTGGTTGAGTTGCACATCCTTGGCCGAACGGGTACTCAAACACAGGGAGTGGTCCAGTCTACTACAGAAGTAATAGATGTTAGACGCCCCAATAGCAGAGATTCGCCCCCTGCAGCACACAAATGTGGATAAGGCTTCATCTCTCTACGAAATCTGACTGAACATGTTGTTCAACTTGCTTTCGAGGTCCATTAGTGATCAAGCTTCCTTCGCAATGGCGACACTCCTTTATACAGTAGTACTGGCGACGAAGTGTCTTATCCAGCGCTCTACCCCAATCCATTTATAGACAGCCAGATGGACAAAGTTGTGCGAGGTATCCTACCAGAACGCAACTGCCGCGGTGCCGAGCTCATGGGCATGTGCGCGACGTGGCCAGCTCAACGACAACTCCGACTGTGATATCACTGGTAGCTGTCGATGTCCAAATATCAATAGAGCACACTAACTTTAAATTTGAATAGATTGAAAACAACCCATGAATCAAGAAAACGAAAAGCTTATCACCAGAGAACGACGAAGGAGCATGTGGACGTCGTGTGGCAAAAGGTATTATGCAACTCCAGTAGCCCATGGTGTACTTCAAAAAGTAAGACAAAGAACGGTTTCTTTAATCGAACAAAATCGTGGACAGTTGTAGATTAGATTAGATCATACTCCCGAATTGCAAAGAAACACCAACTTTTACAGTACGAAGCTACGACACAGGCTAAGAAGGGCCGGCATCAGAGGACCAACAGGCAGAAATACAAAACATTTCAACTTATACCACTGTAGAACATGCCCAACTTACTATCGATGTGTTGGTAGCTGTTCAAAGCGCCCACTCTTCCATGCCCTGAGAATTTTGCTCAACAGAAGAGTTCCAACCCACAGAGAAGGGTGCTACTACGAAACCCTCAGGCGATAGAAACCCTCAGGCGATAGCAGAAGAAGAGATGCCCACCCCAAAGCAATTGCATTACTCCATTTGCATGCGAACTTCTGTGTGAATATGGCTTTGGCTTCCGAAAAGCCGATGTAAGGATCCTACTGAAGGCTGTATCTTTACGAGCCAGCCCCGAAATACGAGAAATAGAGGGCTAACAGGCAGAAACACAAGGGAATGCAGTTTATACGAAAAGAGGAGATCATGAGGATTTTCATCTTTTACTCTCATGACTCCGTGGAATCAATCCTTAGGAGGAGGCCAGTTCCCAATGCGGGAATTTCTGACATAAAATTTTCCGGCCCTTCGGCAGGGTTCGATCTAACTTAGTCGGCGTCTTCGAAGTTTCCAAATATTTTTCTGAGCCCTCCACTGGGGGACTGGATAAGTAAGTAACAGGCAGGATGCCACCGAGTCAGCGTCTACAGAGCCCACCGGGCCGGGCTCGGGGTTCATATGTCTATCGCAAGCGGTCTCTTTCTGATCTCCCGAGGGAAGATTGGATTAAGGAACTAACAGAAAGGGTGCCATCAAGTCGGCATCTGCCGAATCTCCCGGGCCAGACTGGAAGCCAGGCTCGGTGCTCATATATCTATCGTAACCGGCTTTGGTCTTGCGGGAAGTTTGGGGCTTGCACGAGGCCCTGGTGGTCGAGCATAAGGCGTATCCATCCACGTGTCGATTGTCCGGAAAAAACGTATCGCCCGCTCTAGAAATCTCGTTTATACGGAATGTCGAACCTCCCCCATAAAGGGAAATTCCTCAATTACACAACACCTCCCACATACATCAGCACCACGATGGGCAGATGCATGCGCGATAAAGCACCCGGTTGTGATATATTTTTCGAGACAGGGCCCGAGAGGCCAAAATTAAATGGCTAACAGGAAGAGATAAAAAGCAAAGCAGCGCGAACTAAATCCAAGAAGCGAATCACTTCCATGGCCACTCGGGCATGTGCGCCTGATTAGCTTCTTCGATTTAGTTTGCGCTGCTTTGCTTTTTATCTCTACCTGTTAGCCCCCTCGGGATCTTTCTCGAAAAATGGAGCAAAGCAGCTAGTACTAGGAGAGGTTCTTTTAGAAGAGGAGCCAGTCAGGCAAACGTGCCCGAGTGGCCATGGAAGCAATGGTAACTGCCAAAAGTGGCTCGTTCTTCCATGCTCTGAGAGTGTTGCTCAACAGGAGAGTTCCCACCCGCAGAGGAGGGTGCTACTACTGTACGAAGTCCCTGAACGAATCCAGAAGAAGAGTTGCCCACCCCCGAGCAATGGCACATGACCCCACTTGCACGTAACCTTCTGCTTGAATATGGCTTTAGCTGCCGAAAAGCTGGCGTTACAGAAGGCCGTGTGTTTACGAGCCATTTCCCGAGCAACGAGGTCCAAGATAAGACTGAGGTCCAGTGAAGCACCCACATAGTAACGAATAACTAGAGCAAGAACACGGCCGCTGGGCCGTAGTCATCGAGTTCGCTCTCCAAAGAGCCTGTATTAAATTTTCTGAGCCACTCGAGGGAGGCTGACTTCAGTAACTAACATCAAGGTGCCATCTAGTCGGCGTCTATAGAGTCTCCCGGGTGAGACTGATTTTTTTGGGGGGGTGTACGCTGTACAGTACTCTGTAAGTACTACAGACTACAGACGACTACAGACAGACGACTCTACAGACACAGACGACTGTCTGTACAGTAACACAGTAACACAGGGACAAGGCAGGACCGAAATCCTGGTGCCAGGATTTCAGGAAATAGTGGGTTCATCGGGAATCGAGACCTGATTCGGGAATTACGCCAGGATATGGTCCGCTGTGGGGCAAAAACTAGGCAAGAACTTGGTATTTGCGCCCTCGGGACTGGCGGTAGGTCCCGTAAAACTACGTCTTGTTTTCTTATACGTAAACTTACGTTTTATTTTTTGACTTTCGTCCTCCTCACTTCGGTTCTGTGGAGCACTTCTTGATCTCCTTGATATGTTTTTACGACGTCAGTGATGCGGATTTTTGATTGGCTGACACCCAAGCATTCTAAAGTAACCGTACGGGGTTAGGGTTGGGGTTGCTGTATTTCAACCAATCAGAAATCCGCATCAGGGACGTCTCAAAACGCATATCAGGGAAATCGGACTGCCGGTTCTATGGCTCATTTGACCGTAAAACAGCTAAATAAACCGGGAATTTACGAGGAAATGGCCCATTTTTCATCGATTCCGGGAATCAGGAAATAAATAGCCAATTTCCGACCAGGAATTCGGTCCTGCTTCCACAGGGACAGACTTAAGACTTCTGTACTCTCTGTACTTTAGTTAAGGGGAAGTTAGTTAGGGTGTTAGGGTCGACCGACGAAAGGCTAGCATGCAGTAAGCGCGCCTCACTGTTTCGAAGCACTATGCCTTATAATAAGGAGCTGCCGACTGGGCCTGGCAATTACCACGGTATTTACTTGCACACGAAAAGCCAGAAATTTCAGGCTAAAACGACTACAAAACCTCAAGAGTACATTGGCTCCTACGGCGACGAAGAAAGTGCGGCACGCGCGTGGGATGATTATATGCTCAACAGAAAGGGGAGTAAGGGACCGTTCAACTTTCTGGTGCTACAGAATACCCATGAAAGCAATAGCATGCAAACAAAGCAGCGAGCTGGGGTTATCACTAGCACTAACGATAGCTCTCGAAAGGTTCCTGCGGTTGCTGCTGCCAAAACTAATGAATCAAACGATATAACTGTGGCGAATATTTTAGCTGATCTAGCAGCGCCGTCGAAAGGGAACAAGATTGGTTCCAAATTAAAAAAGCATGGTGCCACGAATGGCACTGTCAAGGCTACTTCCGCTGCTTCAAGCAAAGCTGGTGGGGGCACGAAAGCATCGTCGGAGAAAGGACGAGATTCTAAATTCAAATACGGCGTCCGGTGGCACAAAAGAGACAAGAGATGGATTGCCAGGGCTCAAATCGATGGCAAGAACACTTACATCGGCAGTTTCCTCGATGAAGAACAAGCTGCACTAGCATACGATAAACGCGTTGCGTGCCTTGGTCACCCTTTGAATTTCCAAGATGTGGAGAATGCTGTCGCCTCCTCAACGAGTGTCCTAGTGACTAGTAGGCACCCAGAAAGTAGAGGAAATGAGAGAAACGCAATTATGAGCAAGCCAGGCAAAGAGGTTTCCAAGAAATGCAAATCTACATCTGGCTACAAGGAAGGGAACCTGCTGGTAAAGAGTCTCCCAAGCGCGAGTAAGCGAAAACGTGAGAGTACTAGTGGTGAGGAACCAGCAGTTGGCTTTAAGTCAGACAAAGAGGAAATTTCAGATGGTGATGAGCTGATGGCAGAACTGGTTTGGGTCAAATATGCGTCTTCTCCTTGGTGGCCTGCTCGAATCGCAAAACCTAAGCCTGAGCACTTCGAACTCAAACCATCAAATTCGCCAAGTGGAACAGAGCTGAAGTTTGTTGTATTCTACGGGAACAGGCCTAGTTGTGCATGGTTACCAGAGAAAAATATCAAACCTTTTCGCAACTCAAGAAATATTTATGCACCCCGTTGTAAAACGGGACCATTCAATGTGGCTCTCAAGCAAGCAGATGCAGAGGCGCTTAAACAGACGCTGAGCCAGTCGGAACGGCCGCGAAATGCGGAAGACACAAATCAAATGTCAAAGCCTTTGAACGAAGTGAACCTTTCTAAAAAGTCGGCCCCCTCTGCATCCATTCGCACTTTTGTGCATGACCTTCGTCATCCTCTAGGAATTTCAACAAAAGAATTAAGCCTCGTGGTAGCTGGAGTTGCCTCGAAGTCGTCCTCGCATGACGCAGGCATCAAGCCAGGCGATCGAATCTGCAAAATCGGCGACATTGCGGTGTCCAATTTTTCTGACGTGGAATCAGCAATTGCTACATTTCAAGGGCGCGGTCTCCACGAGGTAACTGTGAGTTTTGATGATGTAGAGATGAATGATTTGAGTGGGCCTAGATCGAAGAAACGTTCGGAGGGTTCTATTCTCGATGGAGATAAGAATAAAAGTGATTCTAATGCTTCTGCTGTGGAGGACAATTTTGAAGATGGTAACCGAAGCCTAAAATCGTCTGGAGAACTAGTCTGGGCGAAGCACTTGAAGTCTCCTTGGTGGCCAGCTCAGGTGGGCAAACCTAACGAGGACCACATGAAGATTAAGCCAAGAGAGAAGTCGTCTGTTTTTGTCCTATTTTTGGGGTCTCGCCGATCGTGCGCGTGGGTGTGCGAAGAACTCATAAAGCCCTTTCATACAGAACGTGCAGTCTACGCATCTCAATGCAAAACTAACGCCTTTCTTATATCTCTGAGGCAAGCTGATGCAGTGGCCCAAAAGCAAGCAGCCGGTCGTCTAGAGCGCAATCAGAAGAAGCAAAAAGTTGAAGCTGAAGCGGAATCTACCATAGAAACTGGGAACAATCTTTCGGAAGTGGAGGAAAACTTCGTGGCAATAGATCTTCCAAATGCTCTGCAGAGCCAACGAGGAATTGAGAAGTTGCCGCAGACACCACCCACACCAAAGTATACATCTGGACTTATTGCACGATCACAAGGTGCTTCAACACCGAACTTAACATCAGCGACCTCGACAGAACCTGCATACTTCTCCAAAGAATTGAAAGCCTCCTCAAACACGACCACAAGAACAGCAGAGCAAAGCTCGTCAAGTTCGTCATCCACCACTGAATTCACATCTCTAAACTCAGGCACTGCCTCAAATGGGCGTTCCCTATCACTTCTCCTCTCACCGCTTCATCGCGCCAGGACGAGCGCGCAGCCTTCGAGGAGTGGACGTAGAAATATACTAACTGCAAGCGCACTGTCGTTGCTCCCTGCGGGACCACCGTCAAATGCTACGATAGAAGCATTGCGTGAGTCAGACTCGGGTTTACGCTGGCTGAGTGCACCTTGGACTGGTCTTTGGACTCGCTCAGGGGGTGGGCCAGGATCGGTATAGGGAGCGAGAGCGCCAAGTAACAGAAATTGATCATTTTTCTGGATACTATGAACCATGTTTATGAATTATGAAGTAAAGTACAGCTCCATATCCATTCTCCTAGTATTTATCGATATTGAGAGGGACGTAACAAGAAGCCCATTAAGAATTCAAGTTATAGTCGTCTTTCGTCTGATAATGATAATACAATCACGAACCTACTAGGGTAAAAGTAGATAAAAGATTCCACGCGCGTGGTTCCGCGGAAATCACTTGGAAAGTGGTGCTTACACTAGTTAGACGTGATTCCCGACGCCTAAATCCGTTCAGAACTGAGTGGCGTCACTGGTGAGATCTTGTACCTACATTAGAAATCTGCGTTTCTGATTTATCGCTGTAGTCGTTTTTGTAGCTGCAGTAGATGAATGGTGCTCTTTGTAGAAGCAATCATTCGACCTTCAACGGCAAAGAGTTTTACTGCTCTCTAGGGAGATTCTAAGGTCGTCACCGAGGTTACGTCTTCTACTTCTGCGTTGAAGTAAAGGCAAATCGCTCACATCATTTTTGTGGAGGACCGGCTTCTTGAAATGAGTCTGAAGTAAAAATTGTTCACGTACTGTAGGGGACTACACAACGCACAATAACCAAACGCCAGCAAAAAGAACACCAAAACCCCCTGCATGTCCCATATAACCCGCATATTTTGAGTTGTGCATTACCGGGCATTCATAAAGTTACTATAGGCCATAAATTTCGCCTGCAGCTTACAAGTCTACTTCAAATTTCAATACAGGGATACGAAGTCCAGCTGAAGGATTCATGAGAGCGCATATTGAGGTGGCAGAAGCCCGCACAGCATTGGCTTCTGTGTCATTTGGGTTTGTATTAGTTCGAGTTCGAGTTCGCACAGCCTGGGGTCCTCTAGCTCTACTTATACTTATGTGTATAGTCAAGAGTTTACGCGGCGGGTTGAAATAATAACTAATAAAGGCACTGGGAAGTGCTCTTCTTTTCTGATACATGAATATGATTTAGTGTAAAAGTGGCGAGCTGAGCCGGGAGTCGGCTTGTTAGAAATTTGAATTGTGATATCACGAAATCCACTTACCCATTGATTATCATGTTTTTTAAAATAATACCTACTGGGTGTACTGGGAAAAAAAATGAAATGGAGTGGCGGCACAAACGAAGGAAACATAATTCCTCTAAACGCACAGAAGTTTCTGTCATAAGCGAGTATTGACTCCACCACCATACACACAGCGCTCAGCAAGCACAGGCAATTCGCTTTCTACAGCACTGGCCACGGGCATTGTATCGTTTGAGTCCATTGAGTGCACTTTGACAGCAGAATCAGCAGATATTTGTTCGAAAGACGATGTTGACGAAACGGAAGGAAGTGAAGATATTGGAGGAGCCGAAGATCGCGAGGAAATATCCGTCACGCATTCCACCGAGGAGGCTGTAGAATGAGTGACGACACCTGTCAATTCTATCGCGTGTACCGTCGCAGAGATTGGCGGCTGAGATACGTCTGTTCCAATTTCATCCAGTTGCCTCGCAAATCTAGAGTCAGCGATGGGTACCACACGAGCGCTTGCCCAACGCCGCTGCCCGACAGGGTTCCCACCTAATCTTGCTTTTGCTCGACGATTTTGTTCGCGCTTTATTTGTACCTGAAATTGAGCAGATGAAAATGAATGCTACTACGTAGTCTCTGTCGCGGCAGTAGTATATTTCCTAGCACTGATATGAATGTATCTTGAGAGCTCTAAACACACCACTTGTTAGCTAGACACTATCTTTGAAAAAAAACCATACAACGCACCAGGCGTGCCAGAACTCCTATAGAAAGTATGCACAAAATCCAGACGAATATTGTCAGGCGTGATGTTTGATCGGTGGTGCATTCCGTAGAGCCAGCGGTGCTAGAAGTTCCAGCCTTGCATGCAGTGCATATATCTGCATTACGAGATGAATATGTGTTCGGTGGACATTCGGCGCATTGCGTGCTACTTCCACCGTCGCCAGCTGACGAGACTTGTAGGTAATATCCCGCCGCGCAGGAATTACTTTCAGCTCTTGTTGAATACAACATCCAAGGTGATAGAGATATAACAGCAAGTATAGTCATTTTATGATAAAAATGGAAGATCATGGCATTATGGCATCATACTAACAGATCATTACTTAGTCTAGCTAGCATCTAATGTCGAGCGTCGAGCGTCGGAGCCAACTAGCTACACGACCTTATCCCGTTTCCAACGGGAGCCGGGAAATCCAGAGGCATCTCAGTTTCTCATTTTTAGACTGCTGGTGACGACAGGCGTTGTTCGTTCAGTTGTTGTGATCTGTGACGTATTTGACTGATATGAACTTATGAACTCAAAGCCCGAAGAAGGACTGATTCACTACCTTAAGAGGATCTCGGCAAGCAGCAAAAGCGCATGCAGTTGTCTTCCGACAAGCGGGACTTCCCTTGTTTCGTATCTGTCGAAGCTAGAGGCGACACGCCTGGCATTGTCAGTGAAAAAGCTTCTTAGGTTTAGTTTGCGCTGCTTTGCTTTTCTTCTCTACCTGTTAGTCTTCTAATTCCGGCCCTTCGGGGCCTGTCTCAAAAAAAAAACTTAGCATCTTAGGTCTAGTTTGCGCTGCTTTGCTTTTCTTCTCTACCTGTTAGTCTTCTAATTCCGGCCCTTCGGGGCCTGTCTAAAAAAAAGATCTACTGAATGCAGAGATGAAGGCTTCAGTAGTGGCCTATCTCCAAAACATTATTGAAATTTAGTTTGCGCTGCTTTGCTTTTCTTCTCTACCTGTTAGTCTTCTAATTCCGGCCCTTCGGGGCCTGTCTCAAAAGGAGGGCTTATGAATGGAAATTCATGAAAAGGCATATGCAGAAATAATAGAAGTCACTGGCCTTGAAATCTAGCAAATCCTTTGGTATACAGAAGACAAATATAGTCCTCTTAAGCGTATGGTGGCTTATTTTACCGAAAGTCTCTATCGTCGGCCCAAAACACTCCGCTTCTTCCCCTTCCTCTGACCACTAATTCCTGGATAATTTTTAAATATATGGATCCTCGCATGGGGATAAAGAACAAGCCATTTACAAAGACCTACACGCCGGTCACTATTAAGGGCGAAAGATATAGAGAAAGAGAAACGAGAAAGGCACTAAGCTAATTTCGATGAAGTCCGGCATTGGCATGGATTTCTACATGTAGGCAATGTTCTGCGTCAGTTCCTCGCCGGAAGTGGCAGAAACAATAGCTAAGGTATTCGTTATTGGTTGACTTTTCATATGGGCCTCTTCGGGATTTACGTATAACGTATAAGCCTACATTTAAAAACCATAAGCCATCGCGAAAAATGCATAAAACGCAAGAAGCGCAGTGTTCCTGCCTAGAGGGCCAGATAGGTAAAGAAGCAACAAGGAACACAAGGTTTTCTTGATGCTACGAATTATGAACATCCTAAGATATCTACAGCAAAAGCACCCAAAAATCATCAGGGCTGTCTACATGCAGGTACTAGCAACCGCTGTCTTTCTTGCCCGCGCGCATTAAGCTGTTGTGAGCCGTCGCAAAATCTCGAAGTGCTTTCGGCTCAAGCGCCTCAAACATCGCAGTGACTTTCTTCGACCCGCCGCGGTTTCTCAACAAGTGCGCCACCCCTAGCGCGTACGGCATGGGCAATTGTCCCGCACCGGCCTTGCTCTTTACCTTTTTGCCTACTAAACTTTTGCCCTCACCAGTGGCATCACCGCCACCGCTGCCTTCCACAGCGCGCTGCACGGCCGCCACGGCGCAACGGCCCGACGCCGCGTTGCTCCACTCTTGCGTCACCACTCCGTAGTTTTTCGCCATGGCGCGCTCCGATGCCGCGAAGCAGTCGTCCAAGGCCTTGATGCCCGCCATGTTGGGGATCTTCACCTTGTCCAAGCCGCACCACCGCATGGTGGCGCCGAGCACCAGTAGCCAGGGTGGGTCAGGTGCCACGGCCACTGCACTAGCACCACCGCTGAGCTGCAATGGATGGCCTTTACTGAGGCCTGTTCTTTTGTTCTTCTCCGCAGCAGCACCTACAGCAGCAGCCTGTGGCGCAGGTTGCGGCTCCAACAGGTGAGCACAGGGGGCGCCTTGCTTCCGGAAACAAGCAGCTTCCGGCAAGTTGTAGTGTTTGTCGAATTGCACCAAGAGCAAGTCCGCTTCCGCTGCTTCGGGCGCAGACTCCAGCACGACCCAGGCTCGCTCCCGCGCGCTCAGCTCCCCTCCACCGCCACCCTTGCTATGGCTATTGCTTGTGGCGTAGTCGTACGCGTACGCTTTTGGAGCGGTGATCGGCGCCTCCACGTCACCCCAACGCCAATGCTCGAGGGTGGCGTGTTGGTCGCTCAGAAGAGCACGGCAGGCAGTGGCGTCGGAAGACACCAGCAAGCGGGGGTTCCGAAGGAAAGAAGTTTCGCGCCACTCTACGAACTGTTCCGCCGACACGAGGTCCAAAATTTCCCATGTTCGCAAAAACCTGGCGTGAAGCGCGAAAAAACAAAAAAGAAACCTGCACATAAGCACACACAACAGAGACTATCCGTTGAAAGGATGCAAGCAACTAAAGGGCACGTTGTAGCATTCGCCAAGTCTGTAGATTCCATAACCGCTACCAAACCCTGCTCGACCTCTCGCTCGCCCTCTACTACATCATACACTTCTACTTTTCTTCTTTTCGTCTCACCTGCCGTCATGCTGCAGCACCGGCAACACCAGAGTCCGGCCTGTGTACACAGCCAGGCCCACTAATTGAAGCACTGCCGCTGCCAGCACTTCCACGTGGTTCACGCTAGCATATCCTTCACCACGGCCGCCTTTGCTACTGCCGCTGCCCTCGGGCCCAATACGCAAATCGTGCGCTATGAGGGGACCATCGTAGGCCAAATATCGCCTCCGAGGCGCCGCATGGAGAGCTGCTGCTTTTGCTGCTTCAGCCGCTTCTGCTGCTGTCGCTGCTGTTGACTTTGACCCCTTCGGTGACGACGACGAGGAGGAAGACTTCAGGCGCTCTTCGGCTTCGTCGTCCTCATGCACCCCCAGAGGGTTCAACCGGTCGCCCTCTTCTTCGCCGCCTGCAATGAGGCCTTTTGGGCCGTGCAGCCCCACGTGGCTGTGCATGCCCACCGCCGCGCTCCCGACGCAGTAGTAGCAGTAGGCCCCCTCCCACACCATGAGCTCCTTGGCCACCACTTTCTTGCCCGACGCCGCCGTGAGCGGCACGTTGGTCAGCACGTGGAGGGTGCTGGTGTCTCGGCTCATCAAAGGAGTCGCGGAGCTCAAAATGTCGTCGATTTCCAGCAACGCCCAAGTCATCACTTGGTTCCCGCCTGCTTTCGAGGCCCCTTTGGTGAGGGCTTCCAGGCTCGGGTCGTCCAAGGAAATCTTTTGCCCTTTGCAGCCTGCGCGGCTGAACAAGCTCACGTAAGACCGGTCCATCTGCGATGCGTACGACTTCATCAAGCAGTTGATCAGCTTTTGGTCGAACGCGTCGGGGTGGGTTCTCAAGTACGCCAGAGTGGCCACGAAAAAACGCTCCACGCGCAGCGACGCCTTGGGTTCCTCCGCTTCGACGTAATAGTAGCCCACATTGTACTCGAAGGGGTTGTCCTGGTGCAAGGAAATGTACATGTCGGCCCGGATCGGGTGCAGGTGCACCGCCCGGAGGGGGTGCTGCAAGAGCCAGCAGTCCATTTCGAAGAACAAGAAGTTGGTCCGCTCCCGCGCCATCAATATGGCTAAGCCGTACTTGGCTTCGTAAACTCGGTCCTGCAAACCACCATCATGGGCATGAATCATAAATGTAAATGAAGCGACAATCCACGTGTTCTCACACTTAATGCACTCTCAAAAACTATACTCATTATTATACCAGTTTTGTGTTTTATGTATGCTCCTTTTTTTGGGGGGAGGGGGAGGGGCAATCACCTTGGTGCTCGTGAATTTCGGGTTGCGCTGCGGCAACTTCAGGGCGGTCGCTGCTTTGGAGGGGGGCAATTGCAGAGGTTCGGAAAAGTACACGGTGGGCATGTGGTGGTGGCAAGCTGCCAAGGCCGTGGGCTTGTCGAGGGCCACGTAAAAAAAGGTGTCTTCCAAACCGAGCCGGTGCACCCCCGCCCACACTGAGTGGCAGAACCGCCCAAGAAAAAAATGAGAGAGGATGGCACAGTTGTCAGAGGCAAATGAGAGAAACAGAAGAAAGTTCACAGGAACAGACGCAGTTTTGAGCACTGAAGAGATCGAACTACAGAATGGACCAAAACCCTGTGAATATACCATGTACTTCCTATGTAGTCACTGAAGAACCGAAGAGCATGCCTACACGATATGAATTAGATACGCACCATCGTTAAGCATGTCTCCGTAGGTAGCGTCAGTGATAGTGAACGACACGAACTTGGTCTCAGCACTAATTCCGTGCAACGTTGTGCCGTTGGTGCTGTGCTTGTTCTTTGCGGCAGCAGCTACGCGCCTGCGTTCCGCATTCTTGAGCACTCCTCGGAGCTGCTCCGTGGCCGAAGGCTTCATCAACTGCGTGCAACGCGAGGCCACCGCGCTCTTCGCACTGCCACCGTGGCTAGCACCCCCACTGGGGCCGTAGGCGGAATGCCGCCTAGCGCGCAACCGGGCCTCCCCTGTACCACCATCCCTGAGCACGTCCAGCGACATCCCGAGCACGAACTGAGACACTGCACTTGCATGCCCGCCCTGAGGGGCGCTGTGAGCCTTGTACCATTCGGGCGGACTGGGTTCAATGGCAACACCCCCACGGGGGAGCAATGGCAGGTTTGTGGGCGCCCGCGCGCATGCTTGGTCGGCGGCACACGGCAACAGCGCCCACGTGTGTCCCACCTCAGTAGCGTTGAGCGTGCCGTCTACGCCATACTGCCCACCGCGAGTTGAGCTACTACTAGGCTCAGTACTGGCGAGATGAGCACTGCTACCTCTTTTTTTCAGGACAGAACCGATGTTTCGGCGGTCATTGAAACGTAGCGCTGCTCCTGCCGCCACACTAGACCGTGGAGCTAATGTTGTAAAGGGAAGGTTACCGGGAGTTCGGACCACTGAAGACCCAAGCCCCGAGCCTGCCACAGGCGAGGCTAGCAACCCTGGTGCAACTGGCCCCACTCGGTTCAAGGGCGCAGGTGCAACATTGGCATAAGAATCTTGATTGGCATATACACTCTGCGGTGAAATTGGCTGCGCTCGGAGTGACGACCCCGCGACACTCGAACGTGCTGGTACTGTTCCACTTATGGGTGCCTTGGGCACTTGGTACTGCGACCCGAAACGATACATTATCGGCAGCGAAACCACGACGGCTGCGACGAAGCCCATCGCGCAGCGGCAGAGATCGCCGGAGCCGCCCTTGGATCTCCTGTTAGAGCGCCTCGATGGTGCCATGAAGCTTACCAGGAGACTACTGCTAGAGACAACTTCTTATCGTCTATTGAGCATTCAGATGGTCTTGATATCTACGCCACTGTATTAGGATTTTCCGCAACAATACTTGCGCTTGCATAGACGCCCCAAAAGTACGTACGCTGACACTCTGGATCTGCCGCTACTCGAGCCATAGTTGTATAGTGTATAGTAGTTACTTTCAGTTCTGTATCGCGCATGGAGTCGATGCCAGTGTTGTCGTCGATACCATTTGATACAACCACGAACCAACAATAATCAGTTTGCCCTTGACCCGTGACGAGTGACGAGTTAACAGATGCCAAGTTTCCTGGAGTATAGTGGCTAGCTGAGATGTAATTCACTTTCGAGCTAAGGTGGAGGGCTACTTAGGGTGGAGGTGTGGAGGTGTCGTGTGTGTACAGTAGAAGCAAAGAGAGAGCTGTACGTACAGTATATCCCTGTACGGATGTGGGGGGTTGCTCGGGGTTTCTGTTTTGGGTTTTGGGAAAAAGAGGATGATGTTGTTTCGTCGGATGCGATGTCGGATGTTGAATGAGACATACTTTGAGCCGAGTTGTTTGCCCTGAGAACTTTCAAGCCCTTCTATTCCCCGAAAAGCTACACGGTGCTGAGCACACTCTGACAAAGATCAGCCTTACTACAGGGCCTGGTCATGGCATCTTTTGCGACGGATTATGATTCAGATGTAGCGAAGGCAATGATGGAGGTGCGGTAGTCTGAAGTAAACTTTCACAAATGATTCAATTTCCCCCATGCCAGCTAACGTGCGAATTATTGCTCAGGTTAAAAAGAAGGTGTCGGAGTTAGCATGTGCCTTATTCGAAGTCGACAAATGGGAAGATTTGCCTGAAGAAGTGCAGGATTCTGATGTAGTCAAATTTGCAGAGATGTCGCCGTCGGCTATCTCCTGCACACTCGTGAGTGTTACCTGGCATCATCTATGTAGCCTTAAAAACGCGAGACATTATTATTTCAGCTCAATTCTTCTAGCTTACGTACATCTATGGTAGTTCGACAATTCATTAATTGTATTGTCTGCTTTCCACTATACCTACTGGCCTATCTATACTAGCTGAACTTCTGTTGCTGTTGCGTTGTCGGTATGAACCACCAGACTGAAGTGCTGTCAAAGCATGTGCCTAGCAGCTCCCATAGCCAAATATCACCCATGGTAGAAGAGGTGTGTGCAGCAGTAGCCGCCGCCAAAGCAAAGCACCTCGCAGTGTGGCCGCCGTCTAGCGGTGTTGGCCCGTTATCGCCGGCTGGAAACAAGAAGACCAACTTTGACGCGCCCGCTGAAGAGACGGTCCGGCTGAAATCTGATAGCTAAGGATCCCAACGAGAAATTCATTATTGGTCTACATTGCCCGCTTATATTCACATTTTCCACTCTTTCTTCTTGACAGGACACAGCGAATAAGAACAAATTTTTGACCGGCAAATATGACTTCAAAGTGATGCGAAGGCTCACAGCGGTGCGTGCCCACCCTCATTCCACGCACAGGAGCCCTCCATAGTCTGGATTGTTCCTTGCCTACAAAACTCACTCATTAATTTTAATTCAACTCAGCTTGATTTATTATTAAAACTTGCGCTGAAGCACTACCTCAACGACTCCTCTCACCCTTTTACTTTTTCACATATTAGAGATACCCTCATTGAAACAGATTTCATTCAATTCGAAAAAGTCTACATGACTTAATGACGTCTTTTCTTCTGTTGGCACTCGCTCTTACTGTGGTGTGTTCATATATTGCAAATAGATTGAGAATACATTCTTGGACGCATTGTGTGGCTACTACAAAGTAGACGACGAAGATGAGCTGCCGATAGAAGTGCAAGAGATTAGCCTCGGTGAAATGTTTGAAGCTGAGAAGTCTGCTGCTGAAATTCGAGCTAAAATGGTAACATATGTGCAATATTTCTGCAACTGCGCACGCTAGGCACGAGACAAAATAAGAGGCAAATAGAAAATGAATACAGTTTTTTTCTTCGAGTAACTCTTCTGTGACACATGCTACGTGATTCTTGTGATTGTTTTTTGCTCTTCTGAAAATGTGCCAAACAGGAGGAGCAGCTGCAGCTGAAGCCTTGGGAAGGCATGAGTGGCGACGATTTGGCTTCCGTTGTAAGCGAAGTTATGGCGGTGCTCGAGCCGCTCATGGAGAGTGTTAAAGCCGCAAGGGAAGCACGAGCGGCGACATGAGAGAATGAGCGCGAAAGAAGAAATTGTTGTTGGCCGCAGAGAGAGAGACAGAACTTAGCTAGATGACGAGATTCAAAAAAGCATGGGGCATTAAGACATTCGGCTCAATGCCCCTACAAATAATACCAACTCGCGCTAAATAAGAACGGGTTTATTAATATTTCTTCCTTTCTCATTTACATTTACACTGCCTGATATGATATTAATAATAATGCGGTATATAATTTCTTCAAATTTTAGTAGAAATATTGTATATATCGACATATACTGCATCTTTAATTCCGTTCAACGGCGGGGTAATCCCTTTTGACTCATTCTTCTCACGAACTTTCGCATAGGCTTCATCTCGATAATTCGTAGCTCGGAAACTACGAACGGCAATAACAGAAACGGAACTGCACAAATAAAACAAAAAGGGCGCACACAAGGCGATATACCCGTGATGTAAAGCAAAGCACAATAGCACCAAATAAGATTCCTGATTTTTCATTGCACTGATTATCCACGCACGCAGCTTTGGTTCGCTCAGAGGTCCGCACTTGGGGGCGGCGCGTCGTACGCCGGCTCAGCTTGGCGTTCCGGCACGTAGGGGCTCGGGTCGCTGCCGTGGTGCGCGGCGTAGGGGCTGTCGCCGCTACCGCCGCCGCTGAAGGAGCTCATGCCAGTGTACTCGTCGAGAAGCGAGGTGTCTTGGTCCACCACGCACACCGTGAGCGCGACGGTGGTGAACCACAAGAAGGTGCACGCCGCAATCACCTGTGCGGTGCAGCCGCGCGTGCCATAAACATGAAGACAGGAATCGTTGACAGACCAACATCATTGCATAGGAATATAAATATAGCCAGCGCGGGCTGTTACACGTGACATGTTTTGTCAAGAGAATAAATCGAGATGAGAGACATTGACAGACATGTAGTATTCGATCGATGGTACCTTACTGCAAAAGGAGTTCGTACACTCGTACTCGTTCAAATCTGACGAAATAGCACTACAAGCGATCGCACCTATGAATCAAGAGAGAGGAAAGAAAACCCAAACCACAGCGAAAACGAAAAAAAGGTAAGGAACCACACTTAGTAAGTGTATTAGCTATAACATACAGGCAAGATCGATCTCAAAGACTAGCTACTAGCTAGGGATGCATCCCAGGTACTCACCGCTGTAGGAGAAAAATAGAGCAAGTCTGTTGCCCATCTTCACATGATTTTCAAAGCTTGCAGCAGGCGGCTGCCCTGACCCGTTTGTGAGCAAAAGCACGAGCAGCACACCGGTGTAAAGCCAAATGAGCACACCAGCGGCGACCGTAAACTGAAAAGCTGACACATAATCGTAGCCATCTGCGTCGGACATAGCGCTGAACGTCACCAGGCTGCAGAAGCACGCCGTCGCTAGACATGCCGTTTGGATCGGCGTAAAAATTTCCTAGGCAAAGATGTTCGCACACATTTATGCAGCAACACTTCTTAGATATACGTCTACGCCAGGGCAAGATGTCATCATCGAGAGGATGTTGGTGGTATATTAAGCACTGAGCGAACTTGATCGAGACCTGCCCAAATTTGCGAATGCACTGAGAGTGATTATTGGCAATACCTTCATGGAACTGGTCGCCTGAGGTGGGTACGACGCCATCACTTGCGTAGGTGCGCCACAATAAGTCGCCCTAAGAGTCCTAAGATTACTTTCTCGACGTTCACAGCGCAGCGTTCATTCACGCGTTCACGATTCACGATGCGATCTCAGCCATATAGAAAAATACGTCACCAATTTGACTAAATACGTAAAAGTATACGTCAATTTCGTGAAATACGGCAGATTAGTGCAAGGTACATACGCACTTTGCCATATTAGGGCACATTCCCAGCTGAAGCATGAAATATAGTCCGTGGGGCCTATCTCGGCATCCAGCTGTTCAGTTGTCCCGGAGTCAAGGAGTACAGGACGATGCCAAATTTTGCACCGCTGCAAATTGGCGATGGAACTCGAACTCGAACTCGAACTAATACAAACCCAAATGGCACAGAAGCCAATGCTGCGGGCAGAAGTGGGAATGCGCGTGCGTTGCGCAAACAAAGCAAGTGCGGAATGATTCAGGAGGGAGA
>Ga0307931_1000707_pt1 | contig 21752 bp, 17 predicted proteins | sample OrgLakmetageno47_FD_201816 | JGI IMG/M metagenome (GOLD analysis project Ga0307931, IMG submission 201816) | Saline water microbial communities from Organic Lake, Antarctica - #47 | ecosystem: Environmental > Aquatic > Non-marine Saline and Alkaline > Saline | place: Antarctica: Organic Lake...
TAGCTGGCACGCCCGTCACAGAGAAGACTCTAGCTGAGTGGAAAGCCCGGAAAGCTGAAAAAGTGCGACAGGCAGCTGTGGCCAAGGTGACGGCTGAAATGAAAAAGAAGAAAGGCGGCAAAGGCCTCAGTGTTTTATCGGGGAAAGAGCTCTTTGCGTACAATGCTGCCCTCTTCGTGGATGACGAACAGGTTGGTTTAGTGTAGTAGCAAGCGTGTTTGTCAACTTCTGATGAGAGACGCTAGACGAGATCACTGACTGCTGGAATTCTATGATCGTAAACTTTTAAGCTTTTGTTCATGTCCACTTCTACTTGTTTTTCTTCTTCTTCACTCGGCCCCTTGCTATATCTCCTAGCTGTGCATGTCCACATCTAAAAATTGTCCCATGTGTGCTCGTAGGCTGACATGGACAAATACGAGAGGAATTCGGACGCCGATGACTCGTCCGACGACGACGACGATAAGCCCGCAAGCAGGCCACCTACTAGCAAGGCCGCGGCTGAGAGCGATAGCGATAGCGAAGATGAAGCGCCCACCGCGAATCCGCTTGGGACAGAGGCCGTGACCGCAGCGCTGCAGGAGTCGCTTTACTTAGACGGAGACGACGACTTGGACGACCTCGATGACTTGGAAGATTAAGACCCAATTGCACTCTTTGGGGGCATTCCACACAGCGACTACCAGTGTGCAATGCGAGATTCAGAGTGCTGTGAAGGCAGAAATCGATATGAAAGCCTACCTGTTATTCCTAAACCTATACCCCAGATTCCCTTGGACTATGATGAAACTGATTTCAGAATGTCAGCTACCATACAACTATTTTCGTTGAGTTTACTCATAATTAAAGGTGATTAAGAAAAAGGGACGAGCGATAAAGGAAAGGAAAGCGAATTGGACGTATAGGAAAATTTTAATTGGCACTTGGCACATTGGAAAATAAGTTATTGGCCTATCGGACCTCTAACTTTAACTTTCCGACGAGGTTGCGACTAGCCGGCTTCAGACTTTTGACTTTAAAACAGCCCCATATGTAAGGAAAAAAATGTTATATCTGCTTCCTGGTGCTATGCATGACGACACGGACCACACACAACAGGGACATAGCAGAAAAAGTCACTCAATTACTTTCATGTGCTACAAGTCCCAGAGCGAATTATCCTCTTGAGCACACTGCGGGGAGGTGTCAAGAACGAGGATAGGTCGATCTCCAGTGCTGAGATTCGCAGTGCCCCGGTGGCTCGCATTTGCATTGAAAAGAAGAACTGAGCCCGCAGGCATAGCGGCATGGCACCGATCAGGACTCGATGGGTCCTTCGTTTTTACTTTTCCTTGATCAGCACGTAAGGTATTGAAAGGATAAGTGAAGTCGATTTCGGTTGGCCCTTTTCGCTGATCAACATCCACCAGAGCAAAGATCACCGTGAGACCGTGCGTGCCATCGGTATGCCACGCTTGATTACGGCAACCCACGTGACTAGTTACCACCTCCACTCTCGCCACGTGATTGAACCCGAAAGCGTTGCACACTCGCTCCCATACCATGGGCGGTCGATTTGGGTCATGCAGAGCGCATCGGGTCTTTTCGGAGCCAACCTTCCAACCGTTGAAGCCACACGCTGGGCCCACTTGGCACTGGCAATTGTACATGCGAGTCCCACTGCGCTTGGAGGCGTCTTTTTCTCCAATCGCACTGTCGCCTTTGAAGTCGAGCAGGCCAATGAACTCTTCGTGGATCGTAGCTACGTCTTCTTGTGTTAAGGTGTTGTGGAGAATGCACATGTGAAAGCGCTCTAGAGTCGAGACGGCTTTGGCTACAACCGCATCCTCCGCAGCCTTCGTTGCCCTCTTATCAATCTCTCCAGCACGAGGCGGTAGTGATAGAGAGGCGAAGTTGTTGAGAAACGCGCCCTCCTCAGGCGAGACAGTCTGCGAGGGAGGGATTGGTAGCTTGCGTGCTATACTGTCAGCAGGACAATGAGAGCCCCCACTCTTCGTAGCTGAAGTATCAACACTAGCCTGCTTCGTCGCTGTTTTTGATCCAGCCTTCCCTTTGATTGCAGGTGAATGGTTGGTTTTATCGTCTGCCGAGGAGCTCGAGGCAATGCTACCTTTCTTGCGTCCCATAATAGAAACACTCACAACGATGTTGACGCTGGTATCATGAGATGATGATAATTTGATGCCATATATCTACTCGTGGCAATGGGAAGAACTATTCACGTCGGCGGAAAGCTATAAATTACTAACACTAGAATCAAATGATTCCTCTCGCTGCTGCCGAGCACCAAGAGCTTGCTATGGAAGCTGGTAGCTCTACTTCCTCATCAGCTACGTATAGGCCTTACAAAAATACGTCAAATATTTGACCCAAATACGTCAATCAATACGTCAGTACCGTAAATTACGTTATATTAGGGCAAATTCTCACTATATGCATGGCAAGCGCCGTATACAGGCGTATATTTGATGATTTGTTTGTGATGACGTCAGCAGAACAGTCGATACGTCGCGACGTATTTGCCTTATATTCTGGAGAAAATACGTCAGATGTTTTATTGTAGGGACTAGCTACGTAACTGTACTGTATCTGTGCGTACTGTACCGACGACGACTGCAGCCAGCCCGACACAGATCTGCTGGTTGAACTGAGAGCGACCCCGCCCGCAGAATCGCAGAAACCCAAAGGAGATTGGAGGACTGGAGGTGGGATAAGGGGTAAGTGATAAGTGCTCCCTCAGATCCAGTCTCGTATTCTACTCGAGATATCCCCTTTACCAAAAGTGCCTTTCTACCTTCGGCTTCAGACCTTGGGGATTTTTACGCGGTATAATAAGGTGCTAAGTGCTAAGACCAAAACACACAGCACAAGGAAAGAAAAGTGACCTAAATCGAACCCAGTTGGCAGCTGCTGCATGGGCCCTTAAGCCAGCCGCACATTCAAAACAAAGGCGTCTTCAGAAAGCGAAACAACTTGGAACTCCGAATCTTCCTTTTATTGAGCCGCCTTCGTACGGTAAACCTGCGCCACAACTGCAATGGCCAGCTCGTGGTGCTCTGAGACCACCATAACCTTGTCCTCGACAACGCCTCCCTCTGGCCCCACCTCGAGCTCGATCTTCAAGGTCACGGCCTCTCCGCTGGCCACGGGTCCCTTGTGGCTCGTTGTGATGGTCGTCTTGGCTCCGGGCCGCACACGAAAGCGCGCCGGGTTCGGTGACACGTTGGTGAGCTTGACAGCGCCCGACACCACTGCACCAGCCGCGCAGCTCCCTAGGTCTAGAACAGAAGGGACCACCTCAAAGGTTGCAGTGGGATTTTCCCCTGAAGAGGGCCCATCTGAAGTCGTGCGTCCAGCGATGCTAGTAGGGCTGCCTCGTTTCGACTGCTTGTCATTGATCTTGCGGACTGCGCTGATGCCTCCGCCCGCAGCCATGCTGGTATCGGGCGGGCGCGGCGGCTGCTGCTTATTGTTCGAGATGTCGTCTTGAAGAAGCATGCGCTGACCCGCCTTGGTGTCCCAAAAAGTCAGAGGTTTTGATGCGGGCACAGTGAGGGACTGCACAGGTGAGGAGCTGCTTGCCGTTTTCTTTTGCTCCACACTTTCTCCAGCCTCTGCAGTAGATTCTGTTGCTGCATTGTTTACTGTTATGGCCTTGCGGCACACTCGGAAAAAGTCGTCAAAGGACACCATGTTTGGATCTTGGTGGGAGCGCGACGATAAAGATTGGAGCAGGTCATCGGCTTCTTGGAGAGGGACGCCGCGGTTGCAGACCTGAATTAAGGCTTCCTGCAGGGCCGAAGGCGGCATGGCAAGTACCATATTAGGGGATACTGGAGCAGCGTGCACGCTAAACGCCGCTTCAGCTTCTGCGTAAATGTTGTCCTCAGCTAGTGCCATACCGCGAGGCGTTAATTCGCTTTCCTTCTCAGAATCTGGCTCCTGGTCCTTCCAGTCCATTCTTTCTTTGGTTTCTTCTTCTTCTCCGTCTTCTGTCTCTGCCACTGAAGTAAAACTTCTCGCCGTTTGCTTCGGTTTGCTCCCTTCCTTCACGCTTTTTCTTTTGGTGGCTGCGGTTTTCATCGCTTTTTGAAGTTGCTTTTGGACAGCCGCCTCTGCTTCAATGGCAGCAATGTCGCGGTCATCGGAGACTTCGAAGCGGCCGTTGCTCTCTTCGCGCGCCTGCAGTGACCCAAAAGAGGAAATTGGTGCATGGTGGAAGGAATGAGAATAGTGTGCGTTCAAGGAATTAAAGTTATGATGGAAGAAGGGCAATTTGCGCGGGCAAGTAGTCAAAGAGACTCTTTCTCTATTTCTCTCACACACTTACCCTTCGAAAAGCATTGCAATTCTCGATGTCTGCCATCAGCTGTGCCCGGCCTTCCGCATCCAAGGGTGGCAACTCCTCCCACGCTCGCCGCACCACCACTCGAGGTGCCACTACATGTGGCGACGCCCGGGGATAGGTGTCAAGACCGTTGCGAGCGCACACGGGCAGGCGGTGCTGGTGCCACGCGACATGACCTGCGTCGGGGTAGGCCAGGGCAAAGGTGGACACTTTGGGGCGCTCGAATATAATATGGTGCACCAGCTGCTTGCTGCCAGGACGGTCCTTGGGGTCCCGTGTAAGGTCTTCCTGGGGCGATGTTTCCACTTTCAACCCAAGGGCACAGCGTTTGGCGAAGTCCGACACGTCAGCGGGTCTCAAGAGCTCCGACGCACTCCCATCGCGCGACATGACAAAGAGGCGAGGCGGAATCGGGTCCACAACCACTGCTTCGGCTTTATCGTCGTCCCCCTGTAGCTTGCCGGCCAGCTCCACATCATACGTGGCCCCTTTTTCGTTTTTCTCAACTTTTTCGGGGTTAACTGAAGCGTAAAACACATTGTGCTCGGTATCTTCCATTGTCAGGCGACCATGAAACAAGTTGAACTCATAGACGCCTACGCTGTCGGCGCGCGGCGGTGAATCGGATTGGTGCATTTTCGCGATGCGCGCCTCGGTGACAGGGGCTTCTTGAGGGTCGCCCACACATAGCTTCTGAAAGGCTTCTTCGCCGCCATTCCAAGTACTCCGAGGGCGGAAGAGCACCTTGCAGGCGTCTACATGTGCAGGCGAGTCCGTAGCCACGATCTCCGTCTTGTCCGGCCGCAGCACAATAAGTTTGCCCCGCACATCGGAGGTGACTCGAGTGTTGTAGGTGCAAGTCACTTGTGTTCCATCGGGCATCGCTACTCGACTTCGCACCCGCTCTCCTCCCGTCGCCACCGGCACCTGTGTCGTGCGAAAGGGGGGAGTTTGAAATTGAGAACACAAGAGAGAGATTGAGTGAGGAGGAGAGAAAAAAATGAAAAAGAAGTAACTCGAATCTCACTACAGAAATCTCTCCAAGCATCTGCTTAGCAAGCCATGCATAAACCCCGCCATACCTTTTCGCCGCGAGCGTGTTTGCGGGCTGTCAAGTCAACGGCTAAATCGAGGTACAGGGAGGGGAAGCCTGGGGACTCCACCAGGACATGCCCCTTGGTCGGGTCAGTGCGAATGGAGGTCCCGTCGCGAAACAGAGCCATACGAGCACCGTCTGGATAGAACACTACCACGGTGCGACCACCCCCGATATCCTCGTCTACGAGTGTCAGCACGCGCGACGATGTTTCAGGATCCGTCTCAGCATGCACTTCTACAGGGAGCAACTCTTCAATTGACGGTGAAGCTTCTTCGTCGTGGCCACCCTTGCCGTGGCGAGCACCCGCACTGTGATGGTGGTGCTTGTCCTCCTCTTGTGCGGGTGAAGAAGCAGGCACCCGGCGGCGCTTGCCGTCAGGCGAGGTCAACACGAAGTGAGAAGCTCCTGCCTGCTTGCGAAGAACCGACCCATCAGCGTGGTAAATCTCCACAGAGCCATCCCTCAAGGAGCGCGTGACAGTACCCTTAAGGCCTATAGACCGAGCCTTCTCGGCGCGGGCAGAGTCTGGTAAACCTGCCTTGGAAACACTCACAAACCGCATGGTGGCCGTTGCGTCCTAGGGCGAAGAAGGAGTGCAGGATTTATGAGGGGATTATAAGGGGGAGTTCACAAAGTGATCAGACATTTCATAAAGGTGCAAAAGAATGCACGAATAAGAGAAGCAACAACTCAGCAAGTCAAAACAGGTCTAATTTCTCACCGAATTGATTGAAGCCACAAGGCCTGAGGGCGCTGAGATGGTCACCGCCACTGTATTCTTCGCTGGGTGCGTGCTCCCCTCACTAACCACCACTCGCACGTCGTCCTCGCAGTCCGCAACGAAATGGGCTACATGTGCGCTCGCAGTAGACGGCTCGCCAGACTTGTGACTGCTGCCACCTCCCCGCTTGCCCTCGAGGAAGGGCCTCGCGGCGTGGGGTGACGCCCGCAGGCCAAAGATATATTCATCCCTGTAGCACGACAGCCAGGCTAAGGGCAGGGCTTGGTAGCGGCTCAGAACAATGAGGCCGTGGTCGCTCGGGAACAGTTTGGTGGTTAAGCTCGAGGTCTTGGCCAGCTCGTCGCTCCGCAAATCCAGCATCCCCGTCATGGCGTCACGCGTGCGCGGCGTGAGCTCAGCTGTGGACTCGGGCGCTGACCAATTGGGAAAGGGGGGCCTTGTGCTGATGGCTTGGGTGGCGTTCCACACTTTCTCGCCGCAGCGGTGCCTGGCCGTAGGGTGATAGAGCGCTACCAACAGCTGGTCCGCAGTGCGATCGTAAAAGTGAAGCACCTCGGGCTGTGACAGACAGGCGCGCGAGAGCACTTGTTTGAACACGTGCGAAGGGAGCTTCTCGGAGACAGATCGACCGACAAACGACCACGGCGCGTAGTTCTTCACGGTAGCTGCGGTGTAGCGGCTGTTGAGCATCTCTTCGAAGCACATCATCTGGCGCGTGGCGTCAATATCACCTGGCGACATGTCACTGAAGGTGAGCAGCTCGGACTTCTCCACACCTCGCTGATGAACGCTCAAAGGCGGCACTAGAGGCAAAGCGCCGTAGCCCATGAGACGAGGTGCTTGTATGGCGCCGAAAGCTGATCGTTCCAATCTTATTATGAACCGGGAGTTCAGTTTCAACCAGTTCACTTCCGGGGAGGCTCCATCAGAAAAGATGATTTCAGTCAAGGCAGCGCGAAGGCCCGAGGCATCACCGTAGTCTAGAGCGACCGTGCCAGGGCCAAGATGGCTGCGCACTTCCTCTGTGGAGGTGATTTCAGCCTCCTGATTGCCCTCGCTGTGCACCTGTGCTCCTTCTGCTGATGGTCCAGCATTTGATACTCCTCCACCAGTTCCAAATCCTCCTTCTCCTGCTTCCACTGCCCCTACTGCACCAGCATCACTTGCAGAAGCTGCCTCTCCCACTGAAGGTGCTGCTTCCGGAGAACTAGCCTCCGTGGGCACCTCAGCCTTGGTGTAATGAAACTCCGATGCGAGAACGACCGCTTCTACTAAGCAAAAGAGTACCACACCCGAGCTGAGGTTCGCATCTGGCACCTCTGACACCAGACGGGCATAGCAACTCAGCTTATCGTCCGAAGCCCACAGAGACACTGACATATGGCCTGGATCCTCGGAGTGTTTGTGCTTCTTGGCAACAGTGTGGCTCGCCTCAGCTTCTAAACGACCTCGAGTGCGCATGGGGTCAAGCAGTGACACCTGTGCCTCGGCATCCGATGACGCTTGCCGCGCTCGCATCACAGCCTCAGCGTTCTCGGGCACGGCTACATTGATCACCGACCGCAGCCAAGCTCGGAAGTTGTTTCGGTCGTTGGCTTTGCTGGTTGCTATAGATGTTGCCTCGTCCAGCACCGCCTCCATTGGCCGCGGAACCACCTCCCCGGTAGCCTCATCTACCTCGTTCAAGTTGCACAGCACTTCAGCGAACCATAAATCACTCCACGCTGCCGTTCGCGTATTTTTCTCAGAGAGGTCTAAGAGTTTCTCGAAGAGAGCATTAGAAGGCCCGTTACTCAGGGAGTCTCGTTGCTTGGTGGTCTTCGGGGCCCAACGAGAGAGCGGCGCTGGCAACTCGAAGGACTTACGCCGCGCGCCAAGCTTCATCTTATCGTCTTTCTCTTCCTCGTCTTCCTCTCCTACTTCCCCAGCGGCCTCGTCCATCGCCATGGAGGCTGCTAACTGGTCAGCAGCGCTGGTCTCCGCTAATTGCTCTTCTTTGGCCTTCTTCGCGGCCTTGTACGCATTTGCAGGTGGGGGGACATATGAGACAAAAAAAGTGAGTTGCGTATGGAGATGAGGATGCTAGAAGAGAAGCAATTACCCATATCCATAGCTCGGAGGAGTACTTTGAGCATACGGTGTTTAAACGCATTAGAAGAAGGTCCATATGCATTTGCGACTCACCCGTGAGGCAGCAGCGGCAGTGCGCGTTTGCTCTAAGTGCGGCAGGCTGTTGAAGGCACCCACGCTTGACGCCATTGCTCCACTGCTGCTCCCACCGCGACTGCCCCCACCCGACCTCGAGTTCCCTCCTGCGGCTTGCATGCCTGGTCGCCACACGAAGTGCAGCACCCCGTCGAGCATGCCCCTGGATTCGGTGGAGGCTTTGATCAACTGCTCTGCTTCATCGGCAGTTGATGGAAAGTCACTCAACAGGTAAACTACAGCAGGCGCTCCTTCTGCATTCTCTGGGCTGGCCTTAGACTCTAGTGTGAGCCTCCTTGCCTCGTCTGATTCAATGCGCTGCAAGAGCAACTGCGCTACTGGAGGCGATGCGCCTCCCTTTTTCTTGCCTTTCTCGTCCACTGGCTGGTTGGCAGCGTACTCGCTCTCTAAGTCCGCCTTTCTGAGGGCGACGAGCTGTGAGCCCCCGTTTTCTGCTGCCTTTAGAATCGTAGTGTTACAGAAAATTAATTGTATAGAGCAGAGAAAAGTTATTAGTCTGTGAATGATAAACGTATGGGCGTAATATGATCATCGGTGGCTCCTCCATTCACCGAGCAAACTCTCGTCAATGCGCAGATCTGGCAATTCCCACCTCTTTCGAAGACGCAATGCAGTGTTCCAGTGCTGCATTGCTCCCATTAGTCCCGTCTGATAGAACAAGTATGACCCCGCTGCTCATTCTAGATAGTTAGAAGAGCTGTTTTTAAGTCCAGTCGAGGTGCTTAATTTCGGATCTAGAATAGCGCTACAGATAGAGCATTCGTACTAATCATGCAACTAGTGTGACCGTATAAGCGGGCAAGGGTTTGCGATTGCAGTCCTGCAAAGGCTATTCCCTGCCTCGCGTAGAGCAGCAAAGTCTCAGCTCTCAAGCCCCTCAATTTTAGTCTGGCTCGAATGGAGGCGCTAATAATAATAACCGCTTGCGACTTGCCGCTTGCAGCTCAGACGAACATTTACAGGGATAATTTCACTATTCAGACATGTGGTCGTGTTTGCTTCTACTGTAGAACTTCTAGCTTTCAGCTTTCGCTTTCTACTTGGTGCTTTGTGCCTTGCCTTATGCGTTAAACCACCGAGTAAATCCACGAGGCAACTGGGTGCGTATGCTTGTTCATGGAGGGCTCTCTGCGAAGAAAAATGGGTTAAAACCCGGAAATCGGAGACCCGTGGCCCATGGCTTCGACTTTCTTTGTTTTTGCCTTGTCTTTGTCTTGTGCCTTGGTTGCTCAAATATAGATATCGCAACTCACAATCAACGCAATTGGATACAATGGTGGCGTGTATTCGTCTATTCCGGAATTTATTCCTATAGCTTCCAGCATACAAACCCTAACTGAACTGGCAATTGTAATTGGCCGCGATTTTAGCTTCTTCTTCATCTGCACATCTAGGGAGCCTCGATAATGCAATGTGATGTCAAATCATGAAACATCTGGCATCTACGTATCTCACATAAGACACCATTGGATCCATAAGAAAAAATTATGTGCTCAAGACGGGCACTTGGGCTGGCATCTGCGTCTAAGACCGCAAGGTAGCCATCTCTTGGCGCGTCGTAGCAATGGCCACTTCTTGAAGGAGCTTCAGGACAGGTCCTATCACGAGAGCTTTTACATGGTGGTCGACGCGCACTAGCGCCTCAAAATTGCTTGCATCAAGCACGCTTTCCTCAAAAAGCTTGTATGCGGCGTCGAGATGGCCGAGAAGAGCAACAGTAACGCGGGCGTGCGAGAGCCGAAAGGGAAGAGTCGGCAGCTGAAGTGTCTGATACACGACGCTGCCGTTGGCTTTGATAAGGCCGGGTGAGTCTGTTTCGCGCGAGACCACAGTCGCTGATGCGAGCTTCATTATTTTCTGAGCTGCGCCAGCATCTTTGAACGCGAGCTCTTCTAAGGCCTGTTCTAGAGTCGCGAGGAGACCACGCGACGTCTTTGCTTGAGTCCGTGCTGCAGCCACGCTTAATGCCAGGCAGTAGAAACTATTTGTTAAGGCCTCGGGTGCTTTCGAAGAATAAGCCTCCGTGAAAGCATCATCAACGACCACTGAGTTCGCAAACAAGGTCCCACGAGTTGAGTGCAACTTCCTCAAATGTTGAAAACGCTGGCGTTCAAGAGATATTTGGGCGGCAATCGTTGCATTGGGTATCGACGCCGAAGGTGGTGGACGAGGAAATGGCTCGGCCATAGTAAAGCCTAGATTTAGGCTGCTCCTTCGAAAGCCACTTTAAAATTTTACACGTCTTATGCACTTGTATCAAGCTCTGGTTTGACAGCCTGAAGTCGTTCTAAACGATGCAAGAACTCCTACTAAGTAGTATGTCTTGAACTAAAGGTAGCGCAGCATTCAGTGCTTCAAGGATCTGTCGACTAATTCTTTAGTCTAGTCCAGAAGATTCAAATGGTCCCACATCTATTCATAAGCTCGTTCGCACCAAGGTCTTTACTTGCGAGAAGCTATGAGGTGCCAACTTTTATCCTAGTAAGTAAGCTCATGCAGCCTCATAGCCTCATGCTCCTTCGCTCTATGCTCCTGTACTCTGTACTACAGTACAGAGCTTTTTAGCTCTTCCTTCCTTCTTTTGGCCCCAGCTAAAATAACTAAGTTAGCTTCGATAGACCATTTCCATGTTATTACGCTAGAAGAGGGATCTACAGCAGTGAGCGAGTCCTAACACCATTTTGTGCACAGTTTCTGCTAGTGTGTACCAATTTTACATCTCCGTAGTCAAAGCAAGTGAGATAGATCCTTTGGTAGAAGTCTATAATACATACTTGTCTGCAGCACTAGCGAAGGAAGCCGTGTAGATAGTCGAGGTCAATTTCAACGGGGCGCGTGGATTACTTGAAAAATATTGGTCATTGCTTTGATTTGTTGCAGCCTCCGTTGCCTCCATCGTCATGGTCGAACGAGCAGCGCTTTTAGCTTTCATATGGGTTTTGCCCACACATGCCTTTGGGCCGAGGTTCGCGGCTAGAGGCTATCCGGCGACAACTATCTTTGCATTGGATCCTTTAGGCTCTACGGAGACTAATGAGCTCGCAGTTGAATCTCGACCGACTAAACCTAATCGCAATACGCGACGCACACAGAATGCCGATGGGGCCTTTTACGTGACTGAAGGGTGCATCGGATGTGGAGCGTGTGGATGGATGGCACCAGAGGTGTTTGGCGCAAGTGGGTTCAAGGGATTTGTGCACACGCAGCCCGATGAAGCAGAGCAGCCTGGCAGTACCAGCCGTGCCGTCCATGCCATGGCTACGTGTCCTTCGGGCGCCATTCGCACGACTGAACCAGTACCACAGGCCAAAGCACTATTGAAACAGTTCCCGCTGCCGGTGGACTCAGAAGCATTGCCAGGAGTTTACCACCTGGGCTATCACCAGCATTCAGCACTCGGTGCCACGCCGTATCTAGTGTGCTTTCAGCCACCTTCAAGCTCTTCTGGTGTGAGCTCGACGTTCAATGTGATGGTGGACGTGCCGCGCTATACTCGGCGATTAGGCGATGCAATTGAGCAGCTAGGCGGACTGGACTTGATGGTATTCACGCACGCAACTGCAGCAGTCGGCCACGAGGCTTGGAAGAAGCGCTTTCCGGATTTAGAGCGAGTTATGCACCGGATGGATTTGAAGGCTGGGAGCACGCTAGGCGCAGTGGAGCAGGTGCTCGAAGGCAACGGGCCGTGGGTCCTTGAGACGGGTGAAAACGATGACGGCGAGGCCGATGATGCGAGCACTGTTCATCCGTCGAGACTTCGGCTGATACACACGCCTGGCCGCTCATACGGAAGCTTAAGCGTGTGGTGTAGCCCAGGTGCGAGTAGTAGTCGTGTAGGATCGGGAGGCTTTCAGGCCTGCCTGCTTAGTGGAGGGCACCTAGGTGTCACCAAGAACGAGCTTGACACTTTCCCAGCTTACAACAAAGCAGGGCGAGAGCGCCAGGCCGCCTCTGTGCGCAAGCTTTTCAACCAAAAAGAAGTGCCGCCTTGGACCTTCTTGTTACCGGGATTTGGGTCTCGGCGCTGTTTTGAGAGTGAAGCCAGCATGGCCGCTGAGCTTGAGAAAGCTGCAGTGCGATGCGAGAACGACCGGCGGCGTCTCTTGTGAGTTTTGATGGAGCGGCGCGCTTGATGTGCGCATATCTCATCTTCCGAATTAGTATTTTTTTGTATCATAGACATATACCATGGCCCTCCGAGTTCTCGAATAAAAATGGGAAATGCCCACGCGACCTGCAGCCACGGAAATCCGGAAATGCGAATCTCAAATACACATTTGAATCAGCGACCCGCGCAGGGCCATGAATAAGACATTTTGGTCCTGCTTTCTTTTGTTTTATTAAATAAAGTTCATGACCATCGCCATCGATTGCGCACCTTCTCTCTATCCCTGGTCGTCTTTATCCCGTCCATGATCGTGCGTTGTAACATTCAGATCTCTGAATCTGAATCGGAATTGGTTCTAGCTCACGGGCGACAATTATATCACAGGAAAGCGATTTGCAACTCGAGATAGAAGTGACCTCGAACGAGCGTGCGGCTATAATCTTCTTGAGCTGGGGGCAAGCCCTGTGGCTGCTTTGGTTCTCAACACCAGGTTATGCCGCTCGTCCTTCTGAGAAGAACGGCACGTGAACGACGTCTTTCCTCTTGCGTCAATGAACGCACACACGGGCTTCTGCCTTGCGGCCATCATAATCGAGGGCGCAAAGGTGAAGGAGGAACGCTTGGAAATGACGAGCATGTCGGTGTAGCCCAAGAGAACCATGTCCAGGAAAGCGCGCACCGTTTCGTCCTCGCAATACGCGCCTTTTTCCACCGGCGTTAGGCCCGGAGACCGGCCCCATCCTTGCCACCCGGGCATCACGAAGCCTTTGCCCTCGAGCGCTTCTTTCGCCAACTGGTCAAACACAAAGACGCGCGAGTCGAGGGCCATGAACATGCGCGTCATCTCAGGCGAGTCGGTCGCGAAAAAGATCTTATAGTTTTCGATGCCGTACGCCGCCGCTAGTTCTGACACGCTTGCTTGCATCCACTCGATCACCTGTTCCAGTCATAATATTGATAAGTAAACGTCAAAATCTAGATGATCAATTCCTTTGACAACAAACAAGAACCTATCCGTTTTTATCCCCACTCCTGCGTAGCCCTTACCCTAGTGTTGTTTTTGTTGAGTCGCCCGCTCGGCAAGCCCGTCTTTTTGTCGACGAAGTCGTCGAGCTCGCCGTTGCCGTGACGATGATGAATCCCAATCACGGGCTGCCCTCCAAATTGCTCTGTCAAGAAGTCTGCGATGCGTTTCTTGATGTGGGGCTTCAGCTGGGTTAAAATGCTGCGGAAGAAAAACTGAAAGGGCTCGAAAAACGACCCAGCAGTAATCTGGGTTGAGCCGCCGTTGCCAATTTCTCGCAAGTGACGACCGAAGTGCCGAACTACTTCCTCCCATTTCTTGGCATTGATATCATTTCCCGCGCCACATTTCTGGCAGTCGCTATTCGGGGCCATGTGGCACTTATTTGTTTGAAAGTTCACGAGTGTTGACGAGTCCTCAATCATCAGTGAACTGAAGTCAGCGTTTCGATCGCTTCCTGACCCCGCGAGCCCTTTTTTATTCGGACAAGGACCCCTGTGCAGAGAAAGAAATTAGCTTGTGAGTTGTGAGAAGCATAGAGCCATGACCAGAGTGAAAAAGCACCTACCATTCCATTATCATCGTCGCGTTCTGGAGGTAGTGGAGATGAGTGAAGGTCTTAGCCTGATATCCACATGTAGTATTTGGAAGGAGTTTGTAGTGAGAGACCGAATATCAAATGAAATATCAAAAGCAATCGTACATTTTCAGAGCCTAACTACCAAAGACAAGTAGTTTCCCTGATCTCTCCTTACCTGCCGCATGAGGCGATGCCCCCAGCCGCAGCATGCCCCGACGTAGCAATACTTAGCAGGTTTCCCATCAACACCAATGGTGCGAGTGGCCGGAGGCACTTCAAGGGCTTTCATTCGCTCTTTTGCCATTGAGCGTATCGTAGTGAGGTCAAAGGACTCACGAGGTGCCTCTACTTTATCTGTTTCTTTTTCCTGTGGCTGGCTTTGGTTTTGGTGGTTAGGAGCACCGGGACGCGGCTCAACGTGACCATGGCCATACAGCCCACCCTCCTTGCCACCCCACACTGCTTCTCTGATAAAGTCTGTAATTCCCAAGGAGGTATTGTTGACTTTGCCGTCGACTGCTATGCTAGCTCCAGCAACCCAGACTAAGATAGAAGCACTAGTACGTGGTGACTTCATCACCTGATAAAAGTTTGAGCTCAGTGCAGCTTGTTTCTAGCCGCCTAGCAAGTGACGAAGAAGAAGAGTTTTACAGGTAGACTTCCTTAGATAGGACACATTGGGCTTTCTCGCGAGAATGAGGCGGGTTGTTTGAAAGTGTGCGAAGTGACAGCCATGTTTTGCCCGTATCCTAAACCCTTAACGTAGGCCCGGATGTCGCTCGCGCACAGCACGCGCAGTCAGAGTTTCCTCGATCATGGGCTACCCAGTTAGAAACTAGGAAGCAGGAAATATCAAAACACTCAGCACTCGCACTCGGCCTCGGCCCAGTTGCACTCAGTTGCCATCAGACTTGCTCTTGTTCTGGAAATTCACAAGTACAGCTTTGCAAAAACTTTTTAATATTTCTGAGCATCCGGCAGATACAAGGAAGTGTAGTGCTGCTTGCACCTCGTGTGGATTCTACTGGTAAAAGTAGTCAACGAAATTAAGTATAGAGACCGAACAATCGTGGACTTACCAATAACGCACTTTAAGTTTGCTCTGTATGTGGCTGCGATATTACACTTCAGAATAACTTCGCTTATAACAAGTTCCGGAAAAAAAGAAAAGGTGAAATAGAAATCGCCTGCTGTATTTAATCTGGAGTGCGAGTTGGCGTTCCTAAATGCCAAATTGAAATTTGAATGGCCAAACAAATATACAGACGACATAAGCAGTGGGAGTTACAGAGAAGGCCGGTAACATCCACTGAAGTGCATAAGGATTAAAGCAAACCACTTCTGTGTTGCTGAATTCAATGTGCACAACAAATGATGGTGTGACTATTGGGTGTCAAGTCTATGTGCTCCCTAAATCCCAAATGAGGCGGCCTTGGGAAGGCGCAGCTGCCTCGATAGGTGCAGAAGGGCGCCTTGCTTCGGTCGCTTCGTCTCCTTCCACCACCGCCCGCAAGCAGCTAATGTAGTCGGAGTGGCACTGCCCGTCGCCGCAGGGCACTGGAGCTGCCGGGTCCTCGCACGGCCCTGAGAATGCCGAGCTCTTGACGCACTCGCTGAGGAATGGGAAGTTGTAAGGGTTGCCCACTTTCGACCCACACTTGCTGAAGTCCGACACCGTCCGCTTATAGTTCATGAGAGCGCTCAGCACCTGATAGGTGCGCACCACCTCGCTGTCAAAGGTTTTGTCTCGCGTGTCGTAGTCGATATACTTGAGCTGGGCGCCTTCGAAGACGATGTTCCACGGCGCCATGTCTTCAAACAAAGGCAACTTCACAAAGAGCCGGTAAGCGCGCTCCTTCAAACCTTTCAACAAGCCTAGCCGAAGCACCGCAATCAAGGTCACACTCTTGATCGTGTTGTACGGAATCACGTGTGTGCTCTTGTCGCGCAACATCGACACCGAGACAAGTGAGCCGCCGTTGAGGTGATGACCCAACGGAACACTCCATGATTTGACACCACTGCCACCTCGAACGCCGCCGCTATTCGCCGCCGACGTAAGGAAGCGCGCCCCGTTATCCGCCACATTCTTCAAAGGAGCAGCCCAAAATCCAACCTGATTCGACAGGCTTCTGTGCTCAGAAGGAGCAAGGGGCGCTCTGAGAACAGCCTCGGCATCAGCGGTGGCAGTAGCATTGACTGCAACGGTCATGGTGTAGGTGCGCGTGTGGCCATCTTTGATGTAGTCGAAGTGGTGGTGCACGTGGCGTGTCATGTTGACGATGTCTAAGCGAAGCAGGGGCAAGCCAGCCACCCCTAGGGGGGGCGCGAGTCGCCGCACGGCCACAGACAGCGTGGCCTTCTCCGAGAGGCGCCGCAAGAGAGCCAAGTCCAGGTCGAGGTAGGGCTTCATCGGGTGCGAGATCAGGGAATAAGCAGCTTCGGCGGACGATTTGTCTGGTGCATAAGTAGGCCCCAATAATGTACCTGAATGAGAGTCAGCACTGCCGGTGCCGAGAGGATAAAAGATGGAAAGCGCAAGAGAAAGGTGCTTGTCGGAGGGCAGCGCATAGAACGAAGTGAGAGCAGTGGTAAAGAGGCTGGCAAGCGTCTTGGAGTCCGCCAAGTCGAGAAGTGAAGGAGAATAGATGAGGTAGCGGAAAAACTCGGGCGAGGCGCTAAATTTGTCTGCAATGGCCGTGTAGTCTTCGGCAGGGTTGGCGACAATGTTGTTAGCAAGGTTACGTTGCGTTAACGTTTCAAGGTGTCCTTCTGCAAGATTGCCTTGTGCCTCTAACGAGAGCACGGTTGCGTTGGGATAACGTGCAGCGATGGCCATCGAGAGAGCGCCTCGGCCGCTGCCGTACTCAAGCAAGGAAAAATCGCCGTTTTGATGCTCGGCCGGCTGTTGCTCGAGCTCTCCGCGCATCGTTGCCCACTTCGCCGCAGCTGCATCTCTTTCGGCTGCCGCGCTGGTGCGACCAATAGACGAGAAGAGCTCTCTTCCTTGCACGCCTTTGTATTCAGACGCGCCAGGTGCTACATAAACACTGAGTCTTGCGAGGGCGTCTTTGGCATTGAACCGAATCTTCCAAGGCACAAGAGCAGGGAGAGACCCGAAGCGAAAGAGCGGCAAAGCGAGGAAGGAGCGGAAAAGCTCAGCTTTGAGGGCTGGCACTATGCCAAGGTGCAGAAGGGCGTAGAGGCTTACGCCAGATTGCACACTTGCCACTCCAGAAACACGCTCCACGCGAAGCAACAAGGAAGTGTCTTTCGCGCCGTAACGAATTCTTCGCGCGCGCACTGCCCCACTCCCAACCGACGTTAACGCCCTCGCGAGAAGCCTTCCTTCAGGACTACTGGTCTCTGCCGTTGATAGCCCCTCGGTTCCATCGCCCTGTTCTGATGGCGGTGTCATGTACCGTTCACGGAAAGATTGAGCGCAGTGGGGAAGCACCAGATCGAGGGCTGAGGCGAGGGAGCGCAGTTTAGGAAGGACGAGGAAAGAGGTCACTGCGGTGTTGAGGCTCGCCCCAAGCATAACTTCAAAAGCATTCCAATCGCACGAGCCATCTTCTTCGTCGTGTGAATGCATCATAAGTTGCGTCAAAATGGACCCACCCAGTACAGCGACATCAAAGGGGTCTCCAGGAGCTAGGAGAGCAGCTAGAGTGGCAGGTTTCAAGTCAGAGACGCAATGCAAGTGGTTTCGCACGCGCATGAGCTCTAACAGTCTGAGGTGGGCGGAAGTGTGACTCATGGCCGTGCGCACCGACACCACCGTAGACAGGGGATGCGCAGCGGATACTTTCGTACCCACGAGGCCCATTTCACTTCCTAGCACCAGCACGCTGCTGAAAGCCATGGTCTCGAGCTCAGTCTCGAGGCCAGGCCAGGTCGCCAGCATGGGAGGCTCCTCAGCAGCTGCAAGCGCGCTTTGCTCCGCTTCTTGGTCTGCAGTCAAAAAACTTCCAACCCGTCTGCCCTTATTGTCGTCGCTGTGCACATCTTCTTCGGCATCAGGCGTTGCTGGCTCGAGCATGGGGCGATCCTTCCACAACAACCCAAGCAACTGACGCCGAGAAGATGATGACGTCACATTCGGCGCGGGTGTCCACGTTTGGCCAGGGAAAGGAGTCGCAAGAGCTGAGAGGTTGGCTGCCTGAGTGTGGGTCACCAATGAAGAGCCAAACACGACCGGTGCAGCGTCCTTTTCAGAATCAACTCGCGCGACAAGACGGCGCAAGAGTGCAAATCGTTGAGGTGCTACTAGCCCTGCTGCGAGCAGGAAGGGCACTGACAGCACAGACACGCTTTGAGCGCTCCCTGATGCGTTGACGCCGCGAATGGAAGTGGACACCACCCTGTACGATGCTGAGGAAGAGATGGTGGTCTTGTAAGGAGACGAGTACGCCGAGGTTGTAGTGGCTGAATAAGTGGTTGACGTAGTCCCAGTAGATGAAGTGTGATAGTGTCCTGCCTTGGCTCCATTCTTCACAGTGACATGATACGCCGGCAGTCTCCGGGCTGCATGACTAGTGAGTTCATCGATTGAACTCCAGAACGAAAAAGGCCGCTCATTGGGTAAGTCCGGTGGTAACACCGTCTGCGAGCAAAGCGTAAGCACGCCTGCCACCAGAGCTTCAGTTTCATAGGGCAAGTTCCCAGCAGCGGCCGTACTACTGAGGTCAGAGACAACCCCTAGGTCGCAATGCGAGTGATGATGGGCCTGCTGCGCGCCTCTTAAGTCCTCAAGCATTGAGGCAGCCAGCGGCCGCTCTGCCACGAACAAGTTTTCGAGGTTGAGCTCATCTACTGTTCGCAACAGTGCTCCAACGTCGCCTCTTTGCTTGTTACAGACGTGTAGCGCCAATACGGTGGCTCGAGGAAAGGCGTTGGCTACACTGGCAGAGAGAAGAGAGCGCTCACTGAAACATCCCAACTCGATGAAGAGAAACGGCGATGACTTGTCTAACAAAGCATCAATAGCAGTGAACCAAGTCTTGGTTGTGCTGTGCTCAAGCAGGTGTCTGGCGCCTGGCCAAGTATCGTTCAGTACTCCTGACCGCAGTACATTACTCAATCCTACCGCTGCATCACCTTCGCTCATTTGTCTCGCCGCTCGCTCGCGTAAAGAGGACTCATGCCAAGCTGACTGATAAGCCGCACCTTGCATTAGGATCGAAGTTAGATTCCTTTGATGACTGCTCAGCTGCCATTCCTCGCCGTCTCGCAGTCTTTCTAGGCTTTGCTCTTCTTGGACTCTCTGTTCCGCATCTGGGTCTGTTGGCAACGGTGTTGCTGCTTCAGAGTGCACTATCTCATTGGCCGCCACATCGAGAGGTTCCGGAGGAGCGATAGCAGGCTCAGCTAGGACAGTGTCTAACAGCTGTGGAGCTGGGTCAGAAAACGCCACTGGTTTCGATGCGGTGTCGTTCAAAGCTTCTAAAGGAGGGCTAGGAGGCACAGGTGCACTTAGTGCCACGCGAGCAAACTCTGAAAGTTCTTTGCCCGAAGGCTCCTCATTTGGGATTGGTATCACCAAATGAGTAGGTGCTGGGTGACCGGATTCGGTTGAATTTGGAACTGCAGGCTGCGGGTTCAAGGGTGGCGAGTTCAAAGGTTGTGCATCGTATGGTGGAGGTGTTGCTCGTGCCTCGACTAGTGACCGGAGATGGCCATGCAAAGTCGTGGCTACTTCTACTGTGCCACGAGGTTTCTTTTCAGGTGGAGCTAGTCCACCTGGAGTGTGATTGGGATCTTCCGAAGTGTGAAAGAAGACAAAAGTCGAGAGCAAAGCTAATGCGATAAGAATTGGGAGGACTTTTCGAAGATACAGGACCATGTCTCTCGAGGATTACAACCCTGCGGAGGTCTACAAATTGTAGCGACTTCTATAAGTTGTTAGCACTCAGCTTAAGGTGCGAAAATTAGCTCTTAATTGAGCGGAGATACGGCGACTCGTTTAGAAGAATGAGGCCATCGTGCAATCATTGGTGCCATGGTTGTCGATTCGACCGATTCGCTGCACAGATCTTCGATAGATTGTGCACCAATCAGAGCTCATTCGGTTGTTCGAGCAAAAAAATCTTCTGCAATCTGCAATCAAAGCAAGAAAGTTCACGATGGTGTTTGTTCCAAGTGCATACGCGCATACCTTAGCTCGGCTGCCCTACTACTGGGTGCTTGCTACTGCACGGGGTTGCCTCAACTAAAGCCTACTCAACTACTTCGGTGCTACCAACTGGAGACTTACAGAAGAAGGGTGCTACAGTACAGCGCTGGAGCTGTGTTTTTTGGAGCGGACTTGATATCACTCCTGTAAATATTTACCATAGTGAGTAGAAGTTTGGCCGTGACACCGTACTTGACTTTCTTCAAGAACTACGCCGACTGCAAAAGCGCCAACCCAGCTACTTTTCCTTCTACAAATGGACGACAGCGCCTTCCCACTAGCAGCTCAATTAATTGGGAAAGCATATGCGAAGCAAGGACAAGAAGCACTACGGCGACGAGAAGGCCTGGCGAAGACGCTTTTGTCGCAGAGAAGACTTCCAAGCACAGGATGGGACGATGCTTCAATAGAATTTCTGCTCACAGATCTAGCCATGATGGATTCGAATAATTTCATGGACAACGTGGGTGTGGGCGAAAGAGAGGGTCGAGTTTATAGTTCTTTGGTTTTGCGATCGCATTTTCGTATGAGTCATGGCATTGGGAGGAGCGGTGACATCGCAGCCGTGCAGCCGAAGGCAGCGGGGTCCTCTCTCATGGCGCAACTCACGAACTTGCTGGTCTTAGATGCCATGAAAATTGCCGGTCTTATTGAAGTGAAAGCCGCATTAACTATGCCGCTGGCAACAGGCATGTCGATAGGTCTAGCGTTGTTGGGGTTGAGATTACATTGGAAGTCTGACCCAAGCAAGCGTATCGTGCTTTGGAGCCGAATCGACCAAAAGAGCTGCCTGAAAGCCATTGTAACGGCTGGCTTTGAAGTGGTTCCAGTGCCTTTGAAGCTGTATGGAGATGAGCTTCAAACAGACCTAGCCGCATTCGAGGCCCTTCTGGACGAGCATGGTGACAGAGTGTTTGCTTGTGTGACCACCACCTCTTGTTTCGCCCCTCGAGCCCCGGATGACGTCGAAGGAGTGGCGCGGCTGTGCGAAGCTCGAAACATTGGGCACATCGTCAACAATGCTTACGGTTTACAGTGCGGAACTACCATGAAGAAGTTGAGTCGAGCGATGCGCGTTGGACGAATCGATTGTTGCATCCAATCAACCGATAAGAACTATCTGGTGCCTGTGGGAGGCGCGGTCATTGCTGGGCAAGATCCAAGCGTTATTGCTGCCATTGGCCAAGCGTACCCTGGGCGAGCATCATCTGCGCCCGTGCAAGACCTTTTCATCACCTTACTCTCGATGGGATCTCAAGGGTAAGAAAGGTTGAGAATGTCGTTCTTCGGCCCCACAAATGCCCGATCAATCCTCGACGTATGTCTTTTGTTGTTGCGCTTAGGTACAAGGAACTTCTTCTTGAGCGTGAGGCTATGGCAGATTACTTGCAATTGAAGTTGCAGGAGGTCGCTCTAAAGCATAGCGAGCGCGTTCTGAGCAGCCCAAACA
>Ga0307931_1000713_pt1 | contig 21630 bp, 19 predicted proteins | sample OrgLakmetageno47_FD_201816 | JGI IMG/M metagenome (GOLD analysis project Ga0307931, IMG submission 201816) | Saline water microbial communities from Organic Lake, Antarctica - #47 | ecosystem: Environmental > Aquatic > Non-marine Saline and Alkaline > Saline | place: Antarctica: Organic Lake...
TACGCGACCGGCTGGGGCATTTCAAACTGAACAAGGTATATGAGTTGAAGAAAATTAGGAATACGGGGCTGTTGTCACACCTCTCACTGTGCCCTGCATTCGTTTCCTCGTATTTTATTTGATTTATATTATTTCTGGCTTCCCTATCATCAACAATTTTCTGTACGTCTTTGAATATTCTTATGCATTTGACATTTTAAAAATAATAATTCTTTTCTAGTACTCGCTTTTTCACGTACATACTCGTCTCGTAACTTTCTTTCAATGTTATTCTACCTCTTGCGCAGGATGGCTACAACACGCATTTCTATGAGTTCAAGCACGACCACCAGCTGGCTGCTTCGGGGATGCTTCGCGACACTGGAAACGATGGGGAGGTAGTGGATAGTCTATGTTGACTTTGATATATTTCCATTCTCCCATTTCCTCCTTTATCTTTCAGTAGACCTCGCTGTCTCAACTTTTTTCTTGCCTTTACCTCACCAACTACTTCGCCTTCACTCTCACTTTTCATTCTAGCTTTGAAACACACTTTTTGTCGAGTCAAATTCTCACCTCCGCACTTTACCTCCTTTTGTACTTTCTCCCTGTCGCTCTTCTCTCACTCCACCCTTGTAGTCCAAGGGAGCGCGCGGGGACTTGATCTTCTATGTGGGTAACCTAGTGCGAGCCGCGCGCTTAGCAGGCATGGTGGCTTCCGGCGGTTTGCTGGGAGTGGTGTCCAGCGATGGCTTGGGAGGTGAGGAGGGAATGTAATGCTATAGACATGTAGGGATATGACTAAAAGAAAATGGAACCTCGGCAATGTGCATTTTTCAGTTTCCTGAGTTTTGGAATGACAATAATTAAGTTGCCTACACATGCAGCGCTCTTTAGTCCTTACGCCCCCATCATCATCACTGATCTTCTGCGTTTCTGTAATTGTGATCTCATCATGGTGTGGGCATTATCAACATCATTATCCACCAGGCAACCGCCTGGGCGAATTGCGGGTGCGGGCCTCGGACGAAACCACCAAAGCAGAGCTCTGCGCGCTGTTCCACAAGTGTAGCTTGGACGATGACGTGTGCTTCACTCTGAGCCGGGTGAAGGAATACGTGCGAGAAACCGGCCTGCGAGTGGTGGAGTACAGGTGGGGTCTCTTTGAGAATCAGACAAACGCACGGACAGTGTTCACGGTTCTGCGTACTCGTTTTCTTATCTTGCTTCTTTCTTTTGTCACCTCGAAAACGTTGTTGCCATCTCACGTGGAATCTCTTTTTTTTTTGTTCCATTTTCTTGACATAAAAATCCTCTTTCTCATTGGAATACACAAAGCTTCAGCTGGCCTCATCTTTTTTTTAATTCGTAGTTTTCTCCGTTTTTTTTTCTTCTCTGCCTTTTATTGTTGCATTTACAGCTATTGTGCGCCACGCAACCGTGCTATTCCGAGGGGCACTGGTCATTTCGCGGTCTTCTTGGAGCTCCAGGTAAAGTTGTAAATATACGAGTAGACAACAAGTGAATTGAAGCGATTATAATGACACCTGGCAATGTAATCGCTATTGATTATGTTGCCGGTGCACTCAATTTACACCCAAAGTTGTTACTGGTATATGGCATGTGTGCGCATTCCTCCCATTATATTAGGTGGTGTCTGGTCTAACGAGCCATTTGGGGGTGCAGTCGTCGGCGCGCGCGGCTCAAGCAGCTCTGGATGCGTTGCAAGGCCACAATGCTGCGGCCGAAAACGCGGGTGGGTTCGCGGGGGCGGGTGGGTGGGAAGGCCACGGCAGCGGCCACGACGGCGGCGGCAGCGGCGGCGGTGATTGTGGTATAGCTAGCGGCGCATCAGCGCGCGGCCCGGCGGACTCGGAAGACACATCAGACGACGGCCAGGACGTTTGTGTATAGACAACGAGCTTGATTGATGGGTGTGCTCTCAAGTTGATCAAATGGATTCATGGCGTTTCACGCTTCTGCTTCTGCCGCAGCACCATTGGACATCTAGAGAAGGCTCAGCGGCTCAGCAAGGGAACACGTCCCCGGAACGCGATACAGCGGCGTCTTGTTTTTGTGTAGCTCAGAAATGTCATATCTAATTACCAAATACGGCTGGTTTGCTACAAATCGGGCCGAGTGCTGAGGGCACCCCACTTAAGTATCTTGCATCTTAAACTTCGTTTTAATTCTTTCACTTGCACTTACAAAATGGTGATCGCAAAGCACAGAACGTATATCAATATTATACCTTGCCAAACCCGGGTGAATGGGCTAGGATGGCCGCGTAACAACAAAATCCCCTACATATGGCCGACTGAGGCGGGTATTCAGATCTCTTATACCCGATGGTCGATGGACTAATGGCAACGTAGCGAGCATCGAGAACTGGTAGGGTGCGGTTTATAACAGAACTCCACCCTCGTTGGCTAGCGATGAAGCAGAAGGCGAGTAAACATCGGGGATGCTCGCGGCAACAACGATGCTCTTCCGGCGGCCGTTGCCTCCCGTGCCCATCTCGGCAGTGACCTGGGTGGCATCAGATTCAGCTTTTGCGCTTAGCCGCTCGAGGTGTTGTTGTGCTTGAGGAAAGTCCTTTGCAGCTGCGAGGCTGTAAAGTTCCAGAGCTTTCGCCCTGCTCTTGGGCATACCACCCACCCCATGCTCGTGGTATTGCGCGAGAGCAAATTGCGCTTCTGGGAAGCCCTGGTTCGCCGACCGTTGGAACCACGCCACCGCCGCTGTCCTGTCCTTGAGCACACCTTGGCCGTTTTGGTACAAAGAGCCCAAATTGTGCTGAGACCGGGCACTTCCAGCTTCTGCCGCCACAATCCACCACTTGGCTGCCTGAGTGAAGTCTTGCTTCACGCTCTTACGGCCTGTGTATAGCAGCTGAGCCAAGCTTTCCATAGATTTCACTAGACCTTGCTGAGATGCTTTTAGCCACAATTTATGCGCTTCAGTGACATCTTGTCGGATGCCGTGTCCCGCAGAGCACACCACAGCAAGGGAATGCTGCGAAAGGGCGTGATCTTTTTTAGCGCCCGCACGAAATGTTTTGACTATGCTTTTAATTTGGTCTGCTTGGGTTTTGTTGAGCGAGGTCCAGTCGAGGTTCTGAGCTAATAGGTCAGTATAAAGCCGACGTGCATCATTGCACGCTACGTCGTCATCGGAATTCAATGGAATATCCGCAAACTCCGTTACCGCAGACATTATTCCTTCCTGTAGAGGCAACAAGTGAAACAGCTGACGCCTCAAGTTTGCTTTCTTTTTTTCTTTGGCTTTCTTTCCCGACTGCTGTCTTCGAAGTGCTATCTGTACGTCTAGCTATAGACAAAGTTGTTACGGCAAACTAATTTGAAAAACTCTGTCTGAGGCTTTGCTTCTTTCTAATATTATTTAACTTGCACTTTCGCACTCATCAGAGGCCCACGAGGAACTTGAACTGAGAAGCCACCTTCTCACTCATAAGCTGTCTTGATCTTGATGATGCCTTGATGGATGGGGAACAAATGAATGGGAAGGAAGAAGGATGATACATCGGCCGGCATGATGTCAAGATGATGTCAAGGAAGATGACGACGGATGACGGACGGATGACCGGATGACCTGGATAATTAGAGCGCCCCCTGTACTGTGTTGTCGTCTCGAGTCCGGTAGCTTTTCGATGCCATATTAGTACAGTTTTAAACTCGTTTTGGAGGTCATTTCTTCGCGCGGTCTCTAGACTGGTCTCAGTTCACTGAAGGGCAGCCCGAGCTTAGAGGTGCCAGAGTTGCAGGGAAGCGAGTAGTTGATTCTCGATTCGAACTTATTTTTAACATTTTGAATCGTAGGGTCTTGCTCTCCTTTTTCCTTGAGCATTCGGCATTGAGCGTTCCTTCGTTTCCCGCACGGAGGCTACTTCGAGCTCGATTTTGAAAGACATCAAAATTCAAGCGAAAAATGCACATCAAACAAGTAATCATCTCGGGCTTCCGCTCTTTCAGGAGCCAGTCGGAGATTGAACCTTTTAGGTAAGCTTAGTTGTCACTCCAACAAGTTCCATCGCAATCCTGATTTTGGTTCAATAGCCCTCCCGCGCAAACCCTGAGCTCTTCCTGTGCCCCCCCTACCCTAGAGGAGCTTGATTTCCCTATCCCACACGCAAGCGTGCAATCGAAGCTGCATCTAAAATTGTTTAACTTTTCAGTACGATACTATTTCACGTCTTTCTTCCTCATTGAACTCCTCGTGTGCATGCACCACCCTGCCTTTACCAGCCCGAAGCACAATGCCATCGTTGGCCGCAACGGGTCCGGCAAGTCCAACTTTTTCGACGCGATTCAGTTTGTGCTGGCAACGAGCCGGTTCAACACCCTCCGGCAAGAAGAGCGGCAGCACTTGCTTCACGAAGGTGCCGGTGCCAATGTCATGGCGGCGTTCGTGGAGGTGACGAAATGACTCTTGTGACACCAAACCCTGCGTGATCAAAGAAGAGGAGTGCGTCTGGAAATGGACAATTGAAACACTTCGTTGTACTCACGTGGCTGAGAGTTCACTACTTGAAAAGTCATAGTTTTTGACACCCCAAAAACCCTAGACCGTTCCATGAACCCTAGAGACCTCTCACACTTCTCACTTGTCTCTTTTACCGTAGATATTTTTTCTGTATCTGTTATTATTTAAAGGTGGTATTTGACAACAGCGACGGGCGCATGACAGTTGACGGCGACGAAGTGGTGCTGCGGCGCACTGTAGGCCTCAAGAAAGACGAGTTCTTCCTCAACCGCAAGCGCGTGACGAAAAGCGAGGTAAGACATCGCAGTGTTTCTGAATTGGTTGAAAAGGGCTTGAAGAGGGGAAGAGTGGTAGGAGCATAACAAGTCGAAATTTCTTCAGTGTAATTTTGCATGTCCATCACTTCTTCTCCTTTTTGCTCGGTGATTCTCAGGTCACATCATTGCTCGAGTCGGCCGGCTTCTCCAAGTCAAACCCGTACTACATTGTGCAGCAGGGCAAAGTCAATGCCCTCTGCTTGTCGAAGGACGAAGAGCGTTTGCAGCTCCTCAAAGAGGTGAGCTACGATTACTGAAAGTTCGTCCTTTGGCTTCCTGCTGTGTACGCCTTTCCTCTTGTTCACCATATTCATTTTACCTATTCCTCTTCTCGCAAGGTGGCGGGGACCCGCGTGTACGAAGAGCGACGCGAAGAATCGTCAGCCATTATCGTAGAAACCAACTCCAAGCGCGACAAAATCCAAGAAGTGATTACCTACATCGAAGAGCGTCTGGACGAGCTCGAAGGCGAAAAGGAAGAGCTGAGCGCGTACCAAAAGTGCGACCGGGCCAAGCGCGCGCTGGAGTACACCATTTACGACAAGGAGCTGCGCAAAGCCCGCGAGCAAGTCGACGCGCTCGAGATGCAGCGGGCCGACGACGCGTCGGCGGTGCACGCGTTGCACGAGCGCTGCCAGGCCACCCAAGACGACGTGGAGGCCCAGAAAGAGCAGCTGGCGGCGGCCGAGGCGGACGTGGACCGCCTGGAGCGCGAGCGCGCGAGCCTGGAGGCCGAGCGGTCCGCGGCCGTGGCGACCCGCGCGCGGCTGGAAGTCGACGTCCGGGAAATGGAAGAGCGGTGCCTCGCGGACACGGAGACCCAAGGCAAACTCGAAGAGAAAGCAGCCGGGCTGGACGCGGCCATTGAAAAAGCCAAGAAGGAGTTGTCGGAAGTCGCGCAGCCGCAGTACGAGCAAACCCGCGAAGTGCTGCAAGCGGCAGAAGCGGAAGAAGCGTCTACGAGTTTAGCCATGAACGAGCTTCTGGCGAAGCAAGGCCGCGGGCAACGGTTCAAATCGGCGAAAGAGCGCGACGCGTTCTTGAAAGACCAGTTGAAAGGTCTGTCAGCGTCAGTAGCTGGCAAGACCACAGTCGTGGAGAAGCTCAACGAGCGGATCAAGGCAGCCGCCGCCGAGCTGAAGAAAGGCAATGCAGCCGTAGCCCAAAAGGAGAAAGACATCAAAGCGCGGCAGCAAGCACTCCAAGAATTGGGCGCGGGCATCGCCGCCAAGACGGAGCAGCGGCACGAGCTCGCCGAAGCCCGGAAGTCGGCCTGGGGCGCCAAGCAAGCCGCGGACGACAGCGCGAAAGCGTGGCGCGACAGCTTGCAGAAGCACGAGCGCGACTACCGGTCGTCCATGCCCAAGCACATTGCCATGGGCCTGGAAGCCGTGGCGAAAATCGTGAAAGACGAAAAGATTCAGGGCTACTACGGCCCTCTGATCGACAACTTCACCTTGACCTCTACCAAGTACCGCGTGCCGGTGGAAGTGGCCGCCAACAACGCGCTGTTCAACGTGATCGTGGAGGACGACGCGGTGGCGTCTCGCTTGATTGCGAAGCTGAGCAAGGACAACTTGGGCCGGCTGACCTTCATGCCTCTGTCGCAGCTCGCCATGCAACACTTGGAGTACCCGTCCAGTTCGGACGTGCGCCCCCTGATGAAAGTGGCCCTGCGCTACGACCCCAAAGTGGAGCGGGCCATGGCGCAAGTGTTTGGCAAGAAACTCATTGCGCGAGACTTCGACACCGCGCGGCAATTTGCGCAGGAGGCCAACATGGATGCCTTGACCATGGAAGGCGACGAGGTGAACCGCAAGGGCGCGCTCGAAGGCGGCTTCCACGACGACCGCCGCAGCCGGCTGCTGGCGTACGCGGGCATTCAAGACGCAAAGCGGGAGCTGGCCGCTGCTGTGCAGGCGCAAGAAACTGCGGCGGCGTCCTCTCTAGAAGTGGACGCAGCAGTGGCGGGAATCATGGGCGAAATTCAGCGGGAAGAAGCGAAACGCTCCAACACCAAGATGGAAGGCGGGCAAGCGCAACTTGAGCTCAAGCAACTGATGGAAGACTTGACTTCCGTCGAAGAACGGCAACAGCGCGACAAAACAGAAGCGCTACCCGCTGCGAAGCAAGAGCTGACGGCGTTGCGCGCCCAAGCGGAAAGCTTTCAGCAGGAGCTCGGGACCCCCCTGCAGCAAACCTTGAGCACTGCGGAGCAGGCGCAGCTGGCCAGGTTGAAGAAAGAGCAGGTGGTTCAACAAACCGCGGTCAAGTCTGCGCAAGAAGCTCACGAAGCCGCCGTCTTGGCGCGGCAAAGGTTGCAAGTTTTGCTCAAGGACAATTTGCTCAAGCAGCGCGAAGCCATCACCGCCCAGTTGAGCTCGTCCAGCGGCAGCGGCGCCGGCGAAGACAGCGACGTGGGCGAGCGCACGCTGCACCTCGACATGAAAACCAAAGAGCTGGCTCAGATCTCGCGCGAAGCCGAAGCCGCAGCCGATGCCCTTCGAAAGAGCGCCAAAGCTCAAGCAGCTGCTAAGGAAGCGGCACGGGTTTGCAAGAAAACCCTCGGGGACCTCAAGAGCCAAGAGGCCGCCGACGCAGAAGCCCTCGCTGAAGTGGAGAAACAGGCGGAAAAACAGCTCAACAAGCGCAGCATGCTGGTGCAAAAGCGCGAAGAAAACTTGCGGAAGATTCAGCAGCTGGGCTCCCTGCCTGCGGCGGAGCTGGAAGAGCACGCGCATGACGCCGTGAAAGACTTGATGCGGAAGTTGCACAAGTGCAACCAAGAGCTGACTAAGTACTCGCACGTGAACAAGAAAGCGCTAGACCAGTACGTGAATTTCTCGGAGCAGCGGGAAGCACTGTTGGAGCGGAAAACCGAGCTGGACCAGGGTGCAGCAGCCATCGAAGAACTGATTGACAACCTCGACCGGCAAAAGGACGAAACGATTACCCGCACTTTCCGTGGCGTCTCGAAGCACTTCAAGGAGGTCTTCAAGGAGCTGGTGCCCCAAGGCTGTGGCGACCTGGTCTTGAAAACTTCGACCAACAGCGGAGGAGGCGGCGGCGGTGCAGCGGACGAGGACGGCGAGGATGGTGACGAAGGCAGCGGGACCTTGTTGTCGGCCAAAGACAGCGCTGAAATTGGCTCTTCCCAGAGCGCCCTCGGCGGGATCGCGGTGAGCGACTTAGTGGGCGTGCAGGTGAAGGTCAGCTTCACCCCCGCGGGGGAAGTGTACCTCATGTCTCAGCTCAGTGGGGGGCAGAAAGCTTTGGTAGCGCTCAGCATTATTTTCGCGATTCAGCGCTGCGACCCCGCCCCCTTTTACTTGTTCGACGAGCTGGACCAAGCGCTGGACTCCACGTACCGTGCCGCAGTTGCGGCGATGATTGCGCGCCAAGCCAACGCCGCGCAGCCGACGCAGTTCATCACCACCACGTTTCGCCCCGAGCTGGTGCAAGTGGCGTCCAAGTGCTACGGGATTTCGCTGCAAAACAAAAACAGCAACATTCACGCGTTGAGCAAAGGTGATGCGCTTAGCTTCGTAGCGGACTTGATGAACGAAGAAGAGGCCGTGGGCGCGCAGGGTGCCGACGCGACAATGGCCAGATCAGGCCGCAAGCGGGCGCAGGCAGAGCAGCCGTTGGCGGAAGAGGAAGAAGGCGACGAGGACGACGACGCTGAGTCGAACGGCGAGGAAGAAGAGGACGAGGATGCCGAAGACGACGAGGAGGAAGCCGCTTCTGCCAGGTCCAGCAAACGAAAAGGCCGGCGATAAAGGCACGATCACAGCCGTTTGCGCGCTTGGACAAACCTTCATGCTCAACTTTTTGCTGCGCGTCTGCTTGTCCTTACTTGTATTGCATATTCATATCTGCCAAATTAATTTGGATACCGTAAAAGATCTGAGAAGATAAAAAGGCAGTACTTTCAAATCCAATATCGATCTCGAGGAGGAGTAAGTTTTGAGTTCCATTTAAGGAGTGTGGAGTATCAATTTCAATACAGTATCAATACAACAACAACAGCAATATAACTAAAACAGCAAGAGCAAGAGGGGAATCTCTTTCTTCCGATTTCCGCACGCATTCTATGGCTAAGGCTTGGGCTAAGATACCAGGTAACGCACATTCCGATGATCTAGGAACTTATAACTGGAACCCCCACCTCTGATCTGTTAAATATGCCACGGCAACTGTACTATTACCTATCTAATATTAAATTATATTATTATCAATTATCTGACAGCCAACTGGCATTTACTTAAAAAATAACCAAGGCGATTTATAGCGGGGTACGGGATGGCGTTACTTCCATATGGTTCACTGGCAACTCCATTTCAGTTGACTCATTCTAAACAGGAATGCGACCAACGAGATCCTTGAGGTCGGCTCCCTTAATAGTCGCGTAGCCAGCAGCGTTGACCCGGGCTACTTCGATGTTGTCTTCCGTCAACTTCTCTTCCATCACCGCCTTGAGGGCCTTCACTGCCAGGATCTCCGCTTCTGCCAGTGACATGGTTTCGGAATACTCCTCTGTGAGCTGCGATTGCGCGCCGTCCGAGCCGCTGCCAATCGCTTTGGCCTTGTACTCCACGTAAGTGCCCGACGGGTCGCAAAAGAACAGGTGGGCGCCCGTGTCGTCGTGGCCTGCCAGCAACAGGGCCACGCCAAACGGCCGGCTCATTTTCTTTTCGTCGCCCGACTCTCCAAACGACAGCATCAAGTCGCAAGTGGCCTGTGCGAGGGCTTCGGTCCGCATGGGCTCGTTGTACGAGAAGCGGTGGTTTTGCGCTTCGATCCGTGCGTGGTCCACCAGGGTGCGCGCGTCCGCAATCAAACCAGACATCGCTGTGCCGATGTGGCTGTCTACTTCCATTACTTTCTCCACCTGAAACAACCGTTAGTTCGCGGTTAGAATTATAAAGTGAGCGGCAGGGTCAGGGCCTTTGCCTTGGAGAGGCTGCGTAAATACGCAATTTGGAGCAGGGTTTAAGACTCGAACCAGCTCTCCACGCACTTCTACCCTAGACACGCACCGATGATGCCTCCATCAGCGTAGAAGTGACACGCTTCTCAACCGCGAGCACAATTCCCTCAACAGTCTTAATTCCGACTGCTGTTGATCCAAGCTGAATCGCTTTGATTGCATACTCAACCTGCAAAATAGACACGAGGGTGGGAAGGTACGTAGCAGGCGAGCTGAGTGACTCGGCTTCAGTTTATACATACAGATACTTCGCAAATGCTGCGCTTAATTTCGGAAGATAGTTCCGATTGGAATGCTTGTACTTTGTTCAGTAGTTTCAAACCAGTTGCTAACAATGCATGTTGAGGGGTAAGAAGGAAAGGATCGAGAGGCGCCTGTCGTCCTACGAGTTCATGGCATCGTGGCATCGTGGTAGCCATCTAGATCAAAAGAAAATGGAAGAGCTCTGCCCATATTCTAAAAATTCTTTTCAACTTCTCACCTGAAATAGGCGCCCCTCTGGACTGAAGGTGTTTACCCCACGGTCATAGCCTGAGTTCGACGCGTACATGGTGGAGTCCTACTCATAGAAACAAAACAGGCGAGTACGAGGATCAATCAGACTGCATAAAACATAAATAAAAAAATGAATGCAATTTCCTCCCGCTAAGCTCTCTATGTGTTGAAGTCTGCCTGCGCAATCTGGCAGGAGCGCTAGTAAGCTTAGCACGGCTACCTTGTCAAATGCGGAGGCTCTCAAGAAATCGAATGCTGCGAAAGCAAGAAATGTTCATACGAGTATTATATTAGAGTAAAAGTTTTAAAATTTGAGAGCGCAAGAGAATGCAGATGCAGGAAACCAAAGCAAGAAACTTTCTTGTACAGTCAGTCTTCTTTCTTTTACACTTTTTCCACTAAAAGAGGGTCGAGTGCTAGCTTTCTCTCTTCGACTCGGGAGCTCGATTCAGTTATGAGCGTCACGCACATCACCAGTAAGATATACTGCTGAATGCTAGGATTCTCACATTTTTGATCGAGCTGCGTGGAATAAGCAGCTTAAGCACTCGACTACATTTGATGAATTCTGGCATGCTTTTCCTGAGCTAAATTTCGCCCCCCATGAGCCCTTTCTTTATCCTAGCCAACTACCTCCTGTGAAATTCCTCAGAATATACTGGTATATCTATTTGTTGCAATGCATACTGCAACTTCAGGCACATCGCACTACCATGCCGTAACCGCGACGAAAGGACTTGTAGTGGTGGACTTCTCGGCAGGATGGTGTGGGCCTTGCCGTATGATTGGGCCACATTTTGACGCCATGGCAGCCCAGTATCCGGACATTACGTTCGCTAAGGTGCGCCAGTGCGCCTTCATCCTCACGTGCGCTCTCGTACTCACGTCTTGTCTTAGTATTCTGAAGGAAGGAATGAAGGAGCCTTGACCCCCTTTCGCGCGACGAAGATGTCGACTTTCCTCTTTCTTAAGCTCAAACTTAGTGTCTCTGAAGAGACGTGATCTGATCCGCACCTTTATGCTTTGTCTTTTGTAGGTGCAAGAGGACGACGGCGCAGAGGGCAAGTCAATCGTAGCTGCAGCTGGCATTAGCGCCTTCCCAACCTTTTTCTTCTTCATTGATGGTTCCAAGAGGTGCGTCTCATAGAATGTGCGATGCTACATGAAAACTTAGCGAGCCATATCACGGGCACTAGTCGAGAAGTCATCTGCTTCATTTCTATGCCTAACTCTGTTTCCTCTTCTTACCTCTTATCCTCTTATGCCACCCTTTTCCATGGGTTCCCTGTCCGATTACAGGGATGAAATGAAAGGCGCGAACCCAGCGACCTTGCAAGAGAAAGTCGCGCAATGGCGTGCTGCCGTGCCACAGTCCTTTGCCGGGGGCGGCGCAACGCTTGGCGGTGGCGGTGCTCCTTTAGACGCTGCTGCGGCACGGGAAGCTCGGCTCAAAAAACTCGGCGGTGGTGGCGGTGGAAGCCCGAGCCCCGCAGCAGCAGCAACTTCGTTCACGTTAGACTTGAACGCCGCGACGGCGGCTGCAGGGTCTACTTCTTCTACAGGCGCAAGTGCGATGGAAAACGATGACGATGCCGGGCTGCAGGCAGCGCTCGCGCTGTCGATGAACGACGCGCCTTCTCCAACGGCAGGAGCAGCTGCGGCCGCATCTCCCGTGGCTCCACCGCCAGCAGGCAGCGGTGAAGGTGCCGCTGCGGAAGCAACAACCCAATCCCCTGCCATGGACGAAGGATCGGACCAATCTGCTGCTGCTGCTGATACCACGGAGCTCCCCCCAGTAGACGCGAAGCTGTTGAGCGAAGGCACCGGCATGGGCTTTCCCGAGCTGCACGTGCGCAAAGCCCTGATGGCGGGCTGCAGCAACCTCGACGCGGCGGTGACCTGGGTGCTGGAGCACGGCAGCGACGCGAACATCAACGACCCCATTCCGCCCGTGGCCAAAACCAGCAGCAGCAGCAGCAGCAGCAGCAGTGGCAGCAGTGGCAGCGCCGAGGCGGAAGGCGGTGGGCAAGTGCACCAGTCGTGGAAGTGCGTGGAAACGGGGCGTTTGTTCCGGACCATGGAAGAAGTGCAAATGTACGCCGAGAAGACGGGGAGGTCCAACTTTGCCGAGTCCACGGAAGCGAAGAAGCCTCTGACGGAAGAAGAGAAAGCCGCCAAACTCCTCGAGCTCAAAGCCAAGATTGCGGCAAAGCGCGAGGCTGCCGGAGAGGTATGGTGTTTCGCATGGAAAGTAATACTTGCCTGAACGCATGAGCAGTGTGATTGCATCTTTTGCTTCTTATTTTCCCACTTTTTTTTTGTCTAACTTTTGTCGTCCTTCCAGGTTGAAAAAGTGGACGAAGTCCTGAAAGAAAAGCAGCGGCGCACCATGGGCAAAGAAACCGGAGCTTTGCGGGAGCAAATGGAGAAAGAAGCCCGGCAGCGCGAGTTCGCGGCCGCCAAGCGCGAGAAAGAAGCGCAGAAGCGCGAGCGCGAGCGGCTCAAGGCGGAGATTGAGAAGGACAAAGCCGAGCGGCGCGCTCGAGGCGGCACTCTGAACTCGGTAAATACTAGAAATGAATTCATTGTGTTCTTGTCATGACGGACCACATCCTTCTGTTTCTGCTTCTGTATATATTCTTCTTCTTTTCATTCTTTGCTTTTTTTCACGGTTCAGGTGTTGGGGAAAGATGGCTACAACCCCTCTGGCTTAATGGCCAGCATTAGCAAAGACGACGAGAAGGCTGAGCGGGCCGAGCGTGCAGCAGCGGCTGCGTCACCCGGATCTACTGCTTCGGGCAGTAGCGCTTCAGGTAAATCGTTGCCAGCAGCGGCAGGGGCCACGGGCGCGGCTGCTGTGGACACTGCGATTGCTTCCATTTGCAAATACAAGGTGGGTGGAGACGGGGGCAAGTGCCTGGCGCTTCTTGACTTGTTCCTGAAGAACGTGGTGGAGAAGCCCACGGAAGACAAGTACCGGTCCATCAACACCGAGTCGAACGCGTTCAAGAGCAAAGTCGCTGGGCTCGCGGGCGGGATTGGCCTGCTGAAAGCGGTAAGGGAATGTGTGTGCAGTGTGCTTGACTTTTTTTACGGCGATGTTTTTCTTTCGCCCCTTTCTTTTTTGGCCCAGTTACCTCTCGTCAATTGCGTGAATATTTTTCAATATTTTAGTTAATGTTTGTTGTTTTTGTTGTTGTGCCTGTGTGTGGTTGGCAGGTGGGATTTGTGAAAGCAGAATCGTCATTGGAGCTGAGCCTTGAAGCGCGTGATCTTGAGCTTGTAACTGATACTCGCACGAAACTTGCCTCCGCCATTGAGCAGTACAACAAGGAAGCCGACAAATGAAGTGGCGGCCTGAAATCGTGGATTGTCGCAGTGGTGTAAATTTTCGTTTGCTTGCAGCGAGTTCACGTTAAAAGCGAAATTTGGCGCCTTTTTGCTCTTTGCTTCTTCATATTATCAAGTCCACAACGAATTTCCAAGGCGCAGTAGAGCCAATATTGGTACGTTTTCCGACTGCCGACAAGATCGAAGTTGTGTCGTGTTGGAATAGTCTAGCTTACATCCCCCAATTGCATATAAACACTAATAAGCGGAATGGAGCTGCGTATTTGTGAGTAGTCTTGGGGAATATAAACTACTACAGTTGTGTACATGATAACGTCATCTGTAATGTGCACGGGTGCACGGTATACTGTATACAGTAGTTACAGTGTTACAGTACAGTAGTACGAAGTTATTGACGTATTTAGGTCATTCGAGTGACGTACATAAACTAAACTTCGTTCCACACCACCACGACGCCACCGACGAGCACCGACATATCGATCGAGTCACCGAGCACCGAGTCCATCCACAAGGGGCGATAGTAGCTGCCCTTGCCGTAGTAGGACACCGTAGGAGATGCCGTTATATCATAGCGTGATCGTTTCATTGGCAAAGCAGTCGCCTGATGCTGTCGCATCCACCATGCGCAAAACGTGCAGCACTATATTTGAGAATGGTGTGTAGTCGCTTGAAGAGCAAACCACTGAATCATAGCGAGATTTATTCAGAATGAAACCTTGTTAGACGTAGCTGCGTAGGACCAACAATTCACAACAAATTTAAATCTCGTTTTTTGATATGCTAGGTGGCTGGGTGCGGGCAGTAGAGAACCATGGTATTCGTCAGTTGCCTTACCGGATCAAGTCAAGGTACTCGCCCGAAGGCGAACGTTATCAGGACGCGGCGCGGTTCACGTCATTGTACTTCGATGCGCCTGTGAAAACAAAGGTCCAAGTGGAGCAAGCGCTTTCGCTCAACGAGCAAGTGATGCGGGCCACCTTCTTGCGGCCTGAGTCTGTAGAAGACGAAGTGCGTATACTTGTGTGTGCGTGCTAATGCCCTCAACAATGCTTGCTCTATTGTTGGCAACTTGCATTCCTAGACAGCTCAACACACCTCTGACTAGTGCCCTATTTCCACATGCGTCCTTTAGCGCCCATTCACTCTTAAATCTTCTGGCATACTGACGGTCATGCTTTTGAGCTTTGAGTTGGGTATTGTGTCAGGAGGTGGTGTGTTTTTGTGCGGGCTTTCTTAACTCTCCTTGCGTCTTCGGTGTTGCTGCATTTTTCTTTGCCTAGGTGCTGTCTCTGAAAGGTGCTAACCCTTGGAATGCCAAAGCTGGCGTAGAAGTAACTCCGAAGGCGCCGAAAAAGAAGAAGCTGAAGTACGGATTAACGCACGAAGACATGGAAGCACGAAACACGGAGCTCGTTGACTTCATTCAAAAGCATTTCTGAGTTGGGTCAGTGTTTCTACATCGCTTTGAAGTGCTCTAGCTATTTGGCTGGGATATGTGAGTTGATCTTAGAGTAGACCAGTGAGATCCAGCATCAAAAAGTTCTAATTTCGGTTTCTCCCCAGAGGCCAAAGGAGGCGCAGAGCCTCCCCTCCCCCAACCCTTCCTTGGGTAGGTCTCCGGGAAAAAAGCTCGTAAAATCCAAAAAAAGCTCAAAAAAAAGCTCCTACAGATCTGTAGACGTATTTGCCGTATTTTTACCGTATTCTGACCGTATTTCCACCACGAAGGGGGGAATTGGCGATATCCCTATTCAAGATATTTGTCCGTTGGGCTGAAATTTGTCCGTTGAGAAGCTTTTTTTGAGCTTTTTTTCCTCAGGAATCTTCAAAAAAAAGCTCAGCTTTTTTCCCGGAGGCCTATCCTTGGGTGTGAATTACGGGTGCGGTCCGAAACGAATTTCGTCCGACCGAAAAACGGGTACGGTCCGAAACGCGTGTTCTCCGTTCTAAGGCTCCGTACCATAGCAAGGTGGGAGATTTGTATTCTGCCAGGGATCTGTGGATTTTATGCTAATACCTAAAAGTCTTCTAATACCGGCCCTTCGGGGCCTGTCTCAAAAACTTCTCAAAAAAAAAAGAGGTCGCGAGTTACGAGTTAGTTTTTTTCCTTTTTTTCCGTTTTTTCTTAAAATCAGCGATCATCGCAGGGCTTAGGTGCCTTATCCCTTTGTCCCCCTGTACGAACTAGCTTCAAGTTCAAGTGTTTCAAGCCACCCACAGCTCACCCTTTGGGGGAGCCCACTAGCCCACTCAGGGCTTCCGTACCACAGATCTCCGAAATACGGCGCCGAAACGCATTTCATCCGAAAGAAATTTCGGTACGGTCCGAATCGCGTTTTGCGTTGCGTAATTCACACCCAAGCACCCTTCCAACACTTAGAAGTTAGAAGAATTGACTTAGTATACCCATGACTCATGCAGCATGTCGTATTCAAAAAACCGAAGGCCTTTCAAAACAGAAAGCAGCAAGGTGAGCTTTTACGAAGTTCGTTTGTTGTGATGATACTCGCGTGGGTGTTAATCGATGCAGCTTCCCTCGTGCGGCTGGTGCGATCGTGCCTCGTGAGCTTCATCTGGGGATTCGCATTCGTTTACCTGTAGCCAGGTCCTGGATAGTGGCCGGCTTGGGCTGGGCTTGGAACTAGAAAAAAGCCAAGAATACGTATGCCTCGTACGAGACCAACGCCTTCGGGATAAGCCCCACGGCCTTGTGAAGCCTCCGCACCTAATTCGAAATCCGCATCTCTGCTTCACTTCCGCATCTTTCCCGCCTTCTTCAACTTCTTCCCTTTGTTGTGGTGACTACTACGGCCACCGCCACTGCTGCGCTGCGACTGCTGCTGACCCTGTCGCCCATTGCTGCTTTTACCTTTGCCTTGAGGTTCCAGGAACCAACCTACGAGGGCCCACCTCTTACGGCGCGTAGGCAAAGCTTCGTGTTCCACGGTGCGGCTGTCGAAGAGCACTAGCGTGCCGCCGCTCGGGTCCACCCGTTCTGGCGGCAATGGCTTCGCCTTGCTTCCAGGATAGGCCACGAGTTGCCCTCCGTCGCGATTGCTTTGCCATGGTCCACCGTCGGAAGCACGGTCGCTGTTGAGGTAAACTAAGAGCGATACCGCCCGGCCAACACCCACTTGTTGGTCTACGTGTCGACCATAAAACCCCGCACCGCGGCCGAGGTTGCTGCTGCTGCTGCTGCTCTGACTGCTGCCCGGGTAGCACAAGTACTGAAGCTCCATGGCGTCTGCTAAAGGTCGGCCGTGTCGAAAAGTGCTTTCTTCGAGCCCAAGCCGCAAGTCGGCAAGAGCTTCAAACAACAATTGACGCGCCTTCGGGTCGCCCGTGCCCGCACGAGCCTTGTTGATAGCGTCATCGAAAAGCCCGCAAGCTTCGCAACGGCGCGTGGTTTTCCGCACTGCTTGCGCGCGTGGGTCGCCGCGCCCGGCCGTAGAGCCGCCGACGGCCGCAGCCGTGAAGGCACCCGCAGCCTTGAGGGCAACAGCGTCTGAGCGAAGGCGGTCAACGAGAAGGGGCGACAGCCATGATGGTGTTACCGCCAATCTACCCAACGAAATGCGCGGCATGGATGCTCTCGCGCGGACTTGATCCGCATCGGGTCTAGGACTAGTAATGGGAGAATCGTCATTCACCTCGCTTGAATAGCAAGGAGCACTCGCATTGACGTCAGTCCCGTCTTCTGCTTCGAGCCCAGCATCGACATCTAAGCTTGCACCACTTCTTGATTGAACAAGTGAGATCGCTGGAGCTTTTTTCTTTTTGATCCTACTAGGTTGAAGATCATCCGAGATGAGCTTCCGCTTGCTTGTTGATTCGTCAACCTTTTCAGCGCTACCTAGTTTTGCTTCATCGTCAGGCATGATAAAAGGAAACCCCCTCCACGGTGCGCTACTGGGCTGGGACATGTCTACTCCAAGATTTTGCCCCACAGTCCAAAGCGAGCAGCGCTTTCAACCTAGAACTTCGAGCACTACTACCACTGCTGTTGCTTTGAGTTAGGGTCTAATCTCTGAGCTAATTAGTCTGTCTAATCCTAATCTGAGCTGTGGCCACTGTACGTACTTCTGAGATCAGAAGTAAGTTAAGTGAGACACAAATACTGTACGCCCTTACGGGGGTGGCTGTGCAAACACGCCAAAGGCCAAAGCAACCGGTTGTCGATGGGAAGGGGAAATCGGAAATCACTTCACCACGGGTGTCCATAGCAATACTTTTAAAAAATAGTACTATGGGCTACTCGACATATTTACGACTGTAGTAGTATTACTAGATACCCGATTCTTATCAAAATACTCCCTAAATTGTAAATTATGAGTTCCTGCGTGTCAACCGGACCTGTGGCCGCCTGGCGCCTGGCGCTGTGACCTATGGGTTGTCTGACTTGCAAATTACGAGTGGCGACGGCGTCGAAGGACAAAGAAAGGCACAGAAGACAAACGCTCGTGAGCCACACGTTAACTAGATATCTTTTACCTACCAAACAAGAAAAACAGTTGGAGAAAATCATGAGGCACTATTTTCAATATCGGAACTGTGATGTAATAATATGAAGCTAAATCGCATTGACTTGACGTGTTAATCATCAAGAAGCGACATGGATCGCGTTTGCTTCACTTTGCACTAGGTACGATGGCGGAAAGAGAGTTAAAATCCCGGGCCAAAAAATTAATTTTCTAACTTCAGCGAAAGTTTGCTCGAGGGACCATGGCAGAACGTGGCGCCCCAAACGCAGATTGGGCCTTCTTGGCGGCCCGCAACGCAGCACGTGCGTGCTGGAGCTCGTGAGCGACACCTCGCATTGCTGCCGAGTCTGAAGCGCCCCTTGCAAATGCCGCAAACTCACACAAGCTGATGCTCCCGCTGTTGTCCTGGTCGATCTCGTTGAAGATTTGGTCCAAATCAGCGTCGCTCACACGCTTGCCCACTCCGATGTGGCGCCGCAAGGTAACCGCCCACTCATCACGTGTCACTAGAGTGGAGTTGTCTAAGTCCAGCTGCTTGAACAGCTTGGCGTACGAGACGTTGGCAGGGTGCGTGGCCGAAGTCTTAGCGTTGAAGTTGCTTGATCCGCCACCTGACTTTGCTTCTTCAGCCTTGGCCACATGCTGCGACAAGTGCCACAGCACCAGGTGCACCTTGTCGAGTCCTTCCGGCCCTTGGTCGCCGCCGGCGAGCGCCAACTTGTCGCTCAGGTGTGGCCCTTCTTTCAATAATTCTGGGTGGTCAGGAGTGCCGTAAGTGAGCACACCACCGCCGCCTGCTTCAACGGACGTGGGGCCTAAGGTGTTGGGCTGTGCGCCCACTAAGGCATTCTTGTCACTACTCTTGCTCTTGCCTCCGCCAGCGCCGCCACCCAGCTGAAGCACGCTGTCAGCGGCGTGGCGGAGCTGAGTAGAGTACGCAGCGCCTTTCGCAAAGGCACTGAACTCACGGAACGAGATCGCCCCATCGTCAGACGTGTCGATGGCATCGAACACCTGATTGAGCTCGTCGTCTGAGAGGGCCGAAGTCTTCACGCCAAGCGCGCGGCGCACGGTCTTGGTGAACTCGTCTTTGCTTACACCCCCGTTTTGGTCTAGATCCAGCTGTTTGAACATTTGGTAGAAGTTCACGTTTGCTGCGCGGTGTGTGGTGCCAAACCCTGTTGACTTGGAGTCGGCATCAATCGCTACTTGCTGCGCGAGTTTGTAGAGCACCAGTTCCGCAGCAGCTAGGCCTGGAGGTGCCGCCAGCTGAGCAACGAGTGACCCCGCGCTGAAGCCTCCTGCTGCCATGCCACCAGCCTGGTTGGATGTCTGTAAGGTGCAAAGCATAGATCGTGAGAGGAGTCATGAGGCTGAAATTCATGATGTATGGGCTTAGTTTAGGGTTAGGGTTACAAGTATAGTTAGGGTTAGGGTACCTTCAACTTTCCCATTGCAGTCATTTTGCGACTTTCCTTGGAGGCGCTTGGAGGTGCAATAGAAGGTGAAGCATCCTTGTTATCAGAACCTGCACCACCTGCCGTCAAGCTCGTTTCTTCTTCCTCAACAGCAGTACTGGCGACAGCACTGTCTCCGTCAACCTTCACATCCTCATCTAACGTGTCTCGAAGTGTCGCTGCTGCTGATTCTCGAATCGAATCTTGCGCTGCATTGCTTGCTGCAGCGAGCCGCTCTGCCAACAGTACCAACTCGGTCGCATGCCGCTCGCGCTCTCCGACGCAGTACTTGTCGTGCGATGCCAACTTCCAGCTCGACGCCGAGGCCATCGGAGACTTGACCGGGCTGCTGAGAGGAGTTGCTCCTTCTTCGTTGGTCGCCGAGGACTCATTCAAAGTCTCCAAGGCTAATGATTCTCCAGCATTAATTGCGTTCATCGTAGCATCAATGCCAATATCAATGTCTTCTTCATCTTCACCTTTTTCACCAGCACCAGGGGTAGGTGAAGACGAGGTAGAAGTCGCTGGCGCGATGCCCTTGAGCATGGTGTCCACCCATTGTGCAGCGCTACGGAGAACATCCGCGGAGAGCAGCCGTTTGAATTCCATGTGATCAATGAAACCGTCTTTATTTGCATCGAGTGCTCTCACGTGCTGCATGGACGCCAATAAACTACAGAAAATAAATGCCCGTACGGTATACAATCAAACAAAAATTATACATCAAGATTATGTTGATCAGTCAGAAAAACTTTGAAGTAAAGCTAAGACAAAGAATTCCCCAAGAAGTAGGAAACAACTTCATTGTCAATCAAACATATTGAAACAAAGAATGCTCTCGTATCATATATGTTCCAACACTTACGCTTGGCCTCGGTTCCCATCGCCGTTACCTAACGCCACTGCTAACTCATTATTGGCCATGATTAGCTTCCAGCATTCAAGACGCTCGATGCGACCTTTATTTGAGTCGCTATTCTCAGCGCTCGTATCACTATCACCACCACCATTGTCACCATCTTCCTCAATACTCACTGGAATGCTTTCTATCGGGAGAGCAGCCCAAAACTCCTCTACGATACGAGTCAAATCCGCCGAGGGCGCATATGCTTGTAATTCTACATGTGCCCGCGCTGCGGCGACCTCAGCCGAGCTCAGGAACCGCAAGAAAGAGGCTTGGTCCACGGCAGAGTCGGAGGTCTTCTGGTAGCTTTGCAAGTACTCAACCGCTGCCAGCAACTTTCGGCCCTCACCTAGGGCGTCGCCGTCATCCTTGCTTTCTACTGAATTGATAACCAAAGCCCGTGCAACGTCATCGTCCACCAACAGGCGCTCCCAGCAGTCCACCCAGGGTACGGTGCCGTCATCGCCCTTAGGTAGGGCGTCCCATAGCGCTGCCATGGCAACCGCTACCTCGGCCGACACCTCCAAAGGCGACTCATTATCCTTCCGAGGTTCAGCTACAACAGCAGATGGCACCTCGACGGGTGATTCAACCAGTATCTTTGCAGCTTCCTCTCCCGGCAACAATACCTTGGCTGCTTCTTGAGGTGCACCAACTACAGCTGCAGGAGTTAAGATAGGCTCAGCAGGTTTAAACTTGCCAGCAGGTACAGCAGCAGAAGCTTTAATTGCTTCATTCGTTTTTGCACGTGGTGCTCCAAACGCAGATTGGGCCTTCTTCGCTGATCGCAACGCCGCACGTGCGTGCTGGAGCTCGTGAGCGACACCTCGCATCGCTGCAGAGTCTGAGGCACCTCTCGCAAATGCTGCAAACTCGCACAAGCTGATGCTCCCACTGTTGTCCTGGTCGATCTCGTTGAAGATTTGGTCCAAATCAGCGTCGCTCACACGCTTGCCCACTCCGATGTGGCGCCGTAAGGTAACCGCCCACTCATCACGTGTCACTAGAGTGGAGTTGTCTAAGTCAAGCTGCTTGAACAGCTTGGCGTACGAGACGTTGGCAGGGTGCGTGGCCGAAGTCTTAGCGTTGAAGTTGCTTGATCCGCCACCTGACTTTGCTTCTTCAGCCTTGGCCACATGCTGCGACAAGTGCC
>Ga0307931_1000717_pt1 | contig 21614 bp, 17 predicted proteins | sample OrgLakmetageno47_FD_201816 | JGI IMG/M metagenome (GOLD analysis project Ga0307931, IMG submission 201816) | Saline water microbial communities from Organic Lake, Antarctica - #47 | ecosystem: Environmental > Aquatic > Non-marine Saline and Alkaline > Saline | place: Antarctica: Organic Lake...
AAACGCCACGGACGCTAGTCGTGGTCGTCCTCCAGCGTTTTTCGAAACCCTCGCAAGGCCCTCCACCTTGAGAGCAAGTCGACTGCGTATACCCCGAAGAGTGCAGGTTCCGCGCTAGTGATCGGCTGTGCTAGATGAGCACCAAAAAAGAAATATTGGTTCCCAACGGACAATTTTCCGTGGTTTTACGTCGCGGCCTTACCGGGTATACCAAATACGGCTTATCTGTGCATTGGGTGATAAATAAACAATGTCTACGATTCGAAATGGCCAATAATGCGCAAAATTTCCGCTTTTGCGAAAAGTGACCCCCCTTTAGGTCCCAGTTAGACTTGAGTTTCCCCTTTACATCTTACATCTATAATTCCAAAAAAAATCGTTGCCTTGCGCGTACTTGCCAGCCGCGAGGCACGGGCACACACAAGGCAGCGCAGTGACTAATTAAGATAAAAAGGTAGCCACATCGAGAAAACAATGGAGTGCCTGATCTACAGAAAGGGAGTCCTTCTGCTTGTGAGTAGATCGAGGTTTTCGTCGTCTAAAACACGCCATTCTCCAGGGCGATTCAGGCTTAGCCCACCACCTGGACTGCCTTTATGATCCCCAAGATATAGCCCACCCACACCCACGCGTACTAGCCGTTTCACTTCAAGGCCAACCAGGTCGCACATGCGCCGGATTTGCCGGTATTTGCCCTGCCGTAGCGTCATGTGCAGAGTGCGAAGCTCACTGCGGCTTCTGTTGATGCTGCGGTGGCTATTCGTCCGCTCTGTCGAGGACTCCAACATGTTAGCACGGTCCCAGTACGCTGGTTCTGGTGCAGCTGTAGCCCAGTTGACTTCGGCTGGTCGAAGAGGTTCACCGTCGAGAATGAGGCCATGGCGCAGACGCTCAGCAACGGCCTCCATATGAGTAGAAGAGTACTGCATGCCAACGTTACTACCTCTACTTTTGAATCGTACATCCACTTCATAGTATTTGGAGACTGCAGCACCTCCACCGTTACCTTCACCAACCAATCGCCTTGCGACGCGACCATCCTGGGAAAATACGAGCAGCCCAGAACTGTCCTGGTCCAAGCGGCCACAACACCCAAGCTTGCGCATGTGAAGCGGCTCCAACAGGCCAGATTTCGCTCGGCCGTATGAGCACAGTCGGCTCTGATTGGCCCATGTAAGCAGTTGCCACGCAAAGCGCTGTCCCGGGCGTGGGTTGGTGGCTTGGGAAATGAACGACCGTGGCTTGTGCACAGCTATCGTGAGTGGCTTCACTGCCGTGCCCGCTTTTCTTACAACGACGTCGGCCGAATCTTGAACGAGATCGCCAAGGCTGGCCACTGCACCATCGACGAGCACATGCCCTGCTCTAATGAGAGCATCTGCTTCGCGCCTTGAGCACATGTCACGGTCTCGCATGAGCTTGTTGAGGCGAACCAAGCCATCGGCATTGCTGTCTCCAAATTGAGATGACATAGCTTTCCTCACGGGCACGCATCTTATACTTATAATAGGCGAATATCTCGTAATCATTCTGTAGAAGTTACTGAGGCTAACTATATCTTTCCAGTAAGTATTCTTACCCAGTTAGTTTGCTTAATAAGTCGTCAAAGATATTTCAATAATGGGATACTTGTATCTCACACGAATTATTCACAGGCCATAGACAAGAACTTCTTCCATTGATTGGGCCTCAAAATTAACGCAGTAGCGATTGTGTAGCCAGCGACAAAGCTAGGGATAACCACGTGTTTGGCGAGACAGCAAGCCTCTTGGGGCCAATTTTAGCTGCTCACAGATTACAGATAGCTCTACTGTACTGTCTACTGTACTTAGGACTGTAGCTAAAATGTTTCAGAGAAACAACGAAACAGCGAAACAGAGCTATCGTAAAATATTAGAGCTAAATAATTCAAAACCTTATGCCTTTTGCCCTCTGCCTTCCTTGTTGCTTGTGCTATCGCGCACAAATATAAAAAATGTACCCCGAAGCACCTGACACCCTTACGGCGCAACCGCTTTCGGCTAACCTAGGCAAGTATTTGAATATATTGAAAGATTCGTACCACTGCGAATATCTCTGTGGCGTAGAGTTTACCTTTGCTTCATGTTAAAGGCAACTCGCGTATTTGTTGAGCCTGTGGCTTGTCTATAGCTTGTCTGTTAGGTTCCCGATAACCCAGTCTAGACTTCAAACCTAACACATTCAGCTCCCGCAACGACAGATGATGGAAGCATTCCTACTCATGAACTTGAAGCTGAGGCCATATCTCTAGGCCATGAAATTTTAGAAGCTAAACTGAACGAGCTCGAAAATGGAATCCATCACTTAAGGTTAGTTCTGTGTATTTAATTTTCGGCTCGTACCCTATCGCACAAATCAAAGATGCTACATTGGCTACCCTACATCACAGACGGTCGAACACTGAGCTAGCGCAAGCTCTTCGGGAATCTGGTGGCGAGGATCCGGACTTCCGTGCAGCCATTAACGAGAACGTAGTGATTATTTTGAGAAAGCAGGCTGAAGCAATGGAGATGCGCGCCAATGTCAATAACGATAGGGCTGCACGCGGGCTGCCTCCCCTACCGCCGTCGACTCTAAATTCAATGAGCTCAACGAATGCTGGTGCTGAATCGAGTGATCTGAGTGCTCCCACTTTGAATTCTGCGCCAACAGATCAGAGCAACTCTTTAGCTTCTTCTGAGGCTACGCTAGAAACGGACGCGCCAGTTACAGCAGAAGCTAACCCAGATAGTTCGGCAGCGCCAATAGGCCTCGACAATAGGACCGATGGTGGTGGACTTTTCTTGTAGCTGTGCACCGTAGTCCCTTTTTGGCGTACAAAGGCTTCGATTTCTTTAGATTGTTAGATAGAATAGTCGCGTAACGCCCTGCGGTCTTTCGAGATGGCCAGGGGATCTCAAGACATGCTCGTCGTTGCTGGCCAGGGCTGAGTTTCGGTTCTACATATCCTTAAGGATTCGAAGTGCTTTGTGCATTACCGAATGGAATTAGCTGCCTCGCTCGATCTACGATCCAGTGGGTTGATTTGTTCCTACATGTCCACATCTGCTGAACTCTAGTACATGAATAGAACTAATACGTCTCAGAACAAGCACGTACACGAAAGAACCCCATATAGGCGGAGTTCCTGTGTGCGCAACGAATCAATGAAAAAGACGAAAGCGAAAGCAAAGCATGGACGATAAGCAGCTCGTTTCGATGAGATTGAAATGTGCCCTAGAAGCAACTGAACTACCTCCAGTGAAGGATCCGCTGGCGCTCCTCACATCTGCATTGCCTACTTCTTACAGCTCCACAATAGCAATTGAGACAGGCCCCGAGGGACCGGAATTAGAAGGTACCGCCTGCCTCATCAGCTCGTCAGTCAGATAGTCTAGTAATATTTTCAGACTTGACTGAAAGTGTGAAAGTACAGTACTACTGTAGTACTGTATTACAGTAAGTTACTGTACAGTAGTAGCACAGTAGTCATCAGAAGGCAGAAGGCAGAAATGGCTAAAATGGCTTCCTTTGTTAGCCCTCAGTCTTTAAGCAAGGGAGGCGAGCTCTATGAAGCCTTAGTTGGGAGCAGCGAGCAGGCTTGGGGTGTCTTCTATCACCCGCTCTATGTCGGTATTCGGTTTGAACTCATGGCAGGCGTGCAATCTCTAGTAGCTAAGCAAGAAGCAACCGTGGACTTCCGAAGCTCTAGCTCCAACTTCGACGATGCATTTTCGAGAGGAGGAATAGTTTATGTAGCAGCTACCAGAGCAGGCAGAATGCATCAATGGGGGCCGTTGAATCATAATACTATTTATTATGTATGGGCTATATCTGCTGGAGGTAGCAGCAGTGAAGCTAGCATTGTCAGAGCCTTCGCACTACGTGAAGCTATACCAGGCACCACGGCATTTATATACAGTGCTGTATCAGATCAGCTCGAACTAGGCGACTTACCGAGTCTATCTTGTGGCAATATTTCTCACAGCAACATACCCATTCGAGCCAGCGATAATTTGCACAAAAAGCACTCATCGCCACCTCCGCTTAGCCCTGCAGAGTTACGTGAAAGACGACTTGCAAGCCTCGGTATAGCTGACACCACAGCTAGACCGCATTCTCAATCATGCACATTATCGCCACCAAGCACTCAAGAGAGTGCCTCAGCAGAGGAGGCATCCGTAAACAAAGATATCACAATCCAGCCCAAGGATCATCCTAATCTCATCATTGGGACCACGGTGGTTCTTGAGACTCAAATTAAAGTCGCTGATGATTTTGTGGTTTCTTATCAATGGCTCTTCTCTCCAAAGCTCAATGGTAGCAATGCACCGGAAGTCCTTGTGGGAACTGGAATGGGAAATCGAAGACATCTGAGGATCGACCCTGTTGGGCTTGCTCATGAAGGTGTATACTGGTGTGTGGTGCACACACAAAGGAAATCATCAACGGATGCAGAATGTATGCAAACTAGACACGCGGTGGTAGAATTATCGGCGCTTGATCGATATATCCTGCAGAGGATTGAATCAATTGTAGATGAATTTGAGATGAGTTTGCCCCCTTTTCGCTTTCTTTGTGAATCTCCTGAAAAAACAGCAAGCTTGGTTCCAATTGCCCTCAGAGCTACTCAGGTGATTGGCGATATTTTGAACTTGACCGGAACAAGTGATCCTTTGACTTTAGGGGACCAACTGAAAGGATTGTGCGCGTACGATGTACGTTCAAAGGCACGTGCTCTCTCTGCTCAATTGCCCGTTGAAGTATCCACACTTTTAGGTCTCAAAGCTCGGGCACACCTGCTTATTTCGGTTGGAGCAAGCATGTTGGCAGCAACAGATGGCACCAATCGAATAGACAAGCAGTTCCATGCTGAGCAAAGTCGGAGAGATGCTGCCACAGCTTTGAAAGTGGTTCCAGGCGATCGTGATGCTCTTCACGTGCATGCAGAAGCTTCAGAACGCTGCGGGCGCCTCACTGACGCCATTGAGTCTCTCACCATGCTTCGGCGCCTTTCATCCAGCACAAGCCACGGATCATCTGTAGATGGTCAACCTGCGTGGAATGATTATGCTTCACGCCTTGCAATACTCGAGCAGCAACGCGAAGAGGAGCGAAGACTTCATCGAGCGAATGCTTCTAATCGAAACAATGACAAGACACAACGTTTTGGTCAACCTTATTACGAAAGTGATCACTATGCTAGCGAGCAATATGGTCCTGATGATCACACCAGTACTGGCGATAGACGAAGCACCAATCATCAAAGAGCATACTCGGCACCATCTTCATCCCCAGAAATGAATAGTAGCAAGAGTGATACCTCGATGTCATGGCACGCGCTTTTTGCTCAGCAAGAAGAAGCATGGGAGTTATTTTGCTCCCAAATGGACGAGAGAGACGGCAAAGCGCCAATCATTGACTCTGAGTTGAGCATTCCTTGGCCCAATGAAAGTCTCAAAGGGTTTCAATATGTTGGCGTTGATGTGAAGGTAAGCCGCCGACAGAAGAAGCAGGCAATCAAAAAGATGCTGCTTAGGTGGCATCCGGACAAATTTACTCAGAAATTTTCCAAAAGGTTCGTATCTTCAGAGTTGAGAGAAATTTGCCGAACAGTGGCGCTTGGTGTAACAAGAAGACTCAATGATTTGTCTGAAACCCTGTGAATTGCCTTGAGTTGTTATCGCGATTCGAATTAAATCATCTTCCTGGTGCAAAAAAACTAAGGAGAATGGTGTAACAAGATGACTCAATGATTTGTCTGAAACCCTGTGAATTGCCTTGAATTGTTATCACGACTAGAATCAATTCATCTTCCTGGGACAAAAAACAAATAAGAAGAAAAGTCGAAGTGCCTAAAAAACACCAAGCTCCCTGTTTCTTTTAGTAAATTTCGAACAAAATCCATTTTCAATTACCTTATACAGATATCAGTGATATGTGATATCAGAGGAAATTTTCGCTCCTGGCTTTAAAGAAGCCCAGTTTCATGGTCAATTTAAATTATAATTCCTTTTATTATTCATCTGGTTAGACAGCCAGCCACGAGGATAGCATTGAAATGTTAAAAGATAACCATAAGCATACCTTCAAAGAAAAGAAGAAGAGGTATCTTGGTTGCATGTGCGCCTTCGAATAAATAATCACTTGGCAAGGCATTCAGTGCACGCATGCGAGCAAAAGAGGACACTAGGAGGAGCCTGAAACTTATACGAGGGAGGAACATGAACCGTCAGGGCCGAGGATCGCACATTAAAGGTGCACGTTTCCCAAAGGTCATGCGTCCCGCACTCGCCAGGCGAAAAGTTACAGAATTTTTGCGCAAGGCCGAGGGACACTTCGCCAACTTCCACTTGCTCGCAGGTATAGCTGTCGCCAAGGGTTTGCCCAACCAAACTTTCGTAAAGCGCAGCTGGAGATTGGCAAGTGAGCTCAATGGAGGTTGGGACTGGAGTCGGTATCGGTGTAGGTTCCGACGAGGTAGGTGCCATGGTTGGTATTGGTGAGGGCAGTGGCGTAGGGATGTGAGTGGGCGCCTGAGAAGGTGAACACGCCAAACCACCCACGTCTGCACAGCACCGCACTTTGTAGGACTCAGCACCGTCACCGATAGCGGTCTTACATTGGCGGCCGAAAGTACCGGGCAAGTTCCCATGCATACGGTCGCCATCGGTAGACCCGTACAACACGTAGTAAGAGCGCTGGTTGTTGGCACAAGGAGTTCCTGACCACACGACTTGGTCGTTGTATTGGCATCCCGTGTCCCTGGCGTCGTCTAACGCTAATTCATAGGCTTCGCAGAGCCGCGCCCCATTGCTTTGGCAGAAAGCCCGAGCATCCTCGAAGCCTAACTCGCCACTGCATGTACCGTTTGCTCCCACTTGAGACTGAGCACACACTTCTGAATGTCCGAAATCGTCTGCGTTGGTCCACCCAAGCTCCTCGCAAGTCTTGTCTGAGCATAGAGATCGTTTCGTAGGGTACTGAGTAGGCACTTCGGTAGGCTGAGGTGTTGGCACGGGGGTGGGTTTGGGGGTAGGCAGAGCGGAGGGCTCTGGCGTAGGCAGAATGGTGGGGATGTGCGTTGGCACTTCTGTGGTTAAAGTGGGCACATGCGACGGCTCAGGGGTAGGGGTGGTTGTTGGGGTAAAAGTCGGCGCTGGCGTAGGTGCCAAAGTGGGCAAGGGCGTGGGAATAGGAGTTGGGGCATGAGTAGGCTGCGGCGACGGGATGATGGAAGGAAGGTTGGACGGAGTCGGCACTTGAGAAGGTGGGTGGGTAGGGCTTGGCGTCGGCACGGGCGAAGGTTCTTTGGTAGGCTGCGATGACGGGGTCTTGGTGGGTCGCGCAGTGGGCTCGTAAGTGGGCACCTGAGAAGGAGGCTTCGAGGGGGCACCTGTAGGCCATGATGTTGGCAGAGGAGTCGGTTCCTTGGTCGGCAAATGGCTCGGTAGCAAGGTAGGACTCCACGAGGGCATGAACGTAGGGTCAGGCCCCACTGGCTTGGGTGTCGGCGCATGGGTGGGGAAGTGGGTCGGCACTGGCGTGGGTTCCCACGAGGGCCTCAAGCTGTGGCTTGGTGGCGGCGTCTCACCCACGTAAGTAGGCCTCGGCGTAGGCGCCACAGTGCAGCCTTCAAGATCAGCACAGCAACGCACCACACCGACGTCATCGCGGTTGAACTCTTCGCATTCGGTGGACCCTTGCCCGAAGGCACTGCTGCCGTAGGCCAGGGCGTAGGTGGTGTCTTTGTACGGGCGAACGCTCCCGCAGGTAGTGCTAGACCAGATGAGTTCGTAATCGTAATTGCAACCAGTGCCGCGTGCTTCGTCGTCAAGCAATTCGTTGAGGCTGCACAGTCGCGTCCCGCCGGCTTGGCAGATTTCCCGCGCTCTGTCCCAAGTCACGAGGCCACTGCATTCGCCCTCATTGATCTCAGGAGCGTCAGTTTCGCCACAAACGGTTGCGCTGCCGTACGCGATGGAGTTCCACCCCAGCGCTGTGCATGTCTCTTCGGAGCACGCTTGAGTCATAGTTGGCACAGGGCTCGGTTGCGTGGGCACTAACGTGGCAGTGGTGGGCACGGGGCTAGGCTGCGTGGGTTGAACTGTGGCACTGGGGGAGAAAGTGCCCGTCGGCTCGAAGGTGGGGCTTGAAGAAGGCACTTTCGTTGGCACTGAGCTCGGAGATTCGGTGCAGCTGAAGGCATCCGCACAGCACCGAGCTTTCACGCCGCTTTCGTTGAACCGCTGGCAGTTTGTGGTGTTGCTGCTGAACGTGGAGCCGTACGTGGTCATGTACCCCGCAGCAGTGTAGGTGGAAGTGCCCTCATCGAGGGCTTCGTTACAGGCCACTCCCGACCAAACCAATTCGACATCGTAATTGCAGCCCGTTTTGGCCGCTTCGTTGTCCTGAAGTTCTGTGAGAGTGCATAGCCGCGCGCCACTCGACTGACAGATGGTTTTTGCTTCGTTCCAGCTGACGTCGCCGCTGCAGCCGCCGAGGCCCAAGTCTGTCTCACCGCATACGTCATCCTCTCCGTAGAAATCAGTGTTGGACCACCCAAGCTCTGCGCAAGTCTTATCGGAGCACGAAGCTACAGCAGTGGGCGCAGGCGTGTGCGTGGGCTGTGGAGTGGGCTCAAAGACAGGGAACGGCGTACAGCCGTAAGCATCGGCACAACACCGGGCCACGGTCAAGGTGGCGGATTGGTTGGGGTCCAAGCAATCATTTGGAGGGTCACCTAGCATAGACCCGCCACCGTAATACACTTTGTAGTTGCCGTTATCTTCGCACTCGCTTGACGACCACACTAGCTCGGTATCGTAGTTGCAGCCGGTGTTCCGTACTTCGTTGTTTTCAAGCTCAGCCGCTGAGCACAGCCGCGCGCCCGCCGACGAACAGAATGCTTCTGCTTCCGCCCACGTCTTCTGGCCGCTGCACTCGCCTCCTAAAGAATCAGAATCTGTTTCGCCGCATACGGTTATGTCTCCGAAGATATCAGCAGCGGGAAACCCGAGCTCATCGCATGTAAGCCGCGAGCATGTGAACGCAGTTGGGGCATGGGTCGGGGAAAACGTTTGCGCCGTTGCAACTGCAAAGAAAAGTGCTACGACAAGAGACGCTCTTGTTAGCAATTCCATCGCATATATCTTCGATTAGATTAGACGAGCAGCCCAGTAGTATTGATATATATCCAAAAGAACTCCTCAACCCCACGCCTCATGGTGTACAAAAATTGTGATAACCTCCGGGGAAGCAATCCACCAATCAGCCAATCAGTACTTTCCGATTCTCTGTGCATGCACACTCTGCACTCTGCACACTCCCTATCGTTCGTAAACCTACGTCGATACAACGATAGGGAGTGCACTCTGCACAGATAGAAATCACTATACACATAGCACTGGATCATTACTACTATATAGTATATCCCTTGCAGATGATGGCACTTTCTTATGATTACCGACTCGGTAACACCGACCATAGTAATCCATTCGGCGTTCTTCGCACCCCCTCCATTGCCCAATAACCCAATAAGCCCTGCCTGTTGCTCTGACGCCATGGGTATTCGGACTGTGCGGGCCCTGCTGCTGCTCCGTATAGATTCCGCCGCAGTTGGTTCGTAACGGAAGCACGATACACGGCCCTGTCATAAAATTCCAATTACAACACGACTGGCGTTTAAAAAGGCCGCTCGGGAATCTGTGCCTGATGAGCTCTCTTCTTATTTAAGCTGACTTGCTTTGCATTTCTAAGGCCTCCTTTCGAAAATTGATCCTACGTTTTCATGAAAGTAAAAGATAAACATTGCATCACACAAAAGGACACTCAGCCCAGTCAGACCTGTGCTGGAGGATTCTTCATCTATATGCAGCTTTTTGCCATTTGTTGATGTTCCTTTGCAATTGAGGAGTATAATCCAATCTAATTCAATTCGAGAAGTTGCCCCATGCCCACCTTTTTCCAGCACGAGCCTGGTGTTTCGAACCGTATGCATGTTGCCGGATCGAAATGGCGGGGTTGAGTTAAAGATACTTCAGTAACAACAGAGAAGGGGCACCTATTCTGACCCCCCCCCCTCCCCCATACATTAGCCGGCGCCGTAGGGTCCCTCTGGCCGGACTCAAAGCTAGTCAGGCTCTGGGTTCACTTAAGCAATTATCGTAAGCGGCCTTCTTTTTGTTGTGACCATTTGGAGTTCTGGGGCATCGAGGGTCGTCTGAAATCCCGCGGGGCGTTCGGGGCCTGCGCAATGCTTAAGTAGTCGAGCATAAGCTGCTGCGCCCACTCACGCGGCGACTGGAGGCCTTGACAGCCTTTGAGCACTTGTCGCCGCGATTGCATCAGCAAGGAAGTCGACATACGCATCTCCCCAAGTGTGCCAACAATTACTAGTCCAAGAACTACCCTCTGAGGCGGTTTTCGAAATCCTTGGTTTTCTTTAGGTAACCTTGGTTGACGCACACTTGGTGGGCCCTTACAGTACAGCTGCTTTGGAGTAGCCGTGCGGTCGTCTGATACGTAAGAAGGGTAGGCATCTCCAGGAGAGTGAGTCTTGACGCCAGTGAGGAATCCTTTGAAGCAGAGAGGGCATCTCGTCGAGGTCTTCGGCGACGACTAGAAAGTCCCAATCACACCATTAAAGAGATTAAATTCCTTCACAGAATCGTCTCTTTTCAAGAACAAGAAGGTCAATAACGAGCCGATATTAGCTTTAAACTCAGCTAACTTTGTGCCCTATAGACTAGTACGCCCTCGCGAAGGCGATTGTCGCTCCAAGCTTTGATGCGATCATGATAGTCAATATGTAACGCTTTAAGATCGCCAAGCAAAACAGCCGCCTCAGGCCGAGAAGCTCGATCGTGCGACCATGCTCGCTCTACGATCTCATTGAAGAGGGCCCTGGACGAGAGTTCAATATCCAAACGATTCCCTTCAGCGACGTTCCCTTGCGCGTGAGCAACCTTGGACTGAGCGACTGCTAGCGGTTCAGGGAATGTAGGGCGGCGGCCTTGAATGATTCTCTGCGTAACAGACATCAATGCATGATCGCTGAGGTCTCTATCATTATCGAATGGAATTTCGCGCGTAGCAATTTCGAAAAGAACATTACCAAGAGCGTAAATATCCGAAGCCGGACTGACATTAGACGTGCCAGCGAGCACCTCAGGCGCAGTCCAGTTAGGCATTTCACCGCGTACCATATGTTCAGGTGTTTCGCCTACCGACGCAAACTCCACGTCGGCTAGCTTGACAACAAATTTCATTGTGATAGTAGAGTCGCCATCAACTGCGTTCTCAAATAAAACATTGCTTGTCCTTGAAACGATGTTATGGTCGCTTGTACTTGATGTATTCTTGTTCGGACAATCCACGAGATAGTTGGCACTTTTGATGTCGTTATGGCTGATGCCAGGAAACGCATTCACGAGCACTGCCACGCCCTGTGCTGCACCCACAGCTAATTCGAGCCGCTCACTCCAGGGTAATGCGTGAGCAAATTGATTAGTAAATTTAGACTTCAATTTGGTTGAAGATCTATCACGGCTTTTGCAGCTGTCTTGGCCAGTAGAACTAAGCCGACTTCTGGTCCTCTCGCGCGCGAACTCACTTAAGTGATCGAAAAAACTCAACGAATCGCTCACATCACTCCTTTCCTCTTTGCGGTATAAAATGTCACCGAGTGAGCCTTCCGAACACAACTCAAGGACGACGCAAAGCGAGGGCGGCAAAACCGCAATGCCATGAAGGCTTACAACGAAAGGACTCTGTAAGCTGTGCAGGAGTGAAGCTTCCCGGCAGGTTCGCTGAATTTCATCAGGTGTAATATCCATTGTAAAGAGGACTTTGACTGCGACCTTGCGAGCGCACCACTTGCCTTCGTAGACTCGCGCTGTTGAGCCCTTGCCTAGAAGCTTATGCAGTACAATCTTTAAGCAAGAAAAGTCAATGAGTGGAACTCTTTTGTTGGTCTTATTTCTTCTCAGGCTTGTCGCCATACTCGTTGAACCAGGAAAATGAAAGAGATGCCGCTCTTTTTTTGAGGTTGGGTCGTAACGTACGGTGCGCTCAAGGGAATCACCTCGAGCACGCCCCATTTGATCCATAGCATTCGACATTGCTGAAGCACTTATTCCACTAAGTGGGATATCACAAAAGGGTGCAGCGATATCAGATTCTTCACTTGAATTGATCGACTGGTCGTTTGAATTGCTTGAGTTTAAGATATACCCCAAATCTTTCAGTAATTTACCGACAATTCCGTCGTTAGTATTTATACCAACAATTGCTGCGCACCAGAAACACGGTATCACAATTCCGCTGCCGGTAGCTCCATGCCACCATTTTGCCTCTAACAAAAAAACTCGATAGCACACCCAGCATTTCAGAACTGCAAAAAAAATGAACATAACAATCATATTCATGCAGTATCCGAAGTCAAAGTCTTTTTTTTCAAGGGTATCTGCAATTACGATTAAAATCCTATACCAACACCAAAACCGCGCCCAATACACCAATGCAGGCCTTCGTGTATCTCGCGCCAATGACCCACATGTTGGCATGAGCCACACCACCAGGTAAAATAGCAAATTGGAAGCTTGCCAAAAATATTTGCAAAATTGGTTCATCTTTATGTCTTTGAACACAGCACTAGGGAGGTCTTGTACTCCAACGGCAAATACGCAAAACCCTACAATTGATCCTGAGACTAATCCCACAACAAAAGAATTCCGCAGCGACGTTCTGCCGATACCATTCGACAACAGGAGCCAGGTTATACCCTCTACTCAGACAACATAGTAGATGAATGCGTGGTTAGAACAGGGTCGGCAAATGGGACATGCGAATAATGCAGTTTCAAACCTGTTACAACGTGTGTTGCACCAAACGAGATACCCTGGAATATAGCAAAATTGAAAGAATGTTTGAATATTGTAGTGTCGTTATCTTGCTCAGTCGAATTTATCACTTGAAATGCCGTGATCACGAGTGCCTGAAAGAGCGCTGTGAAACCGAGGAGGACAAGGATTTTCAAATGTATTGGGAAAATGATGAACTTCGTTGTCGAAAAGTAGCCATTAGTTCGAAGTTTATCTGAGCAAAAGAAAATGGATCAAATGATGAAAGAGTGTACTTATGTAGCCGCAAGATTTCATCTTTTTGACAAGGTCTTACTTTGGTAGCGCACCCAAGACATCAGGAACATGAAAGATACGAAGAAAGTCATCCCATCTGTAAAAAAAATCGAACATGTTATCAGTACTACTAAAATATCCCAAGACATCCATCCTACAGAGCGCTCAAGAGAATGCACTCACAGATGTCCCAAAGATTTATAGGACCGATCCCGTTTCTCTCCAGTCTCGAGCAAAACCCATTGTTGCTTGAGCTACTACGAGGCAAAAGCCAAGACCAGTCGGATCCCATGACACGGATGGATCACCTAATCATAACACTTGAGTGCAGCAAAGAGCATAAAGTTGGTGTGGGCGCATGAAGAAATCACTTACCTCTATTCTTTATCTTCCACTTTTCGTCGGCCAAAACTTGGCCCAGCAGGGCGCTTATAAAACTCCTCAGCTCCTCAGCACCATCGAGTTGCACCAAATCACGAGCTCCCATTGGTGCGTAATGTACATATCTGTACTCCCATTGGTGCAAACTTTCCTACTCGTGACTCGTTAGTTACTTTTCATCTGTACATCTGTAACAACTTACTTTAACTATAATCTTAAAACTTATGTAGAAACTTACATCTGTACATCTAGCGTAGTGGTCGAGCTTCCTGTGCTCATGTCTGATAATTGTACCGAAGTCCAAAAATATCTTCATTTAAGCTTCGGAAATGGGTGCTGAATGAATTTTCATCCCGGTATTTGCTTGGCCATCGAATATGCCTTCTATCACTTATTTCATGCACCGACTCCCGTCTTATAAGCTTATAAGGTGCCTCATTGAATACTATTTTGTCTCTACCTGTTTGTATTGTATTTCCAGCCCCTCGAGGCCTGTGCCATAAATAATTAATCAATATTTGAAATTGAAATACTGGCTCTTGTTCTGGAGTTCTATTGAAATTTGAAATACCCACTTTTGAATCATATCGAAAAAAAAAGAGAAGAAGAAGAAGTCTCCTCCTCTACAGGGTGAAGGGTGGGAAGGATGGGGTGTGTCTTCTCTTGCGTAGAGCTCTCATGATTCAGCTTGTTGGTTTCTTCACTCCGAGGGCGCAGGCGCAGACACGAAGGCGTCCCCGAGGCGATACGGCACTTCAGGGCTTGCTCGCACCAGCTGAACTTGAATGGCCAGCTTGTCCTTCACGGCCCCCAACTGCACCCAAATCTTACGGGGAAACGGCCCGCCGGGACCCTGTGGGTTGTCGTCATCCGGATAGGGGATGCTCTCCGACGCCACGGCCACACTCGCAGGCCCGACTATGCCCACGAAGCTCAACTCGGCTTTCAGCATCGAGGGCAGCGCGGGACCCGATGCGGGCGCGGCCGCGCTGCTTCCTACCACAGCCTCTTCGCCGCCACTACTGCTGCTGCTGTTGCTGCTGTTGTTGTTCGCGTGGAAGGCTGCCGCGGCTGCTTGTGCCGCTCCCATGTCTACTTCGTTGCTCACGTTCGCGCTGCCTTCGAGGGCGCTAAACACCGCTTCCACCGCCTGGCTGTCTCCTGGGCGACTGAACGGCACTTCGGCAGGGTTCGAACTGCCTGCCTTGTCGCCGTTGCTATCCTTGTGGTTGTTTTGCGCCAGTACGGCTTTGGGCACCACCCACCGCTTCCGAAGGAAAGTGCCGTGCGGCGTCACCTGGGCTTTGGCCTTGGCCTGCGAGTCTGGAGCTGGCTCGTAATCGACCCGGCACAACTCCACGTGGCCCGTGCAAGTGAGCGCCGCTACATGTAAGCTGCCAATGGGCTGCATGTACAGCTCGGTCTTGAGCGCCTCCGACTAGTAATAGAGGGCAGCAGAAATCAAATGAATTCAATCCGAGTGAACAAGCACTAATAGGGTGAAAAAAGACTTGTCATTTTTAATGCACTTTTAAATAGTGAGAGGAATAAGAACAACGAGACAGAAAGGTTAAAGACAAAAAGTAGCACGTCACTGCCACCCACAACTACCCGTACCTCAGGTGAAAGCACATCGTCGACTCCATCCAGGCCATACACGTTGTCGACCAATCGCCTCAAGTCGTTGTCGGTCGCATCGGTCTGTGCGCCAAAACCCTCGGGCCCTAGCACCACCACACAGACCTGGTCCCAGTCCCGATTTTTGGAAAGTTTCTCCTGCACAGTCCCCACTTGCTGCATTTGCAGCGAGCTGCTGCCCCCTTGCTCTGCCGTGGGCTGCGGCACCTCCGCCAACGCCAACTCGTCCATGAAGCGCTTTATTAGAGAGCGATTAAAGAAGAAAAGAAAAAAAACGGACTCATTCGACGAATATGCTTGGGAAAAAAAATGAATGAATTTCGCGATTAGAGAGTTGTCTATGCCCCCAGGAACGAAGAATATTCCAAAATAAATCTCTTTTCGGCCGCTACACAACTAATCTATAGCACGCATGCAATTCCTCCCTTTTCCAAACAACAATTAACCTGCATGTCTGCGAGCACGGGGAGTTGGTCGAGGAGCACTTCGTTCAAGTACTTGCGGGCTCGCAGCAGCTGGGCTTTCCGGAAGCTGTTGAAATGGTAGCGCCGCCGCACCTGGTATCAAGCGCGCACACGCACGCAGACATTTTAGTTGCATTAGTGCTATTTACTACGTACTACAGAGTAGTAGCTAATACGAAGACGACTTCCACTCTATATTCGCACCTCCGCGTTGCAGACCAGGGAAAAGAGCGCGATCCACACTTGGCCCTCGATTTTGGTCAAGGTCAGCAAGTCTGCGTTCGCCACGTCATTCCACTTCTGGCCATCCCCATCGCGTTTTTGCCACTGGTTGCTGAGCGGCAACCGACGGGTCCACGGCGGGTTCTCGAGCACCGGCACCAGCGAGCAGAGCAAGTCATGGGTGTCGAGAACGCGGGACATGGCAGACATCGGCAAACTGTTGAGGTGCTCGCACACGTACCTGGAACAATAATAGGAAAAGCAAACGAAGGGGCGCATAGAATTGATGAAACTGGACGAAAAATAAAGAGAGATTGAACGTGAATTTCATGGAGTGCGCACTGTAGCTACGTAGCGGCTTCTGTATGGTTCGAGCCTATAACAGGACGCCTACATCGCTTTTTTTTACCGCACGAGGGTGACAGCGCCCGCAGACACTTGCACCAGAACATCTTCCGCCTGCTGTTCCAAAGAATCCAGGGCGGTTTGGTTTTCGGCGGCCTCAGCCTCTCTTTTCAACCTGGTTGCGCGTGCTTCGGCCTCAGCCTTTGCTTCTTCTTCACTAGTCTTGCTCTTGCCACCAGCTGCTGCCGCTGCCTGTTTTCGCTTCTCCAGAGCTCGCGCGTCCGCCTCTTCGGCCCCTCGACTTGCCCACTGCCGGCCTCGCACGGTCAAATCCACGAGCCGCCTAGCCAGGTAATCCACCAGCTCCATGGCCGATTCTCCCAGTGCCTCCATGGCGTGTGCGTGGTGGGTGCACACTGCGAGCAGATTCACCAGAGTGGCCTCGTGGAACAAGCAAAAGTACGCCCGCATCCCACACTTCGTCTCTGCGAGCCCGCGCTTGACGCGAGGAAACACGTGCAGGCGCCACGCTTCAATCGCGAGGAGCTCGTGCACTAGCACCTGGAAATGATGCCAGAAGTAATGGGGGGAAGGGGTACATGAGTTTTCAGACGATTGATGCAGCTAAGGCTACACTTGTGCTACACAGGGGACGAAGAGGAGCAGAAATGGCAACAGCCGAGCAATCAAATGATACTAGCAGGAGGCCAAAAGATGAAGAAAATAAGAAAACAATCGCAGTCCATCACAAGCGTATACCTTCAGCTTGTCAAAGGTGACAAAAGCTTCGAGCACAAATTCGTCGCCAGCTTGTTGAGCCGACTGGTGGGCTTGTAAGTTCAGCTGCTCCAGCGACTCGTGCTGCCGCATCCAAGGTCCGCTGCCCACGGCGGCTACGTCGTACTCTTCGAGCGCTTCGATTCGCTGCTCCGCTTCCCACGGCGAAAACAGCACCTGCAAACCTTCGGCGGTGGTCTTGGCCTGGTCACCGATGGACATGCTAGGCCGATCCTTGATGGTCCATTGGTGCTCCGGCCGACCGTCCCGGGCGTCCGATGATTTCGACGACATCTAGAAAATGTACCGAGAGATAGGAAAATACGCGGTATTTTTACGAATCTAGATCATGACGATGAGAAGTAGGGCTAAGGGATGTGAACGTGACATCTGCATAATAGTTTGCGTAGCTCTCATTGATGCGCCATAACGAAAGAAGAAATAGACTAGCATAAAAATTGTAGAAGTGTGGATGTAATTCTTGATTGTTCACAAAGCGAGACTAGTTATCTTGCGAAGCTCTCTACGCACCGCACCTTGAGAAGCTCGTAGCTCCGGGCTCGAACAGTTTGAACTGGAAGAGCGTTTACTGCGTTTTCTGTGTTTACCTACCTGCCTGGCCTGTCCAGCAGCGTCTCCACCAATACTTACCATTTTGGACAAAAACCACGGATTATTCTTTGTTCGATTTTCGATTTTTGCTTGCGCCACGACGCTCGAAAAAGTAGCATAGACGCCCAACGATGCTGCGGTCCACCGCTGTCGTGGCCGTACTGTCGGCTACTGCTGATGGTGAGTTCATTGGCATATTCATTGAACCATCTTCAATTTCACCGTTTGAGCTCCAATATGAGGGAATGAAATGATCCCTGTTTCAATTGCGTTCTTGTACGCAGCACCATCCAATGTTTCTCGCGGGCCTGTTTTTTTGTTTGCGTCGCGCGCGTTCTCGCATGATTAAATATTTTGCGTCCTACTGCCTGTTTACTACATAATATGTCAGCATTCTACCTGCCGGGCGTGGCCCCTCATGACTTCCAACGCGGTGAGCGTGTGGAGCTCAAGGTCAACAAACTGACCTCCACCCGGACCCAGGTGAGCGCAGCATGTACATGCCTTGAAAACGGAGCCATGCCTTCATATCCCTCTTTTTGAAAGCACCTCTTCATTTTTGAGAACAAAGTCGAGCCCTAGAGCGCTTGAATGAGTATTGTCTCAAGACGCTCCTGCGCCTATTTCTTCTTGGGGAAAGGCCGATACGTTCCAGTCTTACTTATAAGATGTGTTTTAATGCCTTGTAGAGCTTATCCTTGGCTAATAGATTGTCGGTATAGTGACATCAGTGTATTTTCGGGGGCTCTTTCTTCTTTAATTCTTACAGATTCCATACGAGTACTACTCGCTGCCGTTCTGCGAACCTTCGGGTGGGGTGGTCATGTCGGCTGAAAATTTGGGAGAGTTCTTGACTGGCGACCGCATTGACAACTCCCCATACCAGCTGTACATGCGGGATGACTCGTACTGCAACATTTTGTGCCAAAAGAAGTACAGCAAAAAGGATGTGGAGACTTTCAAGAAAGCTGTGGTTGAAGAGTACCACCACAACTGGATCATCGACAACTTGCCGGTGAGTTGGGAAATGCACTGAACATAGTCGTTTGCTGCGGTTCGAAGAGTGGCTGGGGTGGAGCTCGTGTAGAGTTAGGTGGTGGTTCGAGGTAATAGCTGAGAAGATAGACTGGAAATGACTTGCAATTCATGTCAACTCCTATAGGCTTCGTTCTCATTTTGGCGGGTTGCGTGCTTTGCTTGATGATGTATTTACCACAGGCGGCCTCGGTGATCGACACGGAAGAGTACATCACCACCAGTTACTCCCGTGGGTTTCCCGTGGGCTATTCCGACACCAGCAAGAACCACTACCTGTGAGTGCACTCTCTTGTCCCTTCCCTTTATCTTTTCCTTCCTCTCGGCGCTTGTCTTGTGCGCCCTTGAAATATGGCAGTACGAAGTCCACACACTAGACTTTTCATTGCCTCGACCACTCGTATGAATACCACCTCTCTTTCTCTTGTACTGCTACATCCTCTCGTTCTCGTCCTTGGCACCGCACCTTACCACCGCTGCACTCACGCACCATCAGGTACAACCATGTGAACATCATCGTCAAGTACCACGAGCTAGGCCCCGACGAGAACCGCGTGGTGGGCTTCTACGTGGAGCCGTTCAGCGTGCAGCACCAGTTCATGAACGGCCAAAGCTGGAGCGGCTCCTTTGACGCCATCCCCCCTCTCGCCACCTGCGACAAGGTACATGCACCTACTGCTAGAGCAGTAGAAAGAACAACCCCACATGCACACCTGTCGCGCTCTTCTTTCACTCCTCGTGCTGTATTTCAGCTAATTAGAAGACAGTAGCTGAGTCTTAGACGTTGCTCTGGAATTAGGCAGTGGTTGCATTCCTCGAATATCCTCGACTTTATCATTTTGCCCGTGCTAGTTCTGCATGGACTATATTTCAAGCGGCCTATCGCCTCACCTTGAGTGTCAAGTATTCTCCGTTCCTTTCGTACTTTTTAAAACATCACTTGCTTCGCCTTTTTCTGTTCCATAGACCCGCCCGATGGACCTCGACAGCGTCTACGAAGAGCAGAAAATCACCACGGGCACGGTGCTCTTCACCTACGACGTGATCTGGCGCCCCTCCAACATTCACTGGGCCTCCCGCTGGGACATTTACCTGAGCATGGACAACGCAGTGCCCGACAAGGTACCCGGTGTACTTAGTAGCCTTTTTGTGCAATGGCGCCCTTGCTTGCTCGCGTGGACGGCTGGGATACGTGATTGGAGTGCTGTGGGATGCATAGGGATGCGTAGAGATGCGCTTTCATGAAACCAACGAAGAGCACTCGAATCTTCACTTGCTCGCTTATTCATAACTTGCATGTAATTTTTATGCCGGCAGGTGCACTGGTTCAGCATTGTGAACTCGGTGCTGATTGTGCTCTTCTTGTCCTCGATGATTGCCATGATTCTCATCCGGAACGTGCACCGCGACATCTCCCATTACAACCGCGCCCTCACCGAAGAAGAGAAAGCCGAAGAGCGCGAGGAGTCCGGCTGGAAGTTGGTGCACGCCGACGTGTTCCGCCCGCCCGCCACGGCCCCCATGCTCTTTTGCGTGTTTGTCGGCACCGGCATGCAGCTGTTCTGGATGACCTTGATCACCGTGCTTTTCGCTGCCGTCGGCTTTTTGTCGCCGGCCAACCGCGGCTCCCTGATGATTGCCATGATGCTCCTGTACGTGATGATGGGTGGGGTGGCCGGCTTCAAGGCCGCCAACCTGTACAAGACCTTCCGCGGGAAACAGTGGCAGAAGTGCACCCTCTTGACTGCCTTCCTGTACCCGGGCGTGTCGTTTTGCGTGTTTTTCACTTTCAACTTGGTCCTGTGGTCCTACGGCTCCTCGGGCGCCGTGCCCATTTTGTCCATGCTGGCGGTGGTGGCGCTGTGGTTCGGCATTTCGGTACCCCTCGTGTTCCTGGGGGCCTACGTGGGGTTCCGGAAAGAGGTGGAAGAGTACCCGACACACCCTCGCAGTGAGAAAGCACAGCCTCGCCCAATCCCCGACCAGCCTTGGTATCTGGGCACTGCGTTCACGGTGGTGATTGGCGGGATTTTGCCGTTTGGCGCCTGCTTCGTGGAATTGTTTTTCATCTTGAGCTCCATGTGGATGGACCAGTACTACTACGTCTTTGGGTTCCTTCTCCTCGTCTTTGCGATCCTCTGCGTGACCTGCGCTGAAATTACCATGGTGCTGGTGTACTTCCAGCTGTGCTCGGAGGATTACCACTGGTGGTGGCGCTCGTTCCTCACGTCTGGCAGCACTGCACTTTACGTGTTCATGTACTCCACGTTCTACTTCTCCAAGCTCGAAGCCAACTTGGCCATTACCTACTTCCTGTACTTCGGCTACATGTCCATCATTTGCTTCGGCCTCTTCCTGATGACTGGCTTGGTGGGCTACGCGTCGTCACTGTGGTTCACCAAGAAAATTTACGGTTCCATTAAGGTCGATTAAAGAACGCGCTGACAAAAGGCAGGAACGCAAAAGTTTTCGTGCAGAAGAGAGAGGCGCCTTTAAAAAAGGGAAGTGCAAGTGTGTTTGCCACCAATTTGCGCGCCGTTGGTGATGAGGGACCTGTTTACGTCTTTTTTGAATTGCCATCATGGCATGCACGTGGCAGTTCGCTGATGAGTTCAAAGCGCACAAGCGCAGGGCTCTTATCTCAAATCACTCCGGTGCTACTAGGGATTTAGCTCAAATCTCCTTCTTTCTTCCTTAATTCCTACTTTTACTTCTGTTCCTGAGTGCGCCAGAGCGTACTATGCGGGCAAGTAGTCAACGACGGGAGGCAGCTGATGACCCTCTGATGGCCCTTGTCAACGTGGTGCGCGAGCCCCGAGGAGACGACCAACGGCCGAGAACGAGGTGGCGGCTGGAGTTCTCCGTACTACATTAGGTCTAGTCTAGTCTAGTTAATACTCCCCAAAAATACAAAGAAACACCACTGTGGCAAATAGCAACAGAGAAATGTAACCTTCAGAACAAGTCTGACTGGGCTGAGTGTCCTTTTGCGTAATGCAAT
>Ga0307931_1000719_pt1 | contig 21606 bp, 25 predicted proteins | sample OrgLakmetageno47_FD_201816 | JGI IMG/M metagenome (GOLD analysis project Ga0307931, IMG submission 201816) | Saline water microbial communities from Organic Lake, Antarctica - #47 | ecosystem: Environmental > Aquatic > Non-marine Saline and Alkaline > Saline | place: Antarctica: Organic Lake...
TCTCCCTCCTGAATCATTCCGCACTTGCTTTGTTTGCGCAACGCACGCGCATTCCCACTTCTGCCCGCAGCATTGGCTTCTGTGCCATTTGGGTTTGTATTAGTTCGAGTTCGAGTTCGAGTTCCTTTGCGCTAGCCTTCTAATTCCGGCCCTTCGGGACCTGTGTCATAAAAACGTGAATTCTCAATGAGAGCAGGTTTTTTTTCACACCGTGCTTTTAGGTTGCCAAAGCAGTTCAGAATCTGTCACGTCTTTTTCTGCTCTCTGCCATCACACCAAGGAGGATTACTTGTAAGTTAGTAATAATATCCCTTGATCACACAAGTCAAGATGAGAGGGAACACAGAACACAGAACTATAGCCACAGTGTAGCTCACTTTCTGGTAAAGCGACTACGTAGTCTCGTGCCCCAAAAGGCTCACCGATGCGCATGATGCTTCAATAATTGGTATTGGAGCCTTGATTTTGAGCAGATTAGAAGCTGTGATACAGGCTCTTTGACTAGACACCTTTTGAAAGTAGCACCGAGGATCTCTACCCTACTGTAGGATGAGCCATCGAAAGGGGCAAGCAGCAAAGCCCACTACAGCAATCCAGGTCCGACAGCATTATAACACGGCCAATTGAGCTCACATATAACGATTAAGACCACTCGCTATGCGAGCGTATTGAGTGATTGAGCGTATTAGCCTATAGCTAGAGTGATGCGTAGTTGCCTGTTGGCATAATAGTTTCGTAGTTTAACGCCGTTGTTGGTATTGGCTAACTCACACTGCAGGTGGCGCTCAATGGCGAGCCGAAGACGAAGACCATGGGAATTCGGCCTTGGTCTGAAGGTGTTTCGAAGCAGTTTGGCCTGGGCGAAATTGTGGCCACGGGAGATTACGCAATTTACGACAAGGTTCGTACTGTGAACCACCAGGCTGCTTTCTAGTTTTGACACCCACTGCGTTGTTATCACCTACTTTACGCTAATGTCTGAGTCTCTTCTTGTCTTATAATCTTCTATTTTTTTTTTCTTTCATTCTGGTCAGCCCACTCTCGAACTTTATCGTCTTCCCAACCCTTGGTCGCCTCATTTTCATCTCGTTCTGCTATTCCTATCCCCTTGTATATACCTACAGATCGAGCGTCAAGAACAAGCAGAGGTGTTGCTCGACTTTTACGAGTCGCACAGTGGGGACAACTGGACTTGGCACCACGGCTGGGCGGAAGGTTTAACGACCCGGCGGTCCGTGGGATGTTCCTCGGTTAGCCCCGGTACCTTGGGCGGCGTGTCTATGGCCCCCGATGCTACGCATGTGGAGGTACTGCAAATTGATGAACAAGTATGATGTATAAATACGTGGAGAATTCGAGGCGGGGGAGGAATTGAGAATTGCAGGCTTAGGATTTTACAATTTTTCGATTCCAGTTTCCTGTAACTTTTATTCTTTTTGTTGTTTCTGTTTTTTTTTTTTTGGCATGTGTGCCCTTGTACCAAATCTAAAAGTGCGTGATCACGCATGTCACCATCGGTCAATATCAATAACCATCACCGTATTATCATCGTCATCTCAAACAGGCTTTGGAGCTCCCGAAAAACGACGTGCCAGGCTTACTAGATGCTCCTTTCTTCGTGCACATGGAACATTTGAGAGTGCTGAGGTTGCAAGGCAATCGGTTCAAGGGCAACATTCCGGCGTCGGTGCGTGGGCATGCTTCTTCTTCATAATGCGATATATGTTTATATATATATATTCGAGATTAATTACTGTAGAGTTTTTGGCCGTTTGCGGTGTGCATGGAATAATTTCGCATAGCCAGTTTTCCTGTCTATTTTTTTTTAAACCTGTCTTTTATATTTGTCTCTCACGTACTTATTTTCCATGTATGCGCGCTGTCCAATCATACTGCCTTATGAATCCCCTTTTGTATATACTCAAGATTGGCAAGTATTGCATGGCCCTCGAAGAGTTAGACTTATCTACCAACCGATTTACCGGCCCTTTACCGGTAACCTTCGACGATTTACCGGCGCTGCAAGTGCTGCGGCTCATGAACAACGCTTTGACAGGTGCGAGGCTCTTTTTTCTTTGCTGCTGCTCGATATTTCGTTTCCTTTGAGCACCGTGATGCCCACAGTTATTGCCCTCCTTGCATCATTTCCCTTTGCGCTTATTTGAATCTTTGCGTTGCGTCACAATTGTTAATGGCTCTATCGCTACTCAAATCTCCTGCTTATTTTGCCAAGAAGTACGTGCGCGTTTTTTTTAAAACACAGCTGCACATTCTTCATTGACATTAACCTCGTCTTTTCTTTCGAATCTTCGATGCACTACGGCTAGGCCCCCTACCGGCGTGGGATCGATCTCGGCACTGCTTACGAGTGTTGAATTTGTGCAACAACAAGCTCAGCGGCTCGCTGGATGCCATTACCAACATGGCGAAAGAACCGCCGGCACCCGAAGAAGTAGTGGTGAACGGCAAGGTGATTGGTTTGGTTTTCCGTGTTGGCCCTAATGACAAAAATATGTATATACACACATGTATGTATACGCATTGTGTATGGGCGTTTGAGTAGAAATGGGCCTTTTAAATCAAACCCTTGCGCACACTATCTGATTCATTTAATTTTCGGAGATACCTTCAAATTTAATGCTTAGCTCTGCGTCTGCACTAGCTTTCTTCTCAAAGATGCGAAGTGCATTCTTGTCCTCATTCTTCTCTCTTGCTATGCAGATTTTGAAGCGCGAGAATGCCGAATCCTTGGGCGCGTGGGCTCGCAAGTCGGACTCGCCTTGGCCATGCTTAGAAGAGCTCTCCTTGGGGCAAAACCACTTCAAAGGCGACTGCAGTGCGCTATTGTGTGCGTCCTGGCCGTGCTTGATTAGCCTAAGCATGCCGAACAACGGCCTGCAGGGCTGCTTTGCAGCACAAGATGCGAAAAACGGTAAGGATGGATATGCGGGTGCGAGGTCGTGAAGTGAGGTATCGAAGAAAGTTGTTGACATTTGCTAAGGAAAAAAACATGTGAGACAAAGAGGGAAGTGGCGATTTTTATTTTCTCCTACATTCGGGCCCATGCCCTTGCCATTGAAGCTTCTACAATTACTTTTGTCCCTGTTGTCCTCATGATATTATATTAGGCAAATGCGCCTTTCAGGGCTGCGAGCGGCTCGAGTACTTGTTTTTGGACCATAACAAATTTACGGGTAATTGAGAAAGTCTCACTCTTCCTAATTATTTTTCAAGCTCAACTTCTGTTGCTCAATGCGAGATATTTATTGTGGCTTTTCCATTCTCCTAGTATTCAATTGTTTGGAAGTCAGATATAGTAATATTGAGAAAAGAAAAGTATGACCCCTTGCCATCCTTTCTCTTTAAAAAAAATAACTCAAGCTTACAATCTTGTGTATCCGTGCACTGACTCGCAGGGCCTTTAACCGAGACCTTGATGCAGATGACTTCCTTGAAAGTGCTTAGCCTGTCCGACAACCAGTTGACAGGGCCGGTGCCGCCTACCATCGGCCTTTTGACGCAATTGCACGACTTATGGCTCAGCCACAACGCGCTGAGTGGGGTAAGGGCGAACCGAGAGGGCTTCACCGTCGCACACATGTCGCTCGAGAGCCTATGGAGCTTTGTCTACTTGAAATGCGCAACTCTGTAGATTTTAGTGTACATGTGTGTAAAGGGGGGCTACATTTGAAGGGCACCTGCACACGAAATTTGATCCATTCCTTTGTCACTTCGCACACCGAGTCTGTTTTTTGCCTTGCCTTTGTCTTCATACCCTTGTCTTGTAACTCATACGAACACGCCTCTATTCTCATGTTTCCAACTATCAAGGTGCTTCCGGTGCATATGGGAGATGACTCTGATTCAGAAGAGGAGGAAGAAGAAGACGAATTGGATTACGGTATGCCCACGAGTGACTCGATCGATGACTTCGTATCCACCGCCAATTCTACTAGTGTTGGAGGCAAGATAAGTACTTACACTGGCGGCAGCAGCAGTGGAAGTACTCATAGCAGCAGCAGCAGCAGCAGCAGTAGTCAAAATGGGAGCAGTAGCAGTCAGAGCCGCGGTCACGATGGCAGTTTCATCAGTCATGGCTTTTCGTTTTCCACGGCGGGTGAGAGAACAGTTCAGAATTTCCTAGTTTCTCTTCGTTCTCTATTTTCAATTATATATCATTCTCATCAACACCATCTTTCATTTTCATATCTTATGACATAATCTACTATTCTGTCTCCTTGATTATCTTTCGGTACGTTCTCTCCTTCTGTTTTTTTTCTCTTCTTCTTGTTATCATCCCTATGTACTCCTTTCTTCTCTCCAACACCACCACCACTGATATTCTCACCAATACATACCCAATCAGGCGAAGCAGCCAAGCATGCGCGCATGCGTCGAAAAGCACCCCCTTCAGGCGGGGGATTCAGCCGCTTGCGAGGCAGCCTCAAAGTCCTGGGCCTGTTTGGGAACGTCTTTCACCCGGTAAAATGAAGTGTCTACATTTGGTTACATGCAAGGACTAGTACGAGGAGTGCGGCGATGAAAAACACATTTAGTCTTTTCTGTATGGCTATTATATTTTCTTCGCATTAAAGCACATGCTGTCGCAAGGTTTCTCATGCTATTCCCGCACACGCCCGTGTATTGATCGTGCGATTTCGAGGCACCTTCGTGTTCTCTTTCGTATGCTCTTGTTTTCTTATACCTCCTGGGCTCATGTATTTTTTTGCTCGTATTCTCCATTCATCCAGGACCCGGCCTACGAAGTCTCTGTGCTTGGCTTAGAGCACCACGATTTGCCTCAGCCTACTACTAACGCAGACGTGTCCTCGTTGCTCTTGAGCATCGGCGCGCCTATCAGTGCGTCTCAACCGTTGCCGTCAGGCGCCCGCAGCGCTAGTGGTGGTGGTGGGAGTGTCACTAGCAGCAGCAACAGTCTCGGGAGTGGCCCTGGCAGAGGCATGAAAAGCGTTACGGCGCTGCCTCGGGATTATTACAGCAAGGCCACCGCTGGTGAACTCTACCGCAGGTGCTTATGATTGATACGATGCTTATTTATGCGTTATCTTGTTCTGTCCAAAGTGCATGAATGATGCGCCTCGAGTGAATGCCACGAATGTTCACTCACCAAACTCCTGTTTATCTTCTTTTTTTTCCTTTGAAGCACTTCCACGATGTCTCAGCTTGCTTTTATCTCTCTAAATTTCCTTGTCTCTTTTCCTTCCTTTCTCTTTTTCTGGTTGTTTGATTGATTGTATTCTGTGATCAAACTGCACACACACACCACAATTACACAGCGGCGAAGAGGCGATCAAAGTCGCAGAAGGCGACAAAAACTGGCGCGACATGCAAAGCCGAATGCACCAATTGCACGAGGCCGCGGCAGCACAGCAGGCGAGGGCAGGGAAATAAGGGATTTATAAGACCAGTAATGCCTGAATAAGTGAATGACGTGGGATTTTGTCGACGAAGAAGAGAAGCCGTTTCTTCCTCTTTCTTCTACAATGTTTTATATTTAATTGCCTACTTGCCTAGACTAGTTTTACTCTATAGAAAAGTGACAATGCACCTTCACAATGTACTTATTTGTTCGTTGGTAATTCAATTTTCGAACCTTATTTTCTTCTTGCTTTTGCTGCTCCTGCTACTTCTACCCTTCTACTACTTCTAACCTTGTCACACACAAACTCTCTCTCTTTCTCTTTCTACCTCCAATCCCAAAAAGGTGGCGAGCCAGGCTGAACTCGAAGCTCGGCAATGGGCTACGGCGCAGCGCTTGAAGTTGAAAGAAGCGCGATTGGCGAAAGCGCAAGTGCAAGAAGTACAGAAAGCGCAGCGAAGAAAGGTATAGGGGGTCACTGTTTGAATTGAAATTCGAAGGAAGTGAAGTTTATTTGTGAGAACATAAACACCGCCGAACGAAGGCTTCATGCAAAGGAAGAGGACGAGGAGGGGTATTTTTGGTGAAACTTATACACCGTTTGAATATAACAATCCTGTATTCTTGCCTTCCTACAGATGCAAGAACTTATTGCTTGTCATGATCACTCTGTGCGCGCGTGTATGTACACCTTCCTCGTTGACAGGAAATCCGAGACGCCAACACTTCCGGTCCCCGCATCATGCAACAGCTCGTGGACGCTCAGGTTCGATACCTTGCTGTTCTTGAATTCTATATTTTGCCACAGGACATACTCGTACATGTATTCTGAAAAGAATGCTAAGATCCGAAGCATCTTTAAATATGTGAGTGTATCTTCTCTCGTATCGAAATATCCCTCAGCTCCTGCCATCAATATATTCCGGTTGATGCCACTTTTTTTTTGTGGGTTGAAGTGGCTGTTTGTGATTTATGCTTTGAACATTTAACAGGCGGCACGAAAGGAACGCCTCCTGGAAGAAGCAAGACGACGCAAGGAGCTCTTTGGGTAGTCGGCAATGAAATATCCATGAGCCCAAAAAAAGTTGTGTGTCGGGATGAATGGTTTTACTAATGTTGGCGAACGGGAGGTCTCTTGGATGTGACCTGGGTCTTCGTAAAGATACTGGTTTGCTTCCTCCAATCGCAACTCATGAAAATGTGCCAATCAATCCTTTAGCTTAAAATAGCGACATGTCCACGTATCTAAGCGGGGCGGGCATTACAGGTATGGCCATAAACTAAATGAGCTAGGAGGCCAATCCGCGGTCCATATCACCCCAGAACTCCAACCTCAGGCAAGCACCGAAGAACGAAGGATCGTTGATTGGTGCAGCTCCCACCAATCTCAACTCACTCAAAACCGTTTTGAAAAATGGCCCGGGCTAGCTACCGTTGCTACAGCATACTACAGATGTAGCAACAGTTCTTTGAGGTGTGCTAGTAGCTAGAAAAGGAGGAATTTTGAAGCTAGCCGCAGCACTTAATTTAGTTCACACTAGCCGATTGATTCCTGCGGAAATGTCCAACTATAGATGCATTTTTGGCGCTCGACTAGCCAAGTGTCTTGATGCCTAGACGATGGTACAACGGGCTGTACCCTCACCGCCAGTGCACAGCAAGCTCAGTAAGTGTTGGCTATTGCGACTTTTCTCTCTCGATGTTTTGTCATTGTGCGTCTTTGCCATTCTCTAGGTGGCTTTCCTTCTAGCTCTTTCGAGTCTCGCTCCGTGGTTCGTGTACCGGCGCCTTCATCCTCTTCGATGGAACTCTACCACATCAGCAACGATTGTGCCGCAGCAGCCAAAAATATTCCAAATACCACGGCCGTTGCGATCACATGTTGTCGCTCCACAAGATTACTTTCATGAGATCTTTTTGGGAAGCGAATCAAACTCCTCATCGTTGTTTCCACCGCCGCTGCGGTCTCAATTTCCTTCTAATGGCAACTCGATTCCACTTAATAGAGCGGACTTGGCACGCAATAAAACTAGACGTTTCACTGCTAGTGGCGAAAAAGCTGTCAAAGTAGCAGTTCTCATGGTAGAATCTCGCTGCGACCAAAGGGTAAGGACCGAATTCAAGTTGCGAAAGCGAATACATGACTTTAGATATCTATAAAATTAGAGATGAAGTTAGCTCATTGATCCATACAAAGTAAGGTAGTTTTCATATGCGTATATGCTCTTTGCTTTACAGATTGGAGTAGTGCTGCGCCATGCAGCAGCGGTATTTTGGGCCGATGGATCAAGGGACGCTAGGAGTGTACCATTTGTGCTCGTGCACGATCAGGTAATGTCTTTGTGGGATGCAACACAACCGCTCGACAACATAATTCTCGTTGTTTTAAGCAGAATACACCAGTGCAGTTGTGTCCACTTTCTCTGTCTCTAACTCCATTGTCTTAATGTTACCTTTCCCTTCAAACAAGCCTTCTAACATGCGCATTACATTCCGCAGGCTAATTCAAAGTACGTGCATAGCCTCCCACCAATTGTTGCCCTCCTTTCGTCGGGTAGACTGCGTACATGGTGCCTTTTGGGTGCTTGCTCTGGCGACAGTAGTACTAGCAGCAGCAACGACAGTACTCGAACAGGCAAAACATCACCAGTATTATCAGCTGGCAACTTGATGCCATCAGTAAAATGGCAGAGTGGAGGAGGTGCCGCTTACTCGCATGTGCTCTTTCAACCATATCTTTGGGCCAAACTTACGCCGGCAACGCATGTATTAGTAATGCAAACGGACACGTGGCTCTGCGTTGGCGGCGGCCTTATTAGTGGGATTGGTATTGGCAGTGCAGACGCTTCAAGTACAACTATCAATGGAAGCAGCAGCAGAAGTCGCAGCGTCAGTAGCAGCAGCAGCAGCAACAGCAATAATGATAGCAACAGTAGTAGAGGTGGCGGTGGGATTTATCAACAGCTCACCGCCCTAGCGCAACGCTACGATTTTGTGGGTGCCCCTGACTCACCGCACCATTGGAACGGAGGTCTAAGCTTACGTCATCGCCTCAAAATGCTGGAAGCTTTGAAAAGGTAAGTCTGCTTGAATGTGTGTACACACATGAGGTGGTGTTGATGATGATAACGACGCGTGAAGTATGCCGTTTACCTCGACACCATATCTCCTTCACGGAGAAAATTAGCACAGCATTCTTATTCCCATTGCTGTGTGCGTCTAGAAACTTAAATACTCACCGTTTGTTTACGATGCTGCTGCTGCTGCTGCTGCTGCTGTTGTTGTTGTTGTTGTTGTCATTTTCTTCTTTTAGGTTCGCGCCACCTCCCGGGTACCACGCCGAAGACGTATTCTTTTCGCGGGCCGTGCAGCTCTTAAATGCAGTGCCAGCGGAGGAAACCGTATTAGATACGGCATCGCGACAGTATGCTCCAACACACCAAGCATTGTTGACCTCGTCTTCCCTTCCCAGCAGCAGCACCACCAGCAGCACCACCAGCAAGAGCAGCAGCAGTAGTGGCACAGAGGCTGTTATTCAAGAATTTCGTGCAAACTTTAGTCTTTCCTTGCTTTTACAAATGAATGCCCTTGGCAAGCCTCTTATGGGACCCTACAACAGCACTGGCAGCAGCAGTAGCTCTGTTCCGTCTGCAACAGCAGTAGCAGCAGCAATAGCTGAAACAGCGGCAGCTGGAGCAGATATTACGACACCTAAAAATTATATACATCGGCAAAGCATCATGGAAGAAAATGAAGGCAATGCCTTGTGGTCTCCCCTGCCGTCTTCGCAGGGGTGGGCAACTGCGCTCCGCAGGTATCCATTAGGGAAACGGCTGGAGCCTTTACCCTTCATAGCGACGCGCGTGCCCCCGCTACATGTAGCTTTGGCGTTTGCCCTGAGAGCAGGGCCAGGAAAAAATAGCCACGGAGCTTGGCGTAGTATTGACAATGGCAAAGGCAGTGGAAGTGGTGCTAGTATTGAAAGCACTGGTAGCAGAAGTAGGAACGATGAAGTGCCACTCTTAGCGCTGCCGCTGGGGTTCCACCAGTGCGAATCTTACCCGAGCAACCCTTTGCCTTCACCAGCCTTCGTGGCAGCTTGCCGAGGGGTTGGCGCAGTTCTTGAGAATTTCAATGAAGGCCGGGGCTCAAAGAGCGAAAGAAGGCCTTCAAAACATGTGCAAGAGTGCCCTCTTTAGCTGCAACTTTATTACATGCAAGGCAAATTATTCTGCCGTCTTCTAATACAAAAAGAAACAAGCAAGGTTTTTTAAATTTTAATATACTTGCAGTTACTGGACCTTATTTACATTTGTGGTGGCATACAAAAGCGAATAATATCCCTTCTTGGGTTATATTCCCACTTAGTCTTGGTCATCTTAATACTTCCAAATCCCCCCCTATGCCCTGCTAATTAATAGTATAGATATAAGCATATCTACCTAATTCCTGGTGCTCGTTAGTAACAAGGTGGCCCAAACCCCTTGCGCTTTGCGCCTTGGGAAAGCGCATAATTCTTGCTTTTTTGTTTGAACCATACCTATTTAAAAGTTTTCAGACTATTGGCGCTGAATTTTACATCCAACGCGAGAATCAGTAAAGCAATTATATCTTCGGATCATATGAACTCAACCTTGCTTGGATGTCGTGTTTGTTGCCAAAACAGCGGCGGCCGCCAGTTAATCAATTGCAACCGCGCGCGTTCGTGGCCATTTTCAACGGCAAGCTGCAGCGGAGTTTGGTTCCTGTCGAAGAAAACAAAGAGAGTGAGCGAAAAGTATCGATAGAAAAAGTGAACAGAGTACCATTTATTAAAAAAGTAAAAAATAGAGCATCGCAAAAAAAAGACAACTGAGCAACGCAGGATCACAACAACAACAAAAAACATTGCAGCTGTACCACTCACTCACCTGGCATTCGTGCACCTCGGATCTGAACCGTGCGCCAACAGCAATTTCACCACGGCTATGTGGCCAGCTTCAGAAGCTTTGTGCAAGGCTGTCTCACCAAAGTCGTCGGTGGCATCCACGACTATTTGCTTGCTGCTGCTGCTGCTGCTGCCCCTCCCCAGATTTTTTTGTCGCGGCAGCGATGACAACGACGGCAGCAAATCCTGCCTGTCCTTGGAAGGACCATTATTGCCGCTGGAGCTTTGCTGCTTTTGCTTTTGCTGCTGCTGCTGCTCTTCTTGCTGCTGGCCCAACAAGAGCGTGCGAACCACTTCAACGTGACCTCGGCCGCTCGCCACATGTAAAGGCAACCTCCCATCGCCACAGGTGCCGTCGGCTTTGGCCGAGGGATTGGCTCCCGCTTGCACCAAGCTCACCACCACCGCGGCGTGGCCGTTGTAGCACGCCCAATGCAGCGCCGACCAGTGGCTGTTTTGGTCCGAGTCCACGAACAACAACGAAGCTGCGGCTTCGGCAGCGGTGACAGCAGCAGCTCTCCTAGCGGCTTTTCGGGCACTTTTGCTAGTGGCTTTGCTAGCAGGTTTACTAGCCCCATGCGCGTTGACAGCAGTAGCTGCGGGAGCTGTAGCAGCGGGCACCTCTTCCTTGGCCCCTACATCAGTAGTAGCAATGCCGCTGCTCCTACTGGGGGCATCGCCTGTGTCTTTTGCAGCATTGCCAGTTCGTAAAAGGTCTGCTCGGATTTCTTTTGATTTTAAATTTTCTGCTCGTTGAGCTACTACCCGAGCGGCTTTTCGTTGAAGCACTTCTAGAGCTGCTTTTACGCCGTCTACGTCACCTTGGCGGGCAGCTCGAGCGAGGGGGAGCCCGCCCTCAACAATGGGCCTAGACAATGTGAACGTCATAATGTTGGTGAATAAAAAGCATAAACTTTTTCCCCGTGAAAATCAGATGATAACACCAAGTCACATACCGTAGGTGGTGCACGTTGATGTGTTCGACAACAAACGTCTCAACGCGCCCTCCAGGGAGATCTTCGCGGCGCACTTTTGAGCGGTGGCGCCCCGCGACTCGAACCACGCCGTGAAAAGTGACGGGCGCTACTGGTCCACCCGGGGGCAACGCTGCGAGCAACGGTTGCCCGACCGTGAAGCTAGCGCGAGTGCCCGACGCGTGCAACGCAGCAAACTGCTCTGTTAATGCTGCTTGTCGTTGGTCCTCTTTTTCCTGCCCGTCAAGAACAAACTGCATGGCTAACGAGTCTATTCTAGGAGGGAGCTAGTACGCACTTATCACCGTGAGGGCCTCAAGTCCTTTGTACAAAGCTCGTAGCTTTTGTATACAGGTCTAGCATCCAACGACTCTTGCAGCCTCTTTCCTGTCGTCTCCGCTCCGTCCCATCGTTTGCCCGAAGCAAAAAGAATTACTGTACGACGAACGACAACAGGTGGGTGACCTACCAAACCTCCTTTCTGGAGGTGCTGGAGTAATGTTGTTTTGTACATGCGTACAAGGTATATTCGTAGATTGCGTCGAAGCGTGGGCTACAAGTGCCCCGTGAGAGGAGGCGCTTGCGGAAACAGCATCTGACAAGGATGCCTCCTCGCCGTATGTCTATCAACACGGGCTCTGCGAACCCTTTATGTGAGTACCACTTTTCTAAGATTTCTCATACAGTATCTCCACCCACCCTTAGCTGATGCTCAACTCATTAGGAGAGTGGTATCCGCGCAACACAATGTTGGTTCTCGATTGCATACCCTTTAAAGAACTCATACTAACTAACTCAATTTTATTGTGGCAATTTCATTTTGACTTCCAGCGGGGTCCGGTGCTGCGCCTGCTGCCAGGTATGAAGGCTAAGGTGGTGTTTGTTAGGCGCACTAGATTTTTGTGCGTGACGATCCTCTGTGTGAAACTAATGCCTTGAAAGTCGAGGCTAGAAGCATTGAGTAGCTCCTGCTTGCCTAATGGAGCTCTTAGGTGTGCGATAGTATGCTCAAATCAGAAAATTATTAGCTTCTCTGCAGGCAATCACGTGTTGTTCAATACCTGGGGTCCCTCTTATTCGTTCTTCTTGGTTGTGCGCTCGCTTTCCATTGAACAGGCCTACCGCCGCCGCAGCAGTTGCCTCCGCTGGCAGTGGCAGCAGCGGCACTACAGCTGCTGCGCGGCCCCTCTCGGAGGCCGACAGCGCAACGCTGGTGAAAAACTTGGGCGCCGCTGCCGACAACGAGGCCCGGCTAGCAGTGCTCAAGGAGGGGTGCAACGCCAAGACCTTGACCGTGAAACAAATTTTGAGCGTGCTCTCAACGACGCCTTCGGTGAAAACGCAGCTGGCCATGGTGGGCCTGCTTGCGCCCAAGTGCAGCGACCCCGGCGCAGCGCAGCCGGTGGTCGACAACTTCCGGTAAGAGTGGTGGATAACTTCCGGATGTCACAGTAGTTCTTGGGTGAGAGTTTTCGACAAATCCGTTATTGTGTTGGCTTGTCAACATCGTCTTCTGTCTTTTTCCTCTAGTCTCCCAATGCGCTAATACAAATGTATACATGCTTTCTCCTCCCATCTCCAGGTTCAACGAAGAAAAAGAGGTAGTCCAGGACGCGATGAAGAAGCGAGAGCATTTGCTCAAAGCAGGCGCACTCGGCGGCGGTGGCGGGGCCAAAGCAGCGATGCTCGGAGGCGGGGGCCGCGGTGGGCGCGGCGCGGCAGGAGGTCGCGGGGGCGGGCGAGGCGGCGGGCGCGGCGCTGGTGCTAAGCCAGCCTCTGCTCGGCCTGCTGCCACTTCCGCCATTCCGGCGTACGCTACGGCTGCCGCGGCTGCTCCTTCAACTGCGGCAGCGCCAGCAGCCGCAGCAGCGGCGGCTGCCACCGCAGACTCCGGGCCAGCCGCGTCCTCGTCACCAGCGGCTGACGGCCCAACTTCGGAAGAGCAAAAGGCCGCTGAAATCGTGGCCAGGGAATTAGAAAACCGGTGAGTGAACGAAACTATACAGTGCAGTTTCCTCTCTTAAGCCACTCTCTCGCCTTCTCAAAGCTTGAACATTTGTAAGCCTTTCTCCTTGTGAAGGAATCGTGTGCTCGCGTGCATGTGCTCTTTATCCCCCCCCCTGCCCCCACCCCCCCCCACTCGCGCCTCTGCCATCACCCGTATCCTTCACCTCACCTTGAATAGCAAAAAGGCAAAAGAGGCCGACGAGGCCACCAAAAAAGCCGAAGCTGAAGCCAAAGCCGCTCGGGCTGCTGCCGCGGCCAAGGAAGCCAAGGACAAGGAAGAAGCTGAGAAGGCGGCGGCCGCCAGCCAGGAAGCGGCAGCTGCGGCCGAGAAAGAAAAAGCAGAAGCAGACAAGGCGGCCGCGACTGCAGCCTCGATCAAAGCTGCATCGGAACGCAAAGCTGCGCGGGCGAAAATGGCTTCGTCATCAGCCTCGGCAGGTAGTAATGCTGACAAAGAACCGTATTCTGGATACCCGTAAAGCCCATCATGATATCCGTGTCCTGTTGTTTGAATGGTATGAGCCTCATTCGTCGTCCTGGTGATCTGGTATAACGGCAGGTAGCAGCGGCGGCGGCGGTGGCAGCGGGATGGGCGGCGGTAGCGCCAATCCCATGATGAACAAGATGAGCGGCGGCATGGGAGGAGGAGGCAATCCTCTGTTGCGCGGCGGCGGCGGCGCTGGCGGCATGGGAGGCGGCAACAGCAACCCTCTGCTAGCAATGAAGGCGAAAATGGCCTCTTCTTCTTTCGCTGCTGCCGCTGCTGCTCCGGCTTCCAAAACCGTGACGGCCACCCCAGAGCCAGCAGCCAAGGCAGCGCCTGTACCAGCAGCACCAGCAGCCGGCGCATCAACTGCAGCCACAGCAGCGCCAGCGGCAACAACATCACCAGTTGAAGCCTCGAGTGCCACTTCGAGCACTGCTGGAGCTGATAAAGAAGGCACGGGAGCGAGCGGAGCGGCAGCCGCCGCCACCGCGGCCGCCATCAACAAGACACAAGCTGCCCCCAAACACGCCTACGTGCCGGGGCAATTTGGCGGGTTTGGGGGCGGGTCTTCGCGGTCGGCGAACCCGTTTGCGGGCAATGGGGCTTTGAAAGCTTCCGGCGCAGCTGCGAGTGGCAAATCGCTCAACCTCAACTTCAAAGTAATCTAGACCTGTCATAAACACTTACGACTTTAACATGTATTGTGTTTTTTTTTAAATTCGATCAACAAGAATGTTTCCTTGTCTGTCCACTGTTACTCAAACACTCCCACTTACCCACCCATCATCCTAATTACTATCGGTACTTTCCTTGGCGCCATACAAATTACAGGCGAGCAAACTTGAAGAGTGGGCGAATGAAACCGCGGCCGAAAAGGGGAAGCGCGAAACGTCGTTTCAGCTGATGGCGCGGTACAAGTTCCTGAAGAAAACCCCACCGTTCGACCAATTGACGGACGATGAAGTTGCCAAGATTGCGGGGGTGCTGGAAGTGAAGGATTTCGCCGCGGGCCAGGCGATTGTGGAACAGGGGGACATGGGAGACTCGTTTTACATCATTGAAACGGGCGCAGTGGACGTTTTGGTGCAAACAGGCGGCGGTGGAGAGAACGGTGGGCAGAAAGAGCAGCTGAAAGTGGCTACGCTATCTGCCGGGAAAGCGTTCGGGGAAATGTCGCTGTTGGACAACGCACCTCGGATGGCGACTTGCCTAGCGGTAATAGAGTGTGCCGAGAGAAGGATGGGTGTGCGTGAGTGTGTATGCATAGATGCGAGTTTCAGTGCGTGTGTATGTGAATGAGATGCACAGGGACAGACGTGGGTGAGTGGATGTTGCGTGAGCACTTTTTGTGCGTTTATATATTTTTTTACTTTTAGGAGAATTTCTTCTAGCATGTTCACCTTATCTATTAAACGCCTTTGTCTCACCTTACCAACCTAACCCACTTTCTTTTTGTGCTCCTTGTGCACTCTCCTTCTTTCTCGTTGCAAGGTGGAAAGTGTACGCTGTGTGGTGCTCTGCAAAGCAGATTTCGAACTCACCGTGCCCAAGGTTTGCACTCATTTTGTCTGCCAATCAAACGAGGCTTGCTTGGAAAATTCGAACGTGTTTCAATATACAAAACAGGTTGAGGAATACTCTGTAAGGCATTTTATGAGATTGACTCTTTTATTTGTTCTGTTTTTTTACTTTATTTTGTTTAGGGTTTCCTCGATGACCTGGCGGAAAAACGCAAAAGCGAAGCCGAAGCAAAAGCCAAAGCTGCCGCGGAGTCACCAACACTTGCTCCAGTGCCTTCTCCACCGTCGTCACCATCTTCGTCGTCATCAGCATCGAACAACGAACTAACCGCAGCAGCTGCAGGTGCTGAGTCACCGCCATCGCTTTCGTCTGCAGGCAGTAGCAGCAGCAGCAGCAACAGGAGCGCTAGCACGAGTAGCAGCAGCGGTGCCAACAGCAGTGGTGGTGCTCTGCCGTTTGTGGAGTACGACCAAATGCGCAAGATGGCTTCGACGAAAGATTTCGGCGCCTATGACCCCACGAAACTGGAGTCGTATTTGAGCCCCCAAGACTTCGCGTATCGGTTCGCGATGGACAAGGACAAGTTTGCGGTCTTGCCAAAATGGAAACGCGACAATATGAAGCGCCTGTTGTGCCTCTACTGAGCAGCTAACATGGTGGACGCGGAGGGTGACAGGTTTTACTTATCGCTTTACCAAGAGCTTCAGATAGCACAGGGCCTAGTCCAATGCCCATTGACGTCGAAGTGCTTTCTGTAATTCCTACATAAGGAGACAATAGAGGATTGGCCGATGCACACGTGAATGACAGCGAAGTAGGGAGAAATAGAGAACGGTATAATATTTATAATAATTACTGCTTCGTTCCTTGTGAAAGTGAAGTCTGAAGTCCAGAACAAGAACAATAATTCCACATCACATGTGCGTGCCACCACTTACGTGCTTCTCATTTTTGTTGCCAAGAAAGAACGACCAAAATTAGGCGGCTATGAGCTAATGATGCATGATGCATAGTACATAGAAACAACCACCAATTTCTTCCCTCTTTTATGACTGCCTTCTCAACGCCCTTTTCTTCACTTGACCAACGCAAACATATGGCGGTGGCCGCAACGGATCGCTTCCACTTTCCCTACTCCATCCAGGCCTTCCACTGCCTTGGGCTGGGGGTAAAACTTTTTGTCCCCGTGGCCGAGAGCGCTCCCGCCGTTGCCAAAGGTGTACACAGTGCCCGTCTCCGCTCCCACCGCAGCGGTGAAGTTCATCCCACACGCCACCGTCGCCACCGGCTCGGGAACGTCGAACTTCTTGGGCTCCAAATAGGTCTTCATGCCCCACATCCACAGGTCACCACCCCCTGTAACCAAGGCTGCGTGGCTGTGCCCAGCGGCAATGGTTTTGATTTCCACGTTAGGGTTTTCTTCGAACGCGTCAATCGTGCAAGGGTCCGCCTGTAAATAAAAGGCAAAAGCGTCATGACACGTAAGTCAGAATGATGCAAGTTAAGACAGACGCGCAAAAGATACTATGAAGAAAAGTTCAGACGTGCATGTAAAAATGATCAATATTGTCCAGGTTCCCGGCACAAAATGCAGCCAACATTTTAAGTATGTATTCTTTCCCATCTAGTACCTCTCGTAATCACTCTTACCCCCCTCTCCTTCTCAATACTCCCACAACAGTACCTGCATCGCGTACACGTCGAGCGAGATGGTGCCGCCTTGGCCGAGCTGCCCCTGGTCGTTGCGCCCCCATACCCACAGTCTGCCGCTCGACGTGAGCGCCATGGTGAACGCATGCCCTCCCACCAACTCCATCACCTTTTATGGTTTGTTTTTGTTTTTGGAAGGAAAAAAATTATGCGTGCGCGTACGTTTAATTAAAGAATGACGGCAAGAAAATCAAAGCAAACCAAACTGAATCAAACCAAACCAAAGGGAAGGAACACGATTAGAAACAGGGTAAGTCCTGTATGATTTTTCAAAAAAGTCGACTTCTTTGACACCAAATCAGCAAGAAATCAACCATGTATAAAGTATCACCTGTTCGTTGTCGATGTATTCGATGGGCTCGGGCGAAGTCGCGTCCGAAGCCATGTCGCCGAGGCCGAGGCGCCCGTATTCGCCGACGCCGCACGACATCACAAACCTTGAGCAGCCGCAGTGTCGTAGTAGAGTGGTGTTAACAATAGAAAGAACGCCCATGTATAAGACACATAAAAAGATCGAAAGTGCAGCATCGCGTGAAAGGGATAGGCAAGTGGCCATGCGGACAAGACAAACACACGCCTGCATCGACCGCGGCATACAAAAAACAAGAACGCACGAACATAGAAAGAACGCGCGCCGAAGAAATGTCAAGGATTTGCGCCTCACCCGTCGTCTGTGAGCAGAGTAGTGTGCAGTTCGCCGGCGGTAGCTTTCGTGATTTTCACGCCAGACTCAACGAGCGAGTCAATCAGCTTGGGCTCACTAGTAAGTAGTGAGGCCGTCCGCATACAAGCGCCCACGCACAAGTGGGCAAAGACGATTTATTGCAAGGAAAAGTATTAATTGTGAAGTATGCAAGGATTTGAAAAGGAAAAAAAGCAGGTCAATTGTAGTACTGCAGTATCTGAGATGCACCCACTTATTCTTGGAAAGTGAAACCAAGCCGCCGGCACGAAAAACGAGTCACTGTGTCGCAGATATTTTTCTATAACATCTCTGGCCACACACCGCCCTCCAACTTTCCGTAAAATTCCAACCGAGATAAGCACTGTAAAATGTTCGGGTTTTTCTGCATCACACTGGCACGACAACGACAACAACGTTCAAGGCTTTCACTCCTTTTCTCTCTTACGTGTAGCTCGAGGTGTCGCCGTGGCCTAGGAGCCCGCCACCACTCCACAGAGATCCACCCCAGCCCCATGTATACACTTTGCCTTCCTGGTCGACCGCCACCGAATGCGAGTCGCTTACTGAAGCCTGCACCACATGCACTCCTGCCAACGACTCCACGAGCCTTGGGAAGATGGAAGGAGGAAAAATGAGACTTTCAACGTAGGTAAGTTTCAAAAGTAGGCATGTCTAGAAAGGACAAAATGTGAGGCGGACAGCACCAACACGTTAGTAGTCCAAATTACAATCGCTGCTAAGTCGTCGCTCAGACTACGCGATCAAGTATTCTTCTTTCCTCGTGTACACGCACATGTGTATGCGCGCCTTCATTTCAATTGGCCAAAAGAACTTCTCTCCCACTATGGCGTCGAGAGCTCCGCACTCACCGGGGCGTCATGCACTCTTCCTTGTCCGTGAAGCCAGGCAGGCCCAACTTGCCGTGGGCGTTGTTGCCCCAGCTGAACAAACGGCCGGCTGACGTCACCGCCATGCTGTGGTCTTGCCCCGCCGTGATGTCCACCACGCTTTCGTTTGCTTCGAGGGGCAACTATGAGTAAGCAAGTGAGCAAGCGATGAAGCAAGCAAGCACGTGAAAATATATTATTAGAGTTGGATGGGCAAATATGAAGAGAAAGCGGGTAGTGAGCAAAACGAGACAGTAGTCCTTCACTTAGCTGTGAAACGTTAACACCACCTTCCTCCTTTCATCTCATGCATTTAGACCATAGCGAACTCTGTTCCAATTTCCGGCGCTTACTTCACGCCACAACTCACCGTATCGAGCAGCACAGGCGACTTTTCGTCGTAGTTGTTCATTAAGCCTGCGCAGTTGAAAGATGCGCCACAAAAGCATGTTAATAGTAAAAAAAGTATCTAGCAGGCTACGACTCGAGAAAACTATCAATTCTTCCTCGGGAACAGCCCATTTCGAAGCTACGCAGAGGTCCGAGTCTTTAAATCGTGCACAGCATACACCCTTCCGAAGAAGGAAAGCCTAATAGCTGTACTATCAAATTATAAATATGCACCAGTTTATCCATTATAAGCTTCTGCTATAGTTTAGTAACGCGAGACATATTTCGATAAGACTTTGAGTTGACTCACCTTCCTTTTTCAGCTCGCCCAACCCCAGTTGCCCATTGTTGCCATTTCCCCATACGTAAACGCTAGATGAAGCTACCCCTCGAGCTAGGGAAAACCGTCGCAGGCGAGGTTGGAAAGCTAGGACGCTGCGAATCATTGATTCTTATCGATCTATAGCCTTGGTATGCGTACACCAGTGGCTAGCTAAGTGATGTTACTGTAGTGAAGTTTGTAGTTAGTGAATGTTGGTGCACAGAAAAAATAATGCAGTGCGTGCTTGCTGAGAAGAGAGAGCAGCGAGAAAGCTTTGGAAGGCGCTCTCTCAATATTTAGACTTCGTGAAGAAAACTTTCCCCTTTTAGGGGGTATTTTTGAAAGTGAAGAGCTTCGTGTAGAATGAATGAATGATGCCGATGCCGATTCCTTCCCCAAGTGAAGTAGCCTCAGTGCAAGCTTTGTGGACATTGCTAACTCGACACCTCCTTTAATCCAAGGAAAATACCCTAAATTAGACTAGTCCAAGATGCCTCCCTGGCCGATGCCCGGCAGTGCGCCGATGGTCGCGTACAATAGCTCTCCGAATGTGTTTTTCGCGTTTCTGTTGTTCAATACAATTTGCCGTACATTTGAGAGCGGACTTGTAGCAGCAATGCTTGGAACTATTAAGGTTTGATTCTGAAGCTTTAAGATATATTTGATTAGCAGGATGTGCGTCAGCTCTAAGCGTAGTCTATATGTTCTCTTTTGTTTATAATAGTACGGTCTTCAAATCACTTTTTTTCGATTGCACTTCTCGCGTTGACAGGCCGAAATAGACATGTCATACACTATGGAAGGCATCGTCGCAGCATCACCGGATTTTGGCATCGTACCTGCGGCTATTCTTTCGATTTTCGCGTTTCAATATTTTCCAGCGTATCAGGTCATCTTAGCTCCTAAATTACAAGTATAACTTGTATTTCTCGGTGGAAGCAAAAAGGGTTTAAGGTTAGCATGCATGGAAGGAACCTGTGCGCTTTCGTCCTCCGTTGCGTGATACGTTTACTGCTTCTTGGTTGCTTAAGCTATTTTAAGTATTCTACTCTAATTAATACGTACGTGATTTCAGATCCTCGTCGGTGGGCAATTCATCAGTGGCCTAGCAGCACTTGTGGTGGTCGTGTGGCCAACGTCCTGGGCCCTGGTGCTCGCTCGCGCCATTTGTGGATTCTTGTGGGGCTTTTGCGCCGTGCATTACCCTTCATGGATCAACATGTGAGCATTTAGTTTACTCTTGATGGACGGGTTTAAATGCTAGTGTGCCGCAGGGGGAGGTCCTTGTTGCTAAAATTTTGTGTTGACTTGGTAGTTTCCGCTTTCTGTGCTTTGGAATACTCTGACTTTTACAATGCTTAATCATACATTTATATGTCTCCCTTAATGTTTTGGTACTGCAACACCAGCAACCTTTTTATTGTTCTATTCCGGGTGATTACGCTCGCGTTTGTCTGGTGTGTACGCTTTTTTAACGTGCAGATACGGCGGCAAATCGGATGTGGTCTGGCTAGGCTTGTACAACGCATGCTTGCTAGTGGGGGTGCTAGTAGGCTATACCGTGGGCGCAGTGGCCACTGTCGACTCCACGCTAGGTTGGCAGTACTATTATGGCCTCCAAGCCGTGCTCATGCTGCTGTGCGGGATCATGTACTGCTTCATTGACCCCGCGCTGATTCAGGTAAGCGATAACACACGCGAAAGGAAAAGATACACACACGAAAGCTTAGCGTTCAACTTACAGCAAAACTAACATTAAGGCGTTCAGAAGGGCTGATATTTTTCAGCACACATGCATCTTTAGGTTGTATTCTTAAATCTTGTACTCATGTCTTTTTGTGTTTTCACTTCCTCTTCTTATGTCCCTCAGGTGACGCCTCGAGTGCGGCCGCTCAATTTGCTGAAAGCTTGTGGCGGTTCCTTTGTAGTGGGAGGCGGCGATGCAGTCTCACAAACGAATGAGACTAACCCCGAAAGCGGCAGCAGCGATTATGACAATGAAAACGATGGCAGCGGTAGCAGGAGCGGTAGCAGCAGCAGCGGCGGTCAGTCGCTGTCGTTGTCGTCGTTGTCGTCGCCAGTGGCAGTGTTCTCAGCCGAGGCCGAGCAAGCCCCCCTCTTGGGGGACCTGTTGTTTGCCGAAAGAGGCAGCGATGAAAACAGGGATGGCGGCACTCATCCTGGTAGCAGGTTTTCGCCCTCTTTTGCGTCGTCTTCTGCATCGTCGTACTCCTCGTTGCCTCAATCTGCACCGGAGCGAACCCGCTACATAGCAAGAGAAGGCGACCGAGATCCCACTAAACTGCGCGCCCGGGA
>Ga0307931_1000726_pt1 | contig 21469 bp, 18 predicted proteins | sample OrgLakmetageno47_FD_201816 | JGI IMG/M metagenome (GOLD analysis project Ga0307931, IMG submission 201816) | Saline water microbial communities from Organic Lake, Antarctica - #47 | ecosystem: Environmental > Aquatic > Non-marine Saline and Alkaline > Saline | place: Antarctica: Organic Lake...
CGTTGAGTTTCACGCCACTGCTGCAAGTGGTGGCATCAGGCGAGGAAACGAGACTTGATGCGCTCAGAGGTCCGGTGAGGACCAATTTCAGGGGGACCGGTGCTCTAGACAAAGGCTCCAGCATTTCACCGCCACGGAAAGTAGTGTTGGGAAATTTACCACCACTGCTGCTGCTTTCGTTGGGCGGTGCCCATCGATCGGTGAATCCTGAGGGTGAAGAACCTTGAAAGGAAGTTACTGACCCAGGCCTATTGTCTGCAGCGTCTGCGAATCCGCAGGGAAAGAAGGCAGCCGTTTTGTGCCTCAAAAGTGCCGCAAGCTGTCTTAACACGACTTCGTTGGGCTTTTCTACTAACAGCACCGTGGCGTCAAATGCGAGAGCTGCACTTTCTGCGGCTGACAGAGAAGTGCTATAAAGACTACTGCTAGTACTGCTGCTGTTGGTGGCAGTAGTAAAGGAGGGTTGCCATACGAAGATGCCGGTTTGTTGTACCCGAGCCCGGGCGTCGTGATAGGAGGTTGAAGTGCCGTCGGCTGTCGCGTTGAGAAGGGCCAACTGCATCAGCGCTGTGTGCCCTGCGACCAATGATACATTGCTGCTACTGGCACCACTACTACTACAAGTACGGTTATTGGTGTTGTTCTGGCTAAGGCTGTTTGGGATTTTCCCCATTGTATTTCCAGCAATGGTAGGGCTGCTGTTGCCACTCTTGCTTCCGCTGTCGGCGTCGTCGTCGTCGTCGGCATCGAACGGCCGATTCAAGCCGAGCGCCCGCCGGGCCGCTGCGTCCCCCGCAGCATCGGCCATGCCTCGCAGCGCGAACGCCATTCGCTTGGTGCGCAGCGTGCGCACGGACTCCTCAGCACGGGCGTCGATCAGCGCGCTCAGCGCACGCCGCCGCTTGAGCAACCGCAACGCTTTCACACAGCGCATGGCGCCCTGGAGCTGCTGCGCCCGCTTTTTCTCTTGCATCTTTTCATAGGCCCACCTTTCCAGGCACCAGGCCACAACACGCTTGTCAAACCTCGCCCGTGCGGCTTTAAAGCGCGCCTCTGTGATGGCGTGCTGTTGGCGCTTCCGCACCAGCAGCCGCCGGGCCAACCATCCTCGCCATACTTTGGCCACCACTGGCTGCGCTTCCACACGACCGCGGCGGCGAGTGAGGGTTGCAGCCATCGCCAGCCAAGAGTAAAGAAGCAGAGCCGTGGCATGCCGGCGGCCTCTTAGTAAGGCTAGGCGGCGGCGCGCGGGCCGCAAGATTGTTTCCGCAGCGCGGTACTCTTTGTTGCTTCGTCTCCAGTGGCCTACAAAGAGGCGGCACTGTTTTCGACTCCAGTCCGACGTCATTTGGTCGAAGAGCTTGGCCATCAGTGCCCGTTTCTTGGCGTGGGCTTCCCGGGCGTAGCCCATGCGCTTCAGGGCCACAGACACACGAATCGCGCACTGCACCATTCGCGCCGCGCGGTGCTTCTGCACCTGTTTTCGGAGCTGACGGTAGGCCTCACCCTGGGCCCGCAAAGAAGGCCCGCCAAACACCCGACTCAAGAGCCGGCGCCGCGCCCGCTTCTCCGCCAATGCTTTGCCCACAGACCGACGCGTCAAGTAGCCCCGCACCACGGCCCCAAGCACGCGCCCCGCTTTGGTTAAAATCAGTTTTTCCCACCCGATGTCCTCTTGTGCCTTGGCCCACGCGAGCTGCTTCACTGCTTTGCCTGGTCTAGCGGCCAGCGCAAAGCAAGTCTCCAGCGCCCATGCCCGCAAGCACAAGCGGCGCCAGGCTTTGCCGGTAGCGCCCCCGAAATTCGCGCCAATGCGCTCGATTTCGAGGCGGTGGTGGCGGAGGCCATGGACGATAAAACGCGCTTGGCAGCAGCGCCAGGCTGCTTGAATGCACCACGCCGAGTCTTGGCGCAGCACCCATTGGGTTTCGGCATACTCTGCCCAGGCGTACCTGTGTTGGCAAAGGAAAGAAGGCATAGAAAAGATTGAGGAGGCGGAATCGCGTGGATTAGTTGAGAGCAAGACTTCAGGTGTTTGTTTGCGGATTAGATTAGGCAAATCCGCAATTTCATCGGTAACGTAAGACGCAAAAAGGATTATGATAAATAAATAATGGCACGTTGTCATTTATTTTCTGCTTACAGAGCTCGAGTCGCAATCGGTCCCAGCAGCCTTCGCATTAATCTTCGCACGCGCTTTTTCCTCTTCTGCAACAGCGCTAGCGTCTCTTGCGCCATCCTGCGCAACATCAGCGAGCGCCACTGCCGCTGAATCACTCGTGCAGCCGCGGACGACCGCAGCGCCCGAAAACAGCGCTGCAAAGTTTTCATGCGGCCAAAACCCATTGCCTTAGCCAGGGAGGCCTTTGCTTTGGCCACGACAACACGGAACTCTCGGGTGAACCGCCTTCCCGCGTTGCCACGCACGCGGCGCTGGCACTGCGTGGCTGCGTTGTATCCTGGCCGCAACTTTGGCCACGCCTGACGACAGAAGAGATAGAAAATAGAAACGAGATCATGATTAAGCGAGAAAAGAGAAGATTGAAAGCATCTATGAAAATAGAAACCTAGTAGGGCACTGGAAATGAGACATCAGTATATCTTGCAGAAGGAATGGTGGTCGCATTGCCATAATCTGTCGCCAGCCCAAAACATCACGCACCTTGAGCGCATCGAAGCACTGCCGGCGCGTTCGCATTGGTCCCCCACGGGCCATCTCTAAGATGCGAGCTTCGGCCTGGTGCTTCACTGCCCTCGCGTGGCTTGCCACTCGCCTTCCCAGCACCCCTCGCCACCGGCGTTGGATTTTCCCCGCAGCTAACCGCCTTCGCTTGTTTTTTTTCGGCAAAGACCACGCGCCAAAGGTTAAGTTGAGCAAGTAGATCTTGGAACGGCCCCGCAGCAACATTACCGCGCGCTCTTTGACCACTTGCCGTTTCGCGAGCCAACCCCGCGCAATGCGCTGTGCCTGAGTGGCGGCTCGGTGTTCGATTTGCTGCCAGCGCCACCTCTTCAGCTTGGTGAAGCACCGTGACTGGAGCCATTCTGCCTGGCGGTCGTCGCCGTTCCGGAAGGCGTACTGCAGCATCTGAGTCCGCTTTTCCACGTGTTCCCGGCGCAGCCGCACGCGCCGCCTCGCCACGATCAGCCGCCCCACCGACTGCAGCACCACCAACGCCACCGCCCTCTGCTTCTTGGCTTCTTTCACCATTTTGTGCCAGGCTTTGAAGATTCGTTGGGCACCCCGGCCCTTGGAGGCCAACATCACGTCGGCGAGCACTTCCGCATTGGCCTTGACACGCTCCAAGTGCACGCGCCGCAATTCACGGAGCTTGAGCCGCTGCCGCCCCGCGACGAAACGGCGAATCCAACAGCTGCACACCACGGCCGCTGCCTCCTCTTTTGCAAACTCGAACGCCCATTGCTTGTCCCATGCAGCGCCACACGCTCTCACTTCGGGGCACCATCGCCCGAAACGCCTTCCACTGCGGCACAGCTGCAGCAAGTCTCGCAACGTCTCTTGCCCGGCTAAAGGCCACCCCCCACGCTTTTCGCACAAGGCCAGTTGCAAGAGCACTTCTTCCAGCTTCGGATTGCGCGGTTGCTTGTTGTAGGCTCGTCGCAACTGCGCGTGGTCGCGGGCGTCTTGCTCATCTTGAGCTTTGGCTTTGGCTTTGGCCTGGCGCTGTTCCGGGCTCAGGAGGTGAGTGGTAGGCCCAGTAGAAGAAGAAGAAGAAGACGACGAAAAAGCCGCTGCCGCTTGCGCAGGCTCCTGTAGTTCCGGCGTGGGCAGGGACAGGGGTACATGCCCTAATATATTGGCGAGGTGCTTGTACGCGTGTGCCGCTAAATCGGGGAACCCACTGTCACGCAACATTGGCGCAGCGAACCACCACGGATCGAGGTGCTCGTACCATTCGGTGGGTGTGATGATGGCCAACGCCATGTCTACCTAATGTAGGGTTCGAGAAATATCAAGGATTAATTCGGATGAACGTGAATCAATTCCGTCAATACAGTTTATTTTCCTACATATTGCATGTCTCCTCTGTTCATTGTACTTCCCCACAATTGCACACCTTCTGGGCGTAAATCTGTTGCCCCGCTTCTAAACAGGCCAGGCCCGCGAGTTTGTTCTCGACGGCCAAGTGCACCGACCCACAGAGCAAGTGAAGCACCCAAGCTTCCACCCCCGGCGGCGGCACGTCCAGGAGGTACTCTAAGTAAGCGACCGCGCCGTCCGTAGTGCCCAGGCGATGCAACAGCCATGCCATGTGCAACACCGCGGCTTCTACCTGATGGATAATTCGAGGAATAAATGAAGGGCAAATGAAATTGAATAGAAGCAAATAAGAAAAAGAACTCAGGTGGGGGATAAGGAAGCAATGGAAAAAGAGACTCGAGAAGAAAAAAACAACGGAAGAAACGAAAAGGAAAAACATAAAATAAACAGCGCGCACACACGCATCGGCTCTCAACTCCATAAATCACCCCTGCAAATTTACCTGAGGGAACGTGGCGCTGTGGTCGATGGTGTTTTCTTTCCGGCACACTAAAATCGCGCTTTGCTGGTCGCGGCTCAGGCGGGCACCCGCAGGTAAAGCCTCGACGTCCGCAGTCGTCAGCTTCACCGTGTATTCGTCGACCACGCCCAGCACCGACCAGCTGCGGTTCGGCTTGCTGAAGTCGCCCATGTACTTCACCGCAAGCAGCTCGAAGAGCAGGGACATGGCTTTAGGGAGATTGCCTTCGGCGATGAACTGAAACAACACCACCACCCAAAATCATCCACCAAGCGCAAATATCCAGCCAGAAGCACCCACCCACCACCAATAGAAGAACAAGTCAACGAAAGTCAAGCCAACAGAGAGTATTTGGGGCGCATGAAACGACGACAGCAAGTATAAATAGTCACTGACATCGAAAGTTGATTTGAGATAATGAAGAGTATTGAAAACAAGCGAGAAAAAACAGCAGGATGCAGTAGACGACAACTTACGAGGCGAGCCGCGTTAAAGAGCGAAAGTGGGTTCACGGGCGACTCCGCACTCTTCATCAAGTCGAAGCTGCGTTGAGTAGCATGCGACGCCGCTGCTAAAGCTGCCGGGTCAGCACAGGGGGATTGGTCCCACAGCACAAACCTGCCCACACCCGACACAGTCGATGTAACATGTAATCCATTAGACACCGGAAAGCACATTGGAACAAGCTCAAGGCCAAGAACTAGACTGGAGCACATGATTTCAACAATACGCTGAGAATACGAGTCCTCTGTGGCAGAACCTTTCAATTTATTACACGATAAGCTACTTCTAGGACAAGGTTCTGTGCTTCCAACATGAGGCGGCGGGGGTTGGGTTGGACATGAGTATAGTAGGAGGTCGCGTAGCAAAATAGACGTACAGTACGTGGGCGTAGTCAATCATGGCATCGAGCTCACGGCCGCAGCCGCAGCCTACTGCTTTTTGGTACTCAATCGCAGCCTTGTCCCATTCTGCGCGCTCGTAGTACTTGCCCGCCATGGTAAGCTTGAGGCTGCGCGCATTGCGGCCCGCAGAGACCGCCGAGTTGGCCTGAATCCGCCACAGCGCGTGCGCTTCGTCGTTCCACGGCTCCACTTCACCCTCTGGGCGCGGTTCCCACTGGCAGCGCTCTTCGCTGGGGTTGTAGTACACTTTGCGGTCCGTGTCCACATTGTCCACCAGCTCGATCCACGCCGGCACGCGCGGCATGGGTTTTGGCTCTTCTTAAATGCAGCACTGCGATTTTAGGATAACGCTTACATTATATGAACTGCACCAGGGTTCGCATAGTAGCTAGCTCTAAGCTAGGGTCTAATGCCAAGCGGCGCTATTTCTCGGCACCATGGCACTGTACTGCACTACTGCACTACAAAGTGTGCGATATTTCGCATGAATTTACGGGAAAAGTCGTTGGATTCAGCATTGTTCATTTCAGCATCATAAAAAAATCAATCCAGCTGCTCCGCTTGCACGACTTCTTCGTCTACATCGCCTTCTGCTGAGGACACCACCTTCAGCAACTAGAGCTATTGCAAGCGTGTGACCAGAAATATTTACTCTGATTATATCGATAGCATCTGAGTTCTCGAGAAATAGTGGAAAGACTCTTCAGTCGTGACTCTTGACAGAGTTCGTGCGGCACGGCACATAACATGTCGACAAGGACAGGAACGCGTACCACAGCAAATCAACGTCGATCAGTGCCGCGAAGAAAAGAGCTTAAAGCTACAAGTGACACTAGTCGTGAGGACACGTGGTGGGCTGCGTGGCAGTTAGAAATTGTTAGGTACACCGAGAAGGTGACTAGACATAACACATTAGCGGTTGATGACCAGGAATTAATCGACGCCGACGCACGAGCAGCCGCTCTCGAAGTCGAGATGACATGGTTGCGTAGTCAAATTAATGACTTGAGTAAACGTTTGGATGCGTCACTAACGCAGCGAGCTAGCCTAGAAGCCGTCATTACGGAGCGCTTGGAATCCGAGCGCCGGGCTACCACACAAGTCGATTCGATGCGGGCAGCGCTACTTACCGTTACAGAGCGCGTAAGCGAATTGTCGCTGGAGCGAGACCGCGATCGTGCTGAAGCTGCCGAGCTTGCCTCAATCGCAACCCAGCGCGAAGAAAAACTGCGCATTATGGAAGTGCAGCTGACTGAAGTAGAGTCCTTTTTGAGCTCCTCTGCAGGTGCCCACACGGCTCGCCTGGAAGATGAGCTTGCAGACGCGAGGCTATGTTTGGCGTCCGCAGAAAGCGACAAAGATGACCTCGAGCAAGAGCTTGCCGAGTGTCAAGCTGCGATGCGTGAGGCTGAGGAATACCAACGGATTCTGGCGGCGACTCACGCGGAGGGCGCCATAGATCCTGAGAACGCGGCTGCGAGCAGAGGCGGGTTGTTCATAAAAGATACAGCGGCATCAACACACGGAGTTGATAAAGAAAACTTTGTTAACAGAGGGCAGTGGTGATATAGGCCTGCCTTGCTTCTACCTCGCTGTATGTCATTTCCGGTGTTCTTGTCTTAGGAAGTCGCAATCGGCGCTGAATCGCTGAAATAAAGAAAATAACGCGCGATTTACTGATTAGCTGATTAGGCATTAAGTCATTGGGAATCGGGAATTAGCTCAAGTGCTTAAAACATCTACGGAACTACTGCCTGATGGCATTCCTATTTATCTCATATTTCAGCGGCTAGCTACTTCCTTGTAAATCTTAGCTGAATTGGAATTAGCAAGCAGCAAGAACGGCATGCAGAGGCGACACAGATATGGATATGGATCATTGGCAATGGCAACTCACTGGGATTGAGAAAATGAAACATGAAAAGTGTATAAGTTGTTGGTTTCGTTTTCGAACTTAAACCAACAACTAAAACTTTAGTCCTACCCTCAGGGCACTTCGGCGAATCGCCACTTCTTGTCCTTGCGTCTCACGATTTCCCTGCATTGAAATTTCCAATCTCCACGCCGTTGCCATCGGAGTCGTACAAAAAGAGCTGCACGATGTTGGTGTTCGGGACGGCGTTGGTGGCAAAGGGTACCCGGTGTGCTTCCAGCCTTGCTTTTGCGTCGTCTATGTTTGCCACGGTCAACGCCAAGTGGTGGCTTCGCCGAATGAAGCGCTCTTCAGCGCGGGGGTTCTGCGGTAATGGTAGCAAATTGGGCGATGTAGAGCTGGCCAGTGAAACAGCCTTACCGGGAGCAGTTCCAACTTCAGAGCTGCCAGCATCACCAGCACCAGCAGCTGAAGAGGGAGCAGCGGCGCCATCTTCCGGCGGTTTGAGAGGGTCCCGCTCGATGATGTGAAGTTGGACGCCGTTTGGCCCTAGCTTAAACCACGCGCCGCCAAAGCCAAAATCCGGCCGCGGCAGGCGAGGCAGCCCCAGGACGTTCTCGTAAAACTCGGTTAGTTGGGCCACGTTGCGCGTTTCAAACGATACGTGGTTCAACTCAACGATTTCCAGCGGCGGCGGCGGCAAAGGTGGTAGTGGGGTCGCTGCTGCTGCTGACGATGGTAGCTGCAACGACGATGCTTGGGAAACCGATGTTTCTCCTCCTTCTGCCGCTGCTTGAGCTGTCGCTTTCACTGCGGCTGCTATTGATGCCGTGTCTCCTTGAGCATTCTCGTGACGTTCGAGGAAGAACCCACGCTTCAATTGCGCGCTTGTGACGGTCTCCTTGCTTTCCATGCCGTCTTCTTCGATGAGGTGAGCATTGACCCAATCCCACACACCTTCAAAAGCGCCACCAATCGGCAGCGTGCGCGTGGGCAAGCCAGCGTTCTTCACTTGAGCAATTAGAGTGGTTTCACAATTACTAGGAGGCAAGAGAGGAAGAGGAGGAAGCGAGGGGGGACGAGAAGCCATGGGACTGCTGCTGTTGCCTTTGCCGTTGCGAACAAAGCCCAAATGGCGCGCCAACAAGAGCACGCGCGCGCCTTCCGCGCAGCGGCTGGACGAGTACGCCCTCAGCAAAGCTTGCAGGCTGGTGGCGTCCTCCGCGGCCGCCGCCAGCGCAAACGCGTCGCAAATGGCCAAGTTGGACCCTTTGGCCAGGTGCGGCGTTACAGGGTGAGCGGCATCCCCGAGCAACGCGAAATTGAAAGCACTCTCGGTGACGGCAGCACCATCAGACCCCGCAGCATCACTCAAACGGTTTTTTTCTTCACTCCCCACGTCCGTCTTGTTGTTGTTCTTCTCCGTTTCTGCTGGCAGGGTGGGGTGCACGAAGGACGAAAGAGGGACGCGCAAGTCGTAGACATCGGTGCAGAAGGGCTGGGGCGTGGCCGCGATGAGGGCGCCCAGCCCCGCTCCCCACCGCGCCGAAGCTCGCTGCTTCATGCGGCCAACTTCGTGCTGCGGCGGCGCGCTGAGCGTCGTGCGGCCTTCTGCAGCAGCTGGAGTTGCCCGCACCGAATACACCAGCCAATTGAGCACGCCACCGCCAATGTCATACAGAACTGCGTGCTCTTCGTTTTCCTCTTCTGCGTTGACGTCGCTGCTGCTTTCGCCTTCGTCACTACCGTTGGCACCGCTTCTGCTGCTGCTTCTAGCATCGCCGCTGCTGCGGCGCCCGTGAATGAAGTACAGGCAGTTGCCACAGTGAGGGTACTCTTTTGCCAAAGTGTCGCGTGCCGCCTGGGGCAGTGAGGCGGCTGTTACCGTGCCACGCCAAGCGACGTAACCCGCGTAGCGTAAATCGCTGACTCCCTGACTTCTCGCATTCACCGTGTTTCTATCAAGTGCTTCCACAGCGTTGCCTACGTTTCTATTAGGACTGGTGAGATGCGACCTAAACGACGACCGAGGGCCGTCGGCCGCGATAACGACATCACATTCGAGTGGGTCTAGGAAAGGCTGCGTGCCATTTTGGTCCGCCGCTTCCAGGTGCACTAATATAGGAGATTCCTCGGAGTCAGCTGCACAGGAGATTTGGCCAAGTTGTCTTGATACCAGCCGCCGCTCTAGCCGTGACACTTTGTAGCCACGTGTGACTGTGCCCTCAGGTAAAAGACCCTCTAGCGACGAAAGGAGCTCTGAATAGCGAATAGCAAAACCTGGAAAAGGCTGGCGTAGCAAAACTTCACCGTCAGCAAGCCGCTCTTCAGTCCATCGCATTCGGCACAACGCAGGCTCGGCGCTGCCGCCATCAGCGTCACTGCCACTTCCGCTTCCAAGCACACCTAGGCCTTTCAACACGGCTGCCGAAGCGTCGTCGAGGCCGATCCCTGCCCCAGGCTGCACGTTGCGGCTCCGCTCTACTACGCGAACGTGCGTAAAACCAGCAGCGCGCAAGCTGGCAGCAGCTGTTAGTCCACCTATAGAACCACCGACAACCACTACCCGGGCACTAGCCACTGTTGGGGAGGCCTTCGGCACAGTGAGTGAGGGAAGCGCCGCTAAAAGCTCTTCTGTCGAGGACTCAGTGAAGAAAGACGCAGCCATTTATCTACAAGCAGGTGAACGACTAGACCTCGGCGTAGAAGAGAACTTTTCGACGTTTATTCTAAGCTTAATGTCACGGAAAATGAGGGAACGAAGCAAGGCAAGCAGGCATTTTGACGATGACGCTGCAGCCTGCTACACTGTACTCTGCTACAGTGTATGCTTGCTGGAAGTCGTCTGGTGTCGACGACAACGACGAAACGACCATACTAGTACCACGAACGACTTCACGACTACAAAATGAGTACTGGCTACTGTCTACTCTATACTGAAGTACTGAGTACTGACGACCACTTGAAGCTGGAAGCTGGAAGACCGAAGACTGGCGACTGCGCACTGCAAGTCAGTTCAGCGTTCCGGTTACGAGCACAGAGCACGGAGATGGGCTTCCTTAGCACAGTCTCCAAATAAAAGCCACTCAGACGCCGACCTCCTCAAATCCATACCTTGTCGCCTATCATTTTGCCGATCTGGAGAAACTCAGGACGCGGGAAAGGATCCGTGGAATCCTTGATCTCGGAGAGTTCAGCCAGCGAGGCTGTGAATTGATGGTAAATTTTGAGTACTTCGAAACTCCATGTTTTTCGGGTGTTTTGCTTGCATGATGTTCATGTGAGATGTAAAAACAGTGGGGTTTGTAGGTGCCTTTAGTTGCTTTATATCTATAACGGGAAGGTTCCCGTTTTTGCCAATGCGTGGCTCTTATAACTTTAGTGAGACTTGGTCACTTCCCAGTCTCTCCAGATCAGCACATCTCATTTGAGGTTATGGTAATTCAATTAAACTCAAACCAAATTTCATATCGATTTGAGTGCCATGCGCATATCGCAAATCTCGGGACATGCCGAGGGTTCAAGTCATGTGCTTGAAAAGTGAATCACGACCTCGTATGCCAGCCCCTGCATGACGCCCGATGGCGCAAATTGCACAATGCGGCCTTGTAAGCCTTTCCATAACACAGCCACGCCTTCATGCCGTATCGCGAGGGCCAGCAGCCCTGCTATACCGCGCGCGCCATACGTAAAACGCTGCGTTTGAAGCCTGGTCTTGCACAAGTCTAAAGGGTTGGTGCTGACTGCCGCAGCGGTGCCGGCCAAGAACGCGGCTGCTGCGTTGGCAGCACTCACTGGTCCGTCACTCCCGCTGCTAGCTTCCACGTTGCTACTTCCACTGTTCCAACTCGCGAAGTGCGCTTTTGCCGCTTCATAAGTGACCCACCACACCATTCCAGAGGGTAAGGCCGTAGCAAGTGACGCACCTGTGCCTCGGTAAAATCCCTTGAGCCCGTCTCGTTTAACCACGTCTCTGGCGATTGTCATGCTGCCACCCACCCGACCTTTCTTAGTCGTGAGTTGATCACCCGCTAAAACGCGCATGAGAACAACCTCCTGTAGTGCAATTATAAGACAAGCAATTATTTACCTATAGCTTACAAAATGAATATACAACTGAACCTCATATAGAAATGATAACTATTGAAAACCTGTGGAATGTGAAATGCGGCGGAAGCGATCTCAGCTGCTGATCCAGCCGCTGCTGGCAACAGCGCTCTGGGTATGCCATCCGTCCACCTATATCCACTACTTCTATCGCTATTATGTTGATCTGCTGCCTCGTCGTATCTACGCTCCAATTGCTTTAGGCTAGAATTGTACGCGAATATGTAAGAGTATTGCACTGGAATTGACGAGGCGCATGCAAACGTGAGGCCTCGAAACAGACCCTGTCTCCATCCGAGCTCTGCTACGAGTTTGTTGGCCATCGACAAGAAGGCCTTCGCAAAATGCTGCGGCTGTGGATTGACCTGCAACCGCACTTTGACCAACTCGATAGGGTAAAAGATGGTGGTTTCTAGAACTGTTACGACTGCGGTCGAGGCAAGGAAGCGTGGCACTGAGATACCAGGCCACCATGCGTCGGGATTAGCTAAGGGAGCTTGATTTGAGACGCTGCTACTCCCATCCTCCTGTCGAGCTGACATCGGCTACGTTCAAAAACGAGCTTCGTGTGATAGCTGCCGGTACTATGGCTATGTTCAGTGCTACGTGCTTCGTACCGTACTCTACTCACACTTTCTTGATGAGCTGTTGCTGTTTGAGCGGAGCTGATGATGATGACGAGGAAAAAAAATCGGCAGCGACTTCTTTCACCTGAAATCTGAAATTTAAATTACCTCGTCTTCCCTGTAATTAAGAATTCCAGCACGTGACGTGTTCATGTTCTGTAGGTATGGAACATTCCACGCGTGAAAGATCTTTCCACAGGATAGGAGGACGATGGTCAGTTCTGTGCAATTATTAGGGCAAAGCTACACAGTACAAAGTCAAGATTGATGCCTCAGTCGATGCAACTATATACAGGCCAGAAACATTCTGACAGTGCTGCAAACAACAAGCGAGAGCATTCACGCTAGATAGACTGTCGTTGTTCGCTGTAGGATGCCCAGCAAGAATTCAGATTCTTCCAAAATAGGAGTGACTTCGGAAACTGAAGAGCAGCATCGCTTAAATTCCTTTAGACTTGTTTTTGACGAGCACGGTCGGGTGCCGTCCGAAATGAAGCTATTTCAAACACGTGCAGCAGAGAAATGCGTGGCTGAAGACATTGTATCAGCAGCACTGCGTGAGTGCGAACGAATGTACGAGAATGCTGAAGATATGGATGCGTCCTTCTGGATGCCCGCTCTAGCTTCTCCTTGCTCTGTTCTCGAGCATCTTGCACAAAGTATTTTCAACTTGCATACGGCTGGCATCTCGCACGATGTTTCCTCTAGGTATTCAAATCATTTCAATCTATCTATTAAAAAGTGTCGCGCCATAAGATATTTGTTTCACTTTCTTGATGTCTTGGATTGACACATCTTTCATACGTCTCGTTTCACAGTGGTGCTGAGTGGTGGTTTGTAGTCCGAGAGCCTGCAGCATTGAATACTTTGGAGAGACCGGTAGGTTCAAAGGCATCGCTGCTCAATGCTGACGATGTAGAACACGGCGGCGGTGAACTCGGAATTGACATGCACTTTGACAAAGACGTGGTATTGGCGGGCCTGGGGCTCCCCTATGTGCACCCTCAGCTGAGCACAGTCACCTACTTGACCTCGTACGGCGCGCCCACCGTAATTACTCCAGTGCGCCGCTCTACTGACGGGAAAATGGATGAATTGTGTAATGGAAACGTTGTGGTGTCGCATCCAATTTCTGGAAAACATCTGGCATTTGATGGTCGGTACTTGCACGGTGTACCGGAAGTTTTGAACAGGACCGCATCTGGTGCAGCTACAGAAGGCCGACGCGTGACTCTATTGGTGAACGTGTGGCTAAACCACCGCCCATTTGCTGTGCAGCGCTTCCCTTTCGCTGATATACCAAGCGCTCGAACCAAATTACCACCGAATGCAACGTTCAGCGAAACCATTGCGAGCACCTTGGCTAAGTCAGGACTAAGTGCGCCCCAGTCTCATACTATTCGAGACATTGGCCCAAATTTCGTTGGGAAGACACAAAGCATCCAATTTCCCATTCGAATTGACAAAATTGGTTTTGAGGACGATGGTGAAGAAGATGGCGAAGAGGAGGCAGATATTTTCACGCTAACGATTGCACAGTTGCCCACTTTAGCGGAGTTTCAGTCTCAAAACGAAACCGCTTCTACTTTTGAATTGTGCTTTGAAGGAGGACATGAGCCAGCTATACATAGGGAATGCGAGTTAACGAATCCAGTTCCCGAGGAATGCTCACCGCGCCAAAAAAAGCAAAGGAAATGATCGCTATCAAGGCCTTTTGAATCATAGTTCCTATCAGGGTTGCGATTCCCGTTTCCGCGGAATTCCAGCGCGATGGCTAAAAAATTCACTTCACCTGGGATTTCCGCGGGATTTCCGCTGGTTTTCTGTATCGTGGTCATAAAGGCGCTGCTAAACTCCCTTTGCGGAAAGCTCGTCTGAATGGGAAAAAAAATTCTCGGGAATTCAAACCTAGGTTCCTATTCAGTTCTAAAGTCTAAAGAGATGGCGATTCTGATTCCGATTCCGATTCCCCGGAGATGAAAAAAGAGGGCTCAGAAACTTACCTTTACTATACTAGCTGCTGGGTTTAGCCCGCAGTAGCAGTTATCATGTGGTTTGACTAGGATGTAAATTAGGAAACATTTCGGGTTTTAGTTTTTTATATTCCCGACACCCGCCATCGTAAAGATATTGGTGCTGCTTCTTTGTTATGATATATGAGGTAAAGGCAATCGCCATGTCTAGAACAAAGGATATTGGCTTGGAGATCCACCCTGTTCATCGCGTGACTTGAGGAGATCGGCCACAACCGCTTCGAGTACTAGCGCCCAGTGCATGTGGTGCGTGCCACCTTGCACAAATACAGTGTACGGCTCGCGAAGGGGCCCGTCGCACGAGAGCTCTGCCGTTGCACCGTCTACAAAACTACCGTCAGCAAAGATGACTTCACCGCCGTAGCCTGGCGTCACGCCCGGCGTGGGCCGAATGTAGGACCCAACGGGCGAATGGCGCTGCATTGCTTCACAAAACGCAATGAGCTCCTGGCGGCCACCCAGCTGCACTGCTTGCACGATGTCTGTGCGAGGCCGAATTCTTTCCTCCTGCTGTAATGAAGCAACCGCCTTTGTTGCTGAATTTGAACCATCTGCCTCTGATGTCGTTGCTGGCGCGGCGTTATGTGCGGTGGCAAGGGCTGCCAGCGGCGGAGGGTTGCAAGGGAACCCAAAGTGCTCGCCGAGTACTTGCGCGAGCAGCAGGGCACCTTTGACAGACTCCCCCACAGTGCCTGGCGCCTGAAACAAACCCTGCAGAATCCACTTGTTTTGGCCCAGGGTTGCACCGCCGCCTACGCCAGGAGCCGAGAGCCGCCGCGCAGCTGCTTGCACCAACGGACCTTTGCCTGCCACGTACCCACCCGTTCTAGCGAGCGTGCCACCTAATGTAGTGTACAGCAAACAAGAAGCTGAGTTAACCTACAGTAACAGGCAGTTGAGGCGATGGAGACAAAGTGCAATGAATCTGTGCAATATCTGCTGAAGATATTACCCAAGTTCTTGATGAGGCTGCCAGCACACAAATCTGCGCCCACCGCACATGGCTCCAAATCTTCGACAAACTCTCCATAACAGTTGTCCACAAACACAACAAGTGGTTGAAAGGTAGCTTCTTCACCAAGTGTAGCGGCAGCAGTGCGGCGAGCATTGTTGCGAGCCTTAATGTGAACGCAGAGCCTTTCGATTTCAGCGATAGGAATGGACGGTCGCCACTGGTAGCCGCAAGACCGTTGCACATGTAAGAGCCGCACCTTTAATGAATAAAGACACGCTGTAAGGACCTTGATTGATATAACCTTTCAACGCAAGGACAGCATGTTTACGTTAGGGTTGCTGTACAGCGCTGCGTCGATGGCAGGCAGGTTGAAGTAACCGTCCGTGGTCAGGTTGACTTCTTGGTAATCAATGCCCCATTCTTTCAAGTTGCCGTCTAACGGCAGCGCAGCAAACGGGCCAGGAGACTCTTCAGAACTTATCTCACCATCACAAGAACTATCACTGCTGCTGCCTTCTGTTGGCCGCCGCTGCCCAATGACTTCTTCTAACGTGTCGTAAGGCGGGCCACTCACAGCGAGCATGGTGTCACCAGGGCGCAAAACTCCAAAGAGGGCGCACGCAATCGCATGGGTGCCGCTGAATATCTGAGACCGCACTAAGGCAGCATCAGCACCAAGCACCGCTGCGAAAACACCTACAACGTTCCAACCTTCTTTAAGCTCATCATTTCACGAATTTGCATGGAGCTCGGATAAGGCTTGATAGATATATACGTAGGATGATGCGCCTAAAGGCTAGCGTCACAGCTGTACTCGCGGGCATCATCAGAAGTATATATCATGCATGAATAAACTAACACTTTACCGTCAATTGCTTCGCGCCCGAGGTCGCCGTGTGCATACCCATCCAGCCCGCCGCTGAGTTCGGAGGGACCCACGCGCTGCTCGCGAAGAGCTGCCAGCACTCGATCGAGATGCCGCTGCGTGCGTAAGTCGATTGCATCATACTGCGAAGAGTTTGGTTTAAAGAATGAATCATGTAGAACTAAAACCAACAGATCGAACTCGTAACGCATACAGGCTAGACATCTTCTCCATGGTAAAATGATGTCTTCTTGAACAGTAGGTATCATTTCTTTCCTATACATGAAATTTCATCATCAGCAGATATGCGCCAAATAGACGAGCTATTTATTGCGATGACCGAAAATTGAAATTAGAATCATACCTCGCTTGTCAGTTCTTTTCTTGCAGCGTGCACAATCTCTTTTGCTGTGACAGTCGATGAAGTAGTCTCGCACTTCGACGCCGCTCTTTGGCTTATTAGAGGTCGTGTGAAAATGTGGCGCTCACGACTCGGACGAACAATCACAAGGGCAATTGTAAGAGGTGCTAGTGCTAGACAAAGTAGCCATAGAGAAGACTTCATTGGCACTCCCAAGTTGTAAAATTGTGGCTAAGTAGCGCGAGTTTGAAGAAGAGGTAGTCAAAGGAAGTTTTGTCAAACAATCGTCCATAGAAAGTTCAATCGAAGGAAGAACGTTCGTTGAATTATTGTGAAATACGGTGTTTCAGACTTTCCGAGCTGTAAAAACGTTTCCAATTTCAAGTGTCAGAAAGCCGACACGCAAGCTACAGTAGGACAGTTTAGCAGTAGCTACTTGGCTAGTCTACTTTAAAAAAAAGAGCAGTAAACGACAGCGACAATAGTCAACAGCCAACCTATCATGATTACCCTGTGGTGGTATGTTGGCTAAAATCCGCGAGTAGCTAGATAGTCACTTAGCTGCAGCTGCTAGATCTAAAGCTGAATTGCTTCAGAGATTGATACTTAGAAGGCCGCAATCCCTGGCTAGCCACAGTAGTCAATATCTACGAGTTAGCCACTTAAAGTCGTTCTAATAATGGATTTGATATAGCCAAAAATGGAGTTGTCCTCGTTTTAAACCTTTTGCAATAATCCTGATACAGCCCCACTCCCAAGGTCTTGCTGCATTTATTAGACACCCACTCATTGTAGAAGTGTCATTAAACCCTCGTTGACCTCCCAGTTGATTCTAGCGAATATGTCTGACTCATCGAGTATAAACTGCGTAACCGGCTGCGATGCTGACTCGTTCAGATCGCCCGAAGCGATCAAAGTATTGATTTGCGCTCAAGATTTGAATCTTGCTATGATGGAAGACGATGCAGGGGAAGTCAAGAGCCTATGTATCAGCAGCTCAAACCCTAGAGGCTTTGCTTTCTTATCTATGATAGGCGCTACTGTTTATGGCTTGGAAGAAATTGTACGATTACTTGTAAAGGAATTTGCCTTGCCGACGAACTTACGAGACATACAAGAAGAATTTGGCCATGATGTTGGTATCTTGCATTGGGCCGCAGCTTCAAGCAGTAACAGTGTCGTCAAATTGCTGGTCTCCGAAATTCACGTGGACGTTGACGAGATATATCCACCACCGCCACCTGCGCAAGCATACAGCGAGGTGCTGGACTTGTGTAAAAGAGGCCAAATCTTAGAGCCGAACAAGTTTGCTGGTGTGTCGATTACGGATATTTTGGACGAAATTTGCGGCGATATAGGTCCTCCTCGTGAGATCTTGATGGAATCTTGTAATGAAGAATCTCCTGCGTTATTCATTGCAACTATCGAGGGATATTCATCTACGGTTGAACTCCTATTATCTCTTGGAGCGGAAGTTGATACCCCAGGAGGAGTGGATGCTGATACGTCACTGGAGCGCGCAATTCAGGATGGGCACACTGACATCGTTAGATTGTTGCTCCTGCACGGGGCACAAGTCTCAACAGACCCTCATTGGTGTAGACCTCCTCTTTGTTGTGCAGCAGAATGTGGGTACGACGAGATAATCCAGATCCTAGTCGAGTATGGATATAATTTGTCTTTGAGCGACATTGATGGTTTCCAGCCAATTCATGCTGCATGCACTTATGGTCACAAATCTACTATCAGAGTTTTGGTTGATCTCGGAGCTAGCGTGAATTCGAGTACTACGCATGATGGCTGGTCTTGTGCCTCAGCAGTATTTCGTGACTCGATGTATAAAGACGCTGGAATTGATATCGATTCGGTACTCCTGGTTCTCTTTGAACTTGGAGCTGACTTGGACCAAGCTGATAAGCTGGGATTGACGCCGTTGCACTTAGCCGCTGATGACAACGCGGTGCCCACGGTCCGACTTCTATGCGAATTGGGATCCAATATTGACGCGGAGTGCAACGATGGGTATACACCGCTCCTTATCGCTGCACAGCATGGTTACAATGATATTATTGACATTCTAGCATCTGACTTCGGGGCTCGCATAGACGCCGTTGGCAAAGACGGGCGGACAGCAGCGGCGGTGGCTGCCTTAAATGGGCACGCAACAACTATAAAACTGTTGGCCGAGCTCGGAGTAGATTTCGAAACGGTAACACCGGATGGCTTCTCAATCATTCACTTCGCTTCAATCGGTGGATTTGAAACAATCACTTCATACCTCGATGAAGTTCGAGGAATGCAGGGCATTGCAAGCTCAGGCTCTGTAGCCGTAATCCAAAACTACATCGTCAGTAGCTTGCCTATTATCGCACCCGTTCAGTGGTTGAAACTACTTCCGGATGTTTCGCGTAAGGAGCTAGCGGCTTGGATTTCATCGCGCCTGAAAGACAGCAGTGCGTGCTATTCGGCAATGTTTCATCCTTTGGTTGGAAAAAGTTCGTTTCCTTTTCGCACGAAAGTAGCGCACGATGGTCATTCGCATATCAAGAAGTCAATTATATCGTTTCTTGTTTACAAGGAACCTAAAACACGATGCACGTTGCGTCTCCTGAACAATTCTCTCGAGTCTCTCGGAAGTATCATTGAAGCAGTGGAACAAGCCGAGATGGAGCTCAAGAAGGCACAACTTGAAGTTCAACAATCTCGTGCCCGAATGGGCAGATGGGCGATTGCTTCTCATCGGGCCTCGCGGTCGTCCCATAACATATCCCAGGGGGCCTTAAATCCGTTTACTTGAACTTCAGACGAACAAGAGGGATCTAGAATCGCATGTGAGAAAACCTAATAAATCACAACTCGAGAAGGGGTTAAATACTTGGGCTAGTTTTCTCGTGCTTCAGTAATATCTGTAAAATACAAATACGTAGCGCGGACTGTCCGGCATATGTTATATGTAATATATGGTGGTTTTTAGAAGTGACCCACCTTTAGCTACGAGTTAGTCCCCGTTTCTTGGAAAGCCGCATAACGGCGTTACTTTTCGATGTATAGCTTAAATCACTACACACCGGGCACCGGATATATCCCGCACATAGATTAGATTAGATTTTACTCCCAATTATTCGGGCGCCGAGGCAGTTGATGACATGGGGTCGGACATTAAAGATGGCCCCAATGTGCAAAGTGCGAAGGGCTTCCGGTCAACTACAAGGAATGGTGTGCCATAGCAGAGGATAGGTTGGAGTGGAGATCTGGAGATCACGGACGTACTCGAAGCCTATGCCTATGCCTGCTTCAGAGACTTGATCCTACAGGGTTTATGGGAGTAAAGATGAACATTGCATAACGCAAAAGGCCACTCACTTAGTTCAGTCAGGCTTGTTCTGGAGAATTCACCTATACGCAGTTTTTTGCTATTTGTTGATGTTTCTTTGTAATTGTGGATTATATTGGATTAGATAAGATTACACCCCCCAATTGCAAAGAAACATCAACAAATAGCAAAAAGCTGCGTAATGATGAGTCCTCCAGAACAAGTCTGACTGGAGTGAGTGAGTGAGTGCCCTTTTGCGTAATGCAATGTTCATCATTAGCCCCGGCCATCTCGGATGTCGATATTAATATATAATACCATATTGTGCCGCTTTGCTCTGGGCTGGTGAGTCCGAGTCGGCTGGGCTGGCTGTGCGGTCACTCGCCGAACAAGGGAAAGCACACCCAGGCTGCTCTTACCTAGGCCTTTTAAATGTACATTGGCTATTAATTCGATATGAAGCGAGGTAAAAGAGCCCAATGCTGTCTCTACATCGGCATGTTCATCGAAATGGTGCCTTATTTTGCGATATCTGATCTCCGATCTTTATTCACAGCATCATCAGGAAATCTCGTTGCAGGACCCATGCTTTTGGCGCAAATTTAGATTTAGTAGCCACGCGCTTAGGTGGTCTAATTAAGGAAGTCTTCCACTCTTTCGGGTGCTCAGTCTCGAAGTTGGCGGTGGAATGGAGCTTTGCACAGCAGCTCGACAAACGGGACAAGTGCCATTCGCTTCGTCAAGCCACTTTTTCAGACACGTCGAATGGAAGACATGTGTACACCCAAGCTCATACACTTCGTCTGATCCACTAAAGTTATCTTGGCACACAGGGCAACGTCGCTCATTTTCTTTGCCAGCAGCACCAGCTTTGACACCAGTAGCACCAGATGGAGCACTACGGCTGTTTACACTCCGATGCAAGTGTCTCAACTTTCGGTAGCGGACAGGAGTAAGAGCAGCAATAGGCGTATCGGCACCTCTTGGGCTGTTCCCTTGAGGCAGTGCAATATTATTTCCAGGAAGTTGCAGCCTCCCCGTGGCTCGCGGCCTAACTTCGACTCCTTGCGGACGGGGCTGCTCAAGTAAGGTCTCTTCTCTTGCTAATCGGGCTATTTCCCGAGCAGTGGCCCGCGCCTCGGCTTCTCTTTTTACAGCTGTAGCATGTTCTAAACGCTCGCGTCGCCATTTCGAGCAGATTAAAGTCCCATAGAAACACACGCCAACCGCCACTGTGCACCAAAATGCTATGGCCACTTCGGCATTATTGCGGTCACTCAAATAAACTAAGCCAAGGACAAGAAAGACCAGGGAGTAAAGGATGTCTTGAGGGCTTCGAATGTCAGTCGTTGGTGCGAGCCGCCTGCTTTGCCGCTGGTTGTCATTATCTCTTTCCCAGTGAATCAACCCAGAATGCCCTTGACGTGGCGGAGCGGAGTCTTGATCAGTAGTCATTGAAAAATTCTCCTTGCTCATCTAGATTTCAGCAGGATTAAATTGTTACCAGTCGCGCTCTACCTGATTACTTTGTATTGGTTCTGTATAAAGTAACTGCAGCAGACATGTCAAAAACAGAGGGATTTTCTGCAACAGGCCGCGCCGTAGGTCTCTCTAACAGCAGCTCCATTGCAACTCCCCTGAAAGACCTACTAAGTTAGCTAGCTAGCTAGCGTAGGAGCGTAGGAGTCATCATCCTCTGTCATTCATTCACTGCACGAGCATTTGGAAAGAATTGCATTATTTACTCCTTTGGGAGGGGGCGAAATGTTTGTGGTTGGTGGGAGCCCATACACTCACTACATCTCACAACACTATCTCACAACATTTTTCACACTAAACTTTCTATTGATCGCCCTTGGGGGTACAGGCTAAGTACAATGCAGCTTTCCCTCCCCTCAGAGTGGCTTT
>Ga0307931_1000727_pt1 | contig 21468 bp, 21 predicted proteins | sample OrgLakmetageno47_FD_201816 | JGI IMG/M metagenome (GOLD analysis project Ga0307931, IMG submission 201816) | Saline water microbial communities from Organic Lake, Antarctica - #47 | ecosystem: Environmental > Aquatic > Non-marine Saline and Alkaline > Saline | place: Antarctica: Organic Lake...
GTAAACGACCGGCGATACTCTAAACACCTTACCTCACTAAGTTTGAGATCCCGGTTGCACTCGAAACGTTTATAGCTTCGAAGGAGGTGCTGGTCCGCCGCCCAGCACCTCCCGGCATTCGCCCATTAGAGAAGAAAAGCAAAGCAGCGCAAACCAAACCTAGGAAGCTGCCGCTAATAACCTTTTTGCCTCCAGGGCAACTGGATATGGCACATACCTTGTAATTCTTGACATGACCTATAGCACTTTGAATTCAAGTCCGAGTCCGCAGTGCTTTGCTGTTCTGGATGTTCCTGCTACTGCTCAGGGGAGGCGAATTCCGGGCACTTTTCTTTTCACGCCTCCCCCGAGGGGAGGACTGGTGTTAGCATCTACTAAGTATACAGGAAAGGGCGAAAGGGCGCCATTTAAGTGCACAGGGTGGAATGACTGGTTGTTTCATCGAGAACTTTTGACACTTTCTCTCTCGAAGTCGTCTCCACCTCGTAGGTCTCTTTGCTCCTTGTTCTGTCTTGCTTTCGCATTCTACCTTGAGAGCTTTTTGACCGCGCCATGTTCGGGGCGCTTATCAAGTCTAGAATCGCACTGGTACGGCTTTCTTGTAGTAACTTAATCAACCAATCTTAGGCGCTCGATGGAGACGTTCACTCTCATTCTGTCCCATCCAATGTGTTCTGTAATGTAGGCTAAGGCGCAAGATGCTGAAACTGAATCAAAGGCGCTCCTAGGCGTCGAACAGGCAGCATTTTCGGCCCCATCATTCGACAGCCTGCGCCGCTGCTTGCATTTCGTTCGTAACGGGCAGCTAGTTTTAGTTGGCGCGTCTGATGCCTGCCTTCAAATCGCCAAGACGCGCCGCATGGTGGCTCAAACTCCACCAGGGCCTAGACTCGAGGCATTAGCTCGCTTGGCGTTTTTGCGAGGCCTAGTTCGACGGTACGCTCAAAATTCCATGCACGAGACCTCTTCTTAATGTGTAGACTATAATCTTCCTACTTGCTAACCCCTTGAGTCGATCTTAATTGCGTCTAGTGCCATCTTTGTGGGTAGATGACTTCTAATCCAATTATTCGTTTCCTTGTTGACACGCATTTCCTTGGCTTTGCATTTTCCTAATAGGGTGGGCGAACAAGCACCAACGAACCATCCAGCCGCTGCCTTTGACGTGCCTGCGTTTCGTGACAGCGGCTGGCCTGCGGGTTTACTGGGTTCTGGTGGTGCCGCGGCTCTGGTGGGCAGCGTGACATGGCCTTCGCCGCCGCCCGGCAATTACACGGCTGCGGTTTGGGTGCAGTTCCGAGGCCCAATCGAATCTCCACATCTTTCACCCAATGCCAATGCTGGTAGACCTAGTCCACAGAGTACCTCCAGTGGAGCTTCGTGCGGCTGGGTGGTGACGCTGTTGCAAGTCGGGGACGTTGGAAGCGACCTCGGGTGCGCTGGAGTGGGCAGTGCCTTAGCAGGTGGAGGCGCCGCGCGCGGTGCTGGAGCACTGGGTGGCGGATTTTCGATTCAGCTCGTAGCATCCGCAGCGCAGCCTTTCCCCAACACTTCAACGACGTCAATGCCTGCTATTCCTGCTCCTACGACCGGCGAAGAGGCAGATTCCAATGTTGAGGCCGAGCCGTCGCATCGTTCACGCAAGCAATGGACTTACGGTTTGCGGGTCGTGTCCGCTTCTCGGCACAGGGCTGGCTTACCCCTCGTTGTTGCGACCACGGACACGGTTGCATTTTCGGTGCCGGCATTCGACTTTGAAGAAGAAGAAGGAAAAGGAACGAAGGCCAACATTCCATCTTCGTCCTCGTCGTTTGCTTCCGAGAAAGGTAACGCTGGCCCAGGCTGGCATTTGCTGACAGTCGCACACTCCAATCGATGGCTCCGTGGTGCACCAGTAGAAGTGTGCCTCAACGGCCAACCGTTGCTTTCGGCGACGCTACCGTATCCCAACTTGACGGTGCTGGCCTTCAACAACGATGCGAGTGCTTCCTTGTCTTCGTCGTCGTCGTCGGCAGTGCTCACGGGTCTCCCAGAAGGTGGATCTCGGCTCCCTGTAGCTTGCCTATCAGAAGGTCTGGCATGCCGAATAGCGTCAATTGCGCTCTACGACCAGGTTCTGACACATTTTACTTTTTCGTTTTTGTGCATGGCAACAGTGTGGGTGTTTTGGTTTAGTTAGATTAATGTTAGAGAGGAATGATCTTATCGAGGGCACTTTTTATCACCACATTTTCGTTGGCTCAATACAGTAATGTACTTACTTTTGATCATTTACTGAATCATGCGCTCAACTGGCTGGATTTGGTACACTTGGCTTCGTTTATTTGTTTCCTCATCTGGCGACCTCTCATCTTTAGGCCTTGCACGGTCCTGATGCGCCATTGCCGCCGCCAACACCACCGAATGCCGCGGCAGCCACCACTGTCACCACGACTACTATTGTTGTGCCGCCACTGTCGCGCGACGCAACAAGCAGAAGCAGGATGAGAGATGCGAATACCGCTTCTGCTAGCGGCGGCAACAGCAGCAGCGGTGGAAGTAGCCACAGTGGTGGTGCTAGGAAGCCGGAAGCATCGTCGTTGGCATCTTTGCCAGTGGCGTTGCAAGCCTTGCTCGAAGCAGGCCCACGCCATCCATGCCTAGGGTTTTCACCTCAAGCCGCCTTAGCGCCCTTGGACAGTGGTGGGGCTTTTGCAGGAAACAACCCTGTACCGCGGTGGCCGCCTCGGCATTCGTCCGAGTTTCAGGCCGTGAAACACTTGGGGCCCCGCTGCGTGATTGCGGCTTTTCATTCGTCTTGGGCGGAGCCGCTGGATGACGGCAGCAGCAGCAGTCAAGCTTTCAGTGGTAGCTCTGGCAGTACAAGTAGCCCCAGCAGCCGCAGTGGCAGTACCAGCAGCAGCAACAGCATCAGCAACAGCAACAGCACCTTAGGTTTACGCGGCCTGTGCCCTGGGTGGCGGCCTTCGGGTGTGTCTGCAGGGCCACAGCGGTTGAGCCTCACTCCCCCCTGTAAGCAGCCTCTGACGCTGCCCGCCTCCTGGCCGAGCCTGCCGTCCTTGTCGGCCGAACCGCCAAAGCACAAACCTGGCGCAGGCAGCACTGGTCGCCCTAGCACTGGCAGCAGCAGCAGCAGCAGCAGTGGCAGCAGTGCTACTAGTGGTGTTGCCGGTAGCGGTCCCAGTAGTACGAGTGGAGCGAACGGAGCAGTCGGGAACAACAATGGCTCGGCCCTCGCTGCCGCATGCTTTGGCGGGCGAGGCGGCGGGCCACCGTTGCCGGGTGCTCTGGTGCAGAGCCGCGGTGCGCTTGTAGACGAGGGGCAGCGCTTCCTGGATGCGCTCTATGCCGTAGGCGGCGTCCACTCATGCTTGGGCCTCCTTGCCGCTGCCTGCGACGAAGCTCGTGTTGCCACCGCTGCTGTGGCTACTGTTGGGGCTTCAGCCGCTCCTGCAACTGCGCCAGCTGCTGCAGATGTACGGTCGTTTGAGCCTGCGTCTCAGCAACGAAGTGGCGCGATGGCTTCCGAAGAAGATGAAGATAAGAGAGGAGATCCAGTGCCCAACGGAACTGCTGTGGCGGGCGCACTGGCGGTGGGCGTCCTGGAACTAGTAGCAGCTCTGTTGGCGACTGGCGATGAACGTTACCGTGTCGAATGGGCTGCCTCGCACGGGTTTCACGCGGCGGGTGCTTGCTTGCGCTCCCTGCCTTCCGGCCTCCTCCTCCTAGATTCAACCGGCATGGTTTCTTCCAAGAGGAAAGGAGGAGATGGAACTTCTAGAAACTCGGCAAGGTCACGGGGCACAGGTGCAGGCACGCTGGGATTAGCCATAACGCGCGCTTGTGGAAAGGTGCTGTCGGCCGCGCATTATGCACGAAAGTTACCTGCAGTGACCACCCTTGAAACGGCGACTGAAAGTGTTGGTGGTGGAAGTAGCGCTGCAGCAGGCACATCAACAACGGCGATGGATTTGGTGTTACCACCGGACCGCATCTTCGCAGCGGCTTGTTTGCACGGCTTGAGCTTAGACTGTTCCTTGTGGGGCCCGCGCCCGTTGGCAGGCTCTCAGGCGCCTCGCAGCGGCATGGGTAAAAAGAAGAGCAGCAGCAGCTTGCGTAACGGTCATTCTGTTGCTGCTTCCACCTCTACGGCCACTGCTACAGTTATTACAGCAGCCACTGCCACTGCTGCTGATTCGAATACGGCTGCTGCAGCTACGCTTCGCGCTCCGTGCCTTGCCTTTGTGCTCGGAGCTCCTTGGGCGGTGTGGGCAGCATCGCTGCGGGAAGCCCATTGTGCAGCGAGGGCCTGCCCCTCGCAGCTCCTCGACAGCGTGGGCTTGCAACCTTTGCTCGATGCCCTCGCCGACGCCGTGCATTCTGCAGACCCAGAAATGGTGGCCATGAACCCACCTGGTAACAGGCCCCACCACAAGAACAACGGGTCGCCGGAGGGCCTTAGCACGACATCACGAAACAACGATTCCGGTGCAGATACTGACAATCACGACATCAATCACGACGACGATGAACTGGATGAAGAGGACGGGTACGCAGCCGTATTGCGCGCGGCACAGCCCTTACTGTTTGTGTTGCTGGCCACCGCCTTGCTCCGGCCCCTGCCAGCTCCTTTGCCTCGTAATGCAAAAGCAGAAGCTGAGTTTAGAGCTAACGCAGCAGCGTCAGCGGCAAAAGCAGCCGCAGCCGAAGCTAGCAGTGCTTCTGCCGCTATTGGCAGCAGCTCGAGCGTCGCAAATTCGCTGCCGCGTGTGCTCAAAGTGCGCGGTGCTTCAGGGCCTCACGCGAGCTACAACGACGAGTGGGTGCTGGAAAATCCTCACGACGCACACCAAGGAGGGAAAAGCAGCAGCAACGAAGGGAGCAGCAGCAGCAGTGGCAGCACGAGTAGCACTAGTAGTGGAGCCGCTATTATGCCGCGTTACGTGCGCAAGGGGAATCGAAAGGACGTGCTAATGTGGGACGGTGCACGATGGACTCTGAATGGGTCCAAATACAAGGGAGACCGGGCAGCGTTTTGGCATTCTGGGCTTGTTGATACCTCGACGACGGCCTCTGCTAGTACTACTGATACCACTACGTCTATCACGACAGCAGCAACAGCCGAGACAGCAGTTCAAAGTGCCAACGTTGCGCCGTGGCCTCCGAAGTCAGGCTGGACTGCGCACCCAGACTGGCACGGGGACCTTTACATCGAGGGAGGCTTTGACCTTGACGCTGCTGCGGCTGCTGCTGCTAAGAGCGATGGCCATGATTCATCGAGGAGCAGTGGTAGCAACAACCTAGAAGGAGCTGGCCGCGATGCCACTGCTGCTGCTGCTGGAGGTAGCGTACCACAGGCAGTGGCAAATCCTCGGCATCCTCAAGTGAGTTCTTTATTTTAGGCGCTATTTAGCTGCCTGATCTCTAATCTGCTCTTTTCTCCATCATTTGATGTATTTTTGATTCAATGGTTTATACTGTTTGAGCTGAGAAAGGTGTTTGGAAGGAGCCAACATAATGAGGGCGAAAGTTGATGGGCCAGTTTTCTTCGAATGCTTACTAACACTAATCACCGAGATGCTTGTCTTTTTGTCAACAGGTGGACCGCCAATTAGATGCGCTAATTCGCTGCTTAGCCAACGCAGCGAGCCCTCGGCCACAGAAAAGTCGGACCTCTGCTGCAACCGCTGCTGGTGCTGCTCCTGCGGAACCCCTGGCGGCTGCTGCGGACGTGGTGCTCCGGCGGCGCTGGCTTCTGTGTGTTGCCCTCGTGGAAGTGTTGCATGCTTTGCGCGTTGGGGAATTCGTCGATCGCTCTTCATTGGACGAATCACCAACGAACGAGAGCATTATCGCATCTGTATCTTCATCGTCACCGCCTTCATCGGACGACGGTTGGCACATGAGCGACGGAAGCTCAGATGAAAGACCCAAAACACATTTTCATGGCCAAGAGGAGAGGAGGCAAACCCATAGGATTCTGCGAATAAGCGGCAGCGGTGGTGGTATCCTTTCTTTAGCAGCTCGCTTAAGGGTAGAACTTGGCCGTGCAGCGTTTCTAGAGACAGTGGCGCCATTGATCATGGCAGCTGAGGGATGGCCTTTTCCTTCCTCTCTTCAAGCTCCTTCTAGTGCCAATTCTACAAACCCACCAGCAACAGCAGCAACAGCTTCGAAAAGTATGGCAGCAGCATCCTTGCATTCCCCTGATCGAGCGGCCCGGCTAGGTTGTTTGGACTTGTGCTTGTGGCTGATTGCCCCACCACCTGAGGCAGAGCAACCTTTGCCCAGCACTTCAAGCGAGACGGCAACCCTAGCAGCGGCCACCGCCGCAGCGGCAGTCATTCCGTTTACGCCCCTTGTGCCGACAGGTATGCGTGGCAATTTTCTGAAGCACCAGCTTGGTCGAGAGGCGACGGCTGCCTCTGGTGGAGATGCAAGTGGCGGCAGTGGTAACATGCAGGGCGCGACATATTTCAGAGGAGGCGAGGTAGCTGTTGCTGAGGGCACCTGGCGCAGTGGGCGCCCTCTGTCGCATTCGCCAGCGGCGTGGTCGTTGGCCGATCGGCACTGCAAAGCCCAAGCTCTGGGGCAGGCGATCGCTGACGCCGTTGCTTCAGGTGCCTGGGATCACCGAATTGAGAAGGGATTAGGAAGAAGCAGCAGCTCAGTGCCTGCTGCTGCTGCGGCTGCTGGTGCCCACCGCCATGGCAGTTACAGTCGGCAGAAGCAGCAGAGGAACAGAAGCGGAGACGAATTTGTTGGTGTGGTGGTGGCGCGCCTGCTGCCGGACCTCACGCTGCCTGAACCCAAGCATTTTGCGTCATCCACCAGTCGTACTAGTGACCACCCTTGTGGTTCGTCGTCGTCATTTCTTGCCACAGCTTCAATGCTCGACCCGCCCCCGCCGCGGTGGCTAGGCCTAACGATAGCTGCAGGTTTATTGCCCCATGCCCCCATGAGCACCAAGCTGGCGGCCGCGATGGGCCTCACCGTGCTGTCCAAATGCGAGGTTTGTTTTTTAAAATTGAGACAAGGGGAGAGTAAGATGGAGAACTATGCACGATAAGTTTGAATTCCTTTTGTGCTTACGCTGTTGGCTTGATGTCTTCGGCTTCGTTCGCATTCTCTTGAAGTCTACCCGATTATTTTTTTGTGTCGATTCCTCAATCTTGGGGCTCATCGTTGTGTCCAAATGTGTATCATGCCTGTCTCTGCATGTTCACAGTTGGTGGCCGCGGTGCATGCATCTGGCGTCAATCATGCTGCTCAATCTCTCAAAATCAGCAGCAACAAGCGTGACAAAGCTTCTAAAAGCAACCATCATAAAAGTGGCGGCCACCCCGCTACTGGTGGTGCTATTGCGCCCCTCGTTTCCATTGATGGCCGCCCTGTCTACCCGACCAAAGCATTTGACACCCTTGGACAGCCGTTGCCTCCACCACCTCACGCAGCGGTGGCCACCTCTGCAGCTGCCGTCAATGCTGCCGCCAAAGCCGCCGCCGCCGCTGCTGCTGCTGAATCAGCCTGGGGAGCGCCGGGCTCGATTGGAGGAGACAGCGGCTTTGGGTCGAGCTTGATCCACGGCCAACAGCTACTACAACAAGGCCTCGTTTATGTGAATGCTAGAATCGGCACCGACTTTCTTGAGGTGAGCTTATACTTTTGAGGGATGAAAGACGTTTTTTTTTTTTCTTAAATTGATTTCAGCGCATAAATAGTTTAAGAAATTTTTACTTGTGCGTCTGTTATCCTCGAGCGTATTTTAATGGATTGAACTTCCTTTCCTTATTTACTAGGCGGCAGCCGCAGCCTTGGCGTGCGTAGAAATGGGCGTGGCAGAAGCTTCTCGTCGAGGCGCTGCTCGGGCCAAGAGGAAAATCGCGTTCCACAGCAGTAACAATAACAACGATGCCTTTTCTCTTCCTTCCTCGTCAAAGCATACTCCTGCTTCTGCTGCTGGGGCTTCCAACACGATGACTGGATCACCGCCAAAGCTCGCAAGGCGCGACTCGCACTTGTTGCCTGCCTCTGTGATTGCGGCAGCCGAAGCAAGCTATTGGGAAGACTGCGATGACGACGATGATGGAGCGCCTTCGGATGACTCTATCGATGAATTGCGTGACGATGGGTGGCTCTCGGTAATTAATTTATTATTTAAGATACCTTTTCAAAGATGTTGGCTCTTTCCGTATGAGTAAATGTGCTGTTAAGGCTTTTTTTTTTTTCGACATGAACTTGAAGTTTTTGAGCTGCTATGTTTGATTATGATTTTTCTTCTTTCGTGTTCTCGTGAATGCTTCTCATATGTGCTTGCGATTTACTAGGTGGAGGGCTTTGGGAACGGCGCAGTGAGTACCTCTGCGTGGGAAGAGTCGGAAACCGTGGAAGAGTTGAGTCTAGATGCTGCAGCTCTCTTGGCCACCGAGCTCATGCTGACCGAGGAGCGCGGGTGGCAACTTTGGCGCACGTTAGCGCAGCGCTTAGCGCCCAAGATGACCTCAGCAGCATCATCACCTATCACTGGTGGTGGTGGTGGTGGTGGCGGTGCTACATCTTCCGCAGTTGGAATGATTCCTATAGCAGCAGAAGCAGCAGTCTCAGCAGTCTCAGCCGCAGCAGCATCATCGGTGGTGGTGTGGGCGGCTGAGTCGTCTGCAGGCGGGCCTGGGGTACTGATGAAAGTGCTAGGTTTGGCGCTGCAGAAATTGGCCGCCTTTACCTCGTCCTCGTGGCTACCCAAAGAAACAGCAGCCACAGCCCTTGCGTCACCTCCAGTACAACTGTCATCACCGCCTTCATCACCGCAGCAGCAGCAGCTGCGGTCTCCCGATGCCTCGACAGGCTCATCTTCCTCAACTTCTAATCTAGCCGCTGTCGCAGCAGCTTCAACCTTGCTGAAGCAGCGGGATGCGTCCCTGTCCAAGCTCCTAGGCTTGATCGATGAGTGGCAGCTTCTGCCGTGCTATTCTAGAGGAGGAGGAGTCGAGGAGCCGTTGTCCTCACCTCAAGTTGAGTTGGTCCGGGCAGTCGTCAACACGGCTGCAGGCCTCGAACAACAAGTTTGCGCCAGGTATAGTCCCAACGAGCGTCAATAGCAATGTTTTGCGTCGGAAAGGAGCGAAATGACGAGTTTTCACAGTCTACAAGTTTTGCAGTGTGTGACTTCTTTCAGTGTAATTTACAGCTAATACTCGAACGAGTTTGACTGCGCATTAATATCAATGCTATTCTCGTATCTTTTTTTCTTCCTCTCTCTGATTTCACTTCTGTTGCGGTGTATATTACATGTATATATTAGGGTGTCACGAGCGAGAGCGGCCGAGAAGCAGGCGAGTCAAGCGCAGATTGAAGCTGCAGCGCGCCTTCGGCAAGCTCAAACTGCCAACAAAAAGAAGGGCCACGGAGGTGCTAGTGGACAAACGGCAGCAGCAGGAGGAGGAGGGACGCACCGCAGTGCAGCTTCAAGCAGCAGCGTGCTAGGAAGCGATTTTGCGTCCATCTCAATGGCGATGCAGGCATCCTTGCAGGTATAAAGGATAGTTGGCTTTGATACCATCAGTAACACTTCAATCACGACTCATCTCCAATGAAATCTTACAACGATTATTGCTTTCCTCTCTCCCCCCTTTATTGGTTCGTTTCTCTCTCATCTCGTTTACAGGTGCTTCTTGCGGTGCTTCCAGCTTCTTGCTTAACTTCCACCAACAACAGAAGCAGTGGAGATGAAGATGATGAAGAAGAAGGAGGCTTCCCAGCAGAAAGCCAGTACCCAGCCGTCAGTAGTGGTGTTGGAAGTGAAGTAGCAAGCAATTTCTTGGGAGCTGAAGTGGTGCTGGCGTGCCGTACGGTGCTGTTTACCATGGCAGAGACTCCTGGAGTGGGCCCGAGCGCGGTTGGTGTTTTGATTCTAGTGTTAAATATGCATTCATGTCACCATACCTTACCACGACACACCAGTGCTGCTATTTCAACTGATGTTTCAGTATATTTTTGTTCTTGCCATGCACTTGTCTTAGTCTCTGTCTACTTTTGACGTCCGCTTGTCTTCTTCCCTTGTCAATTTTTGTCCTCTTATTTCGTTCCCATCCAGGTGCGCGAGGCCGTGTTGTCGACTCTTCTTGCTCTTCGCGCATCTATGGCTACCTTGGATGCAGCGAATAGTGAGGATGAAAGTTCTCATCCAACAGAAGTAAGGAAAGGTAATGCTGGTACAGCTGAGGCTGCTACCACTGAATCTGCATCCACTGCTGATGATCAAGTTGCTCCAAATTTGAGTATTGGAGGAGAGACGGAGAAGACTGCTTTTGACACCTTGGCAAAAGTCGTATTGGCGCCGCCGCTGGCGCCTTTGGATGCTCGCATTTCAAGCCGCAGTGCTTGTGCGAATCTGGTGGTGGCAATCGTGGAACACTTCGGAAAACAATTTGGCAATGTCCGCGCAGATACGCCTGTAAGTGACGCTGCAGCTCATGCAGCTTCTGCCTCTACTAGTACTGCTGCTGCTTCTGCAGGCCGTACGACAAGCACCGAAGATGCCAGAGTAGTGCCTGAAGGAGCTGCGGTTTTACCGGGGGCAGGCGCAGCATCAGCTGATGTTCATGACGAGCAAAGATCATCCGCACACGACGACGGAACTGGGACTCGCAGCAGCAGCAACATCGACAGCCCTTCCTCTTCATCTCGGACTTGGGTGGGTTCGGCCGTGGAATCTGCTCGAGCTGATGCCTTAGCTGCGGAATCGAAGAGGCGTGCTCGCGCGGCTGCGGTCAGTGCTGCGGTGTCTGAAGAACGCCTCGCGCTCGCGGTATGGGCTAGGTCTTATCAGTAATGCTCGAACACAGCTCCTGAGGATAGAAGCGATAAATTTTGTGGTGATTTGAGTTTATCCTGCGTAGGAAAGACGGTTCATCATGACTAACTTGGATGAATTAGTACAACCTCATTTCAGGAGCTTTTGTTGCATCCCTTCTTCTAACCGCGCCCTCTCGTTTCTTTTCACGTCTTTATGTTTCTGCCTGTATACATGTGTGTCACAGGCGGTGCGCTCTCAGCATGTAGGTGAAGTTCTAGCACCTGCGAGCAAAGCTCTGGTTTTATGGGCGGCCAACAACGCTTCACCAAGACCTCATCCTTCTGATTCATCTCCCAACTCCAACGAGAATGAGGCCCATTACGATGAAGTTGCACTATCAGCTTTGCACCAGCAGCACAAACAACGTGCAGAAGTGGCCTTGGCAGCGCTCTTGCCTCGTTTAAACGCTGCAGAGCGACTGGCGGCTGAAGAGCGAGATGAACTCGTTGACTTATTTGAAGCGACTAACATGGACGAGGACGATGACAGTACGCTCGGTCGAAAGGGCAGCTTGAGTAACGGCAGCGGCAGCGGCAGCAGCATTGTGGCCCCTAATATAGTGTATTTACCGCAATGCATGGGCGGTGGTCTCGGAACGGTGCAAGCACGGCGAAGTGCTTTGTTTGGAGGCGTTACATCAGCTGCTGCTCCTGCTCTGGGCGCAAATATGAGTACTATTAGCAGTATTTGTGGGAGCAGTAACAATGACAGTAGCGGTGGCACTAGCAGTGGCAGTAGCGGCATTGGTCGTAGGGTGGCTGCAGCAGTTGTGGTGCCAGCGCTGAGTGGAACCTCACGTGCACTGCGACGGCAAATTGCACGCGAAGAAGACGTTCGGCGAGGCGTCGCTCAGGTAGTGGCCGCTCAGCAGCAGCACCGGACCCGCCTCCTGGCTCGAGAAATAGCCGTTGCTGCCTCCACGGAGGATTGCCTGCCGGGAAGCCCTCTGCCGTCCCCGCTATCAACGCTGCCGTCGTCGACAGCGCAGTCGCAGTTACCCTCGCAAGCATTACTACCGCTTCGACTTTTGAGCACGCCTGCTACCACTCCATCTAGTCGTGATTCGAGCTCAGGACGTGTAGGATTGGGTTGGCGCCTGTGCGAAGACTTTGAAGGCACCTGGCCAGGGCGGCGGCGAATTGTCTTGAGGCCTTCGGCTACTGATACCAATCCTTGGGACCGCGTGATTGCAACTGCTTTGTTGGATGGACCCAGTGCACATGATGATGAAAGCGGCTACTACAGCAGCAGCGGCAATCTCGAAAGTGCAGAAGCTTCACTCGACCAGTCCTTTGTTCTCGATCGCCCTACTAGTACGGTAGATGGGACTAGTCCGACACAGCAGCAGCAGCAGCAGCAGGGTCCAGTATTATCCCGGTCGGGATCGGGAGAGTCGGGATCGGGAGCCGACGCCGATGCCCAGGCCGTGGCCCTCAGCGAGGCCCTGGTGCAACTGGGCTATTCGGCGCGAGCCAAGGTGAACGCAGCGTCGGCGGCTGCTGGAGGCGGTAGCGAAGAGTGGGGGTTGGTCGGGGAGAAACCCAACGGTGAGTTGGAGGTCACGGATTTGACGCCTGAAACTTCGCCTTTTTCGTCATCGTCGTCGTCGTCTGCTTCATCTTCCAATGAGGACGCTCAAAGCACTGCAGCCGCACACGCCGCGGTTGCGCAAGCTCTGCACCAAAACGAGGACGACGATAACGACGACAATGACATGGTTGGCGACAGCAATGCAGCTGGTGGGGCCACTGGAACGAGCAACGCTTTCGCTGCAATTGGTGGCACCAGTAGCAGCGGCAGTGGCAGTATCTGTGGGTCTGCTGAAGCTCATCTAGGTGCTGATGACGCCCTTCTCTCGCCGTCGAGTGTGACAGTGTCCTATGGCCCACTCGCAGGCCCACCCGCGCCCCGCATCAACCCGGGCGACACGACGAGTGGGGTAGCAGTCACCATGGTGACTCCCGCAGCGCTTTACAGGGGGGAATTGGTGCTGGCCAGCGGGCAGCGCCTGTGCTTCACGCCTGAAGCAGACCCGTCGATTTTGACTCGAAAAGCTGCTGCTGCAGCAGCGTCGCGTGAAGGGGGCAGTCAAGGTGACAGTAGTGGTTGCAGTGGTAATAATAGCAGCGAACCCGAAGAAGGGCGGCGGTGGCCGCGGCGCGAGCGATGGCAGCTGCGCCTATTGGACGGCTGTTTTTTGCGCCGTTACCGCCTTCGCGACACGGTGCGCCTTGACTTTCACGAGGACATCATGATTTGAGCTATCTTCAACATGACTGCTGCGATGCCATTCTTTCTATCTTCAATATGTGTTTCGCTTTCGAATTTGCATCCTACCAGTTTGCTTAAGCCTTCGTATTCAATCATTATTGTTGTATTTTGCGTGCGCGCTCACCTACGGTGTTTTTCGTCTAACATCTTGATTCTTTTCCTAGGCCCTGGAGCTATTCTTTGCCAGCAGCAGCAGTGGCAGCGAGGGCGACCCGCATCAGAGCCCCCTTCGCGTGGTGCTCTTCGACTTTGGGGCGCGCACCTCTGACGGCGTGGCAAAGCGTGATGCTTTTGCGCGCAAGATTATGGCCTGTGCGCCTCAAGCTGCTACGTGCGAATGGCCTGCTCCGCCACTTCAGGGGTCAGGGCACAGCTCTGGTCATCGCGATGACCGGCATTATCAGCAAGCGCCGTCACCGCTGGGAGGAGGAGGTGGGGCTAGTGCAGGAGGAGGAGGTGGGGCAGCACCCGATCGGGACGCGAGCGCGGCGGCCGCGCGGCAGTGGCACAAGAACGTGACCGAATGGACGGCCAAATGGCAGCGGCGTGAAGTGTCCAATTTCGAGTACCTGATGGCGCTCAACACTTTTGCGGGGAGGTCGTTCAACGATTTGTGCCAGTACCCCGTGTTTCCGTGGGTCTTGAACGATTACCGCACCAAAGCAGAAGCGCTTCATGATGCTCGGACTGCAGCGGTTGAATCTGCCGCTGCTGCTGAATCTGGTGTTAACAAGGAAAGTGAAGCAGCAGTTGAGCCAAAAGTTGCAACAGCAGCAGCTGCTGCAGCAAATGGCACAGCGGCGAAGACGACAGAGACACTGCCAGGTAGAACAGATGCGCCCCTTCACAATGCTGCTAGCGAGAGTAGCTCTAGCTCCACTAGCTCAAGCAGTAGCTCTATCTCCACTAGCCCTATGGACGCTGACGCTGCTTACGCTGTCGAGTGGTCTAGGCGCCGTGCAGAGCGCGGAGCGCCCCTGCTGCTTTCGGACCCCCTTGGTAGTGGTGGCGGCGATGATTCTGCCTCGTCCTGCCGCCTGGATTTGAGCGACCCCACCCTGTTTCGCGACTTATCGAAGCCCATGGGCGCCCTCGACCCTACCAGGTATTGAAGTGGTGGTGGCATTCACAGCCTCGGGATTAAGTATTCACTTGCGTTGCTACGCGAGAAACTCTATTCTGTCTTTCCCCGAACCCCCCGTCACCACATGGTTTCTTTGTCCAGGCTGTTTTTCTTTCCACCCTCAACACCTTCATCCGTTCGCCCACTCATCTATTCGCTTGCTCGTCGTTGCGTCTGTGCAGGCTTGCAACTTTTCGAGAGCGCTACGCGAGCTTGTTGGAGCAAGACAGCGTGCCGCCCTTCATGTACGGCTCGCACTACTCCACCGCCGCTGGCTGCTGCTTGCACTATTTGGTGCGCCTCGAGCCGTTTGCGAGTCTGCACCGAGATTTACAGGGAGGGAAATTCGACGTGGCGGACCGCCTCTTTCGCAGGTTCGGCGCGTGGCCATCATTACTCTTTTGTTGTTGTTGTTCGTTTTGCTTTTCGTTCCAAATTTCGAAGTGAAAAAACGTGCCCGTTTCACTTTATTATACAGTCGCACATTTTAATTCACTCGCTTTTTTGCCGTTTTTTTTCCTACGCATTCTAACTTTGCTTTCGATGCATTTGTATGTGTGCCTTCGTTTGCGTGCTGTGTTTGTGTTCCGGTGTGCGTGATGTTTATGTGTCAACGCGCGCCATAAGCGTGAGTGGGTCGTGGCACGTGTGCGTGGACGAAGGCAGTGAAGTGAAGGAACTTACCCCGGAATGGTATTCCACCCCTTCATTCTTGCGCAACCTCAACGCTTTGCCACTGGGCAAGACGCAGACGGGGGAGGTGGTGAATGACGTGGAGCTGCCCTATTGGTGCTCGAGCCCCGAAGATTTCATCGCCCAGCACGCCGCGGCTCTGGAGTCCGACCATGTCTCTGCCCATCTGCACGAGTAAGTGAAATTGGTGTACACTATATATACTTGCAACTTAATGCATGTCCTAATTCTATGACTCTTTTGGTAGCGTCTCTCCCATTCTACCCTCCTGCCAGAGGGTACTCGTGCAGATTTTTTGAACAGTGCATTTTAAGTACTATTCTTGTACGCTTGCTCACTTCATTTGCCTCGTATCATTCATTCGCCCCCCTAGGTGGATTGACTTGATTTTTGGCGCGAAACAGCGCGGCCCTGCCGCTGTGACCGCTGACAACGTGTTTTACTATTTGACTTACTATGGCATGGTCGACATTTCAGAGATCGAAGACCCGGTAAGTTTTTTTTTGAGTTGGCGGAGGATTTTTCGTTTCTTGGCTTGTTCGATAAAACACTTTCCAGGCCATGAGTCCGAGCCTTTTGAAATCAGTGACCTTTTGTTTGTGTTCAAACGGCTTGTTTTCGTGCCTGCTTTACTTGTGTCCCATCGATCCTTGAATCTCTTCCTTCTTGTTTGTGCCGTAATTTTGCTCGTTGCCAAACCTCAGATCATGCGCCTAGCCACGGAGACGCAAATCGCTCACTTTGGCCAATGCCCTCGGCAGCTCTTCAGATCTCCTCACCCGAGTCGCGGGGCCAAAGGCCTCTCGGGGCCCCGGGTGCACGGTTTGCACCGTCGGTTTACGCCTCGTTTGCTGGACTTGGCACCGCAACCACTGCCACCAATTCCACCGCTGGCGCAGCTGTCGGCTGCTGCCAGTGCTGGTGCTGCTGCTGCTGCTGCAACTACTCTTTCGACTTCTTTGTCCTCCTTGACGACAGCTAGTACGCAACGCCTGAACCTTCGCCCCTTAGTGCCGCCGCACGCGCCCCACATTCGCATCCCGTCGCCGCGTTATGTGGCGTCCTCATCTTCGAATCCCGGCAGCATCGCTGGCTGGTTTGATGCTTCGGTGCGTAGTTGGCATGTTTTCCCCCTGTTTTTGGCTTCTTGTACATTATCTTCTGTTAGAAGGAAAAAATTAAATGTGCGCAGCTCTTTCGTTTTTCCATGGCTATAGGTTCCTTTTTTTTTGTTTTGTTTTTAGTCTATTTGTACTACCTTAGTCAATTTGCACATTCATTAGTGGCTCGCGCTCACGGTGTGTGTGGTTTTGTGCGAATTCACTCAATTTCAATAGGTGGGCGTAGCGGCACTGCGGCTTGCGAACGGCGTGTGCGTATGTGTGGACGGGCGCGGCATCATCGACGTGTTGCACTGGACTATGGTGGACCCTACGCCCATGGAGAACGACGACATGGATGACGACAACACCAACAACCTGCATGTGCCAGCGGGATTTAACGTCCGGGCTTCACAGCACCATCATCGGTCGAGCGTTGAGATGCAGCCATTGTCATCATCTTCTTCTTCTTCTGGCGGAGAATTCTCCACTGCAAGAAGGGGAGAAATTGGCGGCGGTGTTAAGAACCCATTGCGATCGGAAGTCCACGTCGAGAGCACCGAAAGTGATGGGGTGCATGACAGTGGCAGTTTTGACTCCACTGCCGCTCCCGCTGGCACTACAGGCGGCGGCCACAGCAGCAGCAGCAGCAGCAGCAGCAGTGGTGCAGAAATGATTCGAGCTGAGCTGACGTGCTGGCGGCTGGAACCGCCGTTTGACGAAATGCCCCGTTTGCCGCCAGGGCACTGCCCTCCTCCCTTGGACCATTCTCGCGTGGCAGGGCTTACGAGCAGTGGCACCAGTGCCCGATCTCCACCTCAAAGCGTGAAGAAAGCGAATGACGCCATTGGCAGCAGCAGTGGCAGTAGTAGCGGTGGTGGTGTTGGTACTCATGGCGGGTCGACAAGAAGAAATGAGGGTCTGTTAGCGGGTGTGAGCTCAGGCGTGGTGTGCTGCATCAGCGCCACAGGGAGGTTTGTGGTGAGCGGCGGCTGCCAGGGGAGTTTAGCGGTGCAGCAACTGGATTTGACTTCAGGCCTCGTCTGCGGCGAGGTACCCATGAAGAGAGGCCTCGTCTTTGTCCCTTCTTCTTTCCACACTGAAAGAGTTTTCTTTGGGTGACTGTAATTTATTGCTCGCAAAAACATTCCATGTTTCTACACGTATTCCTCGGTCTTGTTAGTAAACTTACCTTGCGTTTGTGTATCTTTTCTGTCTTTGCTCTGGCCTGCATTCCCGTTAAAAAAAATTGAAGCTTTCCTTGCCACGAGCGCACTCGGGCCCTGTAACCTTCGTGGCCATGGCGCACCTCGAATTGACCCGTGGGTGTGGCGAGGACGGCGGGGTGAGCGACGGGATCGGCAGCAGCAGCGGCGGCGCGTCGTCTACGTCGTTGACGACTTGGCATGGCGGGTATTCTTCAGAGCATGCGACGCAACCTCGAGGAGGCCCAAGAGGCCATGATGGCGGAGGCGGTGAAGGAAGCGCAAGCGATCGTAAGCTGCGTGCGGTGGGAGGCAGCGGTGGATTTGACGACTTGGTTTTCACGGGGGGAGCCGACGGTGATTGACGCAATTACATTCATAAATCAATGAAATAAAACTTATCCTAGGATTCGAGCGTCATTATTTTTGGAAAAAATCCCCGATGTATTCAATTTTTCTGTTCTTAATTTCCCAATTGAATCTCCCTCGCTTGTCCTGTCTCTCTTCTCTCGCCAGGCGTGGCCAAACTTTGGAAGCTCCGGTTGGTCGACAACAAGAAAGGCGGCTCGGCCATCCTTGCCGTGCGGCCCTGGCGGGTATTTCGAGGCCATTGTATTAGCGGATTGGGTGGGCACATGAATGCACGGCATAGCAGCGCTAACCACCCACGGCATAGTGGCGGAGGAGTGCAGGCAGGAGCGGTGTCGTCAGAGCTTGGCGTCTGTGTCGTTTGCAGCGGTGGCGTGGCCTTGAGCTATGCTTTGCGTGGACATTCCGGGGTGTTGCGGCGATTTCATGCTACACCGCTTGAAGCAGCAGCAGGCAGTGAGACTACGAGTATGGAAGCGAAGGAGAAGACAAAGGAGAAGGCGAATGATAAGGCCAGTACAAAAGAATCCAGTGGAGCTGAAACAATTGATACCAGTACAACTGATGAGCGACCTCCACCACCACCGCCGCCGCCGCCACAGCGGTCTCCTGCCAGCTCGCCTTCTCTTTCGTTGTCGGCGGGTGCACCACTACTGGAGGCCAAAATTTGGCAACTTGCTCTGAGCTCGTCTCTGGGGCTGCTGGCGTTTTACTTCACGACGACGACTACGACTACTAGTAGTAGCACTGGCAGCAGTGCAAGCCATGCATCATCCTCAGCAGGGCTGGAAGTTCGGCATTGGCTTCAAGTTCACAGCATCAATGGGGGCTGTCCAGGCGACTGCGCCTACAGCGGCGACAGCCATCTTACTAGCAACCGTGCTAGCAACGGCAACAATAACAACAATAACAACAGCAGCAACCGCAACACCACCAGTGGGCACAGTGCCCAAATTCCATGTGTGGCCGAAATCGAATTGGACTATGCATGCACCAGCTTGAGGTTCGTAGGCAGTGGCGCTGTTCTCAGCCTCACGACTCGCAACGGTCGGCTAGAGCTCTTGCGCGCCACAGATTTGAGGCCCCTTTCAGCCGTGAATTTGCTGCAGCCCAATGCGGCGCCTACTGCTGCTGCAGCAGCTGCTGCTGCTGCTGCTAGTGCGGCTACCACTACCGCTGCCACCGCTAGCGATGGCGCCTCGACAACCAGAATGGGGGCGACAGGAGCAACAGGAGGCACTGCAGCAGCAACACCACCACTAGCCGTGCCATCGCCGCCAGCGCCGACGCGCTTTGAAGTGGTGTTGGCCATGGGTGGGGTGCCCGCCGAGTGCGCGAGCTGCGTGGATTGGGCGCCGGACCCGAGCCGACCGGCGCTCTTCGCCTGGGGCGACGGCACCGGCGCGGTAAAACAACTTCTTTTTTTTTCTGGTGACTCTTTCTCCATTTACTAGATTTTTGGTGCCTTTTTTGTATTGTTTTATTCAAATCTTTGATTCTACAGTACGTCCTGGGAGCCCAGAGATCACTGCCCATCTCACGCATCGCCTATGCTATATATGTGTGCGTGTATTCATTCACTGATGTGCGTGCTTGTAAATATGCGCACAGGTGCACTTGGTGGGGCTCGCCGATTTGGAGGATTGGGCCAAGCACATGCCGATCAGCCACCATCGAAACGGGCTACGGCAGGCAGTGCACTCGGTAGCAGGTGGCCTCCGCTCGCAGGTGAAGATCGCGCAGCATGCTGTACCTTCCTTTCTTCTTGATGTCTGATTTAACTCTTATTTTTTGGCTCAGCTTACCTCCATTTCAAGTGATCTTCTATCGTTCGAGAACTCATTTGTTTTTGTATGTCTCTGTTGACTCTTGTGTTCTCTGCCTCTCTCAAACACGCATAAACAGGCGGGACGGCTCGGAGGCACTGTGAAAGGTGCTGCCGTAGGAGCATTTTCCGAAGCCAAATACCTCGTGCGAGACGCGAAAGATTCGGCCCTTGTCAAGGGCGTCTTGGGCTTCTTTGGGCGGGGATGATTTATGGTCCATAAAGGGATGGCAAAACCACGCCCGTTTACAGATTTCTTCTAGTTGCGTTCGTTTATGGTCATATTTGCAATCTCAAACGGGGGTGTCCCCGATGCGCAGTTCCCCATGAACTTCAGAAACAAGATATCCATATGAGTTAGCAGTTAGCGCCACTGATGTCTTACGAGCTTTGTAAATCGTAATGGTATATATTTCCGCAGCACTGGCTTCTATTACCCTCCCATATGGGGTTGTTTAGTTCTAAATTTTAGTTCAACTTTCGATTCCAAGTGAAAATACCGTGCATACTACAGCTACAGTTACTAGTTACAGTTACAGTTCGATGCCGGTACAGATACGAGGATGCGAGATGCGAGTAGCCGAGTAGGAAGTTACTTTGCTCTTTGCGTATATGGGCCATATGAATGGCGTATCTCTGAAACGCAACCAGTGGGTGCTCAGTGCTCAGCACTTCTCATCAGCTTCTCAGCTCTCTCATTCAGCGCACTTGAGCCAAGAGGATCATTGGTAGTGATATCCCTTGCTTCAGCACTCACTGATTGCTAAGTGCGTCAGAAGGTACTTCGTGTGCAAGTGGACCTGCGAGGGGAAAACGATCGGATTGGCGCCTAATCAGTACGGCGAAGGATCGAGCCGGGTCTAAGGCTCTTCGCCCTGCTCGATCCCGTGGGAAAAATGCCCCCACGCTCGCAACGTCAACGCAGTCGACGCAACGATCGCGATGAAGTTTCGTCATCGCAGGTTGGCACAAGCACTATGTGCTTCGCCGGATTTTAACCCGCCTCGCGCACAGTTTGGAGAGACCACCAACGCGGCAGCACCTTCAGAGGTTCCGACTATCGCCGCCCCAGCCGCCGCAACCGGGGCTAACGCACCCGCCCTGTCGCCTACAATTATCAACACTCAACTGCAGCTACTTCCGCCCCCACTGCAGCGTCTCAAGTGCCCGCCCCGCCGACCCTAGCTGACAACAATTCAATCGCAGCCGGCGCCACGGCAGCAGCCCCAGTCGACAATGGTGTCGTTGGAGCCGTCCTGGGGCACATCGTGCCATTGCTCCAAAGCACAACAACTACTGTCACCTCGCTGCAAGCAACCGTCGCGGCGAAGCAACCGTCGCGGCGCTAAGCGCGCGACTCCCTCCGGCTGGGCAGCAACAACTGCCGTCGCAGCAGCGTGCCGTTTTTTCAGATGCGTGGCACAATCTCCTGAATTCCGAAAATACTCGCCTGAGCGCGGTGGCTGGCGTGCCCTTTCAGCATCATGCGATCACACACGCGTACGGCACCGTCAAGGGTCACTCTATCGAGCTTCACACGCTTCAAATGGCTGCCGAGCGCCTCCGCGCCCTGACGGAAGACATGAAAACAGCAGAGCGCAGCGCCGCGCCGCAGCCTACCGCAGCTCCGGGGGGCCGCCGCCGGCGCGCAAGCAGCCCAAAATGCGATTTCAGCACACAAGCTTTGCTGGGGTTATTCTCAAAGAGGGACGGCGCACGGTTTCAGCACACCATAGTGTCTTTGCTGGGGTTATTCTCAAAGCAGGGGTTGCTCTCCTGAATAGCGCGCGTGCATGGTTACAGCACACCATAGTGCTATGCTGGGGTTATTCTCAACGATGGAGTGGCTTTCTGGAATGGCGCGCGCGTGCTTTGCCTGAAGCACCTGGGGCCTATCTTCGTTCTAGTCTAGTCTAGTTAATACTCCCCAAAATACAAAGAAACACCACTGTGGCAAATAGCAACAGAAAAATGTAACCTCCAGAACAAGTCTGACTGGGCTGAGTGTCCTTTTGCGTAATGCAATT
>Ga0307931_1000728_pt1 | contig 21451 bp, 19 predicted proteins | sample OrgLakmetageno47_FD_201816 | JGI IMG/M metagenome (GOLD analysis project Ga0307931, IMG submission 201816) | Saline water microbial communities from Organic Lake, Antarctica - #47 | ecosystem: Environmental > Aquatic > Non-marine Saline and Alkaline > Saline | place: Antarctica: Organic Lake...
GCCCACATGTTCAATGTGTCCACCACTGTACTGACGTCTTGTGCGTGGGTGGGGCCCAGGAGCTGCCCGACCAGCCACGCGAACAGCTCCCACGCTTCCGCCAAAGCTTCGTGCATGCACACGTCGCGCTTCAGGGCACTGGCCACCTGGCGCCCCGCTTCCAGCTGCTCGAGCCCCCCGGGCTCCCCCCAACGGCCCCCGTGAGCGCGCTGCCACCCGTTGGGAGCATTCGCAAAGGTGGAACACGCCAGGGCCGTGGCCTGCTCCACCAGCCCCGCGGTTTGAAACACGGGGAGGTAAATGGGCTTGAGAAAACCCTGAAAGGAGTCGAACTTCAACATGGCCTGTTCCGCATGGGAAAGTTGATCCGAGGCCCGCAGAGAGTCAATCACTTCGTTCCAGGCTGATGCAAAAATCACCCACTGCCGCCCTTTGATAGCGTGCGAGTCCAGAAATTCCGTCACGTACGAGCGCAAGTATTCGCGGCTGCCATTAGCTTCTGCGTTGAGCTTCTTGTGCTTGAGGAGCCCCGAGGTCTCAGTAGGGTGAGCTGCACTCTCATTGCCGCTGCCGCTGCTGCTGCCGCTGTGGGGTTCGTTCAGCAGAGACGACAAGTTCAGTGCCGACTTGAAGTTGGGTAAGGCGCGTGCTTTTGCCAGGCTGTTGAAACTGCTGGTCGGCGACGGCGACGACGCACCCGAGGCCTTCGAGCTCGTCAAAGACGATGACGTCATCAAGTCCCCCATTTGCCCCGGCAGGCTCTGGTGGCGGCGGTTGCGCAGCTCTTGGTCGGTTTCGGTTTCCCGCGTCAGAGACGGCAGCGCCGCTTGTGCTACCAGATGGCTGCAGTACGCCAAGGGGGCATCCATGAAGCACTGCCGCAGCTCACCGAAGGACTTCACCCGGCCTAGGCCCTCGTCCATCCCTACGTAGGTGCCCACCACTCCTGACCACAGCGCAAACCAAATGGAGCAATCCAGGCAGTACACGAGGAAGGCTGGCGCCCACCGCAAGAAAATCAGAGTGAGTGTGACCCAGAATTCGTGGGCAGCGGGGTAGTTGACCTGTGGTCGTCGAAGGGTGCAGAAAGCAAGAGCCAACATATAAGTGTACTGATAGAATTTACAGGAAAAGAAGGAAAACTAGAAAGGGCAGGTTCGAATTGCTAAGTAAGCAAAAGCACGAATGAAAAGTGCACGAATCCACTCTCAAGCATGCGCTAACACAGTACATAGTCCAGAAATGCAAACACACCAGGTCGTCGTAGAGCTGAATGGTGGGGCCGCACATGGGCTGGACCAAGAACAGGTACCCGAAGGTGAACTTGAACGCCAGCAAGGTCGCCCAAAACCCTTGGTACACCAGGGCGTTGGTCCATTTCTCCACCACTTCTTTGCCCACGTAGGACCGCGAGAGCGGGCAGTTCACGTGCCACATCGCCGCAATCCAGTCCGATGACGACGACGACACGGGAGCAGAAGAAGCAGAAGACGTTGGCGATGCAGCGCTCTTGCGCCCCCCCGTGAGCACAATCGAGTTCCAGGAAGGCACCAGCTGCACGATCGCTTCCACCCCGTAGCCAGAGAGGGCGAGGAGCGAAAGCCAAGTGTACTGCCACCACCAGAAGTGCGCTTCCTCGTCAGGGCTTTGGGCATCCATAGGGCTTTTGAGAGCTCCACTGGCGATGGCGTGGTCGCGCAGGGCTTGGCTGGTGGACAAGGGGGCATGCAATCGGTCCAGCGCCCAGGTGAAGTACAAACACTGGAACAAGAGCACCGTATAGCGGGCGGCGAGGTTCAGCAAGAGGCCCGAGGCCGCAGCGGGGTCCAGGGAAGGGGGTTGGTTGGGGGGCAGTTGCACCCACGCCACGGCGCAGCCCCACATTACTTGCAAGAAGTTGGCCGTGAAAAACACCGATGACAGGGCTTGAATGGTGAACGCAGCATCCCACACCAAAAGCTCGGAAAACCCCACTACGGCCAGCAGCTGGAAAGTCAAAATCAGGAACTCGTAGACGCGCCGGAAGTTGAGGAACAGGTGAAACCACGACCGTTTTTCCAAGTAGGATTTCTTGACGGCACTCAGGGCGGTGGCCACGAATACATGGGGGGTTTCGGCATCCCGCAGACCCCCGGCCCGCGCCGCCGAGCGAGGGTCCGCGGTGTAGCAGCAGTCGAGGGCTACGTGGGACCAGAAAAACTCGTTGAAGTCGTCGTAGTTGCGCTGCTCGGGGTGGTCCTATGAAATACAATATTGGGGTAACATGAGCGTGGGGAAGCGGTAGTGGTGTGGAAAGAAATCAGCTTAGCGAAAGAGAGTAAGAAGAGTGCAACATAGAAGAAGGGAAGGATTCCACATTTGTTCATTTGAATCTCGGCGCAGGGGGTCATTGACAGAAGTTACTGATTCAAGAGAAAAAGCCAAAGCACAGGCAGCAGCATAGCATTAGTGGACCCCCTTGAACGACACCGCCGAAAGGTAACATCTTCGCGCACTTTACCTTCTTCGCGGACGAGGCTCGCTTCACCACGTCGTAAATCGGAGTCACGGTGTTGTCCAAAAAGTGGCCCGGGTAGCGCTGGCCGCCTTCTAGCGAGTGCCCGCTGCGAGCTTTCCACGACTGCATGCTCTTGTGGTACAAAAAGCACAAGCTCTCGGGCATGTGCCGCAAGTTGGCGGCTTCCCCCCAAATGAAAAACCACAGGAGCAGGTCCGCAGCTTTGCCCCCGACGCGGCCCGGATCGCTGGGGTCCGGCAGGCCGGAAAACTGCGGCCGCACGTCGAGGTGGGCGCACCATTTACGGTAATTGGCGAACACCTTGTGCGCACACACGCGGGTTATCATCACGCACGTGAAGTCAAAGTGAGAGAGGGAATCTGCCTTTTTGGTCTACAGTAGGCATGAAAGAACACATGGAAAGTACACTACAGACAAATCTGCCTTTTTGGTCTATTCCATGGATTTTGCCCCGAGCAATAACTTTACACTATGTTAGGAGCTAAGCTCACCTTGGCGTGCAGCACATCCACGGGGGATGCGTTGTGGTCGCGGGTTAAGTTGACCACCAGCATGAGCACATGCTCCACTTGGCCTTTCACGTTGTCGCCCTAAGAAAACAAAGAAGAAGGCAGTGAAAAATGTAAAATAAGAGTAAAAGGTGAAGAATGGGCTCATGAAGGAAGCAAATTCTCATCCAAGTCAGTGATATTCTTATGCGTACCTGAAAGCCAAAGAAGTACATGAGAGCATCCGCGTTCCGAAACAGCAGCGGGCCGCAAAACTGTTCGTATTTCGGCGGCAAGTCCAGCGGGTTGACGTAGTTGAACGCGCCCTTGTCGCCCTCGAGTGCCGCCATCGTTGGCACAGACGCCTCGCGCTTCGGAGGCACTACCGCGCTCGTACCAACGCTAGCACTGGCGCTGCCAGCCGCAGCAGAAGTTGCACCTGCTGCGGCTGCAACTGTTACGGAGACCGATGGTGGCGGCGGCAGGGTTGCGTTCTCAGCACTCGCCTGCCAAAGGTTGAACGCATATGCTTGCACTACGATGGCAGCAGCGGGGAGTACCAGCAGGAAGGCAGTCGTGGCAGGAAGCAGCAAAGGGTTTGCCAGGGATTCGGCAGCAGGCCATTCTCCACTGGTGAGATGGTCAAGGGCGTCGTAGAATCCGCTGCCGAGCTTAATGTCTACAGCCAGGAGTGCGAGTAAAGAGCCCACAAATGACGTGGAGAGCACCACGCTCCATGCTTCGTGTGCCTTCAGAAGACGAAAATAGATACACAGGGCGCGTACACCGTGAAGAGAGAGAGGGAGGTCACAACATTTGAAGAAAAAACAAAAAAACAGAACAACAGACACTGTTTTCGCTACGACAAAAAAAAAAACTGGGTTAATCAAAAGCAATACTCATTTCATGAGCATACTCAGCTCTTCAAGAAATACGTCAACTGGAGATGTATTATAAAATACCGGCATCGCACACCTCTACACGCTATCCAAACGCCAAATTGCGTTAAGGAAAAACAGTAAAGGGCCTAGAAAGGCGCCAGAGGTTTCAAAACAAGCGATCAGGTAATAATTTACCGGGCGCGCGAAGCAAAGGGTGCACAGGCTGAAGCCAATGCTGGCAGCAAAGACCGTGACGGGTGGAATGAAGCCCTCAATGTCAGCGAGGACGCAAAACGCTGCCCCGAGGACAGTGCCTACCATCACACGAGAAGCCAAGCGCGGCAGAAACACCGTCATCAGGCCGCCAACAATTCCTCCAAGTGCTACCACCAATTTGCCCAAGTTGTAAAAAAAGACGGCATCGGGCGTGGCCAGGAAGCGGTGCAGCAACAGCCACAGTGTCAAGGTGGAAAGGCCAGCGCCAGACCAAAAGGGCGCCTTGCTAGCCTCCGGAAGCCGCTTTTTGTTCGAGCTGTCTAGTGGGGCAAACCTATTGGATAAACACAAATGTAAGCGGAATGATAAAGCGTTGAAAGCGTCGACAAATCACCACCACCTATCGTCACCAAGGAAGCCCATCTCAATGATTCCCCCTCGTTTTGAAATGCATCTTACGCACCCGTGGCCGTAAAGCGAGAGACTAAGCCCTAATGCGCCCAACAATAATTTCGGGAGTGCATCGAGAATTTCGGGGACAGCGCCGCCGGGGGCCATGTTGGAGTCACCGCCAACTTATAGCTGCACTTGTGTGTAGCCAGCAAGATAGGAGTTTAGTTCAACCCTCACCTGAAAAAAACACACATCGAATGTGCACGCACGACGTGTCATCACATCGGGCGACGTCACACCACAACCACAACATGCGAAGAATTCCGTCAATCTCCGTAATATCCGTTGAATCTGACAGGAATGATGCTGCACTTTCATCTTTCGAATGTCTAATGTGGCCTCAATTTGATGTTCCCGGGTCTATTTCTTCATTTCAGCGTTTTCAAAACCGCATGGGCTTGATGAATTCCGAAAAGTTCGGCGTCTGCATTTCAGAGGCTTCCGTGAAGCTAGTTCAGTGGCGCCATCTCCCATTGACAAGGGCCCCGCGGTATGCACAGCGCATTTTGAAGTTAAAGCGACCACGCAACGCCATTTGCTCCTCCACGTACTCTACGGTATAAATCATATCTCTAAAAGGAGGTTGGCGACATCCACAATTACCGCTTACAGTGTCCTCGGTCCTCTGTGTTGTGGGGGACGTGCGGACCGTTGAATTCTGCTTTTTCATTGGTCCACAGCCAAACGGTACTTTTTTGCGAGATGAGCCGTAGTAGTCGCTAGTAGAAGGCGCAGGTCACACGTCGCTAGTGCGCGAGTGCTCTAGTAGCTTGTGTACTGTGCAGCTTATACACAGCCGAGGACAGAGGAGCTAAGGGCTAAACACTTGAGCCTCGAGCTCTATAATCACACAAGCGTAGCTAGTATAATACGAAGAGAGACTGTTGATAGGTTGACACCATTGGACTTGGAAGCTCTAGGTTGCCCGAATCCGACTTTTGTATCATGTTCAAGAGTTGGTGCAGCCTGCTGATTGTAGGCTTCAATATCGCCTTTGCCGTCGAAGTTGACGTGTCGCTTAGCGGCGAATCCATCGAAAAGCCGGCTCCGGTTGCGCCCAACAGAGCGCTTGAAGTGACGCTTCAGAACCAGCTCGCCCGGCCAGTTGACATCTACTGGATCGAAAATGCTGCGAGGGAAGTGCTGGTAGTGCCGAATTTGAGAGCAGGTGCCTCGACACCCATGAATACCTACGCAGGTCACGGATTCTTCTTCGCTGAGAAAGATAAGGTGAGCCGCTTTCAATTTCCTACCTCTCTCATTTATCAAAGCTTGGCATGCATGTGAGGTCTAACCTACTCGGGCATCAATCAGGGTCGCGAAGGAATTTTACAGACTGTGATCATGAAGCCAGAGACCTCCACTTATGCAGTAAGTGAGGCTGGTATCTTAGACAGCCCATATGTGCCTGCCACCATCGGCAACGGCTTAGAAGGTGATTCCTGTGTCGACCGCAAGCCATACTGCGCACTTTCTGCTGCCCGCAACGAATGCGCTGAGAACCCTGGCTGGATGATTGTAAATTGCGCGCGGAGTTGTGGAATGTGCGAGCTCCTAGATCCTGCTAAACGCTGCGATCGTGAGCGACTTAACATTAGGTGAGCTGTTGCCTACAGCTGCTTTAGATCTTCACTTTTTGCATTCGTACACTAATACTTCCTTACAAGTGAAGATCGTTGATATGCACCATGAGAAGCATGAAGACGTTGTCTATTCAACATTTAAATTTGTATTGGCTCTATGTCTTGGTTATAAAGTATAGTAAGCAGCCAGTACATGATCCTGGTTTGCCGTGATCTCTCATGCACTATCATCCGTGTTCTTATTAACCATGCCGTTTCAGCACAACACCAGCCCTTGCCGCCGGCGACCTGCACTCGATGTTCGGAGGCTTTGCCACCAAATGGCCTGAGCTAGAGCCAGTCGTGGTCTCTACCGAACCCTGGATTGTGACCTTCGACAACTTCATGAACGCCTCCGAGACTGATGCCCTCATTGCCGCCGTTGGAGCCGAGAGTGGGGGTCCGGGCTTTGTGAGGTCGACGGATACCGGTAATGTGGAGGCAAGAGGGCCATTTCTCGCTTCAAGATTTGTCAAAAGAGAAAAAGTCCAAGTGATGTGTCCTACCAAGCGCTTATTCCGTAGATTGTAGCCTCATTGTGATGTATATATGAATATATATCCGCCGCCACGGCGCAAACAGGTGCTTACAACAAATTTGGGGAAGCGGCCAAGGTGGTCTCCAGCGGCCGCACATCAGAAAACGCATGGTGCCGCGAAGGCTGCGACAACCAGCCTTTGGTGCGGTCCATCATCGAGCGAATTGAAGCGGTGCTAGGGATCCCGTACGAAAACTTCGAGCAATTTCAGGTCTGACTTTATGAGACGCGAGGATATTCGTCAGCTGTCGTTTGTGAACAGCGAGACACGACTAGCTAGATTGCACCTGTTGACATATATCACCATCAAATGCTCCAGCCGGCCATGTTGTTTACTTTGAGTTAGTACTGCTTATCTCTGTCCTTCTGCTTGAAACTGCCTTCACTGCTACTCTTGCTAGGTTCATAGAGGTCTGAGTTTTGTTTGCTTTCCTGCTTGACAAATTTCTAATTGGCATAGGTGCTTCGGTACACCCCCGGGCAATACTACCGCACCCACCACGATTTCGGCCCATCGCAAGTGAAGCTCGCGTGCGGGCCGCGCATCCTCACTTTTTTCCTGTACCTGAGCGACGTGGAAGAAGGGGGCGAAACCGCGTTTCCGCGGCTCAACAACCTGAAAGTCACCCCCAAGAGGGGAAAAGCGTTGCTGTGGCCGTCGGTGCAAAGCGACAACTTGATGGCCCAAGACGCGCGCACCTACCATGAAGCGTTGCCGGTGGTGAAAGGGTTGAAAATGGCGGCGAATGCGTGGGTGCACCTCTATAATTTCCATGTCCCGAACCACTGGGGCTGCACTGGCGCATTTGATTGATTGAGGAAAAAGGCAGCGGGAGTGGAAGAACAGGGGCTGGACATAGGCCGCGGTTACTCTACGAATTAAGAATTTCATCAGTCCTAGATCATTCACTGCCTTGGTGCCTATTTCTCGTCTTCCTTTTAGTGTCCTCGGGTTTATGCCGATATGCCTCTGGTTATGCATTTACTTGCCCTGGAAGACTGGAAGAGTTAAAGAGCTTACTAGTAGATTACGAATCCATGATCCAAATGCAAGGGCGCAAGGGCATAATATATGAATCCACATGAACACACGAGCTAAATCAGCTACTGCCAAGTAACATATGGCACTATTCGATTTAGTTTTTGCCCTCGAACCTCAAACTCCTAGAATTAGAACGCCCTCGCCCTTGTGCCTGCGATTAGAGGTCATCAGATCTGAGTGAGGTCCGGTATGCGGGATACGGATACGGACCGGCGCTTCCGATAGAGGCAGGGCACCCAAATATAGTGATATAGGGGGATATCAAGACAAATAACCGTCTCTCTCTAATTCAATGCGGTGTATAAGCCAGACCGCCTTCTAGCGATCCAAGATATCAAGATACTGAAGTACCATTCGCGATGTTACGATGCCCTTGGCCCATGAGCACTTTACTCTAAACTTTGTACTGTGATTGACTTTGGGCTTCGAGCTATTTCGCTATGGCTCTATTAGCGCTTCTTGTTCACATCGGTTCAGTTCATTATCATTAATTCAAGAAGAGCAAGCACTGATTTAGTGGGGTTCGGGACTAGGGCACTGGCACAATCCGCCTTGGCGCTCTCTTGCGCTATCTCGGCTTATACTTCAACATGTGGCGCTCCACGTGAGGGTACCTAGCGTACAGGAAGTGCAGAAGGAGGGTAATCATGCAAGTTAGTCAGGGACAAGCATGTCGGAGGCAAAGTAAATTATAGGGCAAGAGCTTGAAGTAAAAGTACTACGTAAGTGCAGTATCTCACATCTGCTTGCTCTTCTCAACTTTATTTAATTCAATCAAAGCTCAATCTATATCATACCAATTCACCGCGGCATCTTTGAGCTCTGCCAGTGCCGTTTCGAGCACAGCGTCCACGATGACCTGAAGCAAGCAACCGTAGATTGATAATTGTGTTGCCCCGAATTTACATACCCACCAACACATCCACAAAAAAAAAAAGAAGTATTCTTCATTGTAGCTTCAAGTGTAAAAACGAGTATATGCAAATAATCAAGTAGATTATGCTCCTGCCACAGATTTTCTTAAGCACCTTGTCGAAGCGGTTTTGTTCCTGTTGCGCGTGAATCCACTCCATGTCCTTGTCGGCAGCAGCCAGCTTCTGCGTGATCTGCTCGGGGCTCCAGCGGTTCTGCGCTTCTAACCTCTCGAGCAGGGCTGCCGTCTCGTGGGGCCTCATCGCCAGGCGCCAAGCATCAGGAAACCGTGAGGCTTTTGTGAGCTTTTTGAACGCGTCCGTGGGAATGCAAATTAAAGGAACTCGCCCACTGGAGATGACGTCTTGAACGGCAGCGAAGCTCAAGCCTGTGTGAGCGAGAGTGTGAGAGAGAAATGAATCAAGATGCGTTGCAATTCAAAAAGACGTATACTGCGCACAAGGCTAGGAGTAACGAAGAACCACAATAGGAGAAACATATGCTTATCTGAGATAATAATTCTAACACATGAGGCTAGTCCTATAAATATAATGAACCAAACCTTCCAAGTTGCCGGCGCTGTCTTCGCTCCACCAAAACAACTTCCCGTTTTCGATGTCAAGCTCTAGGCGTTCCACAGTCATGAAATGCGCATCTTCGCCGTCGGTCTCAAACCCTTCCATAGGCTTCCGGCTCGTGCACTTCAACGGCCACACGAACTGCCGGGGGCACGCTGCCTGTAAGCTCGTGCACAAGGTCTTTTTCCCCACTCCCGGGGGACCGGTAACGATGAGCGGCACCAGCGTGCCAGCGTCCTGAGGGCAGAATTCTGCCTGCAAACCGGCAAAGTGCTTGCGTGCGAATTCAAACACGTTGTCGGGCTTTTCTAGAAGTGCAGCCGTCCTGGAGTGTGCAAAAATAAGTGAGGGTTGGTGATGTCGACCAATTCTTGTAGCAGCAATTTAGTAATAGCGGGCGTGGTTAGGAATAAGACTGCACTCGAAGTTGCCATGTGTCAACATTCACGTCCATAATCCAGGAAGCTTGATAATGCTATAACTCACATGAACGCATTTGTGATGTCTTTCATCTGTTGGTGCTCTTTGATATAACTCGAGTACTCCGATTTGAGCTGCGTCTGCGAAAATAGGATATGGGCGGGTTACATAAACCAGAGTGATAAGAAAAAGTAAATAAATTTGTCAAATTCAATAATAATAGAGTGATCGAAGATAACAAGAATAATTTAGCTCCTTTAGGAGCGTTATGACTTGGAATTGGAACCTTTCGTTTGTTGAGATCGGACACTTCGGATAGCATGATCTCTTCGGTCGTCCATTCGCCATTTGGATCGGGCGACGCAGCCATCAAATACCCCCACTTCAGCAAGAAATAAGAAGCACTGTTCTGAAACAGTCTTTAATAGTATACTTCGAATGCCCGGCTCACTTATGGTGAGCGAGCGGCGGTTATTTGAGGCCCAAAACTACAGTAGTTTAGCATAGCAGAAAGCATAATGTATAACGCTCTATTTTCGCGCCTCCCCCAAGGGGAGAATTGGTGAATTGTAAGTACTACAGTACTGCACAGGGGTTCATCATTTGCCCTAGACATAACCGCACCTTTTCCCCTCTCTAAGTATTTCAGAAGGTTATAGTTATTACCTGGTTCTACAGCCATATATACACCTAAACTCGAACTCGAACTAATACAAATCCAAATGGCACAGAAGCCAATGCTGCGGGAAGAAGTGGGAATGCGCGTGCGTTGCGCAAATTGGCCACATTCCTCGGAAAATTTGCAAAAAAGGGAGGTGTTTTCGGGTGTTGTGCACTCCGCAAAATAATAAAGAGGAAGGCGCGCGAGCAAAGAAGCTCGTGACATGCGGAACATGAGGTCCTAAACCAAAGATTGCGGGACTCACAGGTATTCCTTTTCGGATTCGTAGGTCCCACGTCCCATACTTGACTGTCTATAAACCCCACTGTTCTTACATTGACACACATCAACATAATAATGGCAAGTTATGATAATCCCAAATTATTACGGGAATTCAAAATCGCTCTATTGAAAAAGAAGAAGAATGCATTCATATCATTCTAAGATTACAATGCAATTCTAAATATTCTTTTTGTTGGAGTCAGGCTTTTAAAGTATAAATCAAATTAAATATCTTTTTTCATTCCATAATGGAGAATTTCTTCGACTGTTTTCCTCAACAATCATCTCTAATTCCCAGGAGCGGGAGCAAACACACAAGACCCGCTATAAACAGCACATTGGTATTGGTATACTCATACGTAACCCACTCGGGCATGTGCGCCTGATTAGCTTCTTAGGTTTAGTTTTCGCTGCTTTGCTTTTCTTCTCTACCTGTTAGTCCTCTAATTCCGGCCCTTCGGGGCCTGTCTCAAAACCATTAACACAATTTCTCAGGAAATCATAATTTGATGATAATATGGAGATTCACAAAAATAATACACAGGCATGTACATTGCATCGGCTTTACACAGCCATCTCCATTTTGATGGTTCCGTGCGGGTTGTAGCCGTCGATCACAAAGTCCGAAAAATCGAAGCCGTCAATGTCTGTGATGGGCTCGCCTAAACAAAGAATGGAAAGATACGAGGTTGATAACAAATAAGGTGCCATGATAAAAGCAAAAACCAATCAACAAAGATGCGAAAATGCCAGTAAGTGCAAGGCCGAGTGAGAGTAGCAAAAATGAAAGTCAAGATAGGGAGGTGCATATTTGAGCAATACGCCTGCCTAAGACTAACTTTAAACAGTTCGTTAACTTGTTTCTCACCGTTGGCTTTCGGCTTGATGGCCAGGGTGGGGAAAGGCCGGGGAATGCGGGCCAGCTGCTGTTTGAGCGCCGACCGGTGGTTCAAGTATACGTGTGCGTCTCCGATGGTGTGCACGAACTCGCCTGGAGCCAGGCCGCAGACCTGAAGATTGGTAGGTAACAAACACGAAAAGAGGAGGCACTTTGAGAGTACAGAGACATCATTGTATGTAGTGAATACGACCTGCCTCCCATGTGAAACAGAAAAAAAAGAAAAAAAAAAGCAGAAAAAAAAATGATCGGAGACTTACCTGCGCGACCATGCAGGTCAAGAGCGCATAGCTCGCAATGTTGAAGGGCACTCCTAGGCCCATGTCCGCCGATCGCTGGTACATTTGGCAGCTCAAGCAACCATTGGCCACGTAGAATTGGCAAAACATATGGCAGGGCGGCAAGGCCATTTTTGCCAAGTCGGCCGGGTTCCAGGCGGAAATAAGGAGCCGACGGTCCGTGGGGTTGGCCTTGATAGACGCAATCACGGCTGCCAGCTGATCCACCCCTTGGCCCGAGTAGTCCGCATGCATGTCGACGTAAGCCGCTCCGAAGTGCCGCCACTGGAAACCGTAGACCGGGCCCAGATCGCCTTCTTCGCGGTGGCCTAAGCCTCGGGCTGAGAGAGAGACGAGTGGGAGGAGGAGGAGGAGGTTAAGAAAGTCGAGATGCAAGTATGCCTGCCTAGATCTGTCGAATCGATCGTGCAGGAAAGCAAGCCAACAGTGCACACACAAGTTGTAGCACAGACAATTGAGCAAGCACGCAAGTGAGTTACCGGTCAGGAATTCTTTGGAGCCGTTTCCGTCCCAAATCTTGATGCCCTTGTCTGAGAGCTCCTTGCCGTTGGTGCAGCCTTTCACGAACCACAAGAGCTCTTCCGCCACTCCACGCCAAAACACCTGCAGTGAACAAGGAAGGATATCATTCATTTGAGAGAGGCAAGTGAAAGGCGAAGTCTAATTAAGGGTGCTGCGTATCTCGTGTGCGTTTGCTGTCAACACACTAGGCCTCTAGAAACTGGTAACACTTGCGCAAGTCTCACTCACCAACAACAACAACCACTACCCATTTACCCGCTTGGTAGTGAGCAGAGGAAATTCCCCGTTTCGCAGAGAGAAGCGCATCTGCACCCCAAACTTGCTGATGGTGCCCGTCCCCGTGCGGTCGCCGCGCACCACGCCCGTCTCCATGATGCTTCGAATCAGGTTCAAGTACTGCATTTCCGGGTGCTGGGCCATCCCACTCACCATTGCCGCGGCAGGGGAAGCCAGGGGCACTCGGGGCACCATGCACATCTCTGCAGCTGCAGCTACGGTGGCACCCTCAGCGTCAGCACTGCCTCGTAGCAAGTCGTCAAGCTTGGCTTCAGCAGACGCGGTGAGTTGCTTGGGGCTTGGGGGAGAAGCAGCATCTGCTGATGGTGGCTCGGGCAGAGGAGGTTCAGACGCTGCTGCTGCTGCAATTCCTTCTTCTTTCGAAGAAGCAGCCGTTTCCGGCGCGATTTGTTCGTACACCGCGAAGGAAAAAGGAGTGTCGCCTTCTTCGATCACCTAGAGATAACAACACAGGAAATAACGTTGTCTGAGGCATTGGCCGCAAGTGACTGACATCGTTACAGAAAGCGAGTGTCCCAACCAAAAAGGCACCAAAAAGGAAACAAAACACAAGTAAATCAATTCTCTCTCTTACTTCCCTCCTTCTGTTCTATTACCTTGCTGCAAGCTTTTAGAGTCCACGCGTCATGAGTCAGCGCAGGAAAGAAAGTGTCGAGGGTCTCGTCATATGCTGACGAATGCACCGCTGTCAGAAGCACGCGCGCACAATCGGGGCGGGCGACTGCTTCCTAGTAAGAAGAGAGGAGAAGAAAGCAGTGATCCCAAAATATTGAGGTGAGAACAAAGATTGTCATCAATGTTTGAAATAAGACTTCCCTCAAAAGAATATTACTACTTCCTCTACAACTAATATTGTATACTCACTCCATACCTTGTACAGTTCTCCACCGCCAATCACGAACACTTGAGCAATGTTCTTGCTGTCTCCACCGCTGTAGCAGTGCAGCAGTGCCGCCTCAAGGGAGCCCAGCACTGGCACCTCGTCACCGCAACCGAGAGCGGCTCGAGCAGCGGTAGGGTCCTTTTTATGAGTGTTGAGGTGCATAAGGTGAGGAGGGAAGCTTGAGCCGAAATTATGCAGAGCCCCCCCCAAAAAAATATACTTACGCTAGATGCTACTGGAATGTATTGCTGATCTATTCATAAGAAGACAATTAGAACCTAGGCGGAAAACAAAGGTAGGAAAGGTCGGTGGCCATAGCCTTTCTCTACTAGCTACGAATGCTACACCCACTCAAAACGTCCACCCACACACTCACCCGGCTAAGAACAACGTTAAGGCGCCCCGGCAAAGGCCTAAATTTGGGTGGAATTGATTCGTAAGTCTTACGACCCATGATCACCGCATTAACCTGCGAAAAAAATACCACCCCAAGTATGAACAGCACGTTAGACCGCCAGTTTAAGAATTAAGTAGGGAATGCGGGCTATCTAAAAGAAACCAATATGCAAAACTTCAAAAGCTGTTGTCCAGGTTGCCTTCATATCATAACTCGAAAGCTCAAGAACACTAAATGCTCTTTGGCGCCAGATTCGTTTTCTCTAAATTCCGCACCTTCCCGGGGATCGGAGAGGGCATGGAGGTTGCTCGCTTGAATAACGCCATATCCGTGCGAAGTCGCCATGGCAGCGTCCCTTTAGCCCTGGATAAAAAAATGCAAGTGGGAGTGGTGGTGAAAGCAAACATGAGCCCCCCAACACGAATAAGAACCCCAACGCTCAGCCCAACGAATCATCTTCACCTTCGAAATCAATTTAAATAGCTAAGACTTCCTTCAGACTCTGTTGCAGACTCAAGCTTTTGGTAGTTTCACGCACCCGATGCCAAATTTGCTGCTCGTGGCGGCGACGATCACGTCGAATGAAGCCAGCGCCATTTTTTTCAAAAGACAAGGAAGTCAGCCTTTCAGCTATTTAGTTATTTAGCAGAAATACGTCCATCAAATGACTTAGATATGGCTACTGTAGAACCGTCTTGAATACGTAAATCAATGTCGTAAAATACGTAAAATTGAACAACTACATAGAGCTACTTTCCATTCCCGTAAATGACCGAGTTAACTCGGTAAAATGAGCAAGTTAGCTCGGTTGAGCATACAAATAAGCTAAGCGAAAATGCTCGCATTGAAAATTCTGAAATTCGCTCAGGGTGTCTATAATAGATCAGTAGTCGCCACGTCGTCTAGTCTAGTTCATAGATTAGATTATACTCCCCAGTCCTGCAGGATCCATGAGAGCAAAGACAATCATTGCATTATAATCTAATCCAATCTAATCTAACCCCCAATTGCAGAGAAACAACAACAAGCAGCATAAAGCTGCGTTTTGATGAATCGTCCAGAACAAGTCTGACTGGGCTGAGTGCCCTTTTGCGTAATGCAATGTTCATCTATACTCCCATGAACCCTTTGGATCAAATCTCGGAAGGAAGCATAGGTTTCGTGTATGCGGTCCCCAATTCAGCCATCCTCTGCTATGGCACGCCATTCCTTTGATGATAATATGGAGATTCACAAAAATAATACACAGGCATGTACATTGCATCGGCTTTACACAGCCATCTCCATTTTGATGGTTCCGTGCGGGTTGTAGCCGTCGATCACAAAGTCCGAAAAATCGAAGCCGTCAATGTCTGTGATGGGCTCGCCTAAACAAAGAATGGAAAGATACGAGGTTGATAACAAATAAGGTGCCATGATAAAAGCAAAAACCAATCAACAAAGATGCGAAAATGCCAGTAAGTGCAAGGCCGAGTGAGAGTAGCAAAAATGAAAGTCAAGATAGGGAGGTGCATATTTGAGCAATACGCCTGCCTAAGACTAACTTTAAACAGTTCGTTAACTTGTTTCTCACCGTTGGCTTTCGGCTTGATGGCCAGGGTGGGGAAAGGCCGGGGAATGCGGGCCAGCTGCTGTTTGAGCGCCGACCGGTGGTTCAAGTATACGTGTGCGTCTCCGATGGTGTGCACGAACTCGCCTGGAGCCAGGCCGCAGACCTGAAGATTGGTAGGTAACAAACACGAAAAGAGGAGGCACTTTGAGAGTACAGAGACATCATTGTATGTAGTGAATACGACCTGCCTCCCATGTGAAACAGAAAAAAAAGAAAAAAAAAAGCAGAAAAAAAAATGATCGGAGACTTACCTGCGCGACCATGCAGGTCAAGAGCGCATAGCTCGCAATGTTGAAGGGCACTCCTAGGCCCATGTCCGCCGATCGCTGGTACATTTGGCAGCTCAAGCAACCATTGGCCACGTAGAATTGGCAAAACATATGGCAGGGCGGCAAGGCCATTTTTGCCAAGTCGGCCGGGTTCCAGGCGGAAATAAGGAGCCGACGGTCCGTGGGGTTGGCCTTGATAGACGCAATCACGGCTGCCAGCTGATCCACCCCTTGGCCCGAGTAGTCCGCATGCATGTCGACGTAAGCCGCTCCGAAGTGCCGCCACTGGAAACCGTAGACCGGGCCCAGATCGCCTTCTTCGCGGTGGCCTAAGCCTCGGGCTGAGAGAGAGACGAGTGGGAGGAGGAGGAGGAGGTTAAGAAAGTCGAGATGCAAGTATGCCTGCCTAGATCTGTCGAATCGATCGTGCAGGAAAGCAAGCCAACAGTGCACACACAAGTTGTAGCACAGACAATTGAGCAAGCACGCAAGTGAGTTACCGGTCAGGAATTCTTTGGAGCCGTTTCCGTCCCAAATCTTGATGCCCTTGTCTGAGAGCTCCTTGCCGTTGGTGCAGCCTTTCACGAACCACAAGAGCTCTTCCGCCACTCCACGCCAAAACACCTGCAGTGAACAAGGAAGGATATCATTCATTTGAGAGAGGCAAGTGAAAGGCGAAGTCTAATTAAGGGTGCTGCGTATCTCGTGTGCGTTTGCTGTCAACACACTAGGCCTCTAGAAACTGGTAACACTTGCGCAAGTCTCACTCACCAACAACAACAACCACTACCCATTTACCCGCTTGGTAGTGAGCAGAGGAAATTCCCCGTTTCGCAGAGAGAAGCGCATCTGCACCCCAAACTTGCTGATGGTGCCCGTCCCCGTGCGGTCGCCGCGCACCACGCCCGTCTCCATGATGCTTCGAATCAGGTTCAAGTACTGCATTTCCGGGTGCTGGGCCATCCCACTCACCATTGCCGCGGCAGGGGAAGCCAGGGGCACTCGGGGCACCATGCACATCTCTGCAGCTGCAGCTACGGTGGCACCCTCAGCGTCAGCACTGCCTCGTAGCAAGTCGTCAAGCTTGGCTTCAGCAGACGCGGTGAGTTGCTTGGGGCTTGGGGGAGAAGCAGCATCTGCTGATGGTGGCTCGGGCAGAGGAGGTTCAGACGCTGCTGCTGCTGCAATTCCTTCTTCTTTCGAAGAAGCAGCCGTTTCCGGCGCGATTTGTTCGTACACCGCGAAGGAAAAAGGAGTGTCGCCTTCTTCGATCACCTAGAGATAACAACACAGGAAATAACGTTGTCTGAGGCATTGGCCGCAAGTGACTGACATCGTTACAGAAAGCGAGTGTCCCAACCAAAAAGGCACCAAAAAGGAAACAAAACACAAGTAAATCAATTCTCTCTCTTACTTCCCTCCTTCTGTTCTATTACCTTGCTGCAAGCTTTTAGAGTCCACGCGTCATGAGTCAGCGCAGGAAAGAAAGTGTCGAGGGTCTCGTCATATGCTGACGAATGCACCGCTGTCAGAAGCACGCGCGCACAATCGGGGCGGGCGACTGCTTCCTAGTAAGAAGAGAGGAGAAGAAAGCAGTGATCCCAAAATATTGAGGTGAGAACAAAGATTGTCATCAATGTTTGAAATAAGACTTCCCTCAAAAGAATATTACTACTTCCTCTACAACTAATATTGTATACTCACTCCATACCTTGTACAGTTCTCCACCGCCAATCACGAACACTTGAGCAATGTTCTTGCTGTCTCCACCGCTGTAGCAGTGCAGCAGTGCCGCCTCAAGGGAGCCCAGCACTGGCACCTCGTCACCGCAACCGAGAGCGGCTCGAGCAGCGGTAGGGTCCTTTTTATGAGTGTTGAGGTGCATAAGGTGAGGAGGGAAGCTTGAGCCGAAATTATGCAGAGCCCCCCCCAAAAAAATATACTTACGCTAGATGCTACTGGAATGTATTGCTGATCTATTCATAAGAAGACAATTAGAACCTAGGCGGAAAACAAAGGTAGGAAAGGTCGGTGGCCATAGCCTTTCTCTACTAGCTACGAATGCTACACCCACTCAAAACGTCCACCCACACACTCACCCGGCTAAGAACAACGTTAAGGCGCCCCGGCAAAGGCCTAAATTTGGGTGGAATTGATTCGTAAGTCTTACGACCCATGATCACCGCATTAACCTGCGAAAAAAATACCACCCCAAGTATGAACAGCACGTTAGACCGCCAGTTTAAGAATTAAGTAGGGAATGCGGGCTATCTAAAAGAAACCAATATGCAAAACTTCAAAAGCTGTTGTCCAGGTTGCCTTCATATCATAACTCGAAAGCTCAAGAACACTAAATGCTCTTTGGCGCCAGATTCGTTTTCTCTAAATTCCGCACCTTCCCGGGGATCGGAGAGGGCATGGAGGTTGCTCGCTTGAATAACGCCATATCCGTGCGAAGTCGCCATGGCAGCGTCCCTTTAGCCCTGGATAAAAAAATGCAAGTGGGAGTGGTGGTGAAAGCAAACATGAGCCCCCCAACACGAATAAGAACCCCAACGCTCAGCCCAACGAATCATCTTCACCTTCGAAATCAATTTAAATAGCTAAGACTTCCTTCAGACTCTGTTGCAGACTCAAGCTTTTGGTAGTTTCACGCACCCGATGCCAAATTTGCTGCTCGTGGCGGCGACGATCACGTCGAATGAAGCCAGCGCCATTTTTTTCAAAAGACAAGGAAGTCAGCCTTTCAGCTATTTAGTTATTTAGCAGAAATACGTCCATCAAATGACTTAGATATGGCTACTGTAGAACCGTCTTGAATACGTAAATCAATGTCGTAAAATACGTAAAATTGAACAACTACATAGAGCTACTTTCCATTCCCGTAAATGACCGAGTTAACTCGGTAAAATGAGCAAGTTAGCTCGGTTGAGCATACAAATAAGCTAAGCGAAAATGCTCGCATTGAAAATTCTGAAATTCGCTCAGGGTGTCTATAATAGATCAGTAGTCGCCACGTCGTCTAGTCTAGTTCATAGATTAGATTATACTCCCCAGTCCTGCAGGATCCATGAGAGCAAAGACAATCATTGCATTATAATCTAATCCAATCTAATCTAACCCCCAATTGCAGAGAAACAACAACAAGCAGCATAAAGCTGCGTTTTGATGAATCGTCCAGAACAAGTCTGACTGGGCTGAGTGCCCTTTTGCGTAATGCAATGTTCATCTATACTCCCATGAACCCTTTGGATCAAATCTCGGAAGGAAGCATAGGTTTCGTGTATGCGGTCCCCAATTCAGCCATCCTCTGCTATGGCACGCCATTCCTTGAAGGTTACCGGTAGCCCTTTGCACTTCAGAGCCTCCTTCAATGTCCGACGAAGAAGCCGATTATGATAGTAGCTATCAATCATGGCTTTGAGCCTTTGAAAATGAATGCCTAGTTCATACACCCGAAATATAAAACAACACCACTTTGACATATAGCAACGGGCAAGTGTAACCCTCAGAATGAGTTCGCTTGGGCTGAGTGCCCTTTTGCGTAATCAAATTTCAATTATTTACTCTCGAGGTGTTCTTTGGCCATTAGGCATCAGGAGGTTTGGGAATGGAGTGAGTCAGCTGTCTCCACTTCGCCCTATCCTTGGCAATGGAGTTCCACTCATCGAACTCCTACGAAATGCCCTTACTTTTGAATTCATCGGTCTAGAATGCGGTACCCAACCAGTCAGTGCCGTGGCGACCGGCCCATGGCCCATGGGCATACGTGACAACCTCGCTATCGCTAACTACGACAAAGTAAAATTTCCTACAAAAGGAACATTTCCCCTATTGCTCAGCTCCTCCCATAAACAGCAAAACATATGTATATGTAGACAAAAACTCTGCTCGCGCCCGTGCGTGCCCCGTCCGTTAACAGAAATCCGGGCCTTCGATTTACGAAGTCCGTTCTTTGTTTTTTTGCTGGAGATTGAGATGTGCAATCAAATCGAACTCGACATCAGTAAGCTTGCTTTTTGTTGAGCTCAGATGTGCACTTAGAAAGCAAAAAGCGCACAAATATAAGATAAAAACGATTGATATCGCGCAGTACATACACACAGGACATACAGCGCAGACCGCCCGCCACATTTTCACCTTCCACTTCAATTGGCGCTCACGTCAGAGGCACTTCGAAAACAAAGGTGTGCCTCTCCTCCTCATTTCTCAAGCTCCATTGCGAGTTCTGCCAAGGTAGGGAGCACAAACATGCCGCACAGCTCGGGCGTTTGGGCTTCTGCGTCATTGGCCCGCTGCGCCCACATGGCGGCTTCGCTGGCTCGCCCGTCCCAATCAGAGAGAAAGCTCGCTAAGTCGGCCATGCACCGGGTCACTTCTTCAGCAGGCACTTCGGACGCATCCCCCACTTTAGTAGGGGCGCTTTCGGCTACCGACGCCGACGCAAACTCCGACGCAGCCGAGGGTAAGCCGAATTCCGTCTTCGATCACCGCCAAAATAAGGCACCTTAGATTGCATTTACTAAAAAAGGCTGCAGTGATGCCTGGAGTACCAGATTCCACCTGGAACAGCGCGTTCTTGGACCTGGCAGTTGTGGAGTAAAAAAAGCACCGCAGCGTCACCATGGCAGAAAACCAAGGCTCGCAGCGCATAAAACCACTTAAGACGTAATCGAGAGCGCCGCACCAACTAGTGTTATCATATTGGCTGCTGAAGATGTCATCGACGATCACTCGGACGACTCCGAGGGTGCCCATGGCCAGCTGGGGGGCGTTTCTATCTGCAAAAGCCCATGAAAATCCGTACAGGGAAATATCTGTATCCCTTAACGTGGCGACTTCTTATCACCCGAAACTACAGTAGTCTACCTATACTACAGAAAGAAGTACGGTGGTACCAAAGGTATCCTTGGTGGTATGGTGGTATGGTGGTAGAACTCCCTATCGTTCGTAAACCTACGTCGATACCTTCTTCGGATACTACGCCCCTAACGGGGTGGCTGCGCCAAAATTCTGAGAATTCGTGTGGGCAGCGGCCAGTGATGGTTTTTAACCCAAGAATTGGAAGATCCAGGTTTTTATAGTCTTTTAGAGGGGTAATTTTTTGTTTTTTTGGAGTTTCAGAAACGCCACACCTCGTATTGGGGGGGGGGGGGTAAATTCAAATTACATTAGGAATATGGGCAGGATTTATTTCGGGGTAAAGAACCCAATTATTTAGGATAATTTTATCTATAATTCTAACCCCGCCCTACACTAGCTAGTCACGGCGGGTAAGCATGTGGCATGGACGTTGTGTGGAATTGAGTCGCCGACAGGGCAGTACGAGGAAAGTGCGGCACCGGAGGTGCAACCAATGGCGTGTGGTATCATGCGTGGAGTTGCCATCGCGGTACCAAGTTTGCCGTTGCTCTGGAGTGTCCGCGAGACCGTGCGAGTAAATCGCAAGCCCATGTCGCTCGTGCTCTTTGCATCTCTTGCTCTGTGAAGTGTTCCATATGTCGTGCCCGTATGTGGAATTGTTGGGGGTCATCAGCAAGGTACTTGATCATGAGGAGGCAGCAAATGCCACAGCTGACACCAGGAGGCTGCTGTGGTGAGCGGCTGTATTTGATCAAAGGGAAGTCATTGTGATCGTCAAAAGTGTCAATCAGTTCTTGTTG